>CEQU01055552.1_pt1 | contig 157859 bp, 155 predicted proteins | sample 531031 | NCBI WGS metagenome assembly CEQU01 (sample SAMEA2621216, study PRJEB7988) | marine metagenome | isolation source: saline water (ENVO:00002010), including
GGCGCGTCGTCAGGCCTGGCCGCGACGCTCCCGCAGCTGGGTCAGCGCCTCGTCGAGAAGCTGCGCCGCCTCATCGTCGGAGCGACGTTCCTTGACGTAGGCAAGATGGGTCTTGTAGGGCTCGGTCTTCGCCACGGCGGGCGGGTTCTCCTTGTCTCGCCCCGCCGGAAGGCCCGAGTGCGGCGAGTCGATCACGTCGGGGATCTCGGCCGGATCGATATCCGCGACGAAGTAGCGCACGGTCTCGTTCCCCAGCGCATCCCAGTACGAGATCGCGACGCGGTCGGCGTGGTAGCCGTGATCCTGTTCGCCCATGGGGCCGGCACCGACACGCGTGCCGCGGATGGCGTTTCCTCCCGTGGCCATCAGAACGCCTGGAATTTCGTGATGAGGCCGAGGGCGACGATCGACACGAACCACGCCAGCGCGAGGATCACGGTGAACCGGTTGAGGTTGCGCTCCGCGAGACCCGACGAGCCCAGGGCGGAGGTCATGCCGCCGCCGAACATGTCGGACAGGCCGCCGCCACGCCCTTTGTGGAGAAGAATGAGGAGGGTGAGCAGGAGACTGGTCACACCCAGCAGCACCTGCAGCACGAACTCGAGGATCTGCACTGGTTCCATACACCTTTCGTCGACCGCGTCGGATCGCACAAGGGTTCAGTATACGCAAGCGACACCCCGACCGCCGATGAGAGGCGGCCAGGGTGTGTCGCTCACACGCCGACGTGCTTCTGGTAGCGGATGATCGAGGAGAACTCGTCGACCAGAAGACTCGCACCGCCGACGAGCGCGCCGTCGATATCGGCCTGCCGCATGAATCCGGCGATGTTCGCCGCCTTGACGGAGCCGCCGTAGAGCACGCGCGTGCGAGCGGCAGCGTCTGCGCCGAGCTCGGACGCGATGACCTCCCGCAGCTTCGCGCAGACATCCTGTGCCTGCTCGGCCGTGGCGGCTTGACCCGATCCGATCGCCCACACCGGCTCGTAGGCGACGACGATGTCGGCGGTCGCCGGTACATCGTGCAGCGCCGCCTTCAGCTGAGCAACCGGAACGGCGCTGGCGCCGTGCTTCTCGAGGTCCTCCGCCGTTTCACCGACACAGATCACCGGCACGAGCTCGTGCTTCAGCGCCGCCTGCACCTTGGCCGCTACGACCTCATCCGACTCTGCGTGGTATTCGCGACGCTCGGAGTGTCCGATGATCACGTATCCGCAGTCGAGCTTGCTCAAGAACGCGCCCGAGATCTCGCCCGTGTAGGCACCGGAGTCCTTGACCGAGAGGTCCTGCGCGCCGAGCGCGAAGGGGATCTTGTCCGCGTCGAGCAGCGTCTGCACGGTCCGAAGGTCGGTGAACGGCGGGAAGAGGGCGACCTCGACGCTGCCGTCCTCGTGCTTGGCGTCTTTGAGGGTCCAGTGCAGCTTCTGCACGAACGCCACCGCCTGCAGGTGGTCGAGGTTCATCTTCCAGTTGCCGGCGATGAGCGGGGTGCGCGCATCGGAGGTGTTCACTGCTGCCATCCGAGGACCTCCAGTCCGGGGAGCTTCTTTCCTTCGAGGAACTCGAGGCTCGCGCCACCACCGGTCGAGATGTGGCCGAAGTCGGTGTCAGCGAAGCCGAGCTGTCGCACCGCGGCCGCGGAATCGCCACCGCCGACGACGCCGAGACCGTCGACCTCCGACAACGCGCGAGCGACGGCCCGCGTGCCCGACTCGAACGCCGGCATCTCGAACACGCCCATGGGCCCGTTCCAGAAGACGGTGCGGCTGTCACGGATGCGCGCCGCGAACTCGTCGGCCGTGCGGGGCCCGATGTCCAGTCCCAATCCGGACGCACCGAAGGCGGTCGCTTCGAGCGCGTCCGCCGGAGCGACCTCGTGATCGGCATCCGCCGCGAAGGCCGACGCGACGACCGCGTCGACGGGCAGGACGATCTCGACGCCGCGCTCCTCGGCGGAGGCGATGTATCCCTTGACGGTCTCGAGCTGGTCCTCCTCGAGGAGACTCGAGCCGACCTTGTGCCCCTTGGCCGCCAGGAACGTGAACATCATGCCACCGCCGATCAGGAGACGATCGACGCGGGGCAGGAGGTGTTCGATCACACCGAGCTTGTCGCTGACCTTGGACCCGCCGAGCACCACGGTGTAGGGCCGTTCGGGCGTCTCGGTGAGTCGATCGAGCACCTCGAGCTCTTTGGCGATGAGCAGACCGGCAGCGGAGGGCAGCAGTTCCGCGAGGTCGTAGACACTCGCCTGCTTGCGGTGCACGACGCCGAAGCCGTCGGACACGAGCGCATCCCCGAGCTCTGCGAGCTGGCCGGCGAATGCGCGGCGTTCCGAATCGTCCTTCGCGGTCTCACCCGCATTGAAGCGCAGGTTCTCGATCACGGCGATGTCACCGTCTTCGAGGGAGGAGACCGCATCATGAGCCGACTCGCCGACGGTGTCGCGTGCGAAGGCGACGGGCTTGCCGAGCAGCTCGGACAGGCGCTGCGCGACCGGCGCGAGGCTGTAGGCGGCGTTGGGCTCGCCGCCGGGGCGGCCCAGGTGCGAGCACACCACGAGGCGTGCTCCCTGGTTGATGAGAGCGTTGAGCGTCGGCAGGGATGCCCGCACACGACCATCGTCCGTGATGACCCCGTCCCGCAGCGGGACGTTCAGATCACAACGGACGATGACGCGCTTGCCTGCGAGCGAACCCAGGTTGTCGAGGGTGCGCAGTGCCATGGCGTGGATCAGAGCTTCGAGGCGACGAGCTCGGTGAGGTCGACCAGACGGTTCGAGTAGCCCCACTCGTTGTCGTACCACGACGACACCTTGACGAGGTTTCCGCTGACGTTGGTCAGGCCGGCATCGAAGATCGACGAGTGCGGGTCGTGGACGATGTCGGTCGAGACGATCGGGTCGGCGTTGTAGGCCAGGTAGCCGGCGAGCTCGCCCTCGGCCGCCGCCTTCTCGTATGCGGCGTTGATGGTCTCCTTGGTGAGACCCTCGGTCGGCGTGATCAGCGTGAGGTCGACGATCGAGCCGGTGGGGATCGGCACCCGGTAGGAGGACCCGCTCAGCTTGCCGTTGAGCTCGGGCAGCACCAGGCCGATGGCCTTCGCCGCGCCGGTCGACGCGGGAACGATGTTCAGGGCCGCCGCCCGAGCGCGGTGCAGGTCGCCGTGCGGGCCGTCCTGCAGGTTCTGGTCTGCCGTGTAGGCGTGCGCGGTCATCATGAAGCCGCGCTCGATGCCGAAGTTGTCGTTGAAGACCTTGGCCAGCGGCGCCAGGCAGTTCGTGGTGCACGACGCGTTGGAGATGACGTGCATGGTCGCCGGGTCGTACTCGGCGTCGTTGACGCCCATGACGAAGGTGCCGTCGACGTCGGTGCCGGGTGCGGAGATGAGCACCTTCTTGGCGCCCCCCTGGATGTGCTTCGAGGCGTCGGCCGCCTTCGTGAAGCGTCCGGTCGACTCGATGACGATGTCCACGCCCAGCTCGCCCCAGGGCAGGTTGGCGGGGTCGCGCTCTTCGAACACCTTGATGCTCTTGCCGCCGACGGTGATGGAGTCGCCGTCGAAGGACACGTCCTCGGCGAGGCGGCCGCCGACGGAGTCGTACTTGAGGAGGTGGGCGAGGGTCTTGTTGTCGGTGAGGTCGTTCACCGCGACGATCTCGAGGTCCGCACCCTGCTCGAGGGCGGCGCGGAGAAAGTTGCGTCCAATGCGGCCGAAGCCGTTGATACCGATCTTGACAGTCACGGAGTTGCTCCTGAGGTGTCGTGCGCGGGTGCGCGATTGTTGCGATTCAGTCGGACAGCGGCGTCCCGGCGAGCGTTCCCGCCGGGACGCCCGCGCTCGCTATGACAGTACCAGCAGGCCCGAGGTCTTCTCACGGGCGGCGTCGAAGCGCTGCGCGACGTTCTGCCAGTTCGCGATGTTCCAGACCGCCTTGACGTAGTCGGCCTTCACGTTGAGGTAGTCGAGGTAGAACGCGTGCTCCCACATGTCCAGCTGGAAGATCGGCACGGTGCCCATCGCCGTGTTCGCCTGCTGGTCGAACAGCTGCTGGATGATGAGCTGCTCGCCGATCGGGTCCCAGCTGAGGACCGCCCATCCGGAACCCTGGATGCCGGTGGCCGCCGCGGTGAAGTGCGCCTGGAACTTCTCGAATCCGCCGAAGAACTCGTCGATCGCGGCGGCGAGCTCGTTCCCCTCCGGACGTCCGCCGCCCTCGGGCGAGAGGTTCGTCCAGAAGATGGAGTGGTTCACGTGGCCGCCGAGGTTGAACGCGAGGTCCTTCTCGAGCTTGTTGACGTTCGCGAGACTGCCCGTCTCGCGGGCCTCCGCGAGCTGCTCGAGCGCCGTGTTGGCACCCGTCACGTAGGTCTGGTGATGCTTGTCGTGGTGCAGCTGCATGATCTTGCCGCTGATGTGCGGCTCGAGTGCCGCGTAGTCGTAGGGGAGGTCGGGCAAGGTGTACGTCGCCATATTCTCTGCTTCCTAGTCGGCGTCGCGCCGAGAGCCCCGGCGCGGCGAGGGTGACCTTGTCATCCTATCGACGGTGGGCAGGGTGGTGAGGGGGTTGCCTCCCCCGCCGGGCGTGTTCTACACGCCCGATGCCTCATTCCTCGACGCCGATGGGGACCGCCGACTCAGTGCCCGGAACTCCGTCGACCTCGGCCTTCTTGTCGGCCATCGCCAGGAGCCGACGTATGCGTCCAGCGACGGCGTCCTTGGTCATCGGCGGGTCGGCGTGGTGACCCAGCTCGTCGAGGCTGGCGTCACGGTGGGCGAGCCGGAGCTCTCCGGCCTGCTTGAGATGGTCGGGAACCTCGTCACCGAGGATCTCCAGCGCACGCTCGACGCGTGCGCACGCGGCGACCGCCGCCTGAGCGGATCGACGCAGGTTGGCGTCGTCGAAGTTGACGAGGCGGTTCACTCCGGCGCGGACTTCGCGGCGCTGCCTCATCTGATCCCAGTCGGCGGCGGCCTTCGCGGCTCCCATCTGCGCGAGGGTGAGCCGGATCGCCTCCCCCTCCCGCACGACGACGCGCGGGATGCCGCGGACTTCCCGCGCCTTCGCGGGGATGCTCAGCCGATGGGCGGCCCCGACGAGGGCCATCGCGGCCTCGGAGGACGGGCAGGCGACTTCGAGCGAGGCGGATCGACCCGGCTCGCTGAGCGACCCCGATGCGAGGAACGCACCGCGCCAGACCGCGGCGAGGTCTTCCCGTGAGCCGGTGGTGAGCTTGTTGGGCAAGCCACGCACCGGGCGCCGCCGCTGGTCCAGGAGGCCGGTCTGCCGCGCGAGCGTCTCACCGCCGTCGATGACGCGCACCGCGACGTGGCCGCCGGCACGGCCCGCCGAACTCTGCACGTGCGCGAGCTCGGGTCGCACGCCGTAGAGCTCCACCAACTCCCGCGCGACCCGTCGGGCGAGGACATCGGAATCGAGCTCGGCCTCGACCGCGACGCGGTTGGCGATCGAGTGGAGCCCTCCCGAGAAACGGAGCAGTGACGTCAGCTCGGCCACGCGGGCCGTCGGTCGCGGGTCTCGTACGGCGACGAGTTCGGCCTTCACGTCGGCAGTCAGCGACACGTGTCTCCTCGGTCTTTCTGGGGTGGAACGATCCTCCAGCCTACTCGCGACCGAGGTCGCGATGGGTCAGGCGAACGGCCACTCCGGGCGTGCCCGACAGGCGTGAGGCCAGTTCCCGGGCCGTGGCCACCGACCGGTGCTTGCCGCCGGTGCATCCCACGGCGATCACGGAGTGTCGCTTGTTCTCCCGCTGATACCCCTCCAGGACCGGCGCGAGCGCGGCGGCGTACGCATCGATGAACGCCGCCGCGCCGGGCGCGGCCAGCACGACGTCGCGCACGGCGTCGTCCTCCCCGGTCAGCGCGCGCAGCTCCTCGTGCCAGTACGGGTTCGGCAGGAACCGCATGTCGGCCACGTGGTCGGCGTCCGGCGGGAGACCGTACTTGAAGCCGAAGCTCATGATGGTCAGGGTGTGCCGCGCGGCGCCCTCGTCGGCGAAGAGCTCGGCGACCCGTGTCGCGAGCTGGTGGATGTTCAGCGCCGACGTGTCGACGATGACATCGGCGTCCTCGCGGACGGGGGCGAGCCTCGTGCGTTCGGCGCGAATGCCGTCGACGATCGTGCCATCGCCCTGAAGAGGATGCGGGCGACGCACGGCCTCGAAGCGGCGCACGAGCACGGTGTCCGACGCGTCGAGGAACAGCACCCGGATCGGGCGCCGCGAGCGCAGTGCCCGCATCGCCTCCGGAAGCTCGGAGAAGAGGCCGCGGCCCCGCACGTCGACGACGACGGCCACCCGGGGCAGCGCTCCCCCGGCGATCTCCGTCAGATCCAGCAGCGGCTTGAGCATCTGCGGAGGCAGGTTGTCCACGACGTACCAGCCCAGGTCTTCCAGGGCGTTCGCCGCGGTGGACCTTCCGGCACCGGACATCCCGGTGACGATCAGCATCTCGCCGACCTGCGGGGTCTGATCGTCCTCCGTCATCGCGCCCTCCGTCATCACGTCCAGCCTAGCGAGCGGTGAGGTGGGTATGAATCGAGGCCGCGAGCTTCGGACCGACGCCCGGAAGCTCCTGGATCTGCTCGGTCGTCGCTTCGCGGAGGGCCGCGACAGACCCGAAGTGACGCAGAAGAGCCTTGATGCGCGCATCACCCAGCCCCGGCACCTCGGCCAGGACGGTCTGGATGTCGCGTCGCCGCCGCTTGCGCTGATGCGTGATGGCGAACCGGTGTGCCTCGTCGCGCAGACGCTGCAGAAGATACAGCGCTTCGGAGGTGCGCGGCAGGATCACCGGGTAGTCCTCCCCGGGCAGCCAGACCTCCTCCAGCCGCTTGGCGATGCCGCACAGCGCGATCTCGGGGTGTCCGGCCTCATCGAGTGCGCGAGCCGCCGCCTCGACCTGCGGCTTCCCGCCGTCGACCACGAGCAGCTGCGGACGGTAGGCGAACCGCGGCTTCCTGCGCTCGGTGACGACCTCGCCCGACGCCACCGGGTCGGCCACGGGATCTGCTTCGGGCTGATCGAGGTAGGCCAGACGCCGACGCAGCACCTGCCGGATCGAGTCGGTGTCGTCGGTGGTCTCGGGAATGCCGAACGAACGGTACTGATCCTTCCGGGGCAGACCGTCTTCGAAAACCACCATCGACGCCACCACGTTCGTACCGGCGAGGTGCGAGACGTCGTAGCACTCGATACGGAGAGGAGCCTCGTGCAGGTCCAGCGCCTCCTGCAGGTCGGTCAGCGCCTGCGACCGCGCGACGTAGTCGCTCGTGCGACGGGTCTTGTGCAGGTTGAGCGCCTGCTGCGCGTTCAGCGTCGCCGTCGCCAGCAGCTCGGCTTTACGGCCGCGCCGGGCGACCTGGAGCGACACCGGGCGACCCCGCCGGTCGCGAAGCCATTGTTCGAGCTCCGCGGCGTCCTCGGGCAGCGAGGGGACGAGCACCTGCTTCGGGATGTCGGTGTCGGCCGCCTCGCCGTAGGTGCGCTGCAGCACCTGCTCGACGAGGTCCGCACCCGAGATGTCGAGTTCCTTTTCGATCGTCGTGGCGTGAACGCCGCGCACACGCCCGCCACGCACGACGAAGTGCTGCACCGTCGCGGCCAGCTCGTCCTCGGCGATCCCGAACAGGTCGGCGTCGGTGTCTTCGGTCAGCACGAGCGCGCTCTTGCCCAGCACGGCCTCGATGGCCCCGAGCTGATCGCGATAGACCGCTGCGGCTTCGTAATCCATGGCGGCGGACGCCTCGCGCATCCGAGCGGTCAGTTCTCGGGCGAACCGCTGGTCGCCGCCCGACATGAAGGCGACGAAGTCCTGCACGATCGCGCGATGCTCGTCGACGGTGACCCGCATGGAGCACGGCCCCCCGCAGCGACCGATCTGGCCCGGGAAGCACGGCCGGCCGGTCGCCATCGCCTTCTTGTAGCTGGAGTCGCTGCAGGTGCGGATGGGGAAAACCTTGATCAGCTGATCGATGGTGTCGTGCACCGCCCAGACCTTCGGGTACGGGCCGAAGTACTTCGCACCCTTGATCCGTCGATTGCGGGTGACGATCACGCGAGGAGCTTCGTCGGCGAGGGTGATCGCCATGAACGGATAGGACTTGTCGTCGCGATACTTGACGTTGAACGGCGGATCGAACTCCTTGATCCACATGTACTCCAGCTGCAGGGAGTCCACGTCCGTGGCGACGACCGTCCACTCGACCGACGACGCCGTCGTCACCATCCGCCGCGTGCGCTCGTGGAGCGTGTGCAGCGGAGCGAAGTAGTTCGACAGCCGGGCACGCAGATTCTTCGCCTTGCCGACGTAGAGCACGCGACCGTCCGCGTCCCGGAATCGGTACACACCGGGGTCGGTCGGTATCTCCCCCGGCTTGGGCTTGTAGGGAAGCGGCGACATCGGGTCAGCCGGCCTTGCGCGCCTGGGCGCGCTCGGCCGGGAACAGCACCTCGGCGAGGAAGGCGCCCGTGTGACTCTCCGCCACGCGGGCGAGATCCTCCGGGGTGCCGGTCGCGACGAGCGTGCCGCCGCCGGAACCCCCCTCGGGTCCGAGGTCGATGATCCAGTCGGCCGACTTGATCACGTCGAGGTTGTGCTCGATGACGATCACCGAGTTCCCCTTGTCGACCAAGCCGTTCAAGACCTCGAGCAGCCGCCTGACGTCTTCGAAGTGCAGTCCGGTCGTCGGCTCGTCGAGCACGTAGATGCTGCGCCCGTTCGAGCGCCGCTGCAACTCGGTGGCGAGCTTCACGCGCTGGGCCTCGCCACCCGACAGCGTCGTCGCCGACTGGCCGAGGCGCACATATCCCAAGCCGACGTCGACCAGGGTCTTCAGGTAGCGGTGGATGGCCTGGATCGGCTCGAAGAACTCCGCAGCCTCGGAGATCGGCATCTCGAGCACCTCGGCGATGTTCTTGCCCTTGTAGTGCACCGACAGGGTGTCGCGGTTGTACCGCTTTCCGTGGCACACCTCGCAGTCGACGTAGACGTCGGGGAGGAAGTTCATCTCGATCTTGATGGTGCCGTCTCCGGAGCACGCCTCGCAGCGCCCGCCCTTGACGTTGAAGCTGAATCGCCCCGGCTGGTACCCGCGGGCTTTGGCCTCCGGCGTCTCGCTGAACAGGCCGCGGATGCGGTCGAACACTCCCGTGTACGTCGCGGGGTTCGACCGCGGCGTGCGCCCGATCGGCGCCTGATCGACGTGCACGACCTTGTCGAGGTTGTCGAGCCCGGTCACTCGCGTGTGCTTGCCCGGGATGTTCCGCGCGCCGTTCAGGCGCTGGGCGAGCACCCGGTACAGGATGTCGTTCACGAGCGACGACTTTCCCGAACCGCTCACTCCGGTCACGGCGGTCAGCACGCCGAGGGGGAAGTCGACCGTCACGTTGCGGAGATTGTTCTCGCGGGCACCGACGACGGAGATCTGTCGCTTGCGATCGCGCTTGCGCCGCTTCGACGGCGTCGCGATCTCCCGACGGCCGGCCAGGTAGTCGCCGGTGATCGAGTGCCGGTCGGCGAGCAGCTCCGACAGGGGTCCCGAATGTACGACCTCTCCCCCGTCCACACCGGCCCGCGGCCCGATGTCGACGATCCAGTCAGCAGCGTGGATCGTCTCCTCGTCGTGTTCGACGACGATGAGCGTGTTGCCGAGATCGCGCAGGGTCACGAGCGTCTCGATCAGACGACGGTTGTCGCGCTGGTGCAGGCCGATCGAAGGCTCATCGAGCACGTACAGAACACCGGTGAGTCCGGAGCCGATCTGCGTCGCGAGGCGGATGCGCTGCGCCTCACCGCCCGAGAGGGAGCCGGCGGACCTGCTGAGGTTCAGATAGGTCAGACCCACCTGGATGAGGAAGTCCAGGCGAGCGCGGATCTCGCGAAGCACCTGTGCGGCGATCTTCGCCTCACGGTCGGTGAGCGTCATCTCCGCGAAGAATCGCTGCGCATCCGCGAGGCTCAGCCGCGAGGCATCGGCGATCGAGTGGCCGTGCACGCGGACGGCGAGCACCTCGGGCTTCAGGCGCGCACCGTCGCAGACCGGGCAGGGCACCTCGCGCAGATACTCCGACCACCGCTGCCGCTGGGTGTCGGACTCGGCCTGCACGTACTGACGTTCGATGTACGGCACGACGCCTTCGAAACCCGACGAGTAGCGCATCTCGCGGCCGTAGCGGTTCTTCCACTTGACGGTGACCTTGTAGTTCTCGCCGTGCAGCACGGCTTCGCGCACGGCCTGCGGCAGACGCTTCCAGGGCGTGTCGAGCGAGAAGCCGAGGTCGTTCGACAGTCCTTCGAGCAGTCGCTCGTAGTACTGGAAGAGCCCCTTTCCCTGCGTTGTCCACGGGATGATGACGCCCTCGCGGATCGACAGCTCCTCGTCACCGAGCATCAGCTCCGAGTCGACCGACATGCGGGTGCCGAGCCCGGAACACGCCGGACAGGCGCCGAACGGGGCGTTGAACGAGAAGGTGCGCGGTTCGATCTCCGTGAGCTGCAGCGGATGCCCGTTCGGACACGCCAGCTTCTCGGAGAACGACTGCCACGCATCGTCACCTTCCTCGTCGACGAAGTTCACCTGCATGACACCGCCGGCGAGACCGAGTGCGGTCTCCACCGAGTCGGTGACGCGGCCCAGGATGTCGGGGCCGGCGACCAGCCGGTCGACCACGACGGCGATGTCGTGCTTGTAGCTCTTCTTCAGCGTCGGCGGCTCCGCGAGCTGGACCAGGTCGCCATCGACCACGGCGCGCGCGTATCCCTTCGCGGAGAGCTCTTTGAAGAGGTCGACGAACTCACCCTTCTTCTGGGTGACCACGGGCGCCACGATCTGGTAGCGCGTGCGGTCGGGCAGCTCCATCAGCTGGTCGGCGATCTGCTGGACCGTCTGACGCTGGATGATCTCGCCGCACTCCGGGCAGTGGGGCACTCCGATGCGGGCCCACAGCAGGCGCATGTAGTCGTGGATCTCGGTGATCGTGCCCACCGTCGAGCGCGGGTTGCGGTTCGTCGACTTCTGGTCGATCGACACCGCCGGGCTCAGACCCTCGATGAAGTCGACGTCGGGTCTGTCCACCTGCCCGAGGAACTGACGTGCGTAGGCACTCAGCGACTCGACATAGCGACGCTGTCCTTCCGCGAAGATCGTGTCGAAGGCGAGACTCGACTTGCCCGACCCCGACAGACCCGTGAAGACGACGAGCGAATCGCGCGGGATGTCGAGGTCGACGTCCTTCAGATTGTGCACGCGAGCGCCGCGCACGCTCAGCTTGTCGCTCGAGACGGCGGCGGATTTTCCGGTGAGGGGAACGGGGACGATGGGCACCCGTCAAGTGTAGGCGGGACCTCCGACATCGGCTCCGGGCCCACGTTCGCCCGCGGCGCACGCGGCAGCTCGCCGGGCGAGCGTCCGTCAGCCGATCAGCGGGAGAGCAGTTGCCGCTTCGAGCTCAGCACGCCGGTGTCGAACCCGGCGAGATGCAGGCCGCCGTGGAATCGCGCGTGCTCGATCTTGATGCACCGGTCCATGACCACGGCGAGCCCGGCGTCCTCCGCGATCGCCGCCGCCTCCTCGTTCCACGACCCCAGCTGGAGCCACAGCGCGGCGGCGCCGACCTCGACGGCTTCCCGAGCGACGCCCGGAAGGTCGTCGTGGCGACGGAAGACGTCGACGAGATCGGGGACGACCGGCAGGTCAGACAGGGATGCGTACGCCGGCCGGCCCAGGATCGACGTGGCCCGGGGGTTCACGAAGTAGACGTCGTAGGGCGAGCTGCTCGTGAGGTACGTCGCGACGAAATAGCTCGCGCGGGCGGGATTGTCGGAGGCGCCGACGATCGCCACCGACCGCGTGCGCCGCAGCAGGTCGTGGCGCGCCTGGGCGCCGGGAGCCTGCCACGTGCGATCGGCCGAAGCCGGCGGCGCGGTGGGCAGGGCGCAGAAGGCGGAATCGGTCATCGGGTCGCTCCCGTCGCTTCGGTGAGGGCCTGGTCGAGATCCCAAACGATGTCCTCGGGGTCCTCGAGCCCGACGGAGATCCGGATGAGGTCAGCCGGGGTCCCCGCTGTGATCAGCTGCTCGGGTGTGAGCTGGCGGTGGGTGGTCGAGGCGGGGTGGATCACCAGGGTGCGCGCGTCGCCCACGTTCGCCAGGTGCGAGGCGAGGGTCACCGAGTCGATGAAGGTCTCCCCCGCCTTGCGCGCGGCCGCCTCTCGGGCCGCGTCGTCGTCGAATCGTCCTGCCGGGGCCACGCCGAAGGCGAACACCGCCCCGGGGCCGAGAGGCAGATACCGGCGCGCACGCTCGGCGTGCGGATGATCGTCCAGTCCCGCCCAGGTCACGAAGGACACCCGCGGGTCGGCCCGGAGCCACTCCGCGACGATCCTCGCGTTGGCGAGGTGCGCATCCATGCGCTGCGGCAGCGTCTCGATTCCCTGCAGCAGCGTGAAGGCGGCCTGCGGGTTGAGCGACGGGCCGATGTCACGCAGCTGTTCGCTGCGGAGCTTGGTGAGGAAGCCGTACTCGCCGAAGTTGTCCCACCACTTGATGCCCCCATAGGAGGCCACCGGCTCGGTCATCGCGGGGAAGGTGCCGTTGCCCCAGTCGAACGTGCCGGCCTCGACCACGACACCGCCGAGAGCGGTGCCGTGACCGCCGAGGAACTTCGTGACCGAGTGGATGACGATGTCGGCGCCGTGCTCGATGGGGCGCAGGAGGTACGGCGTCGCCAGCGTCGCGTCGACGACGAGCGGCACACCCGCATCATGCGCGACCTTCGCGAGTCCGGCGATGTCGGCGATCTCCCCACCGGGATTCCCGATCGCCTCGGTGTAGACGACCTTCGTCTCCGGCCGGATCGCGGCGGCGTAGTCGGCGGGATCCGATGAGGCGACGAATGTCGTCTCGACGCCGAACCGCCGCAGCGTGACGTCGAGCTGCGTGATCGTTCCGCCGTAGAGCTGCGCCGACGCGACGACGTGGTCTCCTGCGCCGACGAGCGCGGCGAACGTGATGAACTCCGCGCTCATGCCGCTCGCGGTTGCGACCGCGCCGATCCCGCCTTCGAGGGATGCCATGCGCTCCTCGAGCGCGGCGACGGTCGGATTGCCGATGCGGGAGTAGATGTTGCCGTACTTCTGAAGCGCGAAGAGATTCCCCGCGTCGGCGGCGTCGTCGAAGACGAACGAGCTCGTGTGGTAGATCGGCACCGCGCGAGCACCGGTGGCCGCATCCGGGGTGCCCCCGGCGTGCAGCGCGCGCGTGCGGAAGCCGAATCGATGCTCGGTCACTCGTTCTCCTTGTCCTCGGCGGGTGTCGCCGACTGGCCGGCGCCCTTCAGGCGTGCGATCGCGTCGCGGACGCCGTCGACGGCATCGGGGTTCTGCAGGGATGTGATGTCGCCCAACACGTCACCCTGCCACATCTGCACCAGCAGTCGGCGCATGATCTTGCCCGAGCGGGTCTTCGGCAGATCGGGCACGACGATGACGTGAGCGGGCTTGGCCACGGGGCCGATCTCGACCGCGACCTGAGCGCGGAGCGTCTCGATGTCGACCGGTTCGCGCAGGACGACGAAGGCGGCGACGGCATGACCGGTGATCGGATGCGCCACGCCGGCGACCCCCGCCTCTCCGACGGCGGGATGAGCGACGAGTGCCGACTCGATCTCGATCGTCGACAGCCGGTGACCGGAGACGTTGACGACATCGTCGAGCCGGCCGAGCACGCGGATCGCGCCGTCCTGGTCCACCGTCGCGGAGTCCCCGGCCACGTAGTATCCGCCCCACTCGCCGTGTCCGGCGAATCGCGACCAGTAGGAGTCGCGGTAGCGCTCCGGGGATCGCCAGATCGTGCGTGCCATCCCCGGCCAGGGACGACGGACGACGAGGGTGCCGGAGCGGCCCGGCGCGACCGGTTCGCCGTCGTCGTCGACAACCGCGGCGTCGATGCCCGGCAGCGGAACCGTGGCCGACCCCGGGGTGAGGGTGGTCGCGCCCGGGAGCGGCGCGATCATCGCGGCCCCCGTCTCGGACTGCCACCAGGTGTCGACGATCGCGAGGCTGTCCCGGCCGTGGTTTCGCCGGAACCACATCCATGCCTCCGGATTGATCGCCTCGCCGACTGTGCCGAGCAGTCGCAACGACGTCAGGTCATGCCCGGCCGGCAGCGTGTCGCCCCACCACGTCATGAAGGTGCGGATGAGTGTCGGCGCGGTGTAGTAGACCGTGACGCCGTAGCGCTCGATGATCTCCAGATGCCGTTCGCGATGCGGAGTGTCCGGTGTGCCCTCGTAGATCACCTGCGTCAGTCCGTTGGAGAGCGGTCCGTACAGCTCATACGTGTGCGCTGTCACCCACGCGAGGTCGGCCGTGCACCAGTGCACGTCGTCGGGCTTCGCGTCGAAGTGGCCCCAGTGCGCCCAGCTCGCATGGGTCAGATAACCGCCGGAGGTGTGGACGAGACCCTTCGGCTTCCCCGTCGTTCCCGAGGTGTAGATGATGAACAGCGGATGCTCCGCGTCGAACGCGGCGGGCTCGTGCACCTCCGGAGCGGTCTCCACCACGTCGTGCCACCAGTGGTCGCGCCCCGGTGTCCAGTCGACGTCCTGGCCGGTGCGACGCACCACGAGCACGTGCTCGAGATGCGGGAGTCCGTCGGCGGCGGCATCGGCGGCGGACTTGACCTCGACCGCCTGCCCCCGTCGCCACTGCCCGTCGGAGGTCACCAGGAGCTTCGCACCGGTGTCTTCGAGGCGGAATCGCACGGCTTCCGCCGAGAAACCGCCGAAGACCAGCGAATGCACCGCGCCGATGCGGGCGCAGGCCAGAGCGATGACGACCGTCTCGATGAGCACGGGGAGGTAGACGACCACCCGATCACCGGGCTCGATCCCGAGGTGCTCGAGGGCGTGGGCCGCCTGGGCGACCCGTCGCTGGAGGTCTCGATAGGTGACCGTCACGCGGTCGCCTCGCTCCCCCTCGAAGTGGAGCGCCACCTTCTCGCCGCGCCCGGCGACCACATGACGGTCGACGCAGTTGACCGCCACGTTCAGTCGCCCGCCCTCGTACCAGCGGGCGGCCGGCACGGACAGCTCGCCGTGCTCGTCGCGCACCGGAGGCCGCCACTCGAGCGTCGACGTCCACGGGCGCTCCCACTGGAGTCTGTGGGCGGCGCGGTCCCAGAAGCCGACCGGATCGGCGGCGGCGATCGCATAGGCTTCCGGGCCGACGTTCGCCTGCGCGGCGAAGGTCGGATTCGGCGGAAACGTCCGCTGTTCGATCAGACGCGCCTCGTCGGCGGCCGACGGGAGGGAACCGGACATCTTCACTCCCTCACAGCCAGCGCTTGAGGACGGCTCGCTCGAACAGCGACAGCAGCGCGTTCGTCAGGGTGCCCAAGAGCGCGAGGAGCACGATGGCGAGGATGATCCGGTCGACACGCCCGGTGCTCTGCGACTCCGTGAGGAGGAAGCCCAGCCCCATCGAGGCCCCCACGAGCTCGGCCGCGACGAGGAACAGCCAGGCCTGCGCGAGACCGAGACGAAGGCCGGCGACCATCGAGGGCACCACGGCCGGCAGCTGGATGGTGCGCAGCAACGGCCACCCCCGGAGCCCGAAGGACCGTCCGGCCTCGACCAGGTGCGGGTCGACGCGATGCAGTCCGGCGGCGACCGTCGTGAAGACCGGGAAGAACGCGCCGATCGCGATCAGGGTCACCTTGGAGTCTTCGCCGATCTGCATCCAGAGGATCAGCAGCGGGACCCATGCCAGGGACGGAACCGCACGGAGCGCGACGATCGTCGGGCCGAGCAGAACCTCGCCGGCACGCGACAGGCCGACGATCGCCGCGATGGCGAGACCGACCACGGCGCCGATGGCGAACCCGAGGAGGACGCGCTGGATCGAGATCGCGACATGCACCCACAGCGTGCCGTCCGCAGCAAGCTGAACGGCCGCCTCCACGACCGAGACGGGTGTGGGAAGGCGGTAGGTCGGGATGATCCCCGTCGTCGTGACGAACTGCCACAGCGCGAGGAGCAGCAGCGGCAGTACCAGTCCGCCCGCGATGCGCACGCCGCGACGCGCCCAGAAGGGCGTCGCCGCCGAAGCGGCGCCGCCCTTCCGACGCGTGCCGGTTGTCGTTGCTGTGACGGTCATTCGCTCGTGGCGGCGAGGGCGAACTCGTCGTAGACGATGGTCTCGAGCGCGTCGTCGAGCGCTTCCTGTCCGCCCGCGACATCGCCCGAGTCGACGAGGACCGGCGAGATGCGCTCGAGGACGGCGATCTGGTCCGCGCCCGGGACGCCCGAGACGTCGAGGTTCGAACGCTCGAGGATCACCGTCTCGGCGACCTCGGTGTCCAGACCCGACGCCTCTGCGAGCAGAGCCGCGGTCTCCTCCGGGTTCTCCAGGGCCCAGATGCGGGCCTGCTCGTAGGCATCGACGACGACCTGCGCGACATCGGCGTGGTTGTCGATGAAGTCCTCCGTGGCGTTGAGGAATCCGTACGTGTTGAAGTCGACGTTGCGGTAGATGAGCTGGGCGCCGGAGTCCACCTCGGCACCCGCCATGATCGGGTCGAGACCTGCCCACGCGTCCACCGAACCGCCGGCGAGGGCGGACCATCCGTCGGCGTGCTGCAGGTTCTGCACCTCGACGTCGTCGAGCGAGAGTCCCGCCTCGTCGAGGGTCTGGAGGAGGAAGAAGTACGGGTCGGTGCCCTTCGTGGCGGCGATCGAGGTGCCGGCGAGGTCGTCGACCGACGCGATGTCGCTGTCGGCGTCGACGACGATGGCCGACCATTCCGGCTGCGAGTAGATGTCGATCACCTTGATCGGCGAGCCGTTGGCGCGGGCGAGGAGTGCGGCCGAGCCGGCGGTCGACGCGATGTCGGCCGAGCCGGAGCGGAGCAGCTCGTTCGCCGTGTTCGAACCGGTCGACTGCACCCACTCGACGGTGACGTCGTCGCCGAGGGCATCCTCGATCAGACCCTGGTCGCGCAGCACGAGGCTGAGCGGGTTGTAGGTCGCCCAGTCCAGCGTCAGCTGATCGGTGGACCATTCACCGGTAGCCTCGGCACTGTCGGTCGTGTTGCCGGCGTTCTCGCCGGCGATGCAGCCGGTGGCGAGCATCGCCATCGCACCGGCGAGGGCGATCGCGGGTACGGTTCGGCGAATGGCGGTGCTCATGGGGTCTCCTCAGGAGTCTTGTAGTGGTGGGTGTGCACGCCGAGTCCCTCGAGGAGGGTGGCGCGCAGGTCCGTGAACGCGCTGTCTGCGCGATCGCGGGGTCGGGTCCCGGCGACCGGGAGGATCTGGGCGATGGAGCGCGCATCGGGCCCCGCCGAGCGCAGCGATGACAGCAGCACGACGCGGTCCGCGAGGTAGAGCGCTTCCTCGACATCGTGGGTGACCAGCAGAATCGTGGTCGGCTGCGCGGCGTGGATCTCGAGCAGCAGGTCTTGCATGCGCAGACGCGTCAGCGCGTCCAGCGCGGCGAACGGCTCATCCAGGAGCAGGACGTCGGGGTTGCGCGCGAGAGCGCGCGCAAGGGACGCACGCTGGGCCATGCCACCGGAGACCTCGCGTGGGCGAAGATTCGACGCGTGGTCGAGGCCGACCAGTTCGAGGAGTTCGCGCACCCGCTCGCGACCGGCGGCGCGGGCCGACCGGCGTGAGCCGCGCACGCGCGGGAGCCCGAGCTCCACGTTCTGCGACAGCGTGCGCCACGGCAGCAGACGAGGCTCTTGGAAGGCGATCGCCGCGCGTTCGTCGGTGTCGGCCAGCCGATCGCCGTCGACGGTGATCGCGCCGTCAGTGGGCTGGTCGAGACCGGCGACGAGACGAAGCAGCGTGGACTTGCCGCATCCTGACGCCCCGATCACCGCGACGATCTCCCCGGCCGGCAGCTCCAGGTCGACGCCGCGCAGTACGTCGACGGCGCCGTTCGGCGTGCCGAACGTGCGCCCGACGCTGTCGAGGCGCACGGCACCTCCGCGCGACGGCGTGGTGGCCGAGGCAGGGGCGTCGAGTGTCGTGGTCACGCAGTAAGAGTGACAGAGCCGCGTCGGCGTGACGAACCAGGCGCAACATCATGAAACATTCGCCGTGGCGGTTTCCACCTCCGGCGATGCGCAAGCGAGCCCGTCGGTCCTCAGGCGTGACCGGCGCGCTCCATGGCGCGAAGCTCCTTCTTGAGGTCCTGCACCTCGTCTCGGAGGCGTGCCGCCAGCTCGAACTTCAGCTCGGTGGCCGCCGCGAGCATCTGATCGGAAAGATCCTGAATGGTCGCCTCGAGTTGCTGGGCTCCCTCGGCAGCGATCCCCTCTCGGCGCAGCTGCGGTGTCGGAGACGTGCCCTTGCCGCTCTTCGTCTTGGCGGCGTCTTTGCGCGAGAGCATGTCGTTGGTGTCGGAAGCCTCCCGCGCCAGCACCTCGGTGATGTCGGCGATGCGCTTTCGCAGCGGCTGCGGATCGATGCCGTGCTCGGTGTTGTATGCGATCTGCTTCTCGCGGCGCCGCTCGGTCTCGTCGATCGCGTTCCGCATGGAGTCGGTGACGGTGTCCGCGTACATGTGCACCTGTCCGGAGACGTTTCGCGCGGCGCGCCCGATCGTCTGGATGAGTGAAGTGCCCGAGCGCAGGAAACCTTCTTTGTCGGCATCGAGGATCGACACCAGCGAGACCTCCGGCAGATCGAGTCCCTCGCGGAGGAGGTTGATGCCGACGAGCACGTCATAGACGCCGGCGCGCAGCTCGGTGAGGAGTTCGACGCGGCGCAGGGTGTCGACGTCGGAGTGCAGGTATCTCACCCGCACGCCGTGCTCGCCCAGGAAGTCCGTGAGCTCTTCCGCCATCTTCTTCGTCAACGTGGTGACCAGAACGCGCTCGTCGCGCTGCACACGCACCCTGATCTCCTCGAGCAGATCGTCGATCTGCCCCTTCGAGGGCTTGACGATGATCTCCGGGTCGACGAGGCCGGTGGGGCGGATGATCTGCTCGACGATGCCGTCGGCGATGCCCATCTCGTATCGTCCCGGCGTCGCGGACAGATACACGCTCTGCCCGATCCGCTCCTTGAACTCGTCCCAGCGCAGCGGACGGTTGTCCATGGCACTCGGGAGCCGGAAGCCGTGATCGACGAGAGTTCGCTTGCGTGACGCGTCACCCTCGTACATCGCCCCGATCTGCGGCACCGTCACGTGCGACTCGTCGATGACCAGGAGGAAGTCGTCGGGGAAGAAGTCCAGCAGGGTGTGCGGCGGCTCTCCCGCCGAGCGCCCGTCGAGGTGCCGTGAGTAGTTCTCGATTCCGGAGCAGAAGCCCAGCTGCTGCAGCATCTCCAGATCGAAGGTCGTGCGCATGCGCAGGCGCTGGGCCTCCAGGAGCTTGTTCTGGGATTCCAGCTCCGTCAGCCGCTCCGCGAGCTCGTCTTCGATCGTGCCGATCGCCCGCTGCACGGTCTCGGTGGCGGCGACGTAGTGCGACGCGGGGAAGATCGGCACGGACTCCATCTTCTGCACCACGTCACCGGTGAGCGGGTGGAGCATGTAGAGCGCCTCGATCTCATCGCCGAACATCTCGATCCGGATCGCGTACTCCTCGTACACCGGGATGATCTCGATCGTGTCGCCGCGCACGCGGAAGTTGCCGCGCGAGAAGTCGACGTCGTTGCGGTTGTACTGCATGGAGATGAACTTGCGGATGAGCGCATCGCGGTCATAGCGCTCGCCCACCTGCAGGGCCACCATGGCTCGCAGGTACTCCTCGGGCGCACCGAGGCCGTAGATGCAGGACACCGTCGACACCACGACGACGTCGCGGCGCGAGAGCAGCGCGTTGGTGGTGGAGTGGCGGAGCCGCTCGACCTCCGCGTTGACGGAGGAGTCCTTCTCGATGAAGGTGTCCGTCTGCGGCACGTACGCCTCGGGCTGGTAGTAGTCGTAGTAGGACACGAAGTACTCGACCGCGTTGTGCGGCATCAGGTCGCGGAACTCGTTCGCCAGCTGCGCCGCGAGCGTCTTGTTGTGCGCGAGCACGAGCGTCGGCCGCTGGACCGCCTCGATGAGCCAGGCTGTCGTGGCCGACTTCCCCGTTCCCGTGGCACCGAGAAGCACCACGTCGGTTTCCCCGGCATTGATACGCGCGGCGAGATCCGCGATCGCCTGCGGTTGGTCGCCGCTGGGGGCGTACTCGCTGACGACTTCGAACGGGCGCACGGAACGTGTGGTCTGCACCCTTCCAGGGTAGGTGCGCCCTCCGACATCGGCGCGGGAGTCTCAGCCGAAGCCGCCGCCGGCGTCGAATCCCCCGAAACCGCCGGCGTCGAATCCCCCGACTCCCCCGTCGAAGCCCGCGCCGTCGTAGCCGCCGCCGGCTGCGCTCGCTTCGACGCCCGTGATGTCCCCCACCCAGGCGGGCTGGTCGGCCAGCAGGGCTCCCGCACCCACGGTGAAGTACGTCGTCAGCGCCGTCGAGAGCAGGAAGTGATGCGCGACGACCGTCATCACACCCGCGCTCATCATCAGCGCGCGCGGGTCGACGCCGTCTCGCGGATCGAGCGCCGCGCTCTCTCCGCCGCTCGGGGCCGTGCCTCCGGTGTCGATGGCTCGACGTGCGCGGCGCTCCTCGGCCCGCCGAACGAGTCTGGCCAGCAGATCGTTGTCGTCGTTCTCCGCCTGCTCACCCTCCACCAGGAACGGGCGGAGCTCCTCGAACAGTTCACGACGCTTCTCGCGAGGCAGGTCTTTGAAGGCCTGGGCGTGCGCCTTCTCGATCACACTCGTCGGGAGCGAACCGAGCAGATAGACGTAGCGCGACATCTGCTCTTCGTCGCCTGACGGCCCGGTACGGCGATCGGCGTCTTCGCCACCTGGAGAGAACTCCCACGTCCCCACCTCCCTCGTCGCCTCCAGGGTACGCCCGTCGCGTTCTACAGTGGGGGGATGCTCGAGTTCCTGGTCGGCACGGGCCTCGCCGCCGCAGCGGGCCTGAACGCATGGATGCCTCTGCTCGTGCTCGGGCTCGCCGATCGGTTCCTTCCCGCCGTGGAGCTGCCCGCCTCGTGGGCATGGCTCTCCAGCGACATCGCGCTGTGGATCATCGGCGCCATGCTGGTCGTCGAGATCATCGCCGACAAGGTGCCGGCGGTCGATTCCCTGAACGACGTCTTGCAGACGGTGGTCCGCCCCGCCTCCGGCGGCGTCGTGTTCGGCGCCGGCGCGAGCGCCGAGACCGTCTCCGTCGCCGATCCCGCCGCGTTCTTCTCGGATTCGTCGTGGGTGCCGATCCTCGTGGGGGTGCTCATCGCGCTGGCGGTGCACGGCGTGAAAGCGGCGTTCCGACCGGTTGCGAACGCGGCTACCGGCGGCGTCGCCGCGCCGGTGATGAGCACCGTGGAAGACGTATCCTCCCTCGTGCTCTCGGTGCTGGCCATCCTCGTGCCGGTGCTCGCCGCCCTTGCCCTGATCGGCGGTGTCGTGGCGCTCGGGGTGGGGATCCGAAGATACCGACGGCGCAGATGCGCGGACACCGTCGCGGCCTCCGATTGACGCGACGCCGCCGTCAGGATCGGACCGTTGCGATCATCGCGGGCAGGCTCTCCCACAGATCGTCGACTTGCGCGTGCGTGTGCGCGAGGTCGCCCGCCGTGTCGATGACGACGTCGGCGAGACGCAGTCGGTCTTCGTCCGAGACCTGAGAGGCGAGCCTGGCATCGGCGTCTGTGACGCTGAGCCCGCGGATCTCGACGAGCCGCTGCCGTCGCACCTGCGCCGGCGCGTGGGCGACGATCACGAGCTCCCACGGATCCCGCGCACGGGTCTCGGCCAGGAGCGGCACGTCGTACACGACCACGGCGTCGGGATCGGCCTCGAACGCGCGGGCGAATCGACGTTCGGACTCTGCACGGACCGCGGGATGCACGATCGCGTTGAGCGCGCTCACCGCTTCACCGTCGCCGAAGACCGCGGCCCCGAGGGCGGCTCGATCGAGCGCGCCGTCGTCGCGAAGCATCTGATCGCCGAATCGGTCGGCGATCGCGCTGAGCACCGGCGTGCCCGGTTGCTGAACATCACGCACGATCTGATCGGCGTCGACCACGACCGCGCCGTGCTCGGCCAAGCGGGCCGCGATGGTGGACTTTCCCGAGGCGATCCCCCCGGTGAGGGCGACGAGTGGCATGCCTCGAGCATGCCACGATGTGCCCCGTCAGATCAGAAGTCCGATTCGGCGTGCGGCGGCCCGGAGTACACGCTAGTTTGTGACAAATCCGCTCAGCTCGTCAGTTACCGCTTGGGCAAGCTCGCTGTTCGAGACGGTGAGAATGACCGTGTCTGCTTCGGAATCAAAGGTAATGACGCCGTCCCGCATCAACGTCGCACGAGTCCGCTGCAAGTGGTCGGTGAATAGTTCTTCGATGTCGGCGCTGGTGACCTCTTCGTATGCATCGAATCCGAGGTTGGCGGCGACGAGTTCGTGGCCCGAAAAATGAATCTCGATCAGGTCGTCATCGGTCGGGACGGTGGTGAACTGGGGCTGCGTCGAGACGGGCGAGGGTTTCGGGGTGGGGACGTACCAGAAATCCCGCTTGTTCGCCTCGACAGCGAACTCGGAACTCCAGGCTCGTCCGCTGGCCTCGAACCATTCGAGGTCGCGGTCGATCTTGAGCAATGCCCCAGGGTCATCCGCCTCCCCGACGAACAGCAGCTGCACCATCGACAGGTGTTTCAGATCGCGAAGCACATCCAGTCCCCGAAGAGTCCGCGCCCGTCGAACCGACAGCACCTCAAGGGCCGGCGCCCCCCGAAGCGGGGAGAGATCAAGGGCATTCACGCCGACGAGACCGAGGCTGGCGAGGTTGCTCAGATCACCGAGCGCACCCAGGTCGACCTTCGACGTCGTCAGAGACATCCCCCACACCATCGGGGGAAGGCGGAAGCCTGTCGGCAGGCGCTTGAGATCCAGATCCAGCCACTGCACCATCGGGTTCGTCACAGCCGAAAGCTGGCCCTCCGACGTGAGGGAGGCGTAGCGCAACTCCGGAAGATCCGACAGATCCACCTCCTCTTCGGTCTTCATGAGTCGGATCGAACGCAGGCTGCGCATTCGAGAGATCAGGTGAAGAGATCTCACCGCGCCCGGACTCTGGATGTAGAAGTGCAGGCTCGTGATCCATGGCAGAACAGGTTCGAGCCACGCCAGATCGAACGGTTCTCCGGTAGACCCGATCTGCACCCCCGCGCCGCGACGGAGCACCCCCAACACCGTGTCGAACGACGGCGAGCCCGCTGGCGTCCAGTCCTCCAGACAGATGTCCGGAGCCACCTGCGCCAGCCTCTCGAGCGGTACGTTCACATGCTCGAGAAGCTCCTCCGGAAGGCCCCACGCACGGAAGTACTCCTCATTCCACCCAGACGGGAATTCCACGCCGAGCTCAATCGTGCGCGGCCGGCTGCGCTTCGGGCGCGGTGCCGTAGGACGCGACCAGCTCGAGCTCCTTCTTGCGACCGGGCAGGAAGATCCACACCACGGCGGCACCGATCGCGATCGCGATCGCGCCGACCGCATAGGCCGCGATCGACCCGGTCTCGAGACTCTGCTGGGCCGCCTGAAGGATCTGATCCTTGTACTGCGGGTACTGCTCGGCGACCTGCAGCGCCGACGCGTAGGACGCCTGGAGGGCGGCGGTCACCTGCGAGCTGATGCTCGACGCATCGCCCGACTCGGCGATGAGGTTGCCGAAAGCACGCGCGAAGCCGGCCGCGAGGATCGCGCCGAGCACTCCCTGCATAATCGATCCACCGAGGTCGCGCTGCAGATCGGCCGTCGCCGAGGCCATGCCCACCCGGCGGACGGGCGTCGACTCGGTGATGGCACGCGAGGCCGGTGTCATCGCGAAGCCGGCACCCACACCGATCGACAGGTACGCGACGCTGACGAACCAGAAGGGCGTGTTCTCGTTCCAGAAGAGCATGGTGATGAAGCCGACGAGAACGAAGACGTAGCCGACGAGCATCGTGAATCGCGACCCCCTCGTGAGCACCAGCTTCGCCGACCGCGGTGCGACCAGAAGCAGTCCGACGCCCGCAGGGATGATCGACAGCGACGCGTCGAGGGTGGAGTAGCCGAGGATGTTCTGCTGGAACTGCTGGCCGACGAACATCGCGCCCATGAGGGACCCGAAGACGATGAGGCCACCCGTGGCCGGTGCCCAGAACATCCGTCGACGCGCGACGGAGAGGTCGTAGAGCGGAGACCGCGCGGTCGCCTGGCGCCAGCCGAATACTCCGATCAGCAGGACCGAAGCCGCGAGCAGGATGCCGCCGAGCGTCGCGGTGTCCGGGGCGAAGACGGTCGCCAGACCGAGCACGAGCGCGGCGATCATGAACACCGAGAGCACGCCGCCGGCGTGGTCGACGGGTTCAGTCGACTCGGCGACGTGCGAGGGAACGAAGATGAGCACGAGCACGAAGGCGGCGAGGGCGAAGGGAACGGCCAGGAGGAATGCCGACCCCCACCAGAACCACAGCAGGAGGACACCGGCGAGCACGGAGCCGATGACCGTGGCGGTCGCGCTCACCGCCGACCACAGGGCGATCGCGAGCGTGCGCTGGCGTCCCGGCGCCCACAGCGCGGTGATCAGCGACAGCGTTGTGGGATACGCCATGCCTGCGGCGATCCCCGTGAAGATGCGCGCTGCGACGAGCATCTCGACGGAGGCCGAGAAGGCGGCGAGGATGCTGGCGATGACCGTCAGGCCGAGGCCGAGCACGAGCAGCTGCTTGCGTCCGTGACGGTCGGCGACCGCCCCGAGATACATGACCGACATCGCGAGGCCGAGCGAGCATCCGACCGCGACGAGGTTCAGCGAGGTCTGGTTCGCGCCGAAGGCGTCGCCGATGTCGGGCAGCGCGATGTTGGCGGCGGCGAGATTGATATTGCACACCAGCGCCCCGAGGATGAGCGCCGTCAGCACGAGTGGTGCGCGCGGCGGTGAGCCGGTGGATGCCGTCGGCGAGGCTGGCGAGGTCACGGCCCTACCCTAGCGAGACGGAGGGGTCGCCGACGCCACTCAGGTCACGCGCGCCGGGTGAAACGGCGACGGGCCGGAACCCCGAAGGATTCCGGCCCGTCGACCGTCAGTGCGTGTCGGCTCAGCGACCCGACAGCTTCTCGCGAAGCGCAGCCAGCGCCTCGTCGTCGGCGAGGGTTCCCGCGCCGCTGCTGTCAGAGGTGAACGACGACGAGGGCGTCTCGCCGGCAGCCGCCGACGCAGCCTCGGCTTCCATCGCCTTGACGACGGCGGCCTTGTGCGCCTCCCAGCGAGCGTGGGCGGCGGCGTACTCCTGCTCCCACTTCTCGCGCTGCTCGTCGAAGCCTTCCTTCCACTGGTTGGTCTCCGGGTCGAAGCCCTCGGGGTACTTGTACTCCCCGTTCTCGTCGTACTCGGTGACCATGCCGTAGAGGGCCGGGTCGAACTCGGTGCCGAACGGGTCGACCGACTCGTTGGCCTGCTTGAGCGACAGCGAGATACGGCGACGCTCGAGGTCGATGTCGATGATCTTGACGAAGACCTCTTCGCCGACCGACACGACCTGCTCGGCGAGCTCGACGTGCTTGCCCGAGAGCTCGGAGATGTGCACGAGACCTTCGATGCCGTCGGCGACGCGGACGAACGCACCGAACGGAACGAGCTTGGTGACCTTGCCCGGAGCGACCTGACCGATCGCGTGGGTGCGGGCGAACACCTGCCACGGGTCTTCCTGCGTGGCCTTCAGCGAAAGCGACACGCGCTCGCGGTCGAGGTCCACCTCGAGGATCTCGACGGTGACCTCCTGGCCGACCTCGACGACCTCGGACGCGTGTTCGATGTGCTTCCACGACAGCTCCGAGACGTGGACGAGACCGTCGACGCCACCGAGGTCGACGAATGCACCGAAGTTGACGATCGACGACACCGTGCCCTTGCGGACCTGGCCCTTGTGCAGGTTGTTGAGGAAGTTCGACCGCGACTCCGACTGCGTCTGCTCGAGCAGTGCGCGACGCGACAGCACGACGTTGTTGCGGTTCTTGTCGAGTTCCAGGATCTTCGCCTCGAGCTCCTGGCCGAGGTACGGCGTGAGGTCGCGCACACGGCGCAGCTCGATGAGCGAGGCGGGCAGGAAGCCGCGGAGTCCGATGTCGACGATCAGACCACCCTTGACGACCTCGATCACCTGGCCGGTGACGACACCGTCGTTCTCCTTGATCTTCTCCACGTCGCCCCAGGCGCGCTCGTACTGAGCGCGCTTCTTCGACAGGATGAGGCGGCCTTCCTTGTCCTCCTTCTGGAGGACGAGGGCTTCGACCTCGTCGCCGACGTTGACGACCTCGTTGGGGTCGACGTCGTGCTTGATGGAGAGTTCACGCGAGGGGATGACGCCCTCGGTCTTGTAACCGACGTCGAGGAGCACCTCGTCGCGGTCGATCTTCACGACGGTGCCTTCGATGAGGTCTCCGTCGTTGAAGAACTTCAGGGTCTTCTCGACCGCGGCCATGAAGTCCTCAGCAGATCCGATGTCGTTGATGGCGACCTGCTTGGTGGCCGGGGCGGTCGTTGCGGTAGTCATGTAGTGGGTTGTCCTAAAGGGTTGTGTGCTCGGGCTCCGCCTTCGGACACACGAGATGCCGTCGGCGATGCGAAATGGATTGTGGTCATGCGATGCCGCTCGTGCCGCTGCCGGACGGAACCGGAACGCACACACCATGGCGTGACGAAGCGGCCACACGAGTGACGCTCAATGCTAACAGAGCAGGACGACGTGAATCCACCGCACTCCGCCGCGCTGTCAAGCCCTCACGGGAGCAGCCCTTGCGATGCAAGAGTCGGGGCCATGAGCGAACGAGCATCTCTCCACGCCGGCGACAGGGTGAGCTGGGACACGTCTCAGGGAAGGACGCGGGGAACGGTCGACGAGATTCGCACCGACGACTTCACCTTCGCGGGACAGCACTTCACGGCGTCGAAGGACGAGCCCGCCTACATCGTCTCATCGGAGAAGACCGGGTCCCAGGCGGCGCACAAGCGTGACGCGCTCCGCAAGATCCCGGACTGAGGGCCACCCGCCGGGGGCTGCCATGGAGCGACGTACCGTCAGGAGGTTCCTCGCCCCGCCGCGATGATCGACCGTGCCGCCGATTCTGCGCTCGCGATCACCCGCGTCCCGGTGATACGGACAGAAGCGAGCGCTCCTTCGTGCAGACACAGCAGCTGCAGCGCCAGCCCGGCAGGGTCCTCGAAACCCGCATCTGCCGCGAGCGACTCGAAGAGGTCGCGCAGCCATTCCTTCTCCCCCACCGCGACGGCGTAGCCGGGGTGCCGATGATCCGGCATCTCGGCCAGTGCATTGATGAACGCGCAACCGCGCGGGTTGCCGCGCGTCCACTCCTCGAGCACGGCGAACGGCACGAGGAGTCGGCCCACCGCATCGTCCACCTCATCGAGACGCGCTGTCAGCTGAGCCCGCCATCGACGGTCGCGTTCGAGCAGATACGTCGCGACCAGCACATCCTTGGAGCCGAAGCGGTCGTAGAGCGTGCGCTTGGTCACCCCGGAGGCATCCGAGACGGCATCGACCCCGACCGCCGTGATCCCCCGCTCGTAGAAGAGTTCGGCAGCGGCGTCGAGGATGCGTCGCGCACCGGGAGTGAGGGTGTCCGGATCGAGGGCGGTTGCATTCACAGATCGGTGAACCTATCGTGAGGGACGGCGTACTTCACCGATCAGTGTACGAGGAGGACCTCATGAGCGACAGCATCCGCATGACCGCCGCCCGCATCCACGCTCACGGAGGACCGGAGGTCTTGACCGTCGACCGCATCCCGGTTCCCACCCCTGCTCCCGGTCAGGTTCGCATCCGGGTCACTGCAGCTGCGCTGAACAACACCGACCTCTGGACACGCGAGGGGGCGTACGGGACGCCCGACGACCCGGACGCCGCCACGGGGTGGATCGGTCCGATCGGCTTCCCCCGCGTACAGGGCGGAGATGCCGCCGGCTACGTCGACGCCGTCGGCAGCGGAGTCGATGACACCCTTCTCGGCAGCCGGGTCGTCGTGGATCCGGCGCACTACGACAGCGAGCACGACGACGCTCTGCCCGTGCGCATCCTCGGCAGCGAGTATGACGGCGGCTACGCCCAGTACGTCGTCGTCGACGAGGCCGACGTGCATCGGGTGGACGATTCACCGCTGAGCGATGCTCAGCTGGCCGCGCTTCCGATCGCGTTTGGGACAGCGATGGGCATGATCGAGCGCGCCGGGGTCTCGACGAATGACGTGATCGTGGTCACCGGCGCGTCCGGAGGTGTCGGTGTCGCGCTGGTGCAGCTCGCCGTCGCCCGCGGGGCGGACGTGATCGCCGTGTGCAGCGCGAGCAAGGCCGACGGCGTGCGCGAGGCAGGCGCCACTCACATCGTCGACCGTGCGGGAGACGTGTGGTCGGACGTGCGACGGATCGCCCCCGACGGCGTCACCGCGGTGCTCGATGTCGTCGCCGGGCCCCATGTCCGCGCCGGCATTCCGGCGCTTCGTCCCGGTGGCCGCTGGGTCGTCGCCGGAGCCCTCGGCGGTCACGAGATCGACATCGACGTACGTCGCCTCTATCTGCACAACCTCTCGCTCATCGGCTCCACGATGCACACCCGTGCGCACTTCCGCGCCTTGATGGTCCTCGCGCGGAGTGGCACCGTTCGTCCTCTGATCGCGCAGACCTTCCCGCTCGAGCAGGTTCATCGCGCGCAGGAAGAGCTCGCATCGCGGCGACACGTCGGAAAGCTCGTGCTGCTCCCCGCTGCCTCCCCGCAGAGCTAGCCTTTCGGCATGACCACCACGGCCGCGGTCCCGTACTTCTGCTTCCCCGGCAACGCCCGGCAGGCCCTCGAGCGGTACGCCCGCATCTTCGGGGGCGACCTCGACCTGCACACGTACGCCGCCTTCGGCCGGACCGACGGGCCGGAGGACGACATCGCCCACGGCATGCTGACAGGCCCGGTCACGGTCTTCGCATGCGACGCCGGCGCCGACGAGGACGGCTTCCACAGCGTGGGACTGTTCCTGTCGCTGCTCGACGCCGCACCCGTCGACGACCTGCGTCGCTGGTTCGCCGAACTGTCCGCCGGCGGCCGCGTCATCGATCCGCTTCAGAAGCGCGCGTGGGGCGACTGGGACGGTCAGGTCCGCGACGCGTTCGGCGTGACCTGGCTCATCGGCTTCTCGGGCATGACGGATGACTGAGCACCCCGCGTCCCGCGCGACGGTCACGCTGGTGGTGAACCTGCCCATCACCAAGCCCGACGCCCTGGGATGGACGGTGCACCTGGCCGGCGAATGACCGACGCGCTACCGTGTGGGTGACGGGTGCAGAGGAGACCACGATGATCGGCATGGTGCGTGAGGTCGCCCTCGCCGCGTTCGCCGTCGTGGGCCTCGCCGCACCGCCCTCCGTCGCCTCCGTCGGCGCTCTCGCCGTCACGGCGGCGCTCGTCATCGGCGTTCTTCTCATCGCCCTGCGCGTTCCTCCGGTCGACGAGAACGGGGCGTGCCCCCGACGGACGGCGTCCGCGGCCATCTCCCCCTCGGCACCCCTCGCGCAGAGCGACCCCGACGCTCCGGGGCATCCGCGGTCGCGGGCACCGGGTCTCGTGGCACCGGCCACGTAGACCGAGCCGCGCCCCGCCGGGGTGCGGGCATCCCTTCGTGGTCGTCTCCCTTCTCGACGCCACGACAGATTCGGATGCCCATGGACCTTTTCGCCGTTCCCCCCTTCTCCTCCGCCCTCTCGGCGGTCTATCACGCCCTCACCGCGCTCGCCGACCTGCTTGCACCCGTCGCGGGGGCCGGGGCCCCGGCCCTCGCCGTCGTCGCCGCGACCCTCTTCGTGCGCGCCGCCCTGATCCCCGTCGGAGTCGGCGCGGCCCGCGCGGAGCAGTCGCGCGCCCGGCTCGCACCGGACATCGCCCGCCTCCGGGAACGGTGGAAGGGACAGCCGGAGCGCTTGCAGCGAGAGATCGTCGAGCTGTACCGACGCCACGGCGTCTCACCGATCGCCGGATGCCTGCCGGCACTCGCGCAAGCTCCCGTCCTGGGAATCCTCTACGCCGTGTTCGTGCATGCTGACATCGCCGGCGAAGCGAACCTTCTTCTCAGCGGAAGGCTCTTCGGCGCTCCACTGGGGACGACGGTCGTCGGCGCGCTCGGCGACCCGACGACCCTGCTCGTCTTCGCGGTGCTGGCGATCGTCGTAGCCGTGATCGCCGAGTCCTCGCGTCGCACCGCAGCCGTCTCCGTTCCTCCGGGGATGCCGTCCGGACCGACGAGGCTGGCCGGCGCACTGCACTTCGCCCCGCTCGTGGCCGTCTCCGTTCTGCCACTCGCCGCCGGTGTGTACCTGTGCGTCTCTCTGGCGTGGACGCTCGCGCAGCGCGCCGTCCTCCGACGGTGCTATCCGATCGCGTGAGACGCGAATGTCCCCTGCACACCACATCGAAGATCACCAGCTCCCGGAGGTAACGTTCGGGTCACATTCAGGTCCGGTCTGGCAGACTCTGGGACTTGTGTCTGCTTCTGCCGACGCGGAACGCCGTCATGACGGCGCAGATACCCGATACGGAACCTGGTTTTGATGCACACGAACACGACGTCCTCCCCTGCCCCCAGTCGACGCGTCCGACGCGAGATCGCACGCCGCAATCGTCGACGCCCCGCCATCGCGGCCGCGAGCCTCGCCCTCGGTGTGCTCGCCGTCGGCGCGGTGACCGGCACCACCGCGGTGTCGCAGGCCTCCGCGTCCTCCACCCCCGCTCTCGCTGCCTACGCGCTCGCGTCGCACACCACCGCCACGCCGGCGCCGACCGGCTCAGCGACGAGCTTCGACCTCGACGACATCAGTGACGAGGCCGAAGAGGCTCTCGTCGCCGCCGCAGATGCCCTCGCATCGGCGGACGACGTCGAGGGCGACGTCGCCGACTCGGGCCTCGACCTCGGTGACGCCGCGACCGACGTCGACACGGATGCGCTCGAGGAGGCCATCGAGGATCTCGACGGCGCTCACCTGCTGCCCTCCCCCGCCGTCGCAGACATGACCGAGGACGTCACGACCCTCATCGCAGCCGTCTCCGAAGACGTCGCCGGCATGCGCGGCAGCCTCGAAGCCGCCGAGCAGAAGAAGGCGGAGGAAGAGGCCGCCGAGAAGGCGCGCAAGGAAGCCGAGGCAGCGGCGGCCGCTGAGGCGGCGGCCGCCGAAGCAGCCGCGCAAGAAGAGGCCGCCGCCGCCGAGCAGGCCGCGTCCACCGGATCCGTCTCGAGTGTTCCGGACCCGGGCTACGCCGCGGGCGGCACCAGCGCCGGTGAAGCGCAATCCATCGCGCGCGGGATGCTCGGCGGCTACGGCTGGGGCGACGACCAGTTCAGCTGCCTGGTCGCCCTGTGGAACAAGGAGTCGGGCTGGAACTACCAGGCGTACAACGCCTCGAGCGGCGCCTACGGCATCCCGCAGGCTCTGCCGGGCAGCAAGATGGCCTCTGCCGGCGCCGACTGGCAGACCAATGCCGCGACCCAGATCTCGTGGGGCCTGGGCTACATCTCCGGCCGCTACGGTTCGCCCTGCGGTGCGTGGGACCACTCGCAGTCTGTCGGCTGGTACTGATCCGTCGACCCCGCTCAGCGCCGCGAAGAGCCTCGTTCACCTCGTGTGAACGGGGCTCTTCGCTCATCGGTCCGGGATCTCCAGCGGCAGCTCCCGCGCGCGGTCCCACGGTTCGGCCCATCCGAGCCGGTCGAACAGGCGATCCAGCAGGATCGCGGTGAACCCCCACACGAGGTGTTGACCACCGGCATGAGGGACGGTGAAGGCGGGTCCGCGCCACGTCTGGCCGTCACGCCGCACGACGACCGTGCCACGACGATCCGGGTCGAGAAGGTCGGCGACGGGAGCGCGGAACACATCCGACGACTCGCGCTCATCCACCACTCCCACCGGGGTCGGCTGTCGCCACCACCCGAGCACCGGACTCACGACATGACGCGAATACGCGAGGGGCACCTCGTCGAGCACGCCGAGCACGTCGACGCCGTCGGGGTCCAGCCCCGTCTCCTCGCGCGCCTCGCGCAAGGCTGCTGCGACCGGTCCGTCGTCCGCCGGGTCGACCCGCCCGCCGGGGAAGGCGATCTGGCCCGCGTGCGAGCTGAGGGTCGCCGCGCGTGCCAGTAGCAGCACGTCGAGATCCGCCGAGACCGCCGCGTCCCGAGCATCCCGATCGCTCGGCAGATCATCGAGGACGCCGAAGAGCATCAGCACGGCCGCCGGCCGGGACTCGGCTGCTCGCGGCAGCGCATGGAGGGCCGAAAGGTCCACACCGCCTCCGCGCCCGGAGGCGACATCTGCCAGCTCCGCACGAGCGCCGCGTTCGGGAAGGGGCACACGCATCTGTTCAGGCTACGCCGCCCTCGGGGCGCTACGCCTGCAGGAACATCTCGGGATCGAACTCGTCGATCGGGATCACCCGCACCCGCGGCAGCGGGGCGTCGAAGGCGTCCGCGTCGTACTCGAGGTCGAACAGCTCCAGGCCGGGGATCGAGGCGTACTCGCTGCTTCGGAACTCGTGGAACGCGAGCACGCCGAGGCGACGACTGCCGGCCAATCCCGCCAGGTCATCGACGAAGTCTCGGTCATGGCTGACCAGCACGACATCGCCGTCGTGCGCCGCGAGCGCCCGCAGGGTGCGCTGGATGGCGATGTCGACCACCTTCTCGTCCGACGCCCCGGAGAGTGAGACCGGCTGGTAGCCCAGCGCGAGCAGCGCCTGCACGAACGACATGGGCAGGTGCGCCGAAGCGTTGAGGAAGAACAGGCCCTTCGCAGGCTGTCCCCAGCGCTCCGACACGAACGCCAGCAGGCGGTCCCACCGGGGGCGCTCCTCCGGCTGGGGTCGACGGCCCAGGATCGATGACCCGAGGGTCGCATCGATGTTCTCGCCGTCGACGAGCACCCAGGTGTTGCGTTCGCTCACGTCGCCTCTCTCCGCGGCGTGCGCCGCCCGTTGATGATGGCTCGACGCTATCAGCGACGACCTCGGCTCAGTCCGGCGAGCCGTCGTCGTGCGTCTGTTCGGCGCGCGCGGCCTCCTCCTCCACCTCGTCGGAGACGGCGGGCGTCGGCGGCGCATCGTCGTGTACCGCATCTTCGGAATGGGTCTCGTGTGGACGCTTGTCGGTCATGTGTCCTCCTTGCGACCTCTCCACTGTCGGACCGGTTCGCCCGCGAGGGAGCCCCCTGGACAAGCACCGGCCGGGCGTGGCACAGTGCGCTCTCGGGTCAGCGTCGCCGGAGCACCGCGTCCATCGCCTTCCCGCGGGCCAACTCGTCCACGAGTTTGTCGAGGTATCGGATCTTCTGCATGAGCGGATCCTCGATCTCCTCGACCCGCACCCCGCACACCACTCCCGTGATCCGATCGACGTGCGGGTTCACCGTCGCATCGGCGAAGAACTGCTCGACGGTGCGTCGCTCGTCGATCTGACGCGCGAGCGCGGCACCGTCGTATGCGGTGAGCCAAGCGATCACCTCGTCGACCTCCGCACGCGTGCGTCCCTTGCGCTCGGCCTTGGCGACGTAGAGCGGATACAGGTCCGCGAACGGCATGGTGAAGATCCGATGCATGGTCAACCTCCAAGGTACGCCTGCGCGACGCGGCGCAGATCCCAGAGGTCGCTGACGCCGGCGAGTTCGCGTGCCGAGTGCATCGACAGGATCGGGATGCCGACATCGATCGTGCGGATTCCGAGACGTGTCGCGGTGATCGGTCCGATGGTCGACCCGCACGGCACGCCGTTGTGCGAGACGAACTCCTGGACATTCGCGCCCGCGGCCAGGCACCAGCCGTTCCACGCCGCCGCCCCCGCGGCATCCGTCGCGTAGCGCTGGTTCGCGTTGATCTTGAGGATGGGCCCCGACCCGAGCACGGGCTGGACGACCGGATCGTGCTTCTCGGCGTAGTTGGGGTGAATCGAGTGGCCGACGTCGCTGGAGACGCACCAGGAGTCCGACAGCGCACGCAGCTGCTGCTCCCGGTCGGCGCCGAGGCCGAGCCACAGGCGCTCCAGCACATCGGAGAGGAACGGCCCAGCAGCGCCGGAGCGCGTGCCGGAGCCCACCTCCTCGTGGTCGAACACGGCGAGCATCGGGATATGGTCCGGTTCGGCGTCGACAGCGGCGGCGAGAGCAACGGCACCGGCGTGCACGGATGCGAGGTCGTCCAGCCGACCCGCGGCGAAGAAGACGTCTTCCTGACCGAACACGGCACCCCGCGCCGCATCGGCGGTGACGACGTCGTAGCCGCGGATCCGCCCGGGGTCGACACCTGCGGAGGCCGCGAGCTCGCCCAGGAGATCCGCGGATTCGGCGCTGCCGAGGCCCCAGACCGGCTGGGTCTGAGTCTGCTTGTCCAGGGAGAGACGGTCGTTCACCTCGCGGTCGAGGTGGATCGCGAGTTGAGGCAGACGCAGGAGCGGCCCCGTGGCGGCCAGGACGCTGCGCCCGTCGTCCAGCACGAGTCGGCCGGCCAGACGCAGTTCCCGGTCCAGCCAGGAGTTGAGCATCGGGCCCCCGTAGACCTCCACGCCGGCCTGCAGCCAGCCGAACCGCCCGGTGGTCGGTTTCGGTTTCAGCTTGAAGCCGGGGGAATCGGTGTGCGCCCCGAAGATGCGGACACCGGTGGCGGCGGTGGCGCTCCTCGGCACGACCCAGGCGATTGCCGCGCCGTCGCGCACGACGTAGTGACCTCCTCGCGCATCCGAGGGCCACGCCTGACCCTCCTCGAGACGCGTGAAGCCGGCATCGTGCAGCCGTCGCGCCACCTCTGCGGCAGCGTGGAAACTCGACGGCGAGGCGGCGACGAAGTCGGCGAGGTCGTCGGCGTGGGCGCGGGCGTTCGAGGCGGTGGGCAACGGGAGTTCTCCTGGCGGTGCGGAAGCGGCGGTGTCCTCGAGCGTAGTCACCGATCCGGATCCCGGCGACGCGCCGACACCACCGGCGCCGGACGAGCCGGATCGGCCTGGTCGCGCGCGAGCATCCAGACCCCCGCCATCGCGGCCATGCCCGTCGCTGCGAAGACCAGGAAGCTCCACCACGGCGCCGAAGCCGCCTCCTGCAGCACGGTGATCCCGAGCACGACGGCCACGAACGGGTCGACCACGGTCAGTCCCGCCACCACGACCTGTGGGCTGTTGACGGTATGCGCGGTCTGCACGCACCAGATGGACAGGGCTCCGGCCACGGCGATCCCCGCTGCGCACGCGATCGTGAGGAGATTCGTCTCGTCGAGCACCACGTTGCCGCGAACGACGGCCGTCTGCACACGCAGGATGACGGTCTTGCCGAGCGTGGCGACGAACCCGGAGTACAGGCCGCCGAGCAGCACGTAGACGACCGGCGGCATGCGCCGTCGTCTCAGGCCGATCGCGGCTCCGACCGTGACGGCGAGCACGAGCAGCAGGACGATGAGCACCGCGATCAGCTGGCGATTCGTGATGGTGGTCTGCACGCTGACCGCAGCGGCGACGGAGACGAAGATCCCGAGTCCGGCCACGCAGACCGCGATCGCAACGATCTCGCGCACGCGCGGCGGGGTCTTTGTCACCCACGCGGTGAGCAGTGACGCGAAGACGAGCGCGACGACTCCGACGGGCTGCACGACCATCAGGGGCGCGAAGGCCAGCGCTGCCAGCTGCACGAGGATGGCGAGACCGAACAGCGCGCTGCCGCCGAGCCAGACGGGGTCGCGCACGAGTCGCGAGAAGTGCGCGGGGCCGAGCCCATTCCCCTGCGCAGAGGTGCGCGCGACGCCGCGGGATTGCAGGAAGTTGCCGAGTGTCAGCAGGAGAGCCGACAGCACCGCCAGTGCGATGCCGATGATCGGGAACGAGGTGATGGTCACCGGGTGGCTTCTCTCGATCGCACGGCGTCCACGCTAGCGGCAGCAGCCGTGGCGTGGCGTCACGGGATGCGGCGTGAGACGAATCCCGCGAGCAGCGCGTGCAGGAGCGCCGGGACCGACGCGATCATGAGCGCCGTCCCGGCCACGGGGTCATCGGGGCGCAGGACCGCACCGGCGATCAGGAGCCCCGCGAACAGGACGGCGGACACCACGCGGCGGGCGAGGACCTCGAGCCCGCGCAGTCGCGTGTCCAGCCTCGGTGCGTCCACGCTCAGGCGTCCCTCTTCGAGCCGGCTGAGCACGTCGTCCATGCGGCGCGGCATGCGCGCCACCAGTCCCGCGACCGACACCGCCTCCTTTGCGAACGCCTGCACGACGTTGCCCTGCTCGTCGCGGATGAGTCGCTGCGCGTACGGTTCCACCGCATCCCAGATGTTGAAGGCGGGGTCGAGGGCGCTGCACACGCCCGACGTGAGGGAGACCGCACGGATCACGAGCAGGAAATTCTCCGGGAGCTGGAACGGCATCCGCCGCACCAGGTCGCGGAACTCCACCGCGAAGTCGCGGAACTCCCGCGGGTCGACCTCCTGCAGCTCCGCGAACCCCATTCCACCGAAGCGGGCGAACAGTGCTGTCATCGCACGTTCGAGTTCGACCGTGTCGGCCGACGGCAGCAGCACACCGACGTCTCGGATGCTGTCCACGAGCTGCCGGCCGTTGCGTGCCGCCACCGCGACGATGAGGCGCTGCAGCCCCTGCCGGAGCCGGTCGGGGACCTCGCCCATCATGCCGAAGTCGATGAACGTCAGCGTCCACGGCCGATCGCCGTCGGGCGTCGGAGTGACGAAGACGTTGCCGGGATGCGGATCGGCGTGGAAGTAGCCGTGGCTGAACAGCTGCTCGAACATCACCGCCGCGAACGCGTGGGCGACCTCGGTCGGATCGATCCCCGCGTCGCGCAGGGCGTCGCGATCGGTGATCTTGATGGCCGTGACATCGGCGAGGGTGAGCACGCGTCGCGTCGAGCGTTCCCACGCGACCTCGGGTGCGACGACCCGCGCATCATCGGCGAAGTCGTCGCGGAACCGCTCGGCGTTGGCGGCCTCGTGGATGTAGTCGATCTCCTCGAGGCTGGTGACCGCGAATTCCTCCAACAGCGCCGGCAGGTCGACGTGCTCGCGCACGACCCGCACGCGATCGAGCCAGGCCGCCACACGACGCAGCGCAGCCAGGTCGACGTCGACGATCTGGTCGATTCCGGGACGCTGCACCTTGACGACGACATCGGCGAACCCGGTGAGGGCCGCCTCCGCCGGAGTCAGCCGAGCGCGATGTGCCTGGCCGAGGGACGCAGCAGCAACCGGCGTGGGATCGACACACTCGTACACGCCCGACAGGGGCGCCCCGAGTTCGGCCTCGGTGAGCATCCGGATCGCGTCGAAGTCGACCGGAGGCACCTCATCCTGCAGGCCTTCGAGCTCGGCGGTGATCTCGGGCGGCAGCACGTCCAGGCGCGAGGACATGAACTGCCCCACCTTGATCATGAGGCCGCCCAGCGCCACGGCGAGGGTGTGGAAGTTCCGCGCGAGACGCTGCAGCCGGCGCGCGCGTCCGCGGGCGGCGAGCGAGGCCAGACCGATCCGGGGCAGGAAGAGCTCGAACCACCAGGCCTGCAGCATGTATCGCGCGGCGAAGCGCAGAATGCGTCGGTAGCGCGCGCGGGTATGCCGCACGTCGGTCATCGAGCCTCCTGTACGCGATGCCCGAAGCCGACGCGGGTCGGCATCCGGTCAGTCCTGGGCGAGGATCGAATAGAGCTTACGTCGTGCCTCGTCGAGAACTCGCTCCGCTTCGGCGACCTGCTCCGCGGTACCGTGCTGCGCCACCTGCGCGGCGGCCTGCGCGAGCTTCACACCCGCCTTGGGAAGCGTCGCGGCGCGCGCCGCATCCTTCATCCCCGGCATCTCCCACGGCGCCGAGCGTTCTCCACTCGACTCGGCCTCGGCGCGTCCCGCCTCGGTCAGGGAGTAGGTCTTCTTGCCCCCGGACTCCTCCGCGACGACCAGACCCTCGTCGGTGAGCATCTGCAGCGTCGGATACACCGAACCGGGGCTCGGCTTCCACATTCCCCCGCTGCGCTCGCCGATCTCGGCGATGATCTGATACCCGTGCATCGGCTTCTCGAGCAGCAGGGCGAGCACCGCGGAGCGCACGTCGCCGCGGGCCATGCGCGTCGGGAACCGCTGCTCGAAGGCCTCGCGCAGCTGGTCGACGGCGTCGAAGATGCCGCCGCCGGTGAAGCCGCGCCCGGGGCCGAACTGTCCAGTTGAGAATGACGTGTTCACGAGAGCTCCCTTCTTCGCCGGCCGATGGGCGGGCGATAGTGGACGATATATCGCCACTGTACGCTCGCGCGAAGCCCCGGTGGGTCCTTCTCAGCGAGTTGCCAGCGCCGGACGCCTAGCGCCAGAGCACGACGCGCCGGTCCCCCACCTCGACGACCTCGGCCGGCGTCTCATAGAGGGATTCCAGGTTCTCCGCGGTGACGACCTCGGTGACGGGTCCGTGATGCAGCACACGCCCGTCGCGCATCGCCACGACGTCATCGGCGAACTGTCCCGCGACGTTGATGTCGTGCATCACGACGACGACCGTCATCTCGCGCTCCGCGACCAGCCGCCGCAGGAGCTTCATGAGACTGACGGCATGACGGGGGTCCAGGTTGTTCAGCGGCTCGTCGAGCAGCAGATGGTCCGTGTTCTGCGCGAGCGCCATCGCGACGAACGCCCGCTGCCGCTGACCCCCGGAGAGCTCGTCCAGGAATCGCCGGCGCACCGGCTGAAGGTCGAGCAGGTCCAGTGCGCGCTCGACGTGCGCGCGATCATCGGCCGTGCGACCCGATCTGCCGTGAGGGAAGCGGCCGTATCCGACCAGGTCCTCGACACTCAGACGGATGGCGAGGTGGTTGTCCTGGCGCAGGATCGCGAGCCGGCGGGCCAGCTCGCGCGAGCGGGTCGTGACGACGTCCAGTCCCCCGACGGTGATGGTGCCGGCGTCGGCTCCGACGAGGCGGCCGATGGTGGCCAGGAGCGTGGATTTCCCCGCTCCGTTCGGTCCGATGATCGCGGTGAACCCTTGTCGGATCTCCAGCGTCACGTGCTCGAGCGCGACGACGCTGCCGTGACGTTTTGCGACGGACTCGGTCTGGATCATGTCAGCGGGCCCTTCCCGAGATGACGAGGACGATGAAGAAGAGTCCACCCGCGAACTCGATGACGACCGGCAGTTCGGTGGAGAAGCCGAGCAGTCGGTCGAGGATGAGCTGTCCGCCAACGAGGGCGATCACCCCGGTCGCGATGGCGGTCGGCACGCTCAGGGCGTGACGGTGACCCACGAGGCCGTAGGCGACGTTGGCCACCAGAAGACCGAAGAAGGTCACCGGGCCGACGAGAGCGGTGGACACCGCGACGAGCACGGCGATGACCAAAACCACGTGCATCGTGACGCGACGATGGGCGACGCCCAGGGACACCGCGGTGGACTCCCCGAGGGAGAGCACGTCGAGGGAACGGCGGATGGGCCAGAGCGACATCGCGGCCACCCCGACCAGGACGGCGCTGGGGAGCAGGAGCTCGCGGTCGATCGACGTGAAGCTGGCGAACAGCAGATCCTGTACGACGGCGAAGGTGTCCGGATCGAGGAGACGCTGCAGGAACGAGGTCACGGAGCGGAACATCACTCCGAGGACGAGGCCGGCGAGCACGATGACGTGCAGGTCGTATCTGCGGCGCACGAACAGCCACCAGTAGAGCAGGGTGACCGTCCCCGCCATGAGGACCAGCTCGACCGTCCAGCTTGCGATCGCGGGGGCCGCGACGAGCACGGCAGGACCGATCGCGAAGGCGGTCACCACCTGGATGGCCATGAAGACGGCGTCGAAGCCCATGATCCCGGGCGTCAGGATGCGGTTGGCGGTGATGGTCTGGAACAGAACGGTGGCCGCACCCACCGCGCTCGCCGCGATCACCATCCCGGCGATCGTGCGCCACCTGAGTCCGAGCGCGTACTCCCACCGCCCCGGCAGATCGGTGAACAGGTAGATCGCGATCGCGATCGCAGCCAGCGCGACGACGATCGCCAGCCGGAGCTCGTGCGAAGCGAGCGCACTTCGCGCCCGGTGCGAGGTGCCGGAGTCGCTCATCCCGTCCCCTCCTTCCGCAGCGACCGTGCCTGTGGCCGCCCACGCCGGCGCGGAGCGACCCCGTCGACCGGCCGGGCCGTGCTCAGCAGAAGCCAGAGGAAGACGGCGCCACCGATCACGCCCATGACGATGGAGATCGGTATCTCGAAAGGGAACCGCACAACGCGGCCGACGATGTCGCAGAGCAGCACGAGCGCAGCGCCCAGCAGCGCGACCAGCGGTACCGCGCGGCGCATGTTGTCACCGATGAGGCGACTGACGACGTTGGGCACGATGAGACCGAGGAAGGGAATGGCGCCGGTGACGACCATCATGGTGCCGGTGACGATCGCGATGATGATGACGCCGAGGGCGAAGATCACCCGTGTGTCGAGGCCGAGGCCGCGCGCGGTGTCCTGGCCGAGGCCGGCGACCGTGAACCGATCGGCCGCCACCCAGGCAATGAGCGCCGCGGCGGCTGCGAGGTAGAGCATCTCGTAGCGACCGCGGAGAATGCCGGAGAAGTCACCCACGCCCCACGCCAGCAGCTCCTGGAGCATGTCGGAGCGATAGGCGATGAAGGTCGTGATCGCTCCGATCAGTCCGCCGTAGAGCAGGCCCACGATAGGCACCAGCACACTGGATCGGGCCGGGATCCGCCGCGAGAGCGCCAGGAATCCCAGGACGCCCACCAACGCGCCGAGCGACGCTGCGATCGCCTTCCCCCAGATCGGCATGCCGGGCGTGGTCATCAGCACGCCGAGGAGGGCGAGGCTTCCCGCGTCGGCGGCGCCGGTGGTCGAGGGCTCGACGAAGCGGTTGCGCACCAGCAACTGCATGATGAGCCCGGTGACGGCGAACGCGGCGCCTGCGAGGATCAGGGCCACCGTCCGCGGCACGCGACTGGCGAACAGCACGAATGCGTCGAGCTCGGCGACGCCGATGAACAGCGATATCGTCGCGAGGACGGCGGTCAGTGCCATCCCCGCGACGATCAGCACGGACGGAGAGACCCGCGCGAGCGGGCCTCTCCGATCGGAACCGTGCGTGGTCAGAGCATCCGTCACGCGGTGAGTTCGTCGCCGACCGTCGTCAGCACGTTCTCGATCGCGGTGAGTCCGTTGATGACGATGTACAGCTCACTCGCGGGGAGCTCGATGATCTGGTCCTCCGCGCCCGCCGTCGTCTGCGCGACCAGCTCGTTGTCGAGGGTCTCGCTCGCACTGCTGGAGTCGCCGATCGCGGCGCCGCGGTCGAAGACGATGATCCACTCCGGGTTCGCCGAGAGGAGGAACTCGTTGGTGACCGTGTCACCGTGCGGCGAGCCTTCCGCACCGGGAAGCTCCGCGGCCGCGACGGCCGGCGTGAAGCCGAGCTCGTCGAAGAAGTAACCGAAGCGGGAGCCCTCACCGAAGGCACCGTACTCTCCGCCGGAGACCGACAGCACGAGAGCCGTGCCGTCGATGGATTCCTCGATCTGCGTCTCGAGCGCCTCGATCTCCGCGACCTGCTCGGCCACGGCGTCTTCGGCGCCGAAGATCTCGCCCAGCTGCTCCGCACGCACCAGGCCCGCGGCCGGATCGAACGTGCCCCCGCTGGTGCCGGTCAGGTCGATCGTCGTGGCGATCTCCGACAGCTCGTCGTACTGAGCGGTGCTGCGCGCGGCCACGACGATAAGGTCGGGTTCGAGTTCTGCCACGGCTTCGAAGTCGGGCTCGAACAGCGAACCGACCTTCGGGAGATCCGCGTAGTCCGAAAGGTACTCCGGCAGAGCGATGTCGGGGATGCCGACCACGGCGTCACCGGCTCCGATCGCATCCAGCGTGTCGAGAGTGGCGATGTCGAAGGTGACGACCGCTTCGGGCTGGTAGGGGACCTCGACGGAATCGCGCGCAGCGCCGGGGTCCTCCCGGTAGGAGGACTCGCCGTCCTCTTCGACGAGGACGAGCGTCGGCTTTGCGTCCGCCACGGTGACAGTCTCCGTGACGGTCTCCTGCGTCTCGGCGGCAGGCTCGGACGATGCGCAGGCGCTCGCGACCAGAGCAACGCCGGTCAGCGCGACAAGAACGAGGGGAAGACGTGGATGTGACATGTGGGTAAGGCTAACCTAACCAAAAGCTGAGCGCACATCCGGCGGACTCACAGCGCGCATCCAGGCCACCGGGACCAAATCGCCGCCGACGACGGTTACCACTGATGACGCCGCAGCCAGCCGCGTCGAGATGCGAGAGGAACCGACATGAGCGACTACCGCAAGACACCCGAGGCGATCGAGCGCCTCACGGAGACGCAGTACCGCGTCACCCAGCGCGAGGGAACGGAGCCCGCCTTCGCCAATGCCTACTGGAACAACCACGAGGAGGGCATCTACGTCGATGTCGTATCGGGGCAGCCGCTGTTCGCCTCGACGGACAAGTACGACAGCGGCACCGGGTGGCCGAGCTTCACGCGACCGATCGACGACGACGCCGTCCGGACGCGCACCGATTGGAAGCTCCTGATGCCGCGCACCGAAGTGCGCTCGTCATCGGCGGACAGCCACCTCGGTCACGTCTTCCGAGACGGCCCACGGAGCGAGGGCGGGCTGAGATACTGCATGAACTCGGCCGCGCTGCGCTTCGTGCCGCTCGCAGACCTCGACGAGCAGGGATATGGCGCCTCCCGCTCGCTGTTCGACGCCACCACAACCGACCACACCGAGGAGAACGTCGCATGACCACCGACAACGGATCCATCACCACCGTCCCCGGCCTCGAGACCGCCGTGCTCGCGGGCGGCTGCTTCTGGGGCATGCAGGATCTCATCCGCCGACAGCCGGGGGTCGTGCAGACACGCGTCGGATACACGGGGGGTGACAACGCGCACGCCACCTATCGCAACCACCCGGGGCACGCCGAGGCGGTAGAGATCGTCTTCGACCCCGCCAAGACCTCGTTCCGAGACATCCTGGCGTTCTTCTTCCAGATTCACGACCCGTCGACGCTGAATCGTCAGGGCAACGACATCGGCACGAGCTACCGTTCGGCGATCTTCCCCGTGAATCCGGAGCAGGAGCGCGTCGCACGAGACACGATCGCCGACGTCGACGCATCGGGTCTGTGGCCGGACAGGGCCGTCACGACCATCGAGGAGTCAGGCCCGTTCTGGGAGGCTGAACCCGAGCACCAGGACTACCTCCTGCGCATCCCGAACGGCTACACGTGCCACTTTCCGCGACGCGACTGGGTGCTGCCGAAGCGCTCGGAGGCCACAGCCTGATCGATACCGACGTGCGGGCCGGATGGCGCCGACGGGGCGCGTCCGGCCCGCACGTCGTTCAGTCCTCCTCGCGCTCGTCGTCGTCGGGCGCGGGCGTGTCAGGTGAGGGCAGGGGCGGTTGCGAGTCGCCGCCGGCTGCGGGCGGTGCGGGCGGTGCGGGCGGAAGGGTGTCGCTCTCACCCGCGGCAAGACGCGTCTTGTCCTCGGCCGTGAGGTGTTCTCGTTCGCTCATGTCCTCACGCTACGAATCGCGCCACCGCGACGCACCCGCTTGACAATCTGTGCGACGGTGGAGTGTCCGCGACACGGACGCATGCTCCACGGCCGAAAATCCACCGAAGGGATCAGCAACGGTGAGCAGATACGACGAGATCACCGAAGCGGACCTGCGCGCCGCGGGCAGCATGAAGTGGACCGCGTACCCCGGAAAGACGGGAGCGTGGGTCGCCGAGATGGACTTCGGCGTCGCGCCGGCGATCCAGGAGGCGCTCAGCTCCGCCGCCGCTCGCGGACTCACCGGGTACCTGCCGCCGTGGCTCACCGCCGACCTCGCACGGGCGACCGCCGACTGGTACGCGAGTCGCTTCGGATGGGAGATCCCGGTGGGGCGGATCCACCCCGTGCCGGATGTGATCGCCGCTTTCGAGTCGACCATCGAGCACTTCATGCCCGCGGGATCCGCGGTGATCGTGCCCACGCCGGCCTACATGCCGTTCCTGTTCGTGCCGCAGATGCACGGCCGGGAGGTGATCCAGGTGCCGAGCGTCGAACGGGATGGGCGCATGACGATGGACCTGGACGCGATCGGTCGGGCCTTCGACGACGGCGCCGGGCTGCTGGTCCTATGCAACCCGCACAACCCGCTGGGGACCGTGTTCACGCGCGATGAGCTCGACGCGGTGGCGGCCGTCGTCGACGCGAAGGGCGGGCGGGTCTTCGCCGACGAGATCCACGCGCCTCTCGTGTTCGACGGCGCGCGGCACATCCCCTACGCGTCGGTCTCGGAGGCGGCGGCGTCGCACACGATCACCGCCGCGTCGGCGTCGAAGGCCTTCAATCTCGCCGGACTCAAGTGCGCGCAGCTGATCGTGTCCAACGACGCCGATGCGGCTCTCTGGGCGGAACACGCGATGTGGTCGGGGCACGGCACCTCCACGCTCGGCGTCGTGGCGAACGTGGCGGCGTACACCGACGGCGCGGCCTGGCTGGCGGAGACCGTCGACTACCTCGACGGCAACCGGCACGCGCTCGTCGATCTGCTCGCCGAACACGCGCCTCGGGCGCGGGTCACGGTGCCGGAAGGCACCTACATCGCCCTCATCGACTTCCGCGCGTACGACCTCGAAGGCGATCTCGGAGAATGGTTCCGCGTGCACGCCGACGTCGCCCTCACCGACGGCGCCGCCTGCGGAGAGGCGGCGATCGGACATGCCCGCATCATCTTCGCCCTGCCGCGGCCGATCCTCGAAGACGCGATTCGCCGGATCGGTGCCGCCTTGGCACGCCACGAGCAGGGCCGGGCGGAGCGCTCCCCCGCCGCATGACCGCGCGCCGAGGTCCCGCTCAGGGACAGACGCGCAGGGTGCGGTCTTCGAACGACACGATGTCTCCGACCTGCAGCTGGCGACCCCGACGGCGATCGACGTCGCCGTTGACGGTCACGAAACCGTCGATGATGGCTTCCTTCACATCGCCGCCCGAGTCCAGGAGCCCGGCGAACTTGACGAACTGACCGAGCCGGATGCCGTCGCCGCCGATCGGGACGTCTTCGATCCGTTCGGGCGTGTCCATGTCCGCATTCTAGCGATCGCTCCCGGACTACCCGGATGCGCGGCGCTTGCGCATCTGGGCGAGCGGCATGTTCAGCCGCGGATTGCCGGTCAGCTGATCCTCGTGCTCGTCGAGGAACGTCCAGTAGGCGTCGGTGAAGGCGGAATCGCGTGCGGCCTTGTCGCTGGACCACCACGAACCCATCCGCTGCAGATACGCCCCTCCCGAGATGTACGGCTTCGTGGCGACCCGGCCACCGTCGGCGTATTGACTCATTCCCTGCACGTTCGGCACCATGACCCATTCGTACGCGTCGACGAAGAGGCTCGAGAACCACTCGTACACCTCTCGCGGATCGTAGCCCTGGAGCAGGAACCAGTTGCCGAGCACCATCAGTCGCTCGATGTGGTGCGCGTACCCGTGACGGATGACACGCGCCAGCACGGTGCGGACCGGCACCGGCAGGTCTTCCGGCACCCCCTCGCCGGTGTACCACCAGTCCTCGAGAGAGCGCCGCAGCGCGAAGTGATTCGCGTGCATCAGCTCCGGCCAGGCTCGGTACGCGCCGCGCATGTACTCGCGCCAGCCGATCACCTGTCTCACGAAGCCCTCGAGGGAGGCCAGCGGCACCTCATCGCGACGCCCGACTGCAGCACGGACCACCTCATCGACGGTCAGGAGGCCGACGTTCAGCAGAGGGCTGAGCACGCCGTGGAAGAGGAACGCCTCGTCGGCGTCCATCGCGTCCTCGTATCGGCCGAAAGACGCGAGCCGCTCGGTGACGAAGGCGTTCAGCCATGAGCGCGATGTCTCTGGCGTGACCGGCAGCCAGAACTCGGTGGGGTCGCCCGGCGCATCCGGAAAGTGCCGCCCGACGTCTTCGATCGCGCCCGCGGTGGCCTCGTCGGCCGGCCCGATCGGAAGGGGCGGAATCTCGACGCCGCCCTTCGGGAGCGGTTCGCGATTCTCCGCGTCGAAGTTCCACCGCCTGCCGGCCGGCTTCCCACCGTCCATGAGGATTCCGGTTCGTCGACGCTGCCACCGGTAGAAGTCCTCCATGCGCGCGCCCTCGTGCTCGGCGAACCAGCGGTCGACCTCCTCCGCCGGAGTGAGGAAGAGAGCATCGTCGTAGACGCGCGTCGCGATGCCCTCGTCGTCGCAGATCCGACGGATGCGGCCGTCGACCCCACGGTCGGTCGCACTCATCCACGCGAGCCCGTCGACACCGAACTCGCGGATGAGGCGGCGCAGAGCGTCCGCGAATCCACTGCCCTCACCGAGGGGGACCCGCCGGACCGTGCGGCCGTCCGCCTCGAGACGAGACGACGCCTGCCGCATGCCCGCCAGGATCAGCACCCGCTTGTGCGCGTGATAGCGCCGTTTGACGAAGGACGACCGCGCCTCGATGAAGAAGAACACGTCGATGTCGTCTTCGGCATACGCCGGATGAGCCGCGAACAGCTGGGTGCCGAGGATCAGTGCAGCCTTCACGATGCCTCGGCCTCGGTCACCGGCTGACGCAGGATGGTGCGCAGTCTCTCCGGCGCCGTGCGACGCGGATCGCCGAGATAGATCTCGTGGTGATGTCCGCGCATCCGCAGTCCCCTGCCCGCAATCGCCTCGTCGTGCATCCGCGCGAGCACCGGGCCCTCGTCGTCGTACGGACCGACGTGCAGCGTCTGAACGCATCGCCCCTCATCCACCGACGCGATGCGCAGGCGCTCGATCGCCGGGGCGCCCTTGTCAGCCGCGCGCGCAAGCGCTCGATCGATCTGGTCCTCGGCGACCGCATCGGGCACGACGATCATCGCGGACCACTTCCACCGCTTCTTGTCTCGGGCCGCCGTGAAGAAAGCGAGATCGTCCGCCCACCACAGCGCCTCGAGGGGACCGACGACGTAGTCGACGCCGAGCTCCTGCTTGCTGAGGAACTTCAGGGGGAAAGAGAAGGTGTAGAGCGTCGCGACCGCGTCGCGGTACGCGACGGTGGTGTTCGGGTCACCTGCTCCGTCGATCATCGCGTACCGGCGGCGCGGAATGTCGACGTCGTCGAAAACGCCTCGCCGCGCCGCGTAGCCCGAGAGCTCCTTCTTGAGGTCGATCTTCACCTCGCCTCACCTCTCCTCTCCGCGGGTCACCACCCGAGGGACCCCGGCACGCCCTTGAACGGACCCACCACGTCGGGCGTGATCCATCCGCCGTAGAAGTTGCCGTGCTGCGGTCGCACGAGAACCCCGCCGATCTCGCACCGATCCATGCTCTCGGCGTACACCGCGACACGGTCGGCGAGCGTCTCGAACCCCGTCAGCGGCGACGGGTAGTTCCACGCCGCACGAGGGCGGGTCTGCCCGCCGCCGTGGACGTCGAAATAGCGGGCGCGCCCTTTGAACTCGCAGGCCGAGGCTCCTTCGCCCCGCGTGAGGGCGCCAGGAGCGAAAGCAGCGAGAGGCAGGTAGTACGTCGGCGGATGACTCGTCTCGAGCACGCGCACCACGTCGTCGATGTCGACGATCACGTCGCCGCCGAGCGTGATCACCGCGCGGCTGTCGACGCGTTCGACGCGGGGTGGCCGGGGGTAGTCCCAAACAGACTCCTGTCCCGGACCGACCGGATCGGGCTGAGGGTGACGCATGATCCCAGGGTAGGACTCCGTGCGCCACCCGGCGCTGCCGTCGACTCCGTGCTCATAGGCTCGGGCCGTGGACACGACGGAGGTCATCGTCATCGGCGCAGGCATCGCCGGTCTGCGTTGTGCGCTCGCGCTCGCCGAGGCAGGACGCGACGTGGTCGTCGTCGAGGCCGGTTCACGAGTGGGCGGCCGTCAGCGCACGGATCGGGTCGACGGGTTCCTCCTGCTGGAGCCCTTCCTCGCCGGAGTGATCGCGGATGACACCGGCACCACTTCCGACGCCTTCGTGCGGCTCCTCGTGCGCATGTTCGTGCTCGGGCGCCCGGGACTTCCCGCGGACGGCATTCAGGCTCTCCCGCACCAGCTCGCCCGGCGCGTCACCGACGCCGGCGGACGCATCCGGCTGTCCCATCGCGCGTCGCGTATCGATCGCGCGTCGGGTCGCATGCGCGTCGAGATCGACGGCGCAGGCCCGGTCATCGCGGAGACGGTCGTCGTCGCGGTGGGTCCAGACGCGGTCTCCAACCTGATCGATGTGAGCCGCCCCCGCACGCGTGGACTTCAGACCTGGTGGTTCGACGCGTCAGCTGCGCCGCCGTCGTCGGCCGCCGTCCACGTCGACGGGCGACGATCCGGCCCCGTCATCAACACCGTGGCGATGCCGCACACCGTCGCGACATACGCCCCTCCCGGCAAGCATCTCGTCCAGGCGACGTGCCTGCTCTCGGAGACCCGCGCCCCCGACGAGCCACAGGTCCGCCGACACCTCGAGGAGATCTGGGGTTCCCGGGCGGGCGACTGGTCGGTCCTGCGCCGGGATGACATCCCACACGCTCTTCCGGCACAGGCAGCGCCGCTTCGCGTCGCCTCGCCGACACGGATCGCAGAGGGCGTGTTCGTCGCGGGCGATCACCGGGACACCGCATCGATTCAGGGCGCCCTCGTGTCGGGAAAGCGAGCGGCGCGAGCAGTCCTGTCGCCTTAGCGACGCGGCGCGAGATCGGGGCCGACCGCCTCGCGCTCGTCGAAGACGAAGCAGTCTCCGTCCCAGTGGGCTCCCCCGACGTGCTCGAAGTAGCCCAGGACGCCGCCATCGAGCTGAAACGCCTCGACACCCTGCTCGCGAAGGTGGATCGCCGCCTTCTCGCATCGGATTCCGCCGGTGCAGTAACTGACGACGGTCTTGCCGACGAGACTCCCCCGAGCCGCGCTCGCCGCGTCGGGGAACTGCGTGAAGCGCTCGATGCGCCAGTCGATCGCCCCCGCGAAGCGGCCGTAGTCGACTTCGAAGCCGTTGCGCGTGTCGAGCATCACGACTTCTCGGCCGTGATCGTCCACCCCGTCATCCAGCCACCGCTTGAGGGTCTGCGGCGACACAGCGGGAGCTCGCCCGCCCTCCGGCCGGATGGCCGGTCGATCCATGCGGATGATCTCGCGCTTGATCTTGACGACCATCTTCCGGAAGGGCTGCTCGCGCGACCAGCTCTCCTTCGCCGTCAGGTTCGCGAACCGCTCCTCCGCCCGCAGATCGTCGAGGATGCCGCGCACCGCCGCGGCGTCGCCCGCGAGGAAGAGGTTGATGCCCTCTGCGGCGAGGATGATCGTGCCCCGAACCCCGGCGGCGACCGCACGCGCCCGAAGGCGCTCGCGCCGCTCCTCGAGACCGTCCAGCGCGGTGAAGAGGTAGGCGCTGACGTTCAGCACGGATGACACGCCCCCAGGCTACGCGGTCGGCACGCTCGCGCAGCGCCGCATCCCACATTTGGTTGTGCTCAATTCAATTGTGCACAATACTCATGGACATGCCCGGGATCGACGACATGGTGTGCTTCTCGCTCTACGCCGCGAGTAGGTCGACCACGCAGGCCTACCGACGCGTCCTCGAGCCGTGGCACATGACCTACCCGCAGTACCTCGTGCTCGTCGCCCTCTGGACCGAGGGTCCGCTCTCCGTGCGCGAGCTCGGCGACCGCCTCGCGCTCGACTCCGGCACCCTCTCTCCGCTGCTGAAGCGCCTCGAGAGCCGCGGGTTGCTGACCCGCACGCGCCGCAGCGACGACGAGCGCGTCGTGGATGTCGCACTGACGGGCGCGGGCTCGAGCATGCGACACGACATGGCGGATGTGCCCCGGCAGATCGCGCAGTGCATGGGCATCGGCATGGAGGCCGCCCGCGCACTTCTGGACTCCCTGCACGAGCTGACCGCGCACGTGCAGGCGAGCAACGAGGCGACCGTCTCGTGACATCACACGGAAGGACCACCATGGACGCCATCTACACCGCCGAGGCCCTCGCCACGGGAGAAGGACGCGCGGGAGCCGTCAAGACGCGCGACGGTCACGTCGACATGGACCTGCGCATCCCCCGTGAGATGGGTGGCCCCGGCGGCGGGGCCAATCCCGAAGCGCTCTTCGCCGCCGGATACGCCGCATGCTTCCACAGCGCGCTCCAGGCGGCCGCCCGCGCACAGAAGGTGACTCTCGAGGACACGAGCGTCGGATCACGCGTGCATATCGGCAGCAACGGCGAGGGCGGCTTCGGCCTCGCCGTCGAACTCGAGGTCGTGATCCCCAACCTCCCCGCCGACCAGGCGCAGGCGCTCGCCGACGCCGCGCACCAGATCTGCCCGTATTCGAACGCCACCCGCGGGAACATCGACGTCACGGTCACCGTCTCCGACGACTGATATGTGGTTCGTTCTGTCAAGTGGGCAGGGTGAAGCGCCGCCTGGCTGGCTGCCGGGCGGCGCTTCGTCGTTCGCGCGTGGGGGCGGGGTGTGCGGCGTGTTCTGTGACGCGTGGTCAGTCTGATATTCGCGGGTTGGTTACCGCAGGACCCTGTTTCGGCGAGAGCAGCCAGCGTGTCTGAGGTCGAGCGTGGCCGCTCGGTGCGGCTGCTCACAGTCGTTCCGCTGGTGCGCTCTTCACGCTGCATGCGTTCCCCGCGCCGGTGGTCGCGAACGAGTCTGGGGCTGTCAGGTCATGACGGCCAGGGACCAGCACCAGCCCGCGAGCTCGCGGGCGATCGCGGTGGTTGCGACGGTGTGCTTCTTCTTGTGCGCGTCGAGCACAATCCAGCGGTGGTGCAGACGCCGGTTCCCGGCGTCGCCGCGAGCCGCGGCCGCGGCGGGTGCGGCCGCCCACCGGTCCTTCATGATCTTCCCGGGTCGGTAGACGGGCTTGTGGTGCCAGGCGGATTCGATCAGCAGCCGGCGGGCGTGCGTGTTCCCGGTCTTCGTGATGGCACCCTGCGACCGGGATCCACCGGAGGAGTGCTCGGAGGGCACCAGGCCGAGATACGACGCGATGGTGCGACCGGTGAAGCGGTCCCAGTCGCCGATCTCGGCCGCGAGAGCGAACCCGGTCAGCGTGGAGATGCCGCGCAGGCAGCACAGTCTGTTCGTCACAGCGGTGAACGGGGAGTCCGTCGCCATCGCGGCGATGTCCCGGTCCAGCCGGTCCCGGCGGGCGAGGATACTGTTCACGGCGTCATAGCCGGCGTCGAACGCCGCAAGGGTGCCGGGCCCGGCGCCATCGAGACCCTCGCGCCGCATCTGCCGCAACCACGCGTCGTGAGCCCCGGTCCAGGCTCGGTCCTTGGCATAGACAAGACCGCGGCGAAGAAGCAACTTGCCCACCCGGTGTCGGGCGGCCAGCAAATCCGTGCGCGCGTCATCGCGGGCGCGGACCAGATCCCTGGCCGCTTCCTCGGCCTGCGTCGGGACACGCACCGCGACCAGCTCGTCCATCTTCAGCAGCCGGGCCAGCAACACTGCGTCCCGGGCGTCGGTCTTGATCCGGTCGCCGGCCGGTCGGATGATCTTCGACGGCGCCGCGACCGTCACCGCAATCCCTGCCGCCTCGAGCTTCCGAGCCAGCCCGAAACCGGTCGGCCCAGCCTCGTATCCGGCGTGCACCGGACCCAGCCGGGCCGAGACCTGCATCACCCACGCGAGGACATCCGCAGCCCCGGCGGGCAGCCGCGCCTCGATCACCTCACCGGTCAACGTGTCGATCGCCGCCGCTCGCACGCTCCGCGCGTGCACATCCAAACCAATAGCCGTACGCTCGTTGAACACCAGGGCCTCCGCTGCATGTCGGCATCCCAAGGCCACTCCTCGGGATGATCCACGAATCTGCACCGCGAGGCCCTGGGCCTACAAGAGCATCAGCACCCCGCCCTCATAGGGTCTGATCTCTGCGCGGCGGCTCGTTGCTTCGACGAGCCGCCCCGCTATCGGTGACGGGCAACCGTGTCAACCGCGATCGCGTGCCTCCGCCCGCTGGATAGCGTGGCGGCACACCTCGCCAAGGAGTCACCGTGTTCCAGCGTCGCCCGCACCACCGCATCACCGTCTCGGTCGTCATCCCGGTGAAGGACGATGCCGCTCACCTGGACCGGTGCCTGCGAAGCATCGCTCGGCAGAGCCTCGCCGTCGACGAGGTCGTCGTCGTCGACAACGGCTCGGTGGATGACTCCGCCGACGTCGCGCGCTGTCACGGGGCCCGGGTCGTGTCCTGCGCGCACCCCGGGGTGGCCGCGGCCGCGTCCGCGGGCTACGACGCGGCTCATGGCGACGTGATCCTCCGCCTCGACGCGGACTGCGCGCCGGGTCCCGGATGGGTGCGGACGATGACCGAGGCTTTGCATGAAGAAGAGAACGTCGGTGCCGTCTTCGGTGGTGCAAGCTTCCACGACGGGCCTCGGTGGCTTCGCCGCCCGCTCGCGGGCGCCTATCTGAGCGCATACGTGCTGGTGGTGGGCGCCGCGCTCGGGCACTGGCCCCTCTTCGGCTCGAACCTCGCCATGCGCGCCGAAGCGTGGCAGGCGGTGAGCGCATCGGTGCACCGAACCCGAGCGGACACGCATGACGACATCGACCTCGCCTTCCACATCGGCGAGCGGCATCGCATCGTGGCCGTCGGCGCGGAGCACATGACCATCTCGATGCGTCCGTTCGCCGATGCTCGGCTGTTCGCCGCGCGGGTCCGCAAGGGGTTCCACACCGTCGTGATGCACTGGCCGCACGACTTCCCCCCGATTCGGTGGGACCGCCGCCTGCTGCGACGCCTGCGTCGCCGCAGCGTCGCGCGCCGCGCTCGACCCGACCATCACCTCGCTGCCTGATGGGCGCCGCCGCTCTCATCGGGGTCGCCACAGCACCCGCGCTGCACGTGATGACGTTCAATGTGCGGCGCCGGCTGCCGCTGTCGATCCGACGGGCGGACCGGTGGACCGGTCGCCGTCGGGCCGTGGAGGCGCTCCTCACCCTCGAGCAGCCGACCGTGCTCGGCGTGCAGGAGGCGATGCCCGGTCAGGCCGACGCCGTCGCCGGTGCGCTCGGTGCTCGGTATCGCCGGCTCGGCCATGGTCGCGACAGCCGCGGTCGCGGCGAGGGGTGCCCGCTGTTCTGGGATGCCGAGCGGCTCGAACTCCTGTCCGGCACACAGCTCGCACTGTCACCCACTCCGGCGGTGGCGGGGTCCCGGGGGTGGGGCAACCCGGTACCGCGCGTCGCCGTTCTCGCGCGGCTGCGGGATCGGCTCACCTCGCGGGAGCTCACGGTCGTGAACACGCACCTCGACGTGTTCTCGCGCCGCTCCCGTCTGCACGCCGCCCGCTGGTTGCGGGGGGTGCTCGCGACCGGAACCACAGCCGGGATCATCCTCGGTGATATGAACGCCCGTCCGGATTCCGCCACGGCGCGTGAGCTCTGGGCCGGCGGTCTGCGGGATGCGTGGCCCGCTGCGGACGTCCGGCTCACCCCCGAATGGGCGACGTTCGCCGACTACCGCGCACCGCGACGCGGCGCGCGCATCGATTGGATCGGCGTGACCTCCGGGGTGCAGGTGGATGCGATCGGCATCAACGCCTTCCGCACGGATGTCGGGTGGCCCTCCGATCACCTGCCGGTGCAGGCGCGGGTGCGCGTGTGCTCATGAGCACGCTGGCACGCAACTTTCTACGGCCACCCCGCGGGGCCCTGGGCGTCGCGGCCGATGGAGTGCGGGCGCTCGGACTCGTCAGTGTCGTCGCCGCGGGGGTGCTTTACGAACCGACGGATGCCGGCATTCTGGCTTTCACGCTGCCCGGCCTCATGATCCCGCGCTTCCTCGCACTCCGCCCGACAGCCGACCTCGTCTTCGGGCTCGTGCTCCTCACCGCCGCGTGGAGCAACGTGTACGACCTCTACACCACGCTCGCGGCGTGGGATCTGGTGGTCCACTTCCTGGCCACCGGTGTTCTGTCCGTCGCCGTCTACCTCTTGCTCGGCCATGCCGGGGTGCTCCCGCGACCTGTCGGACCCGGTCGGCCGCGGCGCGCGCCACTCGTGCTCACCCCTGTCCTCGGGCTCGCGATCAGTGCCTTGTGGGAGATGGTCGAGTGGGCGGGCCGGGAGTTCATCACGGACACGATCTTCGTGACCTATGCCGACACGATCGGCGACATGGCGATCGGCGCTGTCGGTGCAGCCGTGGCGGGAGTGGCGCTGGCCTTCCTGAGACTCGAGGATGATCCGCCCCCGGCCACGTGAGCGGAGCCGTCAGACACGGCCGCGCAGGATGAGGTTCCAGTACACCCACGGCAGAACATAGCGGTCCGCGATCCAGGCGAGGCGGTTCTCCCGGTACATCTGCGGCAGGAACGAGATCGTGGGGTCGGGACGACCATCGGGATCGAACTCCGCCCAGACGACACTCGATCGCGACACCGTCAGCGGGCAGACACCGTAACCGTCGTATCGGCGCGTGGGCTCCTGGCCGCGCAGCGCCGCCGCGAGGTTCTCCGCCACGACGAACGTCTGCTTGCGCAGCGCGCCGCCGGACTTGGAGTTCGTCGTGCCGGCCGCATCCCCGATCGCCCAGACGTCGTCGAACCGGCGATGCCGCAGCGTTTCGGGATCCACCTCGACGAAACCTCCGGGATCGCGCTCGGCCGCCAGACCGGCCGCCGAGATCCACGTCGGCGCCGACTGCGGCGGCACGACGTTCAGAACGTCGTACCGCACCTCCTCGGCGTCGGTCTCGCCGATGCGTCCGATAGCCACCTTCCGCTCCGCCCCGCTGACGGCCCGGATCTCGCTCGCGGTGCGCACCTCGATGCCGAACTCCGCGATGACACGTTCGAGCTCCGCGTCGATGTGGGCAAGACCGAAGACCGTCTCCTCGGGCACCACCAGCACGACCCGGATGTCATCGAGGCACCCGAGGGCACGCCAGTGGGCACACGCCTGGTACATCGGCTTCTGCGCGGCTCCGGAGCAGGAAGCCGGTCCGGGCGGCTGCGTGAACACGACCGTCCCCGATCGCATGTCGCGAAGCAGGGCCGAGAGCTTCACCGCCCCGTCGAGCTCGTAGTGCGAGGTGACCTCGGGCGTGTCGAGAGCTTCCGCGAGTCCCGCCACGGCGGTCCAGTCCTTCACCATCCCCGGGCTGAGGACGAGATGGTCGTATCCGAGCACATCACCGCCGGATGTGGTGACGGTGCGTGCTGCGGGATCGACGGCCTCAACCGCATCGCGCACCCAGCGCACCCCTTTCGGCATCACGTCGGCTTGTGGGCGCGACGTCTGCGACGCGCGCGCCGTGCCACCGGCGACGTGCGAGAACAAGGGCTGATACCGATGCACGGCCTGCGGTTCGATCACGGCGATGTCGGAGACGCCGGCACGTCGCAGTCGTGCGGCGGCGGACACTCCCCCGTTTCCGCCGCCGACGATGATGACGCGGTGATGGGCAGCCTCGGCCCGAGTCTCGTGCGATGCCTCCGGCGAATCCATACGGCCACGCTAGGGAACGTCCCGCCCGACCGGCACCGCTTGCGGACCGGGCGGCGAGCGGCTAGCCGACGCCGCACGGACGTCCTTCCCCAGTGAGCGCGCAGTGAACGCGCAAGATTCTCCTGAGAATCGTCTGTCAACCCCCTCCGCGACCCGGGTCGACGCGCGCAAGATGGATATCGCCCTCGCAAGGAGCAGAAAGCCACACCCCGAATGACCATCGCGATGATGCCATCGTCACACCAGTACGTCCTGGTCGAACTCGAAGACGAGATTCGACTCATCCACGACACCCGTTACGCCGAGAACGACTCGCGTCGCCTCGTCGCATTCGTGGAGCCGGCGCCGGATGACCGCGTAGCGGTCACCTGGCTGCGATCCCTGCCGCTCCGCACCAGCTTCCCCGACGCGGCGTCCGCGCTCGCGGAGATCGAAGCCTGGACCGCCCTGGAGCGGGCGGGCGGCGCCGCTCCGCCCATCCCGATCGCCCACTACGCGCCCCGGCGCATCCGCTCTTCCGCGCGGCGGATCACGCGCGCCTGAGCGGTGGCGACGGGGCCGTGCTCGTCACGCGTGCCCGACCCCGTACTCGACCTCATCGTCGTCATTCGCACCGTTCTCGCGCCGGCGCCGACGCCAGGTGAGGTCGACGAGCCCGACCAGCAAGGCGAGGGAGAGGAACACCGCCGCGGCGAGCATCCCGTAGGCGTAGGCATCGTGGAACACGACGATCTCGCTGGCCGTGCCCTCCTCGCGGAAGATCGTCGCGTAGAAGAACGACAGCGCGACCGCGGTGCCGATGGCCGTGCCGATGCGCTGGCCGAGCTGCCCGACCGAGCCGGCGAGACCGCCCTGCGTCACCGGGATGTCAGCGAGGGCGAGTGTCTGGTTGGGAGAGATGACGAGGCCCCCGCCCAGTCCGCCGACCACCATCGCCGCGGCCATGGCCCAGGGCGTGTACGGCAGCGGGACGAAGATCGCGACGACCACCAGGAGGGCGGTCGCCAGGAGCACGGCGCCCAGGCCCCACACGACGAGGGGTCTGCCGAACCGGTTGACGAGGTTGCCGCCCACCCAGGAACCGGCAGCGCTCGTGGCGGCGAACCCGATGGAGACCATGCCCGCGTAGACCGGCTCGAGACCGAGACCGTCCTGCAGGAAGAGGTTGGTGAGCAGGAACACCGACGGCAGAGCCGCGAAGTACGACGTCGCCAGCAGCGTGCCATTGCGATACGACCGCACCCGGAAGAGACGCAGCGGAACGAGCGGAGCCTTGCCGACGGACTCGTAGTGCCGCTCCCACAGCACGAACCCGCCGACGAAGAGCACGAAGGCGACGAGCAGCCACCATCGCAGGGGGTCGTCGTCGGGAGATCCCGTCGTGAACAGGAACGGGAACATGAGCGAGAGCACGGCGAGACCGAACAGCACCGTGCCGAACGGATCGAGCTCGAGCGGCCGGCGGGTTCGCCGGTGGAGGGGCGGCAGAAGCCAGATCGCGAGGGCGATGGCGATGAGACCCAGCGGCACGTTCATCCAGAAGATCCAGCGCCACCCGTCCTGCGCGCCGCCGAGAGCGATCGCCAGCCCGCCGATCGTCGGGCCGAGGGCCGTGGAGATGCCGATGATCGCTCCGAAGGCACCGAAGGCCTTGCCGCGCGCGGAGCCGCGGAACAGCTCCTGGATGATGCCGAGAACCTGGGGCATCTGAATGCCTGCGGCGACGCCCTGAATCAGGCGGGCGATCAGCAGCACGGTCATCGAGGGCGCAAGCGCACAGACGAGACTCATGACCGTGAACAGGCTCAGGCCGATGATGAACAGCGCGCGCCGCGATCGCTGATCACCCAGGCGTCCCGCCGGAACGAGCACGAGCCCGAAGGTCAGCACGTACCCCGACACGATCAGCCCGAGCTCCGTCGGCGCCGACCCGAACGCATCCTCGATCGAAGGCAGGGCGACGTTGACCTTCGTGAGGTCGAGGATCGTCAGAGCGGCGACCGATACGCATACCGCGAAGGCCCGCCACTGCGCTCGTGGTGAGGGGAGGGGGATGTCGGAGGTGGCCGGCGACGCTGTCTTCGACGTTTCGTTCCCGTTCGCCGTCTCATCACTCATCATCATCGCCAGGTTATCGCTACGCACCGCGCCACGGACCCGTCCGATGCTGATTGACTGGGGCCATGCGCGAGACGGCGATGTTCCCTCTCAGCAGCGTGCTGATGCCGCATATGCCGCTGCCGTTGCGCATCTTCGAGTCGAGATACCTCGTGATGCTCGGGCGCCTGCTCGACGACGACGATCCGCGGTTCGGGGTTGTCCTCATCGAGCGCGGACCGGAGGCCGGGGGCGGCGAGCAGCGGTTCTCGGTCGGCACGCTCGCGCGCGTCTCGCGCGTGGCGGCCCGGGAGGATGACCTGCAGCTCGTCGCCGTCGGGGGCGGCCGGTTCGAAGTCGAGCGGTGGCTCGACGACGACCCGTACCCGCGCGCGATCGTCCGGGAGCTGCCGATGCCGCCGTGGCGTGACGACCTCCTTCCGCTGCGCGAGCGCGCGGAGCAGACGGTGCGCCGGCTCCTGTCGATGTCGGCGGAGTTCGCAGAGCTGCCCTGGGATGCCGACATCGAGCTCGCCGACGATCCCGAGCACGCGTGCTGGCAGCTCGCGGGCATCGCCCCGCTCAGCACCCTCGACCACCTCGCCCTGCTTCAGGCCTCGTCGCTCGACCAGTTGCTCGCCGACCTCATCGCCCGCTGCGACGAGGCGGAACCCGTCTTGACGGCGGGAACGCCGGATGGGGCCTTCGGAGCCGAACTCGACCGGCTTCTCGATGACGTTGAGGGAGACGAGGAGTCCCCCGGACCCGCGGACGGCGACCGCTAGGACTCCGGCAGGCGCCGCATCCGTCGAACGCGCTGGACGATGCGCACGACAGCACGAGCCGGAACACCGATGATGCACGCGACCGTGCCCGACACCGACCGATCCAACGCCCCGAGCACGCTCTTCCGCTCCCACGCATCTCGGATGGCACCGCCCCGCGGGCGCGGCTGGGGGCGGTGCGCAAAGGCACCCGAACGGCGCGCCCCCGCGAGTTCCGCGAGCTGCCCCACCCAGGTGTCCTCTGCCGCCGGGTGGAAGTAGTTGTCTTCGAGCCAGCCGTCGACCGGCATCCGGAACGCGCGCGCGATGACCGCCGTCTCGCCTGCCAAGAGTCCGCTTCCCTCGAACACCGTATTGATGAGTTCGGGAGCGACGCCGAAGACATCGAGCGCGATCACCGGGGTGCCGTGGGCGACGGCCTCGATGGCGGCGGTCGAGCTGATCGTGACGAGCCCGGCGGCGGTAGCCAGCGCCGTGCTCATGGGCTCCGTCGAGACGACGAGGTTCGGCGGCGCGCCTCCCATCGACCGGATGAGGTCGGGATACTCATCGAACTCGCGGTGGGTCTGGCTCTCCCCCTTCGTCCCCCGGAGTTTGAGCACGACGCGCCGACTCGGGTCGGCTTGGGCTGCTCGGATCAGCAGAGCGGCGACGCGGCGACGCGCATCCCGCTCGCGGGGCACGATCGCCTGCGCCGCGAAGACGAGGTCCTGCCCGCCCGCCGTGGCCGTTCCCGGCTCGGCTGCGCGCGCGAAGGGCAGGCGGGCGAGAGCGAAGCGCTGGACAAACCCTTTCTCGGTCGCCAGAGCGGTGAATTCACGCACCTCACGATGGGAGTGCAGCACGAACACGTCACAGGATGCGCGGTAGACGAGAGCCTTCCGCGTGGCGGGCACCGAGATCCCCGGCAGACCGGTCGCGATGACGGACGACGGCACACATGTTCGCACGACACGCGCCAAGACCCGCACGAGCGGCCCGCGCGCGGCGAGCAGGACCACGTCGGGGTCCAGTTCGGCCAGCCGTGCCGGAAGGTCGTCGAACGAGACACGCCACACGTCGGTCAGTCCGCTCCCGGCGAGGGCCGAGCGCTGCTGCGCCTCACTGACCACGAGCGGCGTGTCGAGAACGAGCAGCCGACCGTCGACGGCGTCCGGTCGCGATCCCAGGAGCGCGGCCGCCCACTTCACGTACGAGTCGGTGTCGGCGACGGCGACGACGCGAAGCGGATCGGCTCTCACGCCGGAACGCGACGCAGCTTCGCCATCGGCGCGCGCTCGCCGTCGAACACCCGCTTCACGCCGTCGCCGAGGGCGGTCTCGATGATGCGGATGTCGCGGACGAGATGGTTCAGGCCGGTCGGCTCGAGCGATGCCGCGTGGTCGGAACCCCACATGGTGCGGTCGAGCGTGATGTGGCGCTCGACCGCCGTCGCGCCGAGTGCGACGGCCGCGAGGGAGATCTGCAGCCCGCGCTCGTGACCCGAGTAGCCCACGGGAACCCCGGGATAACGCTCGCGCAGGGCGGGGATCACCCGGAGGTTGGCCTCCTCGGGCTCCATCGGGTAGGTGGAGGTCGCGTGCAGGAGCACGAGATTGCCCGTCCCGAGCACCTCGACCGCATGGTCGATCTGCTCCGACGTCGACATGCCCGTCGACAGGATGATCGGCTTGCCCGTCTCACGCAGCGCGACGAGAAGCTCGGTGTCGGTCAGCGATGCCGACGCCACCTTGTGCGCCGGAACGTGCAGGTCTTCGAGGAACTCCACGCTCGGCACATCCCACGGGGATGCGAACCAATCGACGCCCCGGAGCAGTGCGTGGTCGGCGATCGCCACGTACTCGTCACGCCTGAACTCGATCCGCTTGCGGTACTCGAAGTACGTCATGGTGCCCCACGGCGTCTCCCGGCGCACATCCCGCATGTGCTCGGGCGTCGAGATCTCCGGGGTGCGCTTCTGGAACTTGACCGCATTCGCGCCGGCGTCGGCGGCCACGTCGATCAGCTGTTTGGCGATCTCGACGTCGCCGTTGTGATTGAGGCCGATCTCCGCGATCACGTAGGTGGGCCGACCGCCCCCGATGACGTTCTTCCCGATCGTGACGGTCATGGCTTGCTCCTTGGTGGTTCTGCCTCGGACGAGGCGAGGATGGACTCCGACGAGGCGCCGCGCGCCGCGAGCACCCGTTCGGCGACTTCGCGCACGGCGCCCGCGCCGCCGGAGGACTGCAGCACGATGCGCGCGGCCGCGAGGACGAGGGGGTGCGAATCCGGTACGGCGATCGGCCACCCGACGAGTTCGAGGCAGACGAGATCGTTGACGTCGTTTCCGACGTAGGCGACGCGGTGAAGCGGGATGCCGCGCTCGGCAGCCCACGCCACGAGAGCGCTCGCCTTGTCGTCGAGACCCTGTTCGACGTCGACGCCGAGCTTGCGCGCACGAGCCGTGACGACGGGGTTGCGTTCGGTCGACAGGATGACGACAGGCACGCCGGCTCTGCGCAGCAACGACACTCCCATCCCGTCGGAGCGGCTGACGCGAACCAGTTCGGTGCCCTGCGCGTCGACGTATGCGCTGTCGTCGGTGTGGACGCCGTCGAAATCGGTCACGACCGCATCCACGTCGATCGGACCGTCGAGCGTCGTGGGAACGGTCGAGGGCAGACCAGATGCCGCCATCGCCCTCGCGACCTGGAGCTCCTGTGCCGTGTCGATCTCGATCGCGGTGCTCTCCGGCACCTCGGCGGCGCGCGTGACACCGAAGAAGCGGTGCTCGGCGGCACGGAAACCGTCGACATCGAGCACGTAGAACGCGCCGGTCTCGAGGTAGTGGGGCTCGCGGTCCTGGCGACGCGGACGGACGGCGGCATCGTGGTTGATACCGGAAGCGGCACCCGACGCATCCCGCCGCCAGAGGAACCCGTAGGTCTCGACAGCCGAGAACACGCTGTCGGCGAGCCCGGCGACGACGTCGGACACAGCGGAGTCGAGAGCGGCGGAGTCGATGAAAGGAGAGGTCGCCTGCAGGAACGCGAGGGTTCCGACGGGCGTTCCCTCCGCCGCGAGCACGTCGAGGGCGTGGAGCAGCGCGCTCTCACTCGTGGCGGTGTCGCCGGAGAGCTCGGCGGGCCGGTCGATGACCGCCGCGCCCCACTCGCGCGCGACCGCAGCGATGGCGGGGTCATCGGTCGAGACGACGACCAGGTCGATGGCGGGTGCCGCCTTCGCGGCGGCGACCGCACGCGCCACGAGCGGCACTCCCCCGACGCGGCGCAGGTTCTTGCCCGGCACTCCCTTCGAACCTCCGCGTGCAGGGATGACGGCGACGACGAGCGGACGCACCTCCCCCATCCGCGACGCGGCGATGCGGCTCACCGCACGGCCCGGCGACGATGACGCGCTCCGGGCTCGCGCGGACGCAGCACCGCCGCTGACCCCCGCAGCACGAGCGGAAGGGTCGTTGTGGTCGACGAGGCGAGCGTGAGCACGTCCAGTCGTTCGACCGCACCCGCGAGCACGAGCTCGATCGGAAGGTCGAGGCGTTCGACGAAGAGGTCGGGAAGTCCGGCGACGTCGGCGAGCTGCTCGGCTGACTCGCGGCGATGCGGCAGGTAGGTCACCGGCGCGATCGACGACTCGTGCGCAACCCAGTCGAGGTAGACGTCGCGATCGAGCAGACCGTCGTCGGGTCGCGCACTGCCGAGCACCACCCTCGACGTGCGGAAAAGGTGTGGCCGGGCGGTCTCGCGGGTGAACGCGAAGTCGTGCCGGTGCACCGGCACGCCGATCTCGGCGAGGGCGTCGCGACGCTCGTAGCCGAGATCGAACGCCGTGAAGAAGTCGACCTCTCCGGCGAGCGCCCGCGAGACGACGTGCACATGCGCGAGCGGGCCGATACGCGTGGTCAGTCCTCGCTCGTCATGACCCGGGCGGCGATAAGGACGACGCCCGGTGAGCGTATCGGCATAGGCGACGGTGTTGGCTCCGTCGTCGAGGAACGTCACACGGCGCGGCCGCAGCACCGTCGCCGCAAGCCGGAACTGGCCTGAGTATCCGTCGCCGACGAGCCAGTGCCGGTGACGTGCGAGCAGTCCCCACGGGATGCCGAGGTAGGGCTGGGGATCGACGAAACGCGCCCCGCGCGCGAGCAGCTCGTCGGCCGTCTCGGGCATCTGGGCCGTCAGGCGGCCCGCGAGAGCGATCGACTCCCCCTCGGCGTGAGCCCATTCCGCCGCGCCGATCAGTTGCAGCGGGGATTCCACCCACGCCAACGGTGCCAGCTCGCGAGCCACCCGACCTCCGCGCATCAAGGGGACGCGGAGTGCCCCGCGCCTGTCTCAACACGGTGAGCCCCGAGGTTGAACGACGCGCATGAGCGCCGTGTCCTCCACATGGCGCGCCGGTGAACGATCGGCGACGCGGGCTGTGGACAACCGCGCGCGACGCCCCGGGACCGCCGCTACGTTTGTGCAGTGATGAGCCCTCTCGCCCGGACCCTCGCGTCGACGCTCGCCGCGTTCGCCGTCGTCGGTGCCCTCGTGGGCTGCGCTCGGTCTCCCGAGCCGACGCCGACGCCGACGGGATTCGCCTCCGAAGCAGAGGCCTTCGAGGCCGCCGAGGCGACCTATCGCGCCTACGTCGACGCCCTCAACGAGGTCGACCTGAGCGACCCGGAGACCTTTGAGCCCGTCTTCGCCCTCACCACGGGCGACTCGCTTGCTAACGAGAAAACCACACTCACTCGCATGCATGCAGATGGCTGGGAAGTAAGTGGAGCGACGACGATAAGTGAGATCCGTGGGAGCAGCTGGAGCGCAGACATCATTGAAATTCAGGTCTGCTCGAACGTGTCTGCAGTCGACGTGCGTGACTCATCCGGCAATTCCGTGGTACCCACGAACCGCCCTGATGAGTACTCCCTCAGCGTGATTCTGGAAGGCACGTCCTCAGAGAACTTGCTGATCGCGTCGAGCGATACTGAAGCGAGCGAGATATGCGACTAGGTCTACTTGTCGCATTACTCGCAAGTGCCCTCGCTGGCGTATCCCACACGTCGACTGGTTGTGACGGCTCGAACACCTGGGTCTATTGCAATCCCAATGGCGAACAGGTTGATGTCGGTGCGTCGCTGGGTGGGTCGTCGGGTGGGGGCGCGTCCGATGGCGGTGGCGGGGGCGGCGGGTACGTTGCTCCGGCTCCCGAAGAGTCCACCGAGGAGATCCCGGAGTGCATGCCCGGCTTCTGCGGTCGGGAGAACTATGACGTGTTCGTGTATCCGACGGTGTCTGCCGAAGATCTCGTGTCCTTCCGTCCCGCAGGCCCCTCACTCGACAACGAGCCGTCGGGTTTCGCCGTCGTCGGGCTTCCCACGAACGTGTACGCCGCCGCTTCGGCGCAGACGCTGAACGGCGAGCTGCTCGGGTTCGACGTGGCCGTGCGCTTCGTTCCGGTCGGCTTCGAGTTCGACTACGGCGACGGATCGACGGCGACGTCGGCGACGGGCGGCGAGACGTGGAGCGCGCAGGGTGCGACGCAATTCGCCCCGACGGAGACGGGCCACACCTACCGCCAACGCGGATGGCACACCGTCACGGCGACCGTCGTCTACGAGGCATCCGTCGACTGGGGATACGGCTGGCGCCCGGTCACCGGCAACGTCCGCGCTGACAGCGGCTCGCATCCCATCGAGGTTCTCGAAGCCCGCACCGCGCTCGTGGAGCGCTCCTGCGCCGAATCGCCGGGTGGACCCGGCTGCTGATTCCTACACCGTGACGACGCATTCTGTCACCGGCCTTCTGCGGCGAGGCGGGCGCTGATAGCGTCGGCGTCCTCAGATCGCCGCCATGAGGATCACGAAGGGAGCTCGTCTGTGAGCGCCACCACCCCCGCCGCCGGGCCCGCGAGACCACGAGAGCAGTGGACCGGCCAGGTCGGTTTCATCCTCTCGGCCATCGGCTCCGCCGTCGGTCTCGGCAACATCTGGCGCTTCCCCGGTGTGGCCTACGAGAACGGCGGAGGCGCGTTCCTCATCCCGTATCTCGTCGCCCTCATCACCGCGGGCATCCCCATCCTGTTCCTCGACTACGCGATCGGCCATCGCTTCCGAGGCGCCGCGCCGACGGCGTTCCGTCGACTCGGCGGGCGCGCAGGGCGCTGGATCGAGTCTCTCGGGTGGTTTCAAGTCACGATCGCCTTCGTGATCGGCTTGTACTACACCGCCGTCATCGCCTGGGCGCTCAGCTTCTTCGTCTTCTCCTTCGACCTGCGATGGGGAGACGACCCGGCCGGGTTCCTGTTCGGCGAGTACCTGCGGGTCGGTGACCCCGGCATCAGCTTCGACTTCGTTCCCGGCGTTCTCATCCCGCTCGCCCTCGTCTGGATCGCCGCGATCGTGGTGCTCGCAGCCGGCGTCGCGAAGGGCCTCCAGCGGGTGAACGTCGTCTTCCTGCCGCTGCTGGTGGTCGCGTTCCTCGTGCTCGTGGTGCGCGCTCTCTTCCTCGAGGGCGCGGCCGATGGCCTGAATGCCCTCTTCACGCCGAACTGGCAGGCGCTCGCCGATCCCGACGTCTGGATCGCCGCCTACAGTCAGATCTTCTTCTCCCTGTCGATCGCGTTCGGCATCATGATCACCTACGCCTCCTACCGCAAGCGTCGGTCGAACCTCACCAGCCCGGGTCTCGTGGTCGCGTTCGCCAACTCGTCCTTCGAGATCCTCGCCGGCATCGGCGTGTTCGCCACGCTGGGGTTCCTCGCCTTCCGACAGGGCGTCGATGTCTCGGAACTCGACGGCATCGCCGGCGTCGGACTGTCCTTCGTGACCTTCCCGGCCATCGTCTCCGAGATGCCCGGCGGCCCGATCTTCGGTGCCCTGTTCTTCGGTTCGCTCGCGATGGCCGGCTTCACCTCCCTCGTCTCGGTGCTGCAGGTGGTGATCGCCGCCGTGCAAGAGAAGCTGTCGATCTCGCGACGCGCGGCGGCTGTGGGCATCGGGGTCGTCTCGGCAGTGCTCTCGGTGCTGTTCTTCTCCACCACGACGGGTCTGCTCGCCCTCGATGTGACGGACATGTGGGCCAACAACGTCGGAATCGTCGCGTCGGCCGTGCTCATGACCATCCTCGTCATCTGGGTGCTGCGCCGCGGACCCGAACTGCGCTACCACCTCAACGCGGTGTCGACCTTCCCGGTCGGGCGCATCTGGATCGGCCTCGTCGGGGTGCTGGCCCCTCTCGTGCTCGGCTACATGCTCGTCGCCCGCATCATCACGCTCCTGACCGAGGGGTACGACACGTATCCGTTCTGGTACCTGGGGATCTTCGGATGGGGCACCGTGGCCGTGCTCGTTCTCGGCGCCGTGATCGGCACACTCGTGCCCTGGCGGCACTCCCCCGATGACTACCGCGCGTGGCCGCCGTATCCGCCGGCGTCCGTCGACAATCGCAAGGAGGCACGCCGATGACTCCGCTCGCCATCACCTTCCTCGTCCTCGCGATCGTGATCGTGTGGGGAGGACTCCTCGGCAGTTCGCTGTTCCTGCGCGCCCGCCCGGAACGGACGACCTACCCCGAGGGCGGGATCGACGATCATCGCGAGGATCTCGGGATCATCGAACACGACACGTGAGTCGTCGCCGACGGGCGGCGGGTCGAGCAGCGATCAGCCGTCGCCGACGACGACCGTGAACGTGATCGCCTCGTCGCCGTTGTCGACGTTCGACATCAGGACCTCGGTGCTCCCCGCGGAGAGTCCGGTGACCCCTGGGTTGAAGGTCGCGTCGTCCTCCACTCGGCCCGGCGTGAACTCAGCGATCGAGGTGTCGGCGATGTCTCCGGCGTAACTGTCGACCGGCACGTCCCCGGTGTCGATGTTCAGCACCTGGCCGACGACGAGGTCGACGGTGGCGTTCTGCAGATCGTCGACCTCCATCGTGACGGGCGCGATCACATCCCCGTCCGAAGACGAGCATCCGCTGATCGCGACAGCGGCGGCGACGATGGCGAGCGCGGGAACCCACGTGTTCATTCGCATGATCCCACCCTGGCAGAAGACCGCCCGGTGCACGGACAGGCGCCGTGACAGGATGAGTGCGTGACCGAACGCCTCATGCTCCTGGATTCCGCGTCGCTCTACTTCCGCGCGTTCTACGGCGTTCCGGACACGGTGAAGGCGCCGGACGGGCGCGCGGTGAACGCCGCACGTGGGTTACTCGACATGATCGCGCGTCTGGTGTCGGCATACGAGCCGTCCCACCTCGTCGCCTGTTGGGACGACGACTGGCGTCCGCAGTGGCGCGTGGATCTCATCCCCTCGTACAAAGCGCACCGCGTCGTCGAGATCGTCGCGGGCGGCCCCGATGTCGAAGAGGTCCCCGATCCGCTCGAGCAGCAGATTCCGGTGATCCGCGAGGCGCTGGACGCCCTCGGCATCCCGATCGTGGGCGCGCCCGCGCACGAAGCTGACGATGTCATCGGCACCCTCGCCACGCGTGCGACGATGCCGGTGGACATCGTCACCGGCGACCGCGACCTGTTCCAGCTCGTCGACGACGAGCGCGGGATCCGGGTGATCTACACCGCGCGAGGAATGAGCAATCTGGATCTCGTCGACGACGCGTTCATCGTCGGCAAGTACGGCGTACACGCGTTGCAGTACGCCGACTACGCGACCCTGCGGGGCGATTCGTCCGACGGCCTCCCCGGCGTCGCCGGCGTGGGAGAGAAGACGGCCGCGACACTGCTCGCGGCGCACGGTGACATCGCCGGCATCACCGCGGCGGCCCAAGCGGGCACGGGCATGACCCCGGCCCAGCGCACCAAGGTTCTCGCCGCATCCGACTACCTGGCGGTCGCACCCCGCGTCGTCGAGGTCGTGCGCACGCTCGATCTCCCCGATGTCGACGGCGCACTGCTGCCGCTTCCCGACGATCTCCCCTCCCGCACCGCCGCCGTCGCGGAGCGGTGGTCGCTCGGTTCGTCGATGGCGCGTGCAGCCGAAGCGCTGACCGCGCGAGCCTGAGTCGCGAGTCAGCGCGAGCGCTGTGCGGTGATCACGGCGCTCATGAGCAGCACCGCGTAGGCGACCGACAGCGCCAGCGTCACCCAGAGGGTGGCGCTCCACGATCCCGTCGCATCGTGCACGCCGCCGAGGATCGGCGCCGCCGTCGCACCGAGGGCATACCCGCCACCCTGCACGAGAGCGGAGATCCCCGTCGCCTCAGCGTCGGTGCGTGCCACCGCGACGAGCGTGCTGAAGACGACGACGAAGCCTCCCGCGTGTCCCATCGCCCCGATGCTCAGCCATACCCAGAGCAGCTCGGGCGCGAGAAGCACTCCGACGGCGAGGATGATCCATGACGCGCAGACCACCGCGGCGGGCACGAGGCGCGGCGTGAACCGCGTCAGAACCGGGATCACCAGCGCACCGGCGATACCCACACCTTGGAACACCGAGGCCATTGCACCGGCGGACGAAGCGCCGACCCCGAGCAGGTCGGCGGTCATGGCAGGCAGCCACGTGCTGTAGCCGTAGTACAAGAAGGCCTGCGAGGCGAATGCGGCGACGAGAAGCCACACCACCGGACGCGCGAGGTAGGAGCGTCCGCGCCGCGAGGTGACGACCGGCGTGGGTCCGGTCAGGCCGGCGGGATCCCATCCGCGCGACGAGGAACCGTCCGGGCGAGTCCGAGCAAGGTGCGCAACCAAGGCGCCGCCGGCGCGGCGTTCCCGGGCGAGATGCACGCTCCAGACGGCGATGCCCGCGACCGTGAGAACCGACCAGCCGAACAGCGCCAGCGGCCATCCGATCGCTTCGGCGACGGGCGCGGTCAACAGCGTCGTCAGGAGGGATCCGACGTTCAGCGTCGCCGTGTAGGCCGCCGTGACCACACCGACCCTCTCGCCCGGAACGTCGCGTCGGATGACGACAGGGGTCACGACGTTACCGATCGTCACCGACGCCCCGATGACCACCATTCCCGCCAAGAGCCACCCGAAACCCGGAAGCGTGCGGATGACCGTCCCCACCAGCACTCCCACGAGCGAGAGCAGAAGGGCGAGCTCCGCCCCCGCGCGACGGATGACGATGGCCGCGAGCGGGGTGAGGAGCGCGAACATCAGCACCGGCGCCGTCGTCAGGAGCCCTGCCTGCGCGGAGGGGATGCCGAGGTCCACCTCGATGTCGCGAAGCACGGGCGTCGGCGCGACGATGTGTCCGCGAAAGCTGAGAGCGGCCACGAGGATACCCGCGACGACCAGCCAGGGGAACGCGCCGCGAACGACGGGTTCCGAACGGCTTCTCACCTGTCGAGTCTACGGATGCGCCCGAAGGCCTCCGACCATGCGCGCGCCGTTCACGCCGCCGTCCAGTCACGCAGGCGATCGAGGGACCAGGTGGTGATGATGCGCTCGGGCGGCACCCCCAGCCGCTCAGCGCGTGCCGCGCCGTGGTCCAAGAGGGAGAGCTGTCCGGGGGCGTGCGCATCCGAATCGATGGCGAAGAGGCAGCCGACCTCCAGCGCGAGCGTGATGAGTTCGTCGGGAGGATCCTGACGCTCCGGGCGACTGTTGATCTCGACGGCCGTTCCGTGCTCCGCGCAGGCCTCGAACACTGCACGGGGGTCGAACTGCGACGGCGGACGGGTCCCTCGGCTCCCTTCGACGAGCCTTCCCGTCACGTGCCCGAGCACATCCACCCGAGCATCCGACACCGCCGCCACCAGACGGCGCGTCATCGGCCCGCGATCCATGCGCAGTTTCGAGTGCGCCGACGCGACGACCACGTCGAGCTCATCCAGGAGCTCGGGATCCTGATCCAGCGCCCCGTCTTCGAGGATGTCCACCTCGATCCCCGTCAGCAGGGTGAATCCGTCGCCATGGAAGCCCCGTACGAGCACCATCTGTTCCCGCAGGCGATCCGCCGTCAGCCCGTTCGCCACGCGAAGCCGCGGCGAATGATCGGTCAGGGCGAGGTACTCGTGGCCCAGAGAGCGTGCGGCGTCGACCATGAGGTCGATCGGGGTGAGTCCGTCCGACCAGTCGCTGTGACTGTGCAGGTCTCCCCGCAGCAGCCGTCGCATCTCAGACGACTGCTCGACCCCGGCACTCGCGCGGAGCGCCGCGAGCCGCTCGGGCATCTCTCCCGCCAGCGCCTGAGCGATGACGGTGAGGGAGGATTCGCCGATCCCCTTGCGGCGACGGAGCGCCGCCGTATCCGCAAGCTCCGCATCACTCAGCCCCGCGATCGCATCCGCCGCCGTGCGAAACGCCTTGGATCGGTAGCGCGACGAACGCTCCCGCTCGAGCAGCGTCGCGATCTCCGTCAACGCGTCGTGCGGGTTCATCCCGACCCTCAGCCCGCGAGATCCCGCGTGGCGGCGACCCACGCGTCGAGCGTCCGCGAGGCTGCCCCGCTGTCGATCGCCTCTCGTGCGGTGTCGATCGCCTCGCCGAGGCGGTCGAGGATCGGCCGCTGCACCTGCGCGGCATCGCGGTAAAGGCGATAGGCGACGATTCCCGCGGCGGCATTGAGCAGAACGATGTCGCGGACCGGTCCCGCCTCGCCCGCCAGCACCCGGCGCACCACCTCGGCGTTGTGCGTCGGGTCGCCGCCGATGAGATCCGCCATCTCGGCCAGCGGAACGCCGAGGTCCCGCGGATCGACGTCGTGCTCGTGGACGTCTCCGCGGCTCACTTCCCACAGGCGGGAATGGCCGGTGGTGGTCAGTTCGTCGAGTCCGTCGTCGCCACGGAAGACGAGGGCCGTGGCGCCGCGATTTCGGAAGACGCCGGTGATCAGCGGCACACGCTCCAAGCTGGCGACGCCCACTGCGTTGGCTTCGGCCCTCGCGGGGTTGGACAGCGGCCCGAGGAAATTGAACACCGTCGGCACGCCGAGTTCCTTGCGCACGGCACCGGCGTGACGGAATCCGGGGTGGAAGGCAGACGCGAAGACGAACGTGATGCCGGCCCGCTCCAGCGTCTCGGTGACCGCGGCAGGATCCAGGGTCAGCTCCACGCCGAGCGCCCCCAGCACATCCGAGGATCCGGAGGCCGAACTCGCGGCGCGGTTGCCGTGCTTGACGACGGGGATGCCGGTGGCGGCGGCCACGACGGATGCCATCGTCGACACGTTCACGGTTCCGAAGCGGTCGCCGCCGGTGCCGACGATGTCGAGCACCTCGGCACTCACCGGCAGCGGCACCGCAGCCTCGAGGATGGCGTCACGGAATCCGACGACCTCGTCGATCGTCTCCCCCTTCGCGCGGAGCGCGATGAGGAAAGCGCCGATCTGACCCGGCGTCGCCTCCCCCGCCATGATGCGTCGCATCGCCCACGTCGATTCCGACACGCTGAGGTCGCGCCCATGCAGGAGTGAGGTGAGGATTCCGGGCCACGAAGACGACTCCGACATGCCACCGAGCCTACCGTCGGCCGACTTGTGCGGATTCACGGCCCGCGCCCGGCCCGCTGTCAGCCCGCCCACAGCGTCCTGATCGGTGATTTACCGTCACTTCTTAGGGCGCCCTTACTTCTCATCGCGCGCGACAAGGGTGTCCAGATGGGGAAAACCCGCTCCGGAATCGGCAATAATGGTGGACGTGACGACCACGCCAGCGACCTATGCCCAGGCGATGCGTTCTGTCAAGCGCCCGGACCCGGTCGCCGTCGGAACCATCGTGTGGCTCGGCAGCGAGGTGATGTTCTTCGCGGGACTGTTCGCGATCTACTTCACCCTGCGGAGCACCTCCCCCGATCTGTGGGCTGAGGAGACCCAGCTGCTGAACGTGCCCTACGCGTTCGCCAACACCGTCATCCTCGTGCTCTCCTCGGTCACCTGCCAGATGGGCGTGTTCGCCGCCGAGCGCTTCCAGCCGTACACCTCCACGGGCGGCGGCCGCCGCCGGTGGGGCATGGTGCCGTGGTTCTGGCTGACCTTCGCTCTCGGCGCGATCTTCGTCTCGGGACAGGTGTGGGAGTATGCGCAGCTCGTGTATGAAGGCATGCCGATCACGGCCAATGCATACGCCTCGGCCTTCTATCTGACGACCGGATTCCACGCGCTTCACGTCACCGGCGGACTCGTCGCCTTCCTCCTCGTGATCGGTCGCGCCTACGCGGTCAAGAACTTCGGCCGCAAGGAGATGACCTCGGCGATCGTGGTCTCGTACTACTGGCACTTCGTCGACGTCGTCTGGATCGCCCTGTTCGCCGTCATCTACTTCCTGAAATAGAGCGGAGCTGATCCCCCACATGGCACGCACGAAACCGCGCCGCTCCCAGGGCCGCCGCAGTCCGTGGGCGGCCGCCGCCCTCATCGGCGTCGGACTGCTGCTCACCGGCGGTGCCTATGCCGGCGCCTCCGCCGCTATGGCTTCCACGACCGACGAGACGTCGGCCTCGGCCCTGACGGTCGAAGACGGCAAGAAGCTGTTCCAGGCGAACTGCGCAACCTGTCACGGACTCGACCTGCAGGGCACCGAGAGCGGCCCGTCGCTCTACGGCGTCGGCGAGCTCTCCGTGGAATTCCAGGTCGCGACCGGGCGCATGCCGCTGCAGATGCAGGGCCCGCAGGCGCCGCAGAAGCCGGTGCAGTTCACCGAGGAGCAGATCCAGGCGATGGCGGCATACGTGCAGAGCACGTCGCCCGGCCCCGAGTTCCCCTCTCCCGAGATCCTCGACGGAGAAGGCGACATCGCGCGCGGCGCCGAGCTCTTCCGGATCAACTGCGCGATGTGCCACAACGTGGCGGCTGCCGGAGGCGCGCTCACCGAGGGCAAGTACGCGCCCGAGCTCACCGAGACCAGCGCCCTCCACATGTACGCGGCGATGGTCACCGGCCCGCAGAACATGCCGGTGTTCAACGACATGACCCTCAGTCTCGAGGACAAGCGCGACATCATCTCGTCGCTGCTGTTCATCCAGGAGAACGAGTCCCCGGGCGGCTTCAAGCTCGGATCGCTCGGACCGGTCTCCGAAGGCCTGTTCATCTGGATCTTCGGCATCGGGTCATTGATCGCCATCACCGTCTGGATCACGGCGAAATCCAACTGACCCACCCCTGACACTGCAAGCACCTACGAGGAGCACCATGGCAAACGAGCACGACGCGCTCGAGCACGAGAGGGCTTCGTGGAAGCCCTCCCCCGGGCTCGCCGTCGCGGTGAGCGACCCGGTGCGCACACCCGATCTTCCGCCGCACCGCGAGCGGATGACCGACAAGGACCCGGCCGCGATGAAGCGCGCCGTCCGCACGGTCTACACGCTCTTCTACCTCTCGGTGGCCGGCAGCATCTGGGCCGTCGCGGCCTACATGCTGTTCCCGATCGAGAGCGGATCGATCGTCGACATCCGCAACAACAACCTGTTCGTGGGTCTCGGCATCGCGCTCGCGCTGCTCGCGATCGGAATCGGCGCGATCCACTGGTCCAAGGCCGTGATGCCCGACAAGGAATTCATCGAGCCGCGGCACGCCACGCGCGGCCGGGACGCCACCCGCGAGGGTGCGGTGGCGGTCTTCGAAGCCGCCAACGAAGAGTCCGGTTTCGGTCGTCGCGCCATGATCCGCAACTCGCTGATCGCCGCCCTGGCCGCTTCGGTCGTTCCTGGCATCACCCTGTTCCGAGGTCTCGCCCCGGAGAGCTCTCCCGAGAACCCTCACGCGGGTGACCCGGTCTACCTCCTCAGCCACACCATGTGGAAGGAAGGGTCGCGTCTGGCTCACGACCCCGAGGGAACGCCGATCCGCGCCGCAGACGTCACGCTCGGCTCGGCCGTGCACGTGATCCCGGCCGAGCTGGCCGAACTCAGCCACGAGGAGGGCTACCTCGAGGAGAAGGCGAAGGCGATCGTCCTCCTCATGCGCATGCCTCCGGAAGACCTCATCGAGACCCCTGAGCGTGCCGACTGGTCCTACGACGGCATCATCGCCTACTCGAAGGTCTGCACCCACGTGGGCTGCCCGGTCGCCTTGTACGAGCAGCAGACGCATCACCTGCTCTGCCCGTGCCATCAGTCTCAGTTCGACGTCGCGGACGGCGCCAAGGTGATCTTCGGTCCGGCCGCCCGCCCGCTCCCCCAGCTGCCGATCACGGTGGACGACGAGGGATACCTCATCGCGCGGAGTGACTTCGAAGAACCCGTCGGCCCGAGCTTCTGGGAGCGCCATTGAGTACCTCGCACCCCACGGAGAACGTCACTCAGGAGCCCGCGCTCCCGAAGTCGGCGTCCACCCGTGACAAGCCTCTCGGCGGTCGATTCGTCGGCGCCGCGTCGAACTATCTGGACGAGCGCACGAGCATCTCCGGGATCACCAAGGAGCTCGGTCGCAAGATCTTCCCCGACCACTGGTCGTTCATGCTCGGCGAGATCGCGCTCTGGAGCTTCGTCGTCGTCCTGCTCTCGGGTGTCTTCCTGACGTTCTTCTTCCAGGCGTCGATGGTCGAGACCCGCTACACCGGCGCCTACATCCCGATGCGCGGCGTCGAGATGTCTGCCGCCATGGACTCCGCGCTCCGGATCTCCTTCGACATCCGCGGCGGCCTGCTCGTTCGTCAGATCCACCACTGGGCAGCCCTCGTCTTCGTCGCCGGCATCGGCGTGCACATGCTGCGCGTGTTCTTCACGGGAGCGTTCCGCAAGCCGCGCGAGCTGAACTGGGTGATCGGCTTCATCCTCTTCATCCTCGCCATGGCGGAAGGCTTCACCGGCTACTCCCTCCCCGACGACCTGCTCTCGGGCAACGGCCTTCGCATCATCGACGGCATGATCAAGGGCATTCCGCTGATCGGAACCTGGACCTCGTTCCTGCTCTTCGGGGGCGAGTTCCCGGGCACCCAGATCGTGGGTCGCCTCTACACCCTGCACATCCTGTTGCTCCCGGCGATCCTGGTCGCACTGCTGGCCCTCCACCTCATGTTGATGATCATCAACAAGCACACGCAGTTCGCCGGCCCCGGCCGCACGAACAGCAACGTCGTGGGATTCCCGATGGTGCCGGTCTACATGTCCAAGATGGGCGGCTTCTTCTTCATCGTGTTCGGCGTGATCGTTCTGATCGCCTCGCTGTTCACGATCAACCCGATCTGGAACTACGGTCCCTACGATCCCTCACCGGTCTCGGCCGGCACCCAGCCCGACTGGTACATCGGCTTCGCCGACGGCGCCCTGCGTCTTGTGCCGCCGCACTGGGAGTTCGTCTTCCTCGACCGCACGTGGTCGTTCAACATCCTCGTGCCGCTCGCGGTGCTGGGACTGTTCATCGTGCTCGTGCTCATCTACCCCTTCATCGAGGCGTGGATCACCGGTGACAAGCGCGAGCACCACATCGCTCAGCGTCCGCGCAACGCGGCGACCCGCACGGCGATCGGCGCCGCCGGCGTCGTGTTCTACGCCGCTCTCTGGGCCGCGGCTTCATCGGACATCATCGCGACGCACTTCAAGGTCACGATGGAGGGTGTCATCCACAGCCTCCAGGCCATGCTCATCTTCGGGCCGATCATCGCCTACTTCGTCACCAAGCGCATCTGCATCGCGCTGCAGAAGAAGGACCGCGAGATCGTGCTGCACGGCTACGAGTCCGGTCGAATCGTCCGCCTCCCGGGTGGCGAGTACATCGAGGTCCACCAGCCCGTCGACGAGTTCGAGCGGTGGCGCCTGATCGATGCCGAGACCTACGAGCCCCTTGTGGTGCGGCCCAACGACAAGGGCAGCATCCCTTGGCACGCGAACCTGCGCGCCGCCCTGTCGCGGTGGTTCTTCGAGGACCGACTCGCGCCCCTCACCCAGACCGAACTCGACGCGGCGACCGCGCACCAGCACCACGCTCTGGAGCACATCGCCACCGAGGAGGATGCCGAGATCCAGGGCGCTCACGAGCGCGCGGGCGTCCCCGACGCACCTCACGTGCCGATCGACGACGGCCATCACCCCGAAACGGCGAACCGTCCGTCGAACGTGATCATCCCGGACGAGGACGACAAGAAGTAGTCGGCAGGATATCGACGTTCGGTGGCCGTCTCCCCGCTGGGGAGGCGGCCATCGCGTCGTTAGCGTTGATCCATGACCTCCGACGCCCTGACCTATTTCGAGAACAAGCTCGCACATGAGACGGATGCGAGCGACGTCTATGCCGCACAGCACGCCGGCGATGAGTTCGTGCTCGTCGACGTGCGGAGCGACGAGGCGTGGCGACAAGGTCGCATCCGCGGCGCCATCCATCTCCCCCACCAGCGCATCGCGACGGCGGCGACCGACCTCATCGCCGCGGGGACACCCGTCGTCGTCTACTGCTGGTCACCGGGCTGCAATGGCGGCGCGAAGGGCGCTGCCGCGTTCGCGCGGCTCGGCTACGACGTCAAGGAGATGATCGGCGGATACGAATACTGGGTGCGCGAAGGACAACCCACCGTGAACGACGACGGTGAGCTCCCGCGGGTGTTCGATCCCCAGGTCATGGTCGTGCGCGCCTGACCCCGTCCTCACCCGGTCTGCTCGATCTCCCACATCTCGTCGTCTTCGAGCCCCTCGGCGAATCTGCCTGCCGCTGCGCCGGCGAACTGCACGCGCTCCAGGTCTTCACTCTCGTCGGAGATCAGCACATCGCAGACCACCGCCGTGACGTTGTCCAGCGTGCCCGCCTCGAGCGCGAGCCTCACGAGCTCGTCGGCGGCCTCCCGCGGTGTGGCTGCGCGGTCCACCATGACGCGGGCCACATCGTCTTCGGGAACGTAGTCCGTCAGACCGTCGCTGCACAGCAGCCATCGATCCCCTTCGCCCAGCTCCGTCTCCGCCACCGAGACCACGTCGGCCTCACCGCCGCCCAGGGAGGCCGTGATGATGTTGCGGCGGGGGTGCGTCGCGGCGTCCTCGGGGGCGATGATGCCTCGGTCGACGAGCACCTGCACGTACGAGTCGTCGCGGGTCTGGCGTTCGAATCGCCCGTCGCGCACCCGATACGCTCGCGAGTCGCCGGAGTGCGCGATCAGCAGGTGCTCGGCACCGGCGAGGAAGACGCCCGTGAAGGTCGTCGCCATGCCGCGCAGCGATGGATCGCGCTCGGTGTGGGCGCGAAGGTCCCAGTTCGCCTCGAGGATGCGTTCACGCAACGCCTGGGCCGTCCAGGTCGTGACACGACCTGCGACCAACCGGTGCACCAGCGCGGCGGAGGCGAGATCGCCGGACGGCCCGCCGCCAACTCCGTCGGCTACGGCCGCACCCCAGCTCGACGCGAAAGCCGCATCCTGATTGACGTCCCGGTAGGAGCCGACGTCGGATGCGGCAGCCGCGAGAAGGCGATGAGCCACGCTCAGCGTGCGAAGTATCCGCGGTAGTACTCGTAGACCCAGCCGACGATCGCAACGAGGAAGATCGCGAAACCGATCGGCACCATCCACGAGCCGACGGCGAGACCGATGAACGCGATCGACGCCGAGAAGGCGAGAACGATGGGCCACCAGGACCACGGGCTGAACTCGCCGAGCTCGGGATCACCGTCGTCGATGTCGGCGGTCAGCACATCTTCGGGCAGTTCGCCACCCTGTGCCTTGTGAAGGCGATCCACGTAGAACGCGATCATCACGCCCATGAGACCGGCGAAGAAGAGCGCCACCGTGCCGACCCATTCGATGGCCGTGTACCACGGCACATCGGGGTGGCCGATGATGTTCCACGCCGTGTAGACGACGCCGATCAGGAAGGAGAAGGCGGTGAGGATCCACCAGAGACCGACATTGGTACGCACTTACTTGACCTCTCCCTGGGCGACGTCGACGACGGGCGTCTGCGGGGCATCCTTCGCCGGGCCGACACCGACCGGGAGGCCGGCCTCGGGGTGGTTCAGGTCGAACGCCGGACGCTCGCTGCGAATGCGCGGGATCGACGTGAAGTTGTGGCGCGGCGGCGGGCACGACGTCGCCCACTCCAGCGAGCCACCGTAGCCCCAGGGGTCGTTCACCGTCACCTTCGGGGCCTTACGCGAGGTGAGCCACACGTTGAACAGGAACGGGATCATCGACGCGCCGAGAACGATGGAGCCGACCGTCGACACCTGGTTCTGCCATGTCCAGCCGTCGGCCGCCGAGTAGTCCGCGTAACGGCGGACCATGCCGTCGACACCGAGCCAGTGCTGGATGAGGAAGGTCATGTGGAAGCCGATGAACAGCAGCCAGAAGTGGACGTAGCCGAGTCGCTCGTTGAGCATGCGCCCGGTCCACTTCGGCCACCAGAAGTAGAAGCCCGCGAACATCGCGAACACCACGGTGCCGAAGACGACGTAGTGGAAGTGCGCCACCACGAAGTAGGAGTCGGAGAGCTGGAAGTCCAGGGGCGGCGAGGCGAGGATGACACCGGTCAGGCCGCCGAAGACGAACGAGATCAAGAAGCCGAGCGCGAAGACCATCGGTGTCTCGAACGTCACCGAGCCGCGCCAGAGCGTGCCGATCCAGTTGAAGATCTTCACACCCGTGGGAACGGCGATGAGCATGGTCATCAACGCGAAGAACGGGAGGAGAACGCTGCCGGTGACGTACATGTGGTGTGCCCAGACGGCCACGGAGAGCGCCGCGATGGCGATCGTCGCGTAGACCAGCGTCTTGTATCCGAAGATCGGCTTGCGGCTGAACACCGGGAAGATCTCCGACACGATGCCGAAGAACGGCAGCGCGATGATGTACACCTCGGGGTGACCGAAGAACCAGAACAGGTGCTGCCACAGCAGCACACCGCCGTTCTGCGGATCGTAGATGTGGGCGCCGAGCACACGGTCCGCGGCGGCGGCGAGGATCGCCGCGGCCAGCACGGGGAAGGCCATCAGCACGAGGATGCTGGTGATGAGCGTGTTCCACGTGAAGATCGGCATGCGCCACATGGTCATACCCGGAGCACGCATCGTCAGGATGGTCGTGATGAAGTTCACGGCGCCGAGGATCGTGCCGAAACCGCTCATGCCGAGGCCCAGCATCCAGAGGTTCCCGCCGACGCCGGGCGAGAAGCTGGCGTTGGCGAGCGGCTGGTACGCGAACCATCCGAATGCCGCCGCGCCCTGCGGCGTGAGGAAGCCGGCGACGGCGATGGTCGAGCCGAAGAGGAACAGCCAGAACGCGAAGGCGTTCAGTCGCGGGAATGCGACGTCGGGGGCACCCAGCTGCAACGGCAGGATCGCGTTCGCGAAGCCCGCGAACAGCGGCGTCGCGAACATGAGGAGCATGATCGTGCCGTGCATGGTGAACAGCTGGTTGTACTGCTCCTTCGTGGGCACGATCTGCATGCCGGGCTCGAACAGCTCAGCGCGGATGATGAGCGCCATGACGCCACCGAGCATGAAGAACAGCACGGAGGCGATCAGGTACATGTAGCCGATCGTCTTGTGGTCGGTGGAGGTGATCCACTTGACGACGATGTTGCCCTTCTGCTCGACGCGGGTCGAGCTCATGAGGGCGGCCTGACGCGGCGGCACGGTCTTCGGTCGCGTCGTCTCCTGCGGCAGAGTCGTGGCCATGATCACTCGTCTCCCTCGGAGCTGTCGCCCGTGCCGGGCAAATTCTGGAGGCGGTCGTACGCCTCGTTGATGTTGCCGGTGTTGCCAGCAGCCTCGAGAGAGGCGAGATAGCTGTCGTACTCGGCTTCGCTGACGACCTTGACGTTGAACAGCATCATCGAGTGGTACTCACCGCAGAGCTCGGCGCACTTTCCGGCGTACTCGCCCTCGCGCGTCGGCGTGAAGGACCAGTAGTTGTCCTTGCCGATGTACATGTCCTTCTTGTAGAGGAAGTCGATGATCCAGAAGGAGTGGATGACGTCGCGCGAGTTGAGCTTGATCTCGACCGTCTGGTTGACCGGGAGATAGAGCGTCGGCAGCTGGCTCTCGTCGATGTTCCCCTGCTCGTCGGGCTGGGCCTGGATGCCCATGCTCCAGACGGCATCGGAGCCGTCTTCCTCTTCGCCGTTGTACTGGAAGTCCCACGCCCACTGCTTGCCGATCGCGGTGATCGAGACGTCGGGATCTTCGTAACGGGTCTCGAGGATGGCCTGGTCACGCGCCGTGAAGGCGAAGAAGCCGACCACGAGGATCAGCGGCACGACCGTGTAGAAGATCTCGATCGGCATGTTGTAGCGCAGCTGGACAGGCAGACCCGTCTGGCCCTTGCGACGACGGTAGGCGATCATCGCCCACAGCATCAGGCCCCAGGTGACCACGCCGACCGCGAGCAGCACGATCCAGGAGTTGACCCACAGACCCGAGACCATCTCGGTCTTGTCCGTCGTCGGAACGCCGTCCTCCGTGAAGCCGGGGAGGAACCCGTTCAGCTCCGTCGGTGTGCATCCGGCGAGGACTGCGGCCGTTGCGATCCCGATGGGAAGAACGGCCCAGCGGAGACGGCGTTTCGAGTGCACGGTGCACCTTTCCGGGTCGCGGGTGTTGCTCCAGCCAGTCTAGAGCAAGCTCCCACGCTCTTCAGGCCAACCACACAGGTGAGCCCCCGCGGCGTGGGGAACGCGGATCGGGCCCGGGGGGTTCTGTCGAACCGCCGGGCCTGTCGGATTTCCGGAGTGATCAGTGGAAGCTGTCACCGCATGCGCAGCTGCCCGCGGCGTTGGGGTTGTCGATCGTGAACCCCTGCTCCGAGATCGTGTCCTTGAAGTCGATCGTGGCGCCGTCGAGGTAGGGCACGCTCATGTCATCGACGATGACCTCGACGCCGGCGAAGTCGATGGCCTTGTCGCCGTCGAGGAACCGTTCGTCGAAGTAGAGCTGGTAGATCAGGCCGCTGCACCCGCCGGGCTGCACAGCCACACGCAGGCGGAGGTCGTCGCGACCCTCCTGCTCCAGGAGGTTCTTCACCTTCTGTGCGGCGGCGTCCGTCAACGAGACGCCGTGCTCACGGGCGATCTGATCGGTCGTCAGGGCGGTGTCGGTCATGACGCTCCTTCGGGATGGGCCGCGCGCGGCGCGGGGACGATGGGTCGATTCTACGCGCCGTCCGCCGCAGCGAGGGCGGGCTCACGCGCCGCGTCGGTCCAGTCGCGCCAGCAGGAGCGCCTCCGCGGTCAGCGCGTGGCGGAAGGTGTCCAGGTGGAGCGACTCGTTGGGGCTGTGGGCACGGGCATGGGGGTCTTCCACCCCCGTGACGAGGATCTGCGCCTCCGGGAACGCTCGGACGAGGTCGGAGATGAACGGGATGGAGCCGCCCACGCCGAGATCCACCGGCGCGACACCGTACCCGGCCGCGAGAGCCTCGCGTGCCTCGGCGACCGCCCACCCGTCGGTGTCGACGAGAAACCCGTCCCCGAGGTCGACGTCGGAGAATTCGAGGTGTGCACCCCAGGGCGCATGTGCGCGAAGGTGGCTTTCGATCGCCGCGTATGCCTCGGCCGCCGGCTGCCCGGGGGCGATCCGGGCGCTCACGACCACGGCGACCTCGGGGCTGAGGGTGTTGGAGGCGTTGCGCACCGACGGGGCGTCGATCCCGGTGACCGTCAGGGACGGCTTGTTCCACAACCGGCTCAGGATCGATCCGGTTCCGATCGGCTGCACGCCGTCGGGCAGTCCGGCTTCCGCGCGCAGGGTGTCTTCGGGATAGTCGGGAGTCTCGCCGTCACGGGTGAGGAGCCCATCGACGGCGACGGCGCCGTCGGCATCCCACAAGGACGACAGGAGCGTCACGGCGGCCATCATCGCGTCGGGCACCGCCCCGCCGTACATCCCCGAGTGCGACGCGTGCTCGAGGGTGCGCACGGTCAGCGTGAAGCGTGCGTTGCCGCGCAGCGTCACGGTCAGGGCGGGCGTCGTCGCGTCCCAGTTCGTGGAGTCGGCGACGACGATCACGTCGGCTCGCAGATCATCGGCGTTGTCGGAGAGGAACTGCGCGAACGAGCGCGACCCCGCTTCCTCCTCGCCCTCGATGAACAGCGACAGCCCGAGATCGAAGTCCGGACCCACAGCGTCGACGAGGGCGCGGATCGCGCCGATGTGAGCCATGATGCCGGCCTTGTCGTCGGCAGCGCCGCGGCCGTAGAGACGCCCGTCCCGCACGGTCGGCTCGAAAGGCGGCGTGTCCCAGAGCGACTCGTCGCCGACCGGCTGCACGTCGTGATGCGCGTACAGCAGGATCGTGGGTCGGCCGTTGCGAGGGTGCCGGCGCGTCAGCACCGCGGGCTTGCCGACCTCATCCGTCCCGGGTATCGCCGCCCTCCGGATCGAGACCTCGTCGAACACCCCGGTCTTCTCGGCGAGTTCGGCCACCGCCGCGGCGGTTCGCCCAACTTGTGCCTCGTCGAACCCGGGGAAGGCGATGGACGGAATGCGCACCAGGGCGCCCAGATCGGCCAGCGCGGAGGGGATGCCGGCCGCGGCCGCGGCGGTGACCGCATCGTCGAGAGTCTGCTCAGAAGCCATGCGGGTAATCTTAAGTGCAGCAGTCACCGCGATCCGAGGATTCATCGTGCCCAACACCCCCGCCGCCCCGGCGCCCAAGGACGAGTCGACCGAGACAGAGACGTCGGTCGCCGGCAAGGGTCGTCCCACCCCCTCTCGTGCAGAGCGGGAGGCCGCCCGGAAGCGCCCCCTCGTGCCCGACACCAAAGAGGCCAAGGCGCGCCAGCGCGCCGAGCTGGCCGCCAAGCGCGAGAAGGCCCGGCAGGGAATGGCCGCCGGCGAGGAGAAGTACCTGCCGCAGCGCGACAAGGGTCCGCAGCGCAGGTTCGTCCGCGACTTCGTCGACGCGGGCTGGCACCTCGCTGAGTTCGTCATGCCGGCGATGATCCTCGTGATCGTCGCCACGCTCATGCCGGTCGTCGAGGTGCAGTACTACGCTCTCCTGGCGCTGTGGGGATTCATCATCTTCGTCGTCGGCGACATGATCTACACCTCGATCCGCGTGAAGGGCGCCGCCCGGGCCAAGTTCGGCGAGGACCGCCTCGAGAAGGGCCTCGGCTGGTACGGCGCCATGCGCATCGTGCAGATGCGCTTCCTGCGCCTGCCCAAGCCGCAGGTCACCCGCGGGCAGTACCCCGCCTGAGTTCGACCAGGCGCCGATTGATCTGGCGCGCCCACAGCGGCCCTCGGTACAGGAACGCCGTGTAGCCCTGCACGAGCGTGGCGCCGGCATCCAGCCGCTCCTGCACGTCGTCGCCCGTCTCCACTCCCCCGACGGAGATCACGCAGAAGTCGCTGTCGGGCACGGCAGCGCGCACCCGTCGCAGCACCTCGAGCGAGCGGCGGCGCAGCGGAGCGCCGGACAGCCCGCCGTCCCCCGCCGCGGCGACGACCGCCGGTTCGGTGCGGAGGTCGTCTCGGGAGATGGTGGTGTTCGTGGCGATGATGCCGGCCAGACCGAGATCCCGCGCGAGCAGGGCGATGGCCGTCACCTCCTCGTCGGGGAGGTCTGGCGCGATCTTGACCAGCAGCGGCGTTTCGCCGCTCGCGTCGCGGACCGACGTCAGCAGCGGGCGCAGGGTCTCGACGGCCTGAAGGCCGCGAAGTCCGGGCGTGTTCGGCGATGACACGTTGACCACGAGGTAGTCGGCGATCGGCGCGAGGAGCCGCGCGCTTCGCAGATAGTCGTCCGCGGCCGCCGCGACATCGACGACGCGGCTCTTGCCGATGTTGGCGCCGAGCACCGGGCGCGAACGCCGACGACGCAGTCGCAGCAGCCGCAGAGCCGCCACCTCGGCACCCTGGTTGTTGAACCCCATGCGGTTCACGACGGCGCGGTCGGGAACCAGTCGGAACAGTCGAGGGCGGGGATTGCCCGGCTGCGGGATGGCGGTGACGGTTCCCACCTCGACGTGACCGAAGCCGAGGGAGTGAAGGCCCGCCGCACCCGTGACGTTCTTGTCGAAGCCTGCCGCCACGCCGAAGGGCGACTCGAAGTCGAGGCCGAGAGCCCGCGTGCGCAGAACCGGCGACGGCGCGGCGAAGCGGCGCGTGAGCTCGCGCACGCCCGGCAGGCCGAGCGCGCGGATGACGATCATCGCGGCGTGATGGGCCGTCTCGGGGTCCGTGCGCGTGAGGACGGTCCGGAAGAGGAAGGGGTACATCCCCTTCAGGCTATCGGTCGCGCCCGCGCACCGATGACGCGTTCAGACCGACGTCTCCGCGGTCTCATCGAGCGAGGACCGCCCGTGACGATCGGCGTGGTCGACGCGAAGCTGCTCGATGGCCGCTTCGAAGTCCTCGAGGGAATCGAACGCCTGGTACACGCTCGCGAATCGCAGGAAGGCCACTTCGTCGAGGTCCCGGAGAGGGCGCAGAATCGCCAGTCCGATCTCGTTGGTGTCGATCTGCGAGGATCCGGTCTGGCGGATGGCCTCCTCGACCGTCTGCGCCAGAACCGCGAGGTCGCTCTCGGTGACGGGCCTGCCCTGGCACGCCTTCCGCACGCCGCTCATGACCTTCTCGCGGCTGAAGGGCTCGATCACGCCGGACCGCTTGATGACGTTGAGACTCGCGGTCTCGATCGTCGAGAACCGACCTCCGCACTGCGGGCACTGTCTGCGGCGACGGATGCTCAGACCGTCGTCACTCGTGCGCGAATCGATGACGCGCGAGTCGGGATTGCGGCAGAACGGACAGTGCATCGCTCCCCTATCCCTCGAACCGCGCGGTGACCGCCTCGCCGTGCGCGGGAAGCGCCTCGGCTTTCGCGAGGGCGAGGATCCCCTCGGCAACCGCGTGCAGCGCGTCTCGGTCGTACCGGATGACCTGCTGAGGGCGAAGGAACGTCGACGCGGACAATCCCGACGTGTACCGAGACTGGCCGCCGGTGGGAAGCACGTGATTGCTGCCGGCGAGGTAATCGCCGAGGCTGACCGGCGACGAGTCGCCGACGAAGACGGCGCCGGCGTTCACGAAGCGCTCCACCTGGGCGTCCTCGAGCAGCACCTCGAGATGCTCGGGCGCATAGGCGTTGCTGAAGGCGATGGCGGTGTCGAGGTCATCCACGAGGATGATGGCGGACTGGACGCCGCGCAGGGCCTCGATGGCTCGCGCGGCGTTGCGGGTGCCGGAGACGCGGGCCTCGACCTCGCGCGTGACGGCTTCGGCGAGTTCCGCGGACGGCGTGACGAGCACCGCGGAGGCCTGCTCGTCGTGCTCGGCCTGGCTGATGAGGTCGACCGCCACGAATCGCGGATCCGCCGAAGCGTCGGCGACGATGAGGATCTCCGTCGCTCCGGCCTCGGAGTCGACGCCGACGACTCCCGCGACGACACGCTTGGCGGAGGCCACGAAGTTGTTGCCCGGCCCGGTGACGACGTCGACGGGCTCGAGGCCGATCTCGGACACGCCGTAGGCGAAGGCGCCGATCGCTCCCGCCCCGCCGACCGCGTAGACCTCGTCGATTCCGAGCAGGCGTGCGGCCGCCAGGATGTCGGGGTGCACGCGCCCGCCATGCTCCGCCTGCGGCGGCGAAGCGAGGGCGATGCGCGCCACACCGGCAACCTGTGCCGGCACGACGTTCATGACGACCGAGGAGGGGTAGACCGCCTTGCCGCCGGGAACGTAGACCCCGGCGCGGGCGACGGGACGCCAGCGCTGCTCGATGACAGCCCCGCGGGCGATCTCCGTCGTCACCGCGGGCGGGACCTGTGCTCGCGACGCGTGACGCACACGAGCGATCGCCTCTTCGAGAGCACGCCGCACTCCGGGGTCGAGACGATCGAGCGCCTCGACGAAGTGTTCCTCCGGCACACGGAGCGCATGCCCCTCGACCCGATCGAAGCGCGCCGCCTGCTCGCGGAGCGCCGTCTCGCCGCGCTCGGCCACGTCGGAGACGATGGCAGCGGCGGCGGACAGCGCATCCGCCCTGGCCACGCCCGCGCGCGGCACGGCGGCGAGCAGCTCGGCGGGCGTGAGCGCACGACCGCGCAGATCGATGGTGCGGAGCATCCCTCTAGGCTAACCGCCCGCGGTCAGCCGCGTGTGACGCCGTCGACCTCGTGGAGGTAGCCAACGCGCCCGTCTTCGTCGCGCACCACGAAGACCTCCCCGCGATCCTCGATCACGAGTGCCCAGGCGGTCGGGCCGATGCGGAACAGCGGTGCCCCCGTCTCATCGAGAACGTCGCGTTCCTCGGGGACGAGCGCCCAGAAGGCCTGCTGGCGAACCGAGCGTTCGCTCTCGACGGTCTCTCCCGGCTCGACCGCCTCGAAGGTGTCGCGCGTCTGGCGAGGAGTGAAGACGTCGAGGTCGTCATCGTCGCGATCGGACGGCGCGTCATCCTCTGCCGCACCGGTCCACCCCGCCCCCGGCGCGGTGTCGTCCGCCGCAGGAGCCGCAGCCGGAGCGGGAGCGGACGGACGGGCGGGACGCGGCACCACCGCGCGGACAGGACGGGCGTTCCGGTGAGCGGGAACTTCGGGGCGGTCGTGGAAGTCCGCGGCGAAGACGGGGATGAGGGGGGCGAAGACGGTCAGGACGACACCGGCGAGCATGAGCACCAGTTCGACCCAGACCACCCACGAGCGCAGCCACAGACCGCTGTCGATCGCCACGGCGACGGTCTCCCACACCATCTGCAGCCACAGAAGAGCGGCGAAGGAGAACACGACCGACGCGAACTGATCGATTCCGAGCGAACCGACGCGGCGGATGCCCTGCGGCGAGAGCCGGCGGAGCGCCAGGAGGAACACCGCGGCCGTCGGGAGGCCGATCGTGATGATCCACAGCAGCCCCGACGTCCAGACCGAGTCAAATCGCGCGACGGTCACCGAGAAGAACGAGACGACGAAGGCGACCAGCCACACGCCTCCGAGCGCGACTTCGCGGATGCTGAAGGGACCGACGCCATACGGTCCCGCGGCCTCCTCGCCGACGGTGCTCTCCCCCGCGGGGGTCGTCCGCTCGGGGACCTCGGTCGTGTCGTCGTACTGCTCGTCGGTCACAATCGTCCTTCCTTGCGCGGAGTGCTCGCGCGCCGTCCGATCCTACCCGCGTCGAATGAGACGCACATGAGATCGACGCCGCCGCCGAGCCGATTCAGCCCAGGCAGTTGGGTCCGAGCAGCCCCTTCAGATCTCCGTAGAGATCCGCAGACACCGACACCGGCATCGGAACCTCGAACACCTTCGCGGTGCCGCCCTTGTGCAGGCGCAGTGTCACCTCCGTGTCGCCCGAGTGCCGACGAAGCACATCGGCCAGGTCCGCCACCAGGCGCTCGGTCGCCCGCTGCTCTGGGACGGCCAGCACCAGCGGCCCGGACGCGTCGAACGAGCCGAGATCGGGTGCGAAGGCCGCCTGCGCGTGAAGGTTGAGTCCGTCGTCGCGGCGAGACACGCGCCCGCGCACGACGAGGATCGAGTCGGCCTGGAGCATCGTCTGGAACTCCGTGTAGGTCTTGCCCATGAACATGACCGTCACCTCACCGTTGAAGTCTTCGACGGTGACCATTCCATAGGGATTGCCGCTGGACTTCGCGACGCGATGCTGCACGCTCGTGAGAAGCCCCGCCACCGTCACCTGGTCGCCGTCCTGCAGCTCCTCCGACGCGAGCAGGTCGTGGATGGAGATCGACGCATGCTTGGCGAGAGGGATCTCGAGCCCGGCGAGAGGATGGTCGGACACGTACAGGCCGAGCATGTCGCGTTCGAAGGCCAGCTTGTCCTTCTTCGTCCACTCGGGACGCTCGGGGACCTTCGCGACCTGCTGCGGCTCATCGTCGCCCCACAGGCTGTCGAAATCGAACCCCACTTCGCCGTGTGCCTCGCGGCGCTTGTCGAGCACGGCCTGCTCCACGGCATCCTCGTGGATCTCCACGAGCGCCCGGCGGGTGTGTCCCAGCTCGTCGAAGGCGCCGGCCTTGATGAGCGATTCCACCGTGCGCTTGTTCGCCACCTGTGCCGGAACGCGGTTCAGGAAGTCGTGGAAGGAGAGGAACGGTCCGCTCTGGCGCGTCTGCACGATCGCCTCGACGACGTTCGCACCGACGTTCCTGACCGCCTCGAGCCCGAAACGGATGTCTTCGCCGACGGCGGCGAAGAAGCGGATCGACTCGCCCACGTCTGGTGGGAGCACCTTGATGCCCATGCGGCGGCACTCGTTGAGGTACATCGCGAGCTTGTCTCGCGAATCGCCGACGCTCGTGAGGAGCGCCGCCATGTATTCAGCCGGGTAGTGGGCTTTGAGATAGGCGGTCCAGTACGACACGAGCCCGTATGCGGCGGTGTGAGCCTTATTGAACGCGTAGTCCGCGAAGGATTCCAGAACCCGCCACAGCGTTCCCTGCGCTTCGTCGGAGAACCCGCGCTCGGTCATGCCGCCGAAGAAGATCTCCTTCTGCTTGTCGAGTTCCGACTTCTTCTTCTTGCCCATCGCGCGTCGCAGCAGGTCGGCCTGCCCGAGCGTGTATCCGGCGACCCGTTGGGCGACGGCCATCACCTGCTCCTGGTAGACGATCAGGCCGTAGGTCGTGTCGAGGATGTCGGCGAGCGGCTCGGCGAGCTCGGGATGGATCGGCTCGATCTCCTGCTGCCCGTTCTTGCGCAGCGCGTAATTGATATGCGAGTTCACGCCCATGGGACCCGGGCGGTAGAGCGCGAGCACGGCCGAGATGTCTTCGAAGTTGTCGGGCTTCATCAGACGCAGCAAGGAGCGCATCGGTCCGCCATCGAGCTGGAAGACCCCGAGCGTGTCACCGCGGGTCAGCAGTTCGTACGACGCCTGGTCTTCGAGATCGAGATCCTCGAGAACGAGCGGCGTGCCCCGGTTCATCTCGATGTTGTCGAGCGCGTCGTTGATGATGGTGAGGTTGCGCAGCCCCAGGAAGTCCATCTTGATGAGGCCGAGGGATTCGCACGCGGGGTAGTCGAACTGCGTGACGATCTGACCGTCCTGCTCCCGGCGCATGATCGGGATGATGTCCAGCAGCGGCTCGCTCGACATGATCACGCCCGCGGCGTGCACACCCCACTGGCGCTTCAGGTTCTCCAGCCCGACCGCGGTGTCGAAGACGGTCTTCGCCTCGGGGTCGGTCTCGATGAGGGTGCGGAACTCCCCCGCCTCCTTGAAGCGCGGATGCTCCTTGTCGAACATGCCGTTCAGGGGCATGTCCTTGCCCATGACCGCCGGCGGCATGGCCTTGGTGAGCCGGTCCCCCATGCTGAACGGGAACCCCAGCACACGGCCGGCGTCCTTGAGCGCCTGCTTGGCCTTGATGGTGCCGTACGTGACGATCTGCGCCACGCGCTCGTCGCCGTACTTCTCCGTCACGTACTGGATGACCTCGCCCCGGCGACGGTCGTCGAAATCGACGTCGAAGTCGGGCATCGAGACACGATCGGGATTGAGGAAGCGCTCGAAGATCAGACCGTGCTTGAGGGGGTCGAGATCGGTGATCTTCATGGCGTACGCGACCATCGACCCGGCACCCGAACCGCGACCGGGACCGACGCGGATGCCGTTGTCCTTCGCCCAGTTGATGAAGTCGGCGACGACCAGGAAGTAGCCGGGGAAGCCCATCTGGGTGATGACCCCGGTCTCGTACTCCGCCTGCTTGCGCACCTCGTCGGGAACACCGCCGGGATAGCGCTCGTGCAGCCCCTTCTCGATCTCCTTGACGAACCACGAATCCTCGGTCTCCCCGTCGGGAACGGGGAAGCGCGGCATGTAGTTCGCACTCGTGTTGAACTCGACGTCGCAGCGCTCCGCGATCAGCAGCGTGTTGTCGCAGGCCGATGGATTGTCGCGGAAGATCTGCCGCATCTCGGCGGGCGACTTGATGTAGTAGCCGTCGCCGTCGAACTTGAACCGCTTCGGGTCGTCGAGGGTGGAACCGGACTGCACGCACAGCAGCGCCGCATGGCTCGTGGCGTCGTGCTGATGCGTGTAGTGGGAATCGTTCGTGGCCAGGAGCGGGATGTCGAGGTCTCGAGCGATCTTCGTGAGATCCTCCAGGACCCGGCGCTCGATCGACAGGCCGTGATCCATGATCTCGGCGAAGTAGTTCTCCTTGCCGAAGATGTCCTGGAACTCGGCGGCCGCAGCGCGGGCGGCGTCGTACTGTCCGAGCCGCAGCCGCGTCTGGATCTCCCCCGACGGGCACCCCGTCGTCGCGATGAGGCCCTTGGCGTACTTCTGCAGGATCTCGCGGTCCATGCGGGGCTTGAAGTAGTAGCCCTCCATGCTCGCGAGCGAGGACAGCCGGAAGAGATTGTGCATCCCCTCCGTGGACTCCGACAGCAGCGTCATGTGCGTATAGGCACCGGCACCCGACACATCGTCGCTCGACTGCTCGGGCGATCCCCACCGCACGCGCGCCTTGTCGGAGCGGTGCGTTCCGGGGGTGACATACGCCTCGATGCCGACGATCGGCTTGATGCCGACGTTCTTGGCCGCCTTGTAGAACTCGAACGCCGCGAAGGTGTTGCCGTGGTCGGTCACGGCGATCGCGGGCATCTCGAGGCGGGCCGCCTCCTGCACCATCGCGTCGATGCGGGCGGCGCCGTCGAGCATCGAGTATTCGCTGTGTACGTGCAGGTGAACGAAGGAGTCGGATGCCACCCGACGAGTCTAGGTCGGGCTCCGGACACCGCGCAGAGCACCTCCGGAGCGTCGGCTAGCGTGGAGCGGTGCCCACACCCGACTTCATCCTCGACCTGCGTCGTTTCATCGGCACCCGTCCGCTCTTCCTGTCCGGAGTGACCGCCGTCATCGTGCGCGACGACCACGTGCTGCTCGGCCGCCGCTCCGACAACGGCGCACTCACGCCCATCACGGGCATCGTCGATCCCGGGGAGGAGCCGGCCGATGCCGCTGTCCGCGAGGCCGCCGAGGAGGCCGCCTTGCGCATCCGGGTGGACCGTCTGTCGTGGGTGCACCAGATCCCGCGCATCACCTACGCGAACGGCGACCAGACCGACTACCTCGATCTGACCTTCCGCTGCTCGTGGATTTCCGGCGAGCCCTATCCGGCCGACGGCGAGATGACCGAGGTCGACTGGTATCCGCTCGCGGACCTCGACGCATCGGACATCGACGACGACATGCGCGCGCGGATCGCCGCGGCGCTCGCAGACGGCCCCACCGTCTTCGAAGGCGGTCGCTGACGCGTCGGCATCCTTCGCCTCGGGTCAGTCCGCCCGAAGCACCTCGAGGGCGTGCGAGAGATCGTCGGGGTAGGCGGATGTGAAGGTCACCCGGCTCCCCGAGACCGGGTGATCGAAGCCGAGCCGGCGGGCGTGCAGCCATTGGCGGATGAGACCGAGCCGCTCCGACATGCTGGGGTCAGCGCCGTAGAGGGGATCGCCGACGCACGGATGCCGATGAGCGGCCATGTGCACCCGGATCTGGTGGGTGCGGCCGGTCTCGAGTCGGATCTCGAGCAGCGAAGCGCCGCGGAACGCCTCCACCGTCTCGTAGTGGGTCACCGAGTCCTTGCCGGCGGGGGTCACGGCGAACTTCCACGAATGGGACGGATGCCGCCCGATCGGGGCGTCGATCGTGCCGGTGAGGGGATCGGGATGCCCCTGGACGACCGCGTGATAGATCTTCTCGACCTCACGCTCCTTGAAGGCCCGCTTCAGGGCCGAGTAGGCGGTCTCCGTCTTCGCCACGACCATGAGGCCGCTCGTGCCAACATCCAGCCGGTGCACGATGCCCTGCCGTTCGGGCGCCCCGCTCGTCGCGATCCGGAACCCTCCGGCTGCAAGCGCTCCGAGCACCGTCGGGCCCTCCCACCCGACGGACGGATGCGCGGCGACCCCCGATGGCTTGTCGACGACCACGATGTCGTCGTCCTCGAAGACGATACCGAGGTCGGGGACGGCGACCGGCACGACCTCCGGCTCCCGCTTGTCCTGCCACGTGACGTCGAGCCACATGCCGGATTCGAGGCGATCGGACTTGCCGAGCGACCGACCACCCGACGCGACACCGCCCGATTCGGCCACTTCCGCCGCGAAGGTGCGGGAGAAGCCGAGCATCTTCGCCAGCGCGGCATCCACGCGCGCGCCCTCGAGCCCGTCCGGGACGGGGATCATGCGCGACGGCACGTCAGTCCTTCACCTGCTCATCGGGTTCGGCGGGCGTCTCGCGATGCTCGCGCGTTCCGTCGAGGCGCACACCGCGAAGGATGAGCACGGCCACGACGACCATCATCGTGACGATGAACATGTCGGCGACGTTGTAGATCGCCGGGTTCATCCAGAACCACATCCACGGCGTGAGGATGAAGTCGACGACGTGACCCACACCGAAGCCCGGCTCCCGGAACAGCCGGTCGAACAGGTTCCCGAGCACCCCGCCGAGCAGGAGTCCGAGCGTGACGGCCCAGACGCGCGAACGCACCGACCGGACGACGATCACCGGAATCGCGACGGCGACGGCACCGAGCGCGATGGTGAAGATCCAGGTGTACTCCTCGCCGAGCGAGAAGGCCGCACCTGGGTTGTAGACGAGATACCACTGCAGGAACTCGCCCCAGACCGGGACGGCTTCGCGAAGCGGCAGGTTTTCGATGGCGAGGTACTTCGACAACTGGTCGGCGGCCAGCACCGACGCCGCGAGGATCGCGACGAGGATACCGGCCGCCGCCGTGTGAAGAGGGGCTCTGCCTCTCAAAGGCCGATCGCCGACACCGGGGTCGAGCCCGACGACGTCGACGTGGTCTCGAGATCGCGCAGCTTGCCTTCGATGTAGCTGCGCAGCTGAGCGCGGTAGTCGCGCTCGAAGTTGCGCAGCTCGGTGATGCGACCCTCCAAGGTGGTGCGCTCGCGCTCGAGGCGCGCCATCTCGTCGCGGCCCTTCGCCTCGGCCTCGGCGACGATCGTCGCCGCACGCGACTGCGCGTCTGCGATGAGCTGGTCGCGCTGAGCCTGGCCCTCGGCGACGTGCTCGTCGTGGAGACGCTGAGCGAGTTCGATGATGCCGGCGCTCTGGGCACCGGCGGCTCCACCGGCAGCAGCCGCGGGAGCCTCGGCGACGGGAGCGGCGGCGGGGGCCTCCGCCTCCTCGGCGGCCGGGGCCTCGGCGGCGGCCGGAGCCTGCTCGCCCGACTCGTACGCGGCGAGCTTCGCCTTCAGCTCCTCGTTCTCGGCGAGGGCCTTGCGCCACTCCACGACGATCTCGTCGAGGAAGTCGTCCACCTCGTCCGGGTCGAATCCTTCTTTGAACCGGACGTGCTGGAACTGCTTGGTGACGACGTCATCGGGGGTCAATGCCATGGGTGGTACCTCTTTCGAGCGCGTATCGCTTGCCGATGTGGGGCCCGAAGGCGGATGCCGACGGGGTCGCTTTCAGAAAAGCATAGTCCGGGGTTCCGGGGGTGTCGAAGGGACTCACCCCGCGGCGATGGTGCGGGTCACCGAGAGCAGGATGAAACACAGCAGCATCGTGAGGGCGAAGCCGAAGTCGATGGCCACCGCGCCGACGCGCAGCGGAGGGATGAAGCGACGGAACAGCCGGATGGGCGGATCGGTGACCGTGTAGACCACTTCGGCGAGCACGAGGCCGAAACCGCGCGGTCGCCACTCGCGATTGAACACCGGGATCCACTCGAGCACGAGACGCCCGAGGAGAACGAACACGTAGATCAGCAGCAGGAAGTTCAGGACCCCTGCGATGACCTGGATGACGCCCACGACCTAGGAGGTCTGTGCGAACGGCACCGCATCGGGATCAGCCTGGGCGACAGCGCCCTCGCCCGACACCGAGACGTTCTCGGGCGACAGCAGGAAGACCTTGCTGGTCACCCGCTCGATGCGCCCGTACAGGCCGAGGGAGAGGCCGCTGGCGAAGTCGATGAGACGTCGCGCATCGGCGTCGCTCATCTGCGACAGGTTGATGATCACGGGCACGCCGTCGCGGAAGCTCTCGGCGATGACCTGCGCGTCGCGGTACTGCTTGGGGTGCACCGTCAGGATCTCGCTGACCTGGGTGGCGACCGGCTGGCGCACGACGGCGGGGCGGTGGATCGGCGTCACCGGCGCCGTGGCCTTCTCCGGCGCCTGCGCCTTGCGCGCGGGCTGCGACTCGGTCTCGTCGTAGACCTCTTCTTCGTCCGCGAGTCCGAGATACACCATGGACTTCTTCAGCACGTTCGACATCGTTCCTCCCTGTTCGCCTGTCGGCGAGGATCGCTCATCCTGTTTCCGAGGTTAACCGTGGTCGGGCCTGGGACCCGTGATTGCCGAGCCGATCCGCAGGTGTGTCGCACCCGCGGCGATCGCCTCGGCGAAGTCGGCGGTCATCCCCGCCGACATCCATGTCGCCGTGGGCACGACGCTGCGCACGCGTTCGGCATATCCGGCGAGCGTCGCGAATGCCGATGCCGGCTCCACGTCGAGGGGCGCGACGGCCATGACGCCGCGCAGCGCGAGCGTCTCGCATCCGGCGACGTGCTCGGCGAGACGCTCCAGGTCGCCCGGGGCGACGCCGCCGCGACCCGGATCGTCGGTGAGATTCACCTGGACCAGCACATCGAGCGGCGGCAGCCCCTCGCCGGCACGATCCAGGGCATCCGCGAGCTTCTCGCGGTCGACCGAGTGCACGACGGAGGCAGCGGCCCGGATCGCCCGGGCCTTCTTGGTCTGCGCCTGTCCGATGAAGTGCCAGCGAAGACCGTCCAAAGGGCCGATCTCCCCGGCTTTGGCGCTGAACTCCTGCTGGCGGTTCTCCCCCACATCCCGCACCCCAAGCCCGTAGAGCTCTGTCACAAGGCTCGCGGGATGGAACTTCGTCACTACGATGCGCGTGAGTTCCGCGGGGGAACGACCGACCGCCCGCGCCGCTTCCGCGACACGGGCGTCGAGGTGCGCAAGTCGCTGCGCAAGACCTTCTTCGGCCACCGACTACTTCAGGAAGTCGGGGATGTCGAGGTCGTCGTCATTGAACGCGGAGTCGTAGGACGACTCCGGCAGAGCCGGTGCCGCCACCGAGACCTTCTCCGCCGGCGCGGGCTCCTCGTCGCGCTCCTTGGCCGCTTCATCAGCCGGCGTCGCTGGAAGCACCGGCGCGGTGGTCGTGGTCACGCGCGCCGTGCCCACCGGGTCGAGACGGAGAGAAGGCTCCCCGCCGTCGAACCCCGCCGCGATCACCGTCACCCGCACCTCGTCGCCGAGCGTGTCGTCGATGACCGTTCCGAAGATGATGTTGGCCTCGGGATGCGCGGCCTCCTTGACGAGCTGAGCCGCATCGTTGATCTCGAAGATGCCCAGGTTCGATCCGCCCTGGATCGACAGCAGCACGCCGTGCGCACCCTCGATCGAGGCTTCGAGCAGAGGCGACTCCACCGCGAGCTCGGCCGCCTTGATGGCGCGGTCGGCGCCCCGAGCGGAGCCGATTCCCATGAGGGCGGAGCCCGCACCCTGCATGACCGACTTGACGTCGGCGAAGTCGAGGTTGATGAGGCCCGGCGTGGTGATGAGGTCGGTGATGCCCTGCACACCGGCCAGAAGCACCTGATCGGCGGTGGCGAACGCCTCCATCATCGAGATGCCGCGATCGCTGATCTCCAGGAGCCGGTCGTTCGGCACCACGATGAGGGTGTCGACCTCTTCCTTCAGCTTCGCCACGCCCGACTCGGCCTGGCTCTGTCGCCGGCGCCCCTCGAAGGAGAAGGGCTTGGTCACGACACCGATGGTGAGTGCGCCGATGGACTTCGCGATCTTGGCGACGACGGGCGCTCCCCCCGTGCCGGTGCCACCGCCCTCTCCCGCCGTGACGAAGACCATGTCCGCGCCCCGCAGGGCCTCTTCGATCTCCTCGGCGTGGTCTTCGGCCGCGCGTCGACCCACCTCGGGGTCGGCTCCGGCGCCGAGCCCGCGGGTGAGCTCGCGCCCGACGTCGAGCTTGACGTCGGCGTCGCTCATCAGCAGCGCCTGGGCGTCGGTGTTCACGGCGATGAACTCGACGCCGCGAAGGCCGAGTTCGATCATGCGATTGACCGCGTTGACGCCGCCGCCGCCGACGCCGACGACCTTGATCACCGCAAGGTAGTTCTGGTTCTGGCTCATGCGGGCCTCCGTCTCGTCCGAACCCAAGTTTCAACCTCTACTAGAGGCTTAAAGAATTGCCCGGTATGCAATTCCTGAGATCGAAGGTATGCGTCCACGACCCCAAGATCCGGAGGGCGTCGGCGTGTCGCGCAAACGTCGTTCTGCGTCGTCGGGCGCGTCATCCCACGACGACGACATCGGGCGATGACACGTCGTACGAGGAGACGTCCTCGGGAGGCGTCGCCGCCATCTGGCGCTCGAGCACCAGGGCCTTGAGGGCCGAGTCGTCGGCATTGCCCCACACGATGTCGGTGTCCGTGCCGCCCAGCGTGAGGGTGACGTCATCGGCCGAGGAGGCCGATACGGCGGTCACCTGCGCGCGGATCGCCTCCGGGAGGCTTCGGACGACCTGCCCGACCGCCTCGAATGCCGCAGACCCGGTGCCGCCGACCACCTCCAGCACCGGCTCGCCTTCCGGCGCCTCGGGTGTGGTCGACAGCGCGACGCCCGCGGCATCGACCAGCGTGAAGCCCGCGGGGCCGTCGATCACGCCCACCGGCGTGCGCTCGACGATGCGCACGACGAGGTCGTGGGGAGGTCGCGCTTCGAGCGTGTAGGTCTCCACGAGCGGGAACGTCACGAGCGTGGCTTTGACGGCGCTCTCGTCGACGAGGGGCAGCGGCGTGCCGAGCTGACCCGACAGCGCTTCCTCGACGCTCGCGGCGTCGAGGGTGTCCGCACCGACGACGCGGATGCGCTCCACGGCGAACAGCGGGGAATACGCCGCACCGAGGGTCACCACCACGAGGGCGAGTACCGCCCCGGCCGACCAGAGCCATGCCGCTCGCCGTCGTCGTTGACGAACGGTGAAGCGACGCATCTCTGCCCGGAGCGCCCGCCGACGCGCGCGAGCGGCTCGCCAGACGGCACGCCATCCCGTCGCATCGGTGTCGTCGGCTCCGGCGTCTCCCGTCACCCCGGACGCGGCACGCGCATTCCGCGACGCGCTCCCGCCCCGCGCGCGATCGAGGCCGACGACGGGTGCGATTCCGGCGGGTCCGTCGTCATCGGCTTCGTCGGCGACGCGCACAGCGTCGTCGAGGTCGTCGAGGCCCTCGTCACCGGGCGAGTGGTCGCCGCGTGCCGCCTCGGCGCGCGCTGCGCGCACATCGACGGCGTCGTTCGAGCGCTGCGGCGGCGGGAGCGGAGAGGGCCGGCGCACCGCCTGCTACTTCCCCGCCGGAGCGTCCGTCGTGCCCGCCAGGGCCTCGAGAACCTGCGGGATGATCAGGTACACGTTCCCGCAGCCGAGGGTGATGATGTAATCGCCGGCCCGCGCGACCGACGCGGTGTAGTCCGCCGCATCCTGCCAATCCCGGACGAACGCCACGCGGTCCGACTGCTCGAAGGCATCGGCGACGAGCTCGCCGGTCACGCCCGGGACGGGATCCTCGCGGGCTCCGTAGACGTCGAGCACGACCGTGTGGTCTGCGTGCGATTCGAGCACCTCGGCGAACTCCCGGAACATCGCCTGCGTGCGCGAGTACGTGTGCGGCTGATGCAGGGCGATGATCCGGCCGTCGCCGATCACGGTGCGGGCTGCGGCCAGGGCGGCCGCGACCTCGGTCGGGTGGTGCGCGTAGTCGTCGAACACGCTGACCCCCCTCTCGACGCCGTGGAGCTCGAATCTGCGCACCGTGCCGGTGAATCCCCCGACGGCACGTGCGGCGCTGTCCAGCCGCCACCCCAGCGACAGCAGCACCGCCATGGCTCCGGTGGCGTTGAGCGCGTTGTGGGCACCCGGGATGGGCAGACGAACATCCACGCGTTCGCCGGCGTGTTCGACGGCGAAGGAGACGGGGCCGTCGGTTCGAAGGTCCACGAGCCGCACGTCGGCGTCGTCGCTCACCCCGAACGTGACGACGTTCTCATGCGTCATCCGCTCCCGCACGCGACGCGCGCCGCGATCGTCGGCCGAGATGACGACGGCTTCGCGCGCGGCGTCGGCGAACCGGGCGAACGCGTCGTCGAAGGCGTCCGCGGTGCCGTAGTGGTCGAGATGGTCCGCGTCGATGTTGGTGATGAGGGCGATCGAGGTCTCGTAGAGCAGGAAGGTGCCGTCGGACTCGTCGGCCTCGATGACCACCAGGTCGTCGGCACCCATGCCACTCGAGGCTCCGAGCTGCGCGATGACCCCTCCGTTGACGAACGTCGGGTCATCGCCCAGGTCGCGCAGGGCGGTGACGATCATGCCGGTCGAGGTGGTCTTGCCGTGCGCCCCCGCGACCGACACCAGCCGACGGCCGCCGATGAGCCAGTACAGCGCCTGCGAGCGGTGGATCACGTGCAGACCGCGCTCTTTCGCGAGGAGGAACTCGGGGTTCTCCGCCCAGATCGCGCCGGTGTGGACGACCGTGTCGACGTCGTCCGCGAGATTCGCGGCGTCGTGCCCCACGTGCACGGTCGCGCCGAGCTCCGCCAGCTCGCGCAGGGCGGCGCTGTCGGCACGGTCCGAACCGGACACGCGGATGCCGCGCTGCAGGAACATGCGGGCAAGGCCCGACATGCCCGAGCCGCCGATGCCGATGAAGTGCGCAGCCTCGATCCGCTCGGGGATCGGCAGGGAGAGGTCGGGTCTGATCATGACCCGACAATCCTAGGCCGGGCAGGGTGACCCACCCTCCCGGCGCGCTGGGAGTGGGCTGTTCGTGTTGACACGTTGCGATCGCGACGACCATGATGAGCGCCGATGAGACTCACCGTCGACGCCTCCCTCGCCGTCCCCCCGTTCGAGCAGCTCCGCACGCAGATCGTCGATGCCGTGCGAGACGGCTCGCTCACGCCCGGCTCGCGCCTGTCGCCGGTGCGCGCGCTCGCGCAGCAGCTCGGCGTCGCACCGGGCACGGTGGCGCGCGCGTATCGGGAGCTCGAGGCGGCGGGGGTCATCGAGACGCGTGGCCGTGCCGGCACCTTCGTCGCGATGTCGACCGATCCCGCGCGTCGACGGATCGAGGCGGCGGCTGCCGACTTCGCCGAGCAGGTGCACATGGTCCGGATGGACGCCGACGAGGCCCTCGCCCTCGTCGCGGACGCCCTCCGGCGCTGATCGCGCGCGCTTCGAGAGGACATCGCGCCCCGAGAGGAAGCCGGGCACCGCATCCGTCCTCCTTGACCGGGATCTCCTCTGCACGCGTGGCGGAGTCAGCGCCGCGTCACGCCAGGGCGCGATCGATCATCGCGATCACGTTCTCGGTCCCCGACCGGGTTCCGACGCGGGCCGACGCGCGAACCATCTCCTGCCGCCGCTCGGCGTCGGCCAGCAGGGGCAGCACCTCGTCGCGCACGGCGCCCGGCGTGAACTCCGCGTCGGCGATGAGGCGCGCCGCTCCGGCGCGCACCGCGGACGAGGCGTTGAGGGCCTGCTCGCCGTTTCCGACGGCGTACGGCACGTAGACGGCCGGGATGCCCAGGGCGCTGACCTCCGACACCGTGGCCGCGCCGGCGCGCGAGACGATGACGTCGGCGAGAGCGAAGGCGAGGTCCATCCTGTCGACGTACCGACGCACGGTGTAGCCGGGTACCCCCGGATCCGACAGGGTCGACCGCTCCCCCGTCACGTGCAGCAGCTGCCAACCGGCGTCGAGCACATCGCGCCACGCGGCGCCGTGCCCGTCGCCGAACGCCTCGTTCAGCCGCTGGGCGCCGAGCGATCCGCCGAAGACGAGCAGCACCGGGCGATCCTCGTCGAGGTCGAACAGCTCAGCGGCCTGCGCGCGCCGCGCGTCTCGGTCGAGGTCGACGATCTCGCGGCGAAGCGGCATGCCCACGACGGACGAGCGCTTCAGCGGCGTGCCGTCGAAGGCCACGCCCACGCCGGCGGCGCGGCGGGCGCCGAGGATGTTCGCCAGACCCGGCTTGGCGTTGGCCTCGTGCACGACGAACGGCACGCGGGCACGGGATGCGGCAACGTAGGCGGGCGCGGAGGCATACCCGCCGAACCCCACGACGACGTCGACGCCGCGATCCTCCAGGTGACGCCTCACCTGCGAGATGGCGCGCCGGAATCGCGTCGGGAAGGCCGCGGCATTCCGGTTCGGCCGACGAGGGAAGGGCACCTTGTCGACGAAGAGCAGCTCATAGCCCCGTTCCGGCACCAGCCGCGCTTCGAGGCCCTCCCTCGTGCCGAGGACGAGCACCTCAGCCTCGGGATCGCGGTCGCGGAGCCCGTCGGCGACCGCGAGGAGCGGATTGACATGCCCGGCGGTGCCGCCGCCGGCGAGGAGGTAGGTGGTCACTCACCCGATCCTCGCACGTCGACCGGGATTCGGCGGAGCGCCGACCGATGGGGTGCGCGTCGGCAGGGAACGCGCACACGCCAGCAGCACACCGGTCGCCACCAGGAGCGACAGGAGAGAGGTGCCTCCCTGTGACATGAAGGGCAGCGGCACCCCGAGCACCGGGAAGACGCGCAGCACCACCCCGATGTTGATGAGCGCCTGGCCGACGATCCACACCGTGACGGAGCCGGCGACGATGCGGACGAAGGGATCGTCGGTCTTGCGGATCACATGGAAGGCGCCGACGGCGTAGAGGGCGAAGAGCGCGAGCACCACGACACAGCCGATGAGGCCGAGCTCCTCTCCGACGATGGCGAAGATGTAGTCGTTGGCGGCGGCGGGAAGCCAGTTGTACTTCTCCTTGGAGTTCCCGAGCCCGAGACCGAAGACACCTCCCTGCGCCAGCCCGAAGATGCCGTGCATCGGCTGATAGCACTCGTCGAAGTAATCGCAGTTGGCATCGAGGAAGCTCATGATGCGCGCCATGCGGTTCGGGCTGGTGACCGCCAGCGCCGCGACCGAGCCGACGGCGATGATCAGCGGCAGGATGAAGATGCGCAGCTTCACGCCCGAGAAGAACAGTGCCGACAGCACGATCAGAACGAGGATCATGGCCGTGCCGAGGTCACGTCCGGCGAGCACCGTCGCGATCACCGCGCCGGCGACCGGGACCACGGGGATGAAGACGTGACGCCACAGCCCCAGCAGCGTGCGCTTGCGGAAGAGGACGAACCCGAGCCAGAGCGCGAGGGCGAGCTTCAGGAACTCGGACGGCTGCGCCTGAATGCCGCCGATGACGATCCAGTTCCGGTTTCCGTCGTTCTCGACGCCGAGGGGGGTGAACACGAGCAGCTGGAAGACGGTGGCCCCGATCAGCGCGGGCCACGCGATGCGCTTCCAGAAGGCGATGGGAAGACGGCTCGCGATGAACATGAGCGGGATGCCGAGGACGGCGAAGACCGCCTGCTTCATCGCCGCATCCCACGGCGCGACGCCCGATGCGGTGGAGGTCGCCGATGTCGCGGAGAGGATCATGACGAGCCCGAAGCCGGTGAGGATCAGCGCCGTCGAGGCGATGAGGAGGAATTCACTCGGCACCGGAGCGAACACGCGGCCGAGCGAGACGCGCGCGGTCAGGCCACCTCTCGAGCCGCCGTCGTCAGATGTCGCCGGGGACGGGCTGTGCGTCGTGGTCACCCTGACTCCCCCTCGCAAGACGATCCTTCACCGCGTCGGCGAAACGCCGGCCGCGATCGGCGTAGGAGGAGAACTGATCGAAGGATGCCGCTGCCGGAGCGAGGAGGACCACGTCTCCGTCGGCGGCGACGCCCGCCGCCAGTTCGACGACCCGTGCCATGACCTCTTCAGTGTCATCGGAGGCGACCTCGAACACCGGCACCGCGGGGGCGTGTCGTTCGAATGCCGCCACCAGGTCCGCGCGGTCGGCTCCGATGAGGATCGCCGCCTTCACCGCCGGCCCACGCTCGGCGACGAGGCCCGTGATGTCGACACCTTTGAGCTGACCCCCGACGACCCAGACCGCACCCGGATACGCCGCCAGAGACGACGCGGCCGCGTGGGGGTTCGTCGCCTTGGAGTCGTCGACCCAGGTGATCCCGGCCTCTGCGGCGACGACCTCGATGCGGTGCGGATCGAGCGTGAACGCGGTGAGCGCGTCGCGGACCGCCGCCGGCGGCGCACCGACCGCGCGCGCCAGAGCGGCCGCCGCCAGGATGTTCGATACGACGTGGGGAGCGCCGAGCCCTCGGGCATCGAGATCGGCGAGCGTCGTGAGCTCCAGCGCGCTGGTGCGACGGTCATCGAGGAAGGCACGGTCGACGACGATGCCGTCGACGACGCCCATGTCGCTCGGGCCCGGCACGCCGAGGTCGAATCCGATCGCTCGGGCCCCCTCGACCACCTCGGCGTCCTCCACCATGCGTCGCGTGGCCTCGTCGGACTTGTTGTAGACGCACGCGATGCGCGTGTGGTCGTAGACATGGGCCTTGGCATCGCGGTAGGCCTCGAACCACCCATGCCATTCGAGGTGGTCATCGGCGAGGTTCAGGCACACGCTGGCGGCCGGCGAGACGGGCTGGGGACCCCTCTGGAGCCCGAGATACCACAGCTGGTGACTCGAGAGCTCGACGACGAGGACGTCGAAGCCCGCGGGGTCGCGCACCGCGTCGAGCACCGGCGTGCCGATGTTGCCGACGGGAGCGGCGCGCAGGCCCGCGGCGACGAGCATCGTCGCCGCCATCCGCGTCGTCGTCGTCTTGCCGTTGGTGCCGGTGACCAGCACCCAGTCCGCGGGCGATCCGTCCGCGCGCGTCACCTTGTCGCGCACGCGCCACGCGAGCTCGACGTCGCCCCACAACGGGATGCCGGTCTCCTGCGCCCAGGAGATGACAGGGTGGTGCGGGGCGAACCCGGGCGAGGCGATCACGACCTCCGGTGCGAAGTCGACGAGGTCGCCGGGGACGGTATCCAGCGAGCCCGTCCACGCGCGCACGCCGATCACGGGAAGCAGCCGAGCGTATTCCTGCGAAGCGCTCTCGGTGACGACGAGCACGTCCGCGCCCAGTTCCGCGAGCGTGTCGGCGACCGAGAATCCGGTGACCGAGAGGCCGAGCACGGCGACCTTCACCCCCTTCCAGTCGGCATACCAGCTGGTGAGGGAGGACAGGCGGGCGTCGTCGGTCATGTGCGCGTGAGCCATTCCACGTAGAAGAGTCCGACACCCGAGACGGCCAGGAGGCCCGCGATGATCCACATGCGCACCACGATCGTGACCTCCGACCATCCCCGCATCTCGAGGTGGTGGTGCAGGGGACTCATGAGGAACAGGCGCCTGCCCCGGGTGAGCTTGAAGTACAGGCGCTGCAGGATGACGGAACCGGATGCGATGACGTAGACGCCGGCGACGAGCACCATCAGCAGCTCGGTGCGGGTGAGGATCGCCATCGCGGCGATGACGCCCCCGATCGCCATCGACCCGACATCGCCCATGAAGACGTTCGCCTTGGGCGCGTTCCACCAGAGGAAGCCGACGAGTGCCCCGACGAAGGCGGCCGACACGATGGCGAGGTCGAACGGGTCGCGCACCTCGTAGCACCCCGCCTGCACGTCGGGCTGGAGGACCTTGCCCCCCGCACACGCCTGGTTGAACTGCCAGAAGGCGATGAGACTGTAGGCGCCCACGACGAAAATCCCCGCTCCGGCGGCGAGTCCGTCCAGTCCGTCCGTCACGTTCACGGAGTTCGATGCCGCGACGCCGATCAGCATGATCCACGCGAGGTAGATGAGCCATCCGATGATCGGCGCGAGCGCGAAGAAGTACAGGATGGGCACGTCGCGGAAGACCGAGACGTACGGCGAGGCGGGCGTCGTCCCCGCGAGATTCGGGAAGCTGAGCCCGACGACGGCGAACGGCACCACGACGATGACCTGTCCGATCACCTTGCGCCAGCCCGACAGCCCGAGGCTGCGCTGACTGCGCACCTTCAGGTAGTCGTCGATGAAGCCGACCACGCCGAACCCGACCATGAGCCACAGCACCATGAGTCCCGAGATGGTCGGCGGATTGTTGCCGACGTAGGCGCCGATGAAGTATCCGACGATGGTGCCGACGATGAAGATCGTGCCGCCCATGGTCGGCGTGCCGCGCTTCGCGCCGTGGCGGGGGTTGTTGCCGGTCTCAGGGGTCCGGATGACCTGACCCCACCCCCACGCCCGGAACAGGCGCAGGAAGACCGGCGTGAGGAAGAGCGTGAAGGCCAGCGAGATCGCCGCTGCCGTCAGGAGCGACCTCATGAGAACGCCTCGCCGAGCCGGTCGCCGAGGTGGCGCAGTCCCGCGGAGTTCGACGACTTCACGAGCACGCGGTCGCCGTCCCGCAGCTCCGTGACGAGGTAGTCGTACGCCTCGTCCGCGGTCGAGAAGAACACCGCCTCGCCGTCCCAGGAACCCTCGCCGACCGCCGAGAGGAACAGACGCCGGGCGTCGTCGCCGACGACGACGATCCGCTGCACGCCCAGGCGAACGGCGAGCAGCCCCACTCGGTCGTGCTCCTCCCCCGCGTACTCGCCGAGCTCGCTCATGGCGCCGAGGACGGCGACCATGCGCTCATCGCGCGCAGTGATCTGCGCCAGGGTGCGCAGCGCGGCGGCCATGGAGTCGGGGCTCGCGTTGTAGGCGTCGTTGATGATCCGCACGCGGTCGCCGCCGAGCGGCTGCATGCGCCAGCGCTCGGCCAATTCGACGGCTTCCAGCCGGGCGATCGCGGCATCGAGGTCGACGCCGAAGGAGGTGGCGGCGGCGAGAGCCGCGAGCGCGTTCATCACGTGGTGCTCGCCGAGCACGCGCAGCCGCAGGGTGCGCGCCTCGCCGTCGACGACGATCGCGGCGACGGTGCCCGTCGCCGTCACCTCCACGTCGACCGCACGGACCTCCGCCCGTTCCCCGCGGCCGAACCAGCGCACCGACGCACCGATCTCCTCGGCGATGGGCGCCATCGCCGACACCCGCGGATCGTCGGCGTTCAAGACCGCGACCCCTCCCGGGCGGAGCGCACGGACCAGCTCGGATTTCGCGTGGAAGGTCGCCTCGATCCCGCCGAAGCCGCCCGCATGGGCCATGCCCACCATGAGCACCACGCCGAGGTCGGGCTCGACCAGGCCGGCGAGGCGGGCGATCTCCCCCGGCGCGCTCGCGCCGAACTCGCTCACGAGGAAGCGGGTGTCGTCGTCGACGCGCAGCATGGTCAGCGGCGCACCGACCTCGTTGTTGAAGGATGCGCGAGGGGCCACCGTGTCGCCCTCGTCCTGAAGTATGCGCGCGAGCAGGTTCTTGGTCGTCGTCTTGCCGTTGGAGCCGGTGATCCCGGCGATGCGGAGGTCACCGCGTGCGCGGACGGCCCCGACGACGTGCCGGGCGAGCGCGGCGATGGCGTCGACGACGTCGTCGACCACGACCTGCGAGATCGGCGCATCGATGTGCCGCTCCACGAGAGCGAGAGCCGCACCCGCGTCGGCGGCTCCACCGACGAACAGGTGTCCGTCGGTGGCCTCGCCGGGCTTGGCGACGAAGACGTCGCCCGGTCCGATGTTGCGGGAGTCGGTGTCGACGGCGCCGGAGACGACGGTCCCAAGGGTGTCGGAGCCGACGAGGACGGGGCGGCCCGAGACGATCCGGGCGAGCTGTGCGATGGTGAGGGCGATCATGTGTTCTCCGGCCGTCGCACTCACCCGAACTTGGGGAGTTCCTCCGGCGTCGAGGTCGACGGCATCACCCGGTAGTTCTTCAGCACCTGGGTCATCGCCTTCTGGAAAGCCGGTACGTTGGCCGAAGACGATGTTACCTTCGTCGGCTCGTCGAGGTTGACGACGACGATGTACTTCGGGTCGTCGGCCGGGGCGAATCCGATCATCGTCGTGAAGTACACGCCGACCTTGTAGCCGCCCTCTCCGTCTGTCTTCTCGGCGGTTCCGGTCTTGCCCGCGACGCGATATCCCGGAATGGCCACGTCTTCGGCGTACTCGCTCTGCAGGAACACGTTCTCCAGCATCGTGCTCACCTCGTCTGCGGTGTCCTCGCTCACGACGCGCACGGGATCGGGGAGCTCGGGCTCGATGACGGTCCCATCCGCCGTCGTGCACGACTCGACGAGTGAGAGCGGCACCCGGACACCGTCGTTCGTGATGGCGGTGTACGCCTGTGCGAGTTCGGGCACCGTCGTCAGGAGTCCCTGACCGAACGAGGTGTTGTAGAGGGTCTGATTGTCCCACTCGTCGACCGGTCGGATGTATCCCGACGCCGTGGAGGGGTAGCCGACATCGACACCCCCGCCGATGCCGAAGTCCGTGAGGTAGTCGTATCGCGTCTGAGCGGACACTCGCTCGCTGAACTTCGACACCGCGACGTTGGACGAGTCGATGAGGGCTCCGGTCAGCGTGTACGTGTACGACGGATGCACGAAGGCATCCCGCACCCGCGCCCCGTTCGGAAAGGTCTCGAAGCTGGCGGCGTCGACGGTCGAATACGGGGTCTGCGCGCCGGTGTCGAGAAGGGTCGCCGCGGTGAGCGCCTTGAAGGTCGATCCGGGTTCGCGCTGAGCCGTGAACAGCTGGCTGTAGCGGGCATCCACATCGGCCGACTCGACATCGTTCGGGTCCACGCCCGGATACTCCGCCGCGGCGCGGATCTTGCCGGTCTCGGCCTCGACCACGAGGATGCTGCCGTACTGCGCGCCCATGTCGTCGGCCTGCTCGGCGATGAGCTGCTGCATGTACCACTGCAGATCGCGATCGATCGTGAGCTGGAGGGTGCCCCCGTCGACCGCCGGCTCCTCGACGGACGTGCCGGGGATGATCACCCCGTCTTTGCCCTTCTGATAGCTGAGCGTGCCGTCCGACGCCTCGAGGCACGAGTTCTGGCTCAGTTCCAGACCGGCCAGCGGCACGCCGTCGCTGCCCACGTATCCGATGAGGCTGCCGGCGACGGCACCGTCGACATAGGTGCGGTCGGGGCGCGGCTCGAAATAGAGGAAGGGCACCCCCAGGGAGACGAGATCCCGATACTGCTGCGTCGTGAGGCCCTGTGCCAGCTGCGCATACTGAGAATCCGCATCCTCAGCCAGCGCATCGTCGACGACGCGCATGACGTCTTCGCCACTCTGGCCCGTGATGGCCCCGATCTCCGCGGCGACGGTCGGCCAGGCGACCACCTCGCTGTCGCCGGTGGCATCGGCCCGGCGGATGTCGCCCGCGTTCGACGGATCGAGCTGTGCGTCGTACGTGAGCACGCTTCCGGCGAGCGGTTCGCCGTCGGCGTCGACGATCGCGCCCCGCGTGCCCGAGAGTTCCTGCGAGCCCCCGAATGCCCACGACAGCGAGTCCTCGATGTGATCGTCGGCGTTCACGACCTGGATGTCGACGAGCCGCACGATGAAGGCGGCGAGCACCGCCAGCACGACGGCGAGGGCGACGACGGTGCGGCGACGCGGACTGCGGGTGGCGCGAGTCGTCATGCGATCAGCGTGTCGCAGGTGTGGGCAGACCGTCGGTCACGGGCAGCGGCGTGTCGGCGGGCAGTCCCATCTTCTCCGCCGTCACGGGGTCACCGGCGATGGTCGCGTCGGGGGCCGTGACGAGCGGGGTCTCGGAGATGAGCGCGTTCTCGACCGCGCCGCGGCCGATCGCGTCGACGGTGGACACCGCGCCGGCGGCCTCGCTCGCACCGATCACCGCTCCATCGCTGAGGCGCAGGTAGGCGGGCGTCTCATCGATCACCATGCCGAGCGCGGCCGCGTTGGCGGCGAGGTACTGCGGGGAGCTGAGACCGGCCAGCTCGTCGGTGAGGATCTGCTTCTCGTAGGTCAGGTTCCGCTGCTGCGACGTGAGCTCGGCGATGTCGTACGAGGTCTGGGTGGTGAGCACCGACAGAGCCATCTGAGCTCCGGCGATCGCGAACGCACCGAGAAGGGCGACCATTCCGTAAAGCAGCTTCGGGCGACGCTTGCGGTCCGGCTCGGCGACGACGTGGAGTCGGCGTTCGGGCGCCTCGATCGGGCGCCGCAGCGGGCTGATGGCAGGTGCGGTGCTCATCGTGCCTCCCTCACTCGTTCGGCGGCGCGCAACCGTACGGGGATGGCCCGTGAGTTGCGCGCACGCTCTTCATCGGATGCGAGTTCGGCACCCTTGACCAGCAGACGGAAACGGGGAGCGTGCTCGGGCAGCTCCACGGGAAGACCGGCGGGGGCGGTCGAAGCGGTCGCCTCCGCGAATGCGCGCTTGATGAGCCGATCCTCGAGCGACTGGTACGACAGCACCACGATGCGACCGCCGACGGCCAGCGCGCCCATCGCGGCGGGTACCGCGCGCTCGAGCGCGGCGAGCTCGCCGTTGACCTCGATGCGCAGCGCCTGGAAGACCCGCTTGGCAGGATGCCCGGCACGCTGGACCGCGGCCGGCGTCGCGTCGCTCAGGATCTGCACGAGCTGTCCCGAGCGTTCGATGGGTGCGTCGGCACGCGCGGCGATGATTGCGCGCGCGTACCGCGCAGCCAGCTTCTCCTCGCCGTATCGCTCGAAGATACGGCGCAGGTCGCCTTCGCCGTACTCCCCGACGACATCCGCAGCGGTCACCCCGATGCTCTGGTCCATCCGCATGTCCAGCGGCGCATCCTGCGCGTAGGCGAATCCGCGATCGGCGACGTCGAGCTGGAGCGACGAGACGCCGAGGTCGTAGAGGATGCCGTCGACCCTGTCGACGCCGGCCTCGCTCAGCGCCGTGTCGACATCGTCGTAGACCGTGTGCACGAGGGTCGTCCGGTCCGAGAACCGCTCCAGACGCCCGCCGGCGATCCGGAGGGCGTCCCGGTCACGGTCGAGGCCGATGAGGTGCAGATCCGGGAACCGCTCGAGGAAGGCCTCGGAGTGCCCTCCCATCCCGAGCGTCCCGTCGATCAGCACCGCGCCCGGCTTCTGGAGCGCCGGTGCGAGCAGCTCGACGCAGCGGTCGAGCATGACAGGGGTGTGGATCTCTCGCGCGTCCATGATGTCGACGGCCGGTCCCTCTTCGCTGATCCCCATCCGTTCCTGACCTGACGCCGGGGAAGTGGTGTCAGGGCTGAACGGCTGGGAGTCGGCGCAGAGGGCTCAGAACAGGCCCGGGATCACCTCCTGCTCCATCTCGGCGTAGGTCTCTTCGTTGCTCTCGGCGTAGGCGTTCCACGCCTCGGCGTTCCAGATCTCGGCGTGAGCACCGACACCCGTCACGATCAGCTCCTTCTCGAGGCCCGCGTAGGCGCGCAGCGGCGGCGGGATCGTGATGCGGTTCTGACTGTCGGGCTTCTCCGCACTCGCTCCCGACAGGAACATGCGCAGGAAATCTCGGGCCTGCTTGTTGGCAAGGGGCGCTTCGCGGATGCGCTCGTGCACACGCTCGAACTCCTCTGTGGCGAAGACGTAGAGGCAGCGATCCTGCCCGCGGGTCACGACGACCCCGGCGCCGAGATCGTCACGGAACTTGGAAGGAAGGATGACGCGGCCCTTGTCGTCGAGCTTGGGAGTGTGCGTGCCCAGCAGCATGTGCCACTCACCCCCACCCTTCGTCCGGCCCCTCCAGGTTGATCCCCACTTTACTCCACTTTGCCCCACTTTGTATCACTTCGGCCGCAATTTCCGCACGATGGCGGACACACCGGTGTTGTTCCGAACTAAGTCGAGACTGCGGGCGCACAAAAAAACACCGGCCCGAAGGCCGGTGTTCTCAGAAGTGGAGGAGGGTGGAGAGGTCAGCGCTCTCCCTGCCGACGATCCCAACGGTCGTTCATGCGATCCATGAAGGACGGACCAGACCCTCGCGGCGCCGAGGGCGCTGCTTTCGGCTTGGCGGGTCCTCCCGTCGCGGCAGCGCCGCGCAGCGGGGTGACGGCGAGCACGACGCCTCCGAGCATGATGACGAAGCCGATGACGCCGACGACGATGAGCTGGACGGCGACCCCGACGATCAGCCCGGCGAGACCGAGCAGCACGAGGATCGTGCCGTAGACGATATTTCGATAGCTGAGGGAGCGTCCGCCTTCGGGGGCGGTGACCACGTCGGCCTCGTTGCGCATGAGATGGCGTTCCATCTCATCGAGCAGACGCTGCTCCTGTTCGGACAGTGGCATGCATCCCCCTCTGGACTGCTGTTATCTTCCCGACATTCTACTCGGGCTGGCGATTACTAGGCTAGGCCCGTGTCATCGGCTCCAGACCTCACCCAGGTGATTTCCCAGCGACTGGATACGTTCATCTCGGCTCAGCGCCGCGATGCTCACGCGTGGGGAGACGAAGCGACCCTCATCGTCGATGCCGGGGCCGCCGCCGTCGCCGGCGGGAAGCGCCTCCGCGCCCGGTTCTGCGTCGCCGGATGGCGCGCCGTCGTCGACGCCGCGACACCCGGGAGCGAGGTCCCCGAACACGTGCTGGCGACGGCCGCGGCGCTCGAGATCTTCCACGCCGCAGCCTTGGTGCACGACGACATCATCGACAACTCCGATACGCGACGCGGTCACCCCGCGGCGCACAAGGCGCTCGAAGCGCACCACGCCGGAGCGAGGTGGCAGGGAGACCCACGCGCGTTCGGGCGATCCGGCGCCCTCCTCCTCGGCGACCTCCTGGTCGCCTGGTCGGACGACCTCCTCGAGGATGCGCTCTCCGAGCTCGAACCCGGGCGCGCGACCCGCACGCGTCGCGAGTACGCGACGATGCGACGCGAGGTCACGATCGGCCAGTTCCTGGACGTCGCGGAGGAATCGGCGTGGGCGAGCCAGCCGGACGACAGCCACGCCACCCGTGCCCTGCGCGTGGCCGAGCTGAAGTCGGCCCGCTACAGCATGCTCCAGCCCCTCCTCATCGGCGCGGCCCTCGCGGGGGCCGACGAGGCGCAGACGACGGCACTCGCCTCGTTCGGCCTGCCCGTGGGCATGGCCTTCCAGCTGCGCGACGACGTCCTCGGGGTCTTCGGCGATGCCGAGACGACGGGCAAGCCGTCGGGGGACGACCTCCGGGAGGGCAAGCGCACCGTCCTCATCGCCTACGCACGCGAGGCCCTTCCCTCGGGACCGCGACGTCTGCTCGATGAGATGCTCGGTGACCCGACACTCGACGCGGCCCAGATCGCGGCCCTTCAGCAGACGATCACCGACACCGGTGCACTCGACCGGGTGGAGGCCCTCATCGCCGAGCGGGCCCGGGCCGCCGACCGCGCCCTGTCCGGGGCGCGGCTCGACAACGCATCGGTCAGTCAGCTGCGGGAGCTCGCCCGGGCCGCGAGCATCCGCACCACCTGAGACGGGGCTCAGGCCAGGGACTGGGCGACGCGACGGACCTCGCTCTTTCGGCCCAGGCGCAGAGCCTCGATCGGCGCCATTCCGATGGAGTCCTCCGGCGCCAGCAGCCAATCGATGGTCTCGTCATCGTCGAATCCCGCGTCGTGCAGCACGATCACCGTTCCGCGCAGCGAGGACAGCGGCCTGCCGTCGAGCACGAACAGCGACGGGACGCGCGGCGCGCCATGACGACGCGAGGCCACGAGGTGCGACTCATCGAGCAGGCGCTTGACGCGCCCGAGCGTCTCATCGAGCTCCTCGGCGAGCTCGGGGAGGGTCAGCCAGTCGGTCGGCATCGGGGAAGCATCCACAGTCACGATGTCACTATCTCATTCCGCCCCCGGTTCTTCCTGCACCGCAGGTCAGTGCAGACGGCCCACCCGACCGCAACGAGTCGACAAAGGTAACAGAAGTCTCATCTTTCACATGTGTCACTTTGATTGACTCCCGTTTCCAACCGTGACAGCGTGGCTGCGTCGACCGGAGGGATCCCATGAGCACCATCAGCGACATCACGCCCACGCCGCGGGCACGGCGCGCGGCCACCCCGATGGCGATCCTCGGGTCCCTGGCGATCATCGCCGCCGCGACCCCGGCGCACGCCGAGGCGACGTCCACCGGAGGTCACCTTGCGCGAGGGGCGAAGCTTCCCGCCGCACCCGCGTCCGTGACCACCGCATCCGCTGTCGCCGCAAACTCCGTCCCGCAGCGCTATGTCGTTCGCGCGGGTGACACCGTCAGCTCCATCGCGGCGGCTCACGGCCTTCGCACCGACGACGTGCTCCGCCTGAACGGGCTCGGATGGTCCAGCGTGATCCACCCGGGACAGGAGATCGTGCTGACTGCGCTGAGCGAACCATCCACTCCCCCGGTGGCGTCCGACTCCGGCGGCACCCACACCGTCACCGCGGGTGACACGGTCTTCGCCATCGCCCAGAAGCACGGCACCACGGTCGACGCGCTGCTGGCGGCGAACGGGCTGCAGCGGGATTCCATCATCTACCCCGGTCAGACGCTGGCGCTGGCGCCGACGATGACTGCCGCGGCCGCCACCGCATCCGCCACGCCGGCCGAGCAGTCCGTCGACTCGTCGCTCGACGCCGAGCAGATCGAGAACGCGCGGCTGATCATCTCGATCGGACGCGAACTCGGGGTGAGCGACCGCGGCATCACCATCGCCCTGGGCACGGCGATGCAGGAGTCGTGGCTGCGGAACCTCGATTGGGGCGACCGCGACTCGCTCGGGCTCTTCCAGCAGCGACCCAGCACCGGCTGGGGCTCCGCGGCTCAGATCCTCGACCGGCGCTATGCGACGCTCGCCTTCTTCGGCGGCGCCGACGACCCCAACGGCTACGCGACGCGCGGTCTTCTCGACATCCCCGGATGGGAGTCGATGTCGTTCGCCGATGCCGCGCAGGCGGTGCAGATCTCCGCCTACCCCGATCGATACGCCCGGTGGGAGGCTCCGGCCGAAGCGTGGCTCGCCGCTCACGGTTGACGACGCGTGAGGATCGGACTCCGATCGGCCGGTGCGGCGCACCGGAGCTCCCAGGTGCTCATCCGTAGACTCTGAACGTGAGCACGAGTCAGCAGACGGATCCGCTGATCGGCCGTCTGGTCGACAGCAGATACCGCGTGCGTGCTCGCATCGCGCGAGGCGGCATGGCCACAGTGTACGTCGCCACCGACCTGCGACTGGAGCGCCGCGTCGCCCTGAAGGTGATGCACGGGCATCTGAGCGATGACTCGGTCTTCCAGAGCCGATTCATCCAGGAGGCTCGCGCCGCCGCGCGGCTGGCCGACCCCCACGTGGTCAACGTCTTCGACCAGGGCCAGGACGGCGACATGGCCTACCTGGTCATGGAGTACCTGCCGGGCATCACCCTGCGGGAGCTCCTCAAAGAGCAGCGACGACTGACCGTGCCGCAGGCGATCTCGATCATGGACGCCATCCTGTCCGGCCTGGCGGCGGCGCACCGTGCCGGGATCGTCCATCGAGACGTCAAGCCCGAGAACGTCCTCCTGGCCGAAGACGGCCGCATCAAGATCGGCGATTTCGGCCTGGCGCGAGCGACGACGGCCAACACCGCGACCGGCGCGCAGTTGCTCGGCACGATCGCCTACCTCGCGCCGGAGCTCGTCACCCGGGGCACCGCGGACGCCCGCAGCGACATCTACGCCCTCGGCATCGTGCTCTACGAGATGCTCGCCGGCGAGCAGCCCTACAAAGGCGAGCAGCCGATGCAGATCGCCTATCAGCACGCCACCGACTCCGTGCCCCGCCCCAGCGTCAAGAACCCCGGTGTGCCCGAACAGCTCGACGAGCTCGTGCTGTGGTCGACCGAGAAGCTGCCCGATGATCGCCCGCTCGACGCCCGGGAGATGCTGGAGCGCCTGCGCGAGATCGAGCGCGAGCTGGGCGTGACGCCGCAGGTCGCCCGCACCGTCGACACCGGCGTCACCCGCGATGAGAGCGGTGCATCCGGAGAGCTCACGAAGGTCCTTCCGGCAGCCGTCACCGGTCCGACGGATCTGGCCGAAGACGTCGACAACACGTCACGGCTGCGACAGGCCTCCAAGCGCCGGTCGCGAAAGGGAGCCTGGCTGCTCGGCGTCGTCGTCATCCTGACAGCACTCGCCGGAGCCGCCGGATGGTGGTTCGGGTCGGGGCCCGGCTCACAGGTGGCGGTACCCGACCTCAGCGGTCTGACCTTCGATCAGGCGCAGGGTGCCCTCGCCGAGGAGTCGCTCACCGGGGTCGAGGAGGGCGTGTTCAGCCTCGAGGTCGACAGCGGACTGATCGTGGACACCGAGCCGGAGGCCGGCGCGCGTGTGGACAAAGACACCGAGGTGACGGTGCTCGTCTCGCTGGGCCCGGCCGAGGTCGCCCTCACGGGACTCAACGGGCAGCCGGAGACCGATGTCAGGGCGCAGCTCGACGCGTCTCGCATCGACGTCGGAGAGAATCAGACCTTCTACACCGATGCGGACGAGGGCGTCGTCGTCGGTGTCGTCGTGACGCCGCGTGGCGGCGCCGACCCCGTCGAGTGCGGCGAGGAGTGCACAGTCAACGAAGGCGACAGTGCGAGCCTTCGCGTCTCGCTCGGACCGTTGCCGTCAGTGCGCGACATGACCGAGGCCGACGCCCGCGCGACTCTCGAGGCCGCGGGGATCGACGTCGCCTCCGTGGCGCAGGAGTCCAGCACCGAGATCGCCGAGGGCCGCGTGCTCTACATGACCGACCGTGAGGGCGGCGGATGGTGGCGACCCGGCGACCGCACCAACCTCGTGGTCTCCAGTGGCCCTCCCCTGTTCCCGGTGCCCGACGTGGTCGGCATGACACGGGATGCCGCCGCGGACGCGCTGCGCGCTGAGGGCTTCGAGGTGAATTACTCCGCCCTCTGGAATGTCTGGCCCGACGCGGTCACCGAGGTCACCGCGCAGGATCCCGAGGGGTCGAGCATGCGGGTGCAGGGAACGACCGTCACCCTGCAGATCACCGTCACCGGCTGATCGCCGGGGCGGGTCAGCGCTTCTCGAGCTCCTCGGCGACGAGGAAGGCCAGCTCCAGCGACTGCATGTGGTTCAAGCGCGGATCACACAGTGACTCGTAGCGCGTGGCGAGGGTGGCTTCCTCGATCATCTCCGAGCCGCCCAGGCATTCCGTGACGTCGTCGCCGGTCAGCTCGACGTGGATGCCGCCCGGGTGGGTGCCGATGGCGCGGTGCGCTTCGAAGAATCCCCGCACCTCGTCGACGACGTCGTCGAAACGACGCGTCTTGTAGCCGGTCGGCGTGGTGATGCCGTTGCCGTGCATCGGGTCGGTGACCCACAGCGGCCGCGCACCGGAATCCTTCACCGCTTCGAGGAGCGGAGGAAGCGCGTCGCGGATCTTTCCCGCGCCCATGCGCGTGATGAAGGTGAGGCGGCCCGGCTCGCGCTCGGGGTCGAGCTTGTCGATGAGCGCCAGCGCCACGTCTGGCGAGGTCGACGGGCCGAGCTTCACGCCGATCGGGTTGCGGATCTTCGAGAAGTAGTCGACGTGCGCGCCGTCGAGCTCGCGGGTGCGTTCGCCGATCCAGAGGAAGTGGGACGACGTGTTGTACGGCGTCGCCGTCCGCGAGTCGATGCGGGTCATCGGCCGCTCGTAGTCCATGAGGAGGCCCTCGTGGCCGGTGTAGAACTCCACGCGGCGCAGCTCGTCGAAGTCGGCTCCCGCCGCCTCCATGAACTTGATCGCGCGGTCGATCTCGGTCGCGAGGCGCTCGTAGCGCTGGTTGGCGGGGTTCTGCGCGAACCCCTTGTTCCAGCTGTGCACCTCTCGAAGGTCGGCGAATCCCCCCTGCGTGAATGCCCGGATGAGGTTCAGCGTCGATGCGGCGGTGTGGTAACCGCGCAGCAGTCGCCCCGGATCGGCCGTGCGAGAGGCCTCGGTGAAGTCGTACCCGTTGACGATGTCGCCCCGGTACGCCGGCAGCGTCACGTCACCGCGCGTCTCGGTGTCCTTCGAACGCGGTTTGGCGAACTGCCCCGCCATGCGCCCCATCTTCACGATGGGCATCGAGGCGCCGTAGGTGAGCACGACCGCCATCTGCAGCACGGTCTTGATGCGGTTGCGGATCTGCTCGGCGGTGGCCCCGGCGAAAGTCTCCGCGCAGTCGCCGCCCTGCAGCAGGAACGCCTCGCCCGCGGCAGCCCCCGCGAGTCGCTCGCGCAGCAGATCGACCTCGCCGGCGAAGACGAGCGGCGGAAGTCCGGCGATCTCGTCCGAGACCGCAGCGACGGCGGCGGCGTCGGGCCACGCCGGCTGCTGTTTGATCGGTAGGGTCCGCCAGTGGTCGAGGGAGTCTAGCTGCTGGAGCACCAGGCAAGTCTAGCCGCGCTTGACGAGGCGATCTTTCACGGTCGAAGCGTAGACATCGTCGTAACGCTGCTCCCCCAGGCGCTGCAGGGCGACCATGATCTCGTCCGTGATGGAGCGCAGGATGTAGCGATCGCTCTCCATCCCTTCGAAACGCGAGAAGTCCAGCGGCTCGCCGATCACGACGCCCACCCGGACGACCCGCGGGATCCGGCGACCGATCGGCATCATGGTGTCGGTGTCGACCATCACGACGGGCACCACGGGGACGTGCGCTTCCAGGGCCATCCGAGCGATGCCGGTTCGGCCGCGGTAGAGGCGCCCGTCGGGGCTGCGTGTCCCCTCCGGATAGATCCCGAGCAGGTCGCCCCGACCGAGCACCTGCAGTCCGGTGTTGAGCGATGCCTCGGAGGCCTTGCCGCCGGAACGATCGATGGGAAGCTGACCGGTCGCCTTGAAGAAGACCCGGGTCGCCCAGCCGCGCAGCCCTCTGCCGGTGAAGTAGTCGCTCTTGGCGAGGAACGACACCGGGCGGTCGATCATCAGCGGCAGGAAGATGGAGTCGGCGAAGGACAGGTGGTTGCTGGCGAGGATGGCCGCACCCTGCGAGGGGACGTTGCGGCGGCCGACGATCCAGGGCCGGAAGACGGCCTTGACGACGGGTCCGATGACCACGTACTTCATCAGCCAGTAGAACACCGTCAGCCGACCTCCGCCAGGTCGGCGACGCCGATGAGACCCGCGTCGTTGCCCAGCTGCGCGACGGCGAACTCCGCCACCGGACGGTCGCCGTAACCCGGGACGGCCGTGCGGTACGCCTCGCGCATCGGTCCCAGCAGGTCTTCGCCCAGCTGCGCGACGCCTCCGCCGATCACGAACAGCTCGGGATCGAGAACGGCCTGGAACCCGCCGCACGCCTCCCCGAGTGCCGTCGCGACACGCCGCAGCGCCTCGATCGCACCGGGATCCCCCGCCAGGATGAGGCGCGAGATCGCCGGCCCCTTCAGGGCACCCGTCTCGAGGCGCAGCGCCGCCAGTCCCGCACCGATGCCGGCGTCGTCGTCGGCGATCTCCTCCGCTTCGCGCTGAAGCGCTCGACCGGATGCATACTGCTCGAGGCAGCCCTTCTGCCCGCACCCGCAGGGTCGTCCATCCCGGATGAAGCGGATGTGTCCGAGTTCACCGGCGATGCCGTGGCCGCCCATGAGGAGCGCACCGTCGACGACGACCGCTCCCCCGACGCCGGTGCCCATCGTCAGCATCGTCATGTTCTCGACGTCGCGACCGGCACCGAAGCGGAACTCGCCCCACCCTGCGGCGTTGGCGTCGTTCTCGATCGTCACGGGCACGTCGATGCGCGAGGCGAGAGTCGCCTTCAGCGGCTCATTGCGCCAGGCGATGTTCGGTGCGTGCAGCACGAGCTCGCGGTTCCGGTCGATGAAACCCGCGGCGGCCACGCCGACGGCGGAGACGTCATGACTCTGCCCGAGGTGTCGCGCCATGTCGACGACGGCATCGGCGAGCGAGGCCGTGTCGACGGGTGTGTCCACGCGGAGCTTCTCGACGATGCGTCCTTCGGCGTCGACGACGCCTCCTGCGATCTTCGTGCCGCCGATGTCGATGCCGACCTTGAGCAACGTCTTCCCTTCCGGCCGAGCGCTGGCGCGACGGCGCAACCACTCTAGTAGGGCGGGCGCTCTCCCACGGGCGACGTGCGCGTCCTGTGCGGGCTCATCCGCGCGGAATGCCGCGAGAGGACGACCCCCCTCAGTTAGACTCGATTCACCACCCGACCACCGAAACCGCAGCCGGTACCAAAGGAGTTGCCGTGACCGAGTTCACTATCCCCGCCGTCGTTCCCGCCGATCCCGACGCGAACATCACAGACCTCCTCGTCGAACGTGTGAAAGAGACGCCGAACCGCGCTCTGTTCGCCGTTCCGGACGGTTCCGGCTGGCGCGACATCACCGCCGCGCAGTTCCACGAGCAGGTCATCGCCCTCGCGAAGGGCCTCGTCGCGGCCGGCATCGAACCCGGCGACAAGGTCGGATTCATCGCACGCACCACGTACGACTGGACGCTCGTCGACTTCGCGCTCTTCTTCGCCGGCGCCGTGATGGTGCCGATCTATGAGACGTCGTCGTCGTCGCAGATCGCCTGGAACCTCACCGACTCCGGAGCGGTCGCGTGCATCGTCGAATCGGAGGACCACGCCGCGCGGCTCGAAGAGGTCCGAGGCGACCTCCCCCTCATCCGATCGGTGTGGGCGCTGCACACCGGCGACCTGGACCGCATGGTCTCCGAGGGCACCGGTGTCGAAGACGACGAGATCGAGCGCCGTCGGAACCTCGCGAACGGGGATGACATCGCCACCCTCATCTATACGTCGGGGTCGACGGGCCGCCCCAAGGGCTGCGTGCTCACCCACAGCAACTTCGTCGAGCTGTCCCGCAACTGCTTCGTCGCGCTCAACGATGTGCTCACCACCCCCGGCGCCTCGACCCTGTTGTTCATCACGACCGCTCACGTGTTCGCGCGCTTCATCTCCATCCTCAACGTGCACGCCGGTGTGAAGACGGGGCACCAACCCGACACCAAGCAGCTGCTCCCCGCCCTCGGCTCCTTCAAGCCGACCTATCTGCTGGCCGTCCCCCGCGTGTTCGAGAAGGTCTACAACTCGGCCGAGCAGAAGGCCGAAGCCGGTGGAAAGGGCAAGATCTTCCACGCCGCCGCCGAAACAGCCATCGAGCACTCGAAGCTCGAGCAGGAGGGTCGCAAGATTCCGCTCGGCCTGCGCCTGAAGTTCCGTCTGTTCGACAAGCTCGTCTACAGCAAGCTCCGCGACGCCATGGGCGGCAGGGTCATCTACGCGGTGTCGGGGTCGGCCCCGCTGGGTCCGCGGCTCGGTCACTTCTTCCACAGCCTGGGTGTCGTAATCCTCGAGGGCTACGGGCTCACCGAGACCACGGCGCCGGCCACCGTCAACACGACCCAGCAGATGAAGATCGGCACCGTCGGCCCGGTCATCCCGGGTGTCGGTGTGCGTCTGGCCGACGATGGCGAGATCCAGGTCAAGGGCGTCAACGTGTTCAAGGAGTACTGGCGCAACCCGGAGGCCACGGCCGCCGCATTCGACGGCGAGTGGTTCCGCACCGGCGACATCGGCACATTCGACAGCGACGGCTGCCTGGCCATCACGGGGCGCAAGAAGGAGATCATCGTCACCGCCGGTGGCAAGAACGTCGCCCCGGCCGCTCTGGAGGACCCGATCCGCGCCAATCCGATCATCGGCCAGGTGGTCGTCGTCGGCGACCAGAAGCCGTTCATCTCCGCGCTGATCACGCTCGATCCCGAGATGCTTCCGACCTGGCTGTCGAACAACGGCCTGCCCGCGGACATGGCCCTCGAAGACGCAGCGAAGAACGACGCGGTGCGTGCCGAGGTGCAGAAGGCCATCGACCACGCCAACACCCACGTGTCCCGCGCCGAGTCGATTCGCAAGTTCACCATCCTCGCCACCGAATGGACCGAGGCGTCGGGTCATCTCACTCCGAAGATGAGCATCAAGCGCAACGTGATCATGAGCGACTTCGCCACCGAGATCGACGAGATCTACGCCGTGCCGGTGAACACGACCAACGTCTCACTGACCTGACGCGAAGGCGATTCCGGTGCCCTCGGGTCAGCCGGAACCGGAATCGTCAGAACCACTCCGATTCGCGGATCTGCCGCATCGCGACCTTGCGGGACTCGGGGGTCAGCCGGCTGAGGTAGAGCTTCCCGTCGAGATGGTCGGTCTCGTGCTGCAGCGCCTGGGCCATGAGGCCTTCGCCCTCGACGACGACCTCGCGTCCATCGAGGTCGATGCCGCGGGCTGCCGCATGCGGGTAGCGGAGCGCGTCGTGCCAGAGTCCGGGAACCGACAGACATCCCTCGCCGATGTACTCCGGCTCTCCCGAGACCTCCACGATCTCCGGATTGAGGAGATAGCCGATGTCCCCGTCGATGTTGTAGCTGAAGGCGCGAAGACCGACGCCGATCTGGGGCGCGGCGACACCGGCGCGCCCAGGCAGCTCCACGGTGTCCAGCAGATCCCGTACGAGGGAGCGGACGCCGTCGTCGATGACCTCGATCGTCGCGCTCGGAGCGCGCAGCACGGGGTCGCCGAAGACGCGGATCGCGCGCACGGCCATGTCAGGCAGCCGCCGTCGCGGTCCGCAGGCCCTCCACCACGACCGCGGCGAGCTCGCGTGCGGCGTCCCGGGTGGCGGCGTTCAGATCGCGGAACACGATCGAGGACCCCGTGGCGATGTGGGCGTCGTACGGCATGCGCACCACCGCCCGCACGCGCGTGCGGAAGTGCGCGTCGAGCTGGTCCAGCTGCACGAGCGGGGCACCCGGGCGACCGCTGTTGAGCACCACGACGGCGTTCCGCACGCGGTCGGCATAGCCGTTCGTCTCGAGCCAGGTGAGCGTTTCGGACGCGAGGCGCGCTTCGTCGACGCTCAGCCCGGCGACGAGCACGAGCTGGTCGGCGAGTTCGAGCGTGGCTCCCATGACCGAATGCACGATGCCGGTGCCGGTGTCGGTGAGCACGATCGAGTAGTAGTGGGCGGCGAGACTCGCGACGTCGTGATAGTCGCGTCCACTGAACGCCTCCGAGACCTGCGGGTCCGAATCGGACGCGAGGGCGTCGAGGCGCGTCTCGTCTCGGGCGACGATGGCCGAGATGTCGCTGTATCCCGACACCTCGCCGCGCACGCGGGCGAGGTCTCGGACGGTCCGTCCGCCTGTCCGGCCGATGCGGTCGGCAAGCGTGCCGCGATCGGGGTTGGCGTCGACGGCGATGACGCGGTCGTCGCGCGCGTCGGCCAGCGCCATCCCCAGCAACGCGGTGACGGTGGTCTTGCCCACTCCGCCCTTGCGTGAGACGACGGGGACGAAACGGGCGGCACCGGGCAGCGGCGCCCCGATCCGGCGGTCGAGCCCCTTCCGGGCCTGAGCCTTCCGGCTGTCGCCGAGGTTGATCCGCCGACCCGAGAGCGCGTAGATCAGCTGCTGCCAGTACCCCTCGGGCTCGGGACGCGACAGCTGCGTGCGGTCGAGCAGCCGGTCGGCGGTGAGCAGGTCCGCGGTCTCGCGGTCGGGCTCGAACTCGCCGAGGCGCTTGGACGACAGGGTGATGTCTGCTCGCGTCGTGACGCGGTCGCCGCCTTCGCCGCGATCGAGGACGCGCGTCTCCCCCGGATGCTGCGCCTCACGCCGCGTCGTCGGCACCGATCCCGTTCTGGGGACCGTCGGCGCCGGCTCGGTCGCGGCCGACGTCGTCGGTGGTGCGGCGCCCGCCACAGGCCCGTTCTCGTCACGGCTGGGGACGTCATCGCGTGCGGGCTCGACGAACGCCGGCCCGTCATCGACGTCTTCCGCCGCGTCGGTGACGATCTCGGCGGTGTGCACGTCGGCATCCACCGTCACCGACGGCTGTTCTCCGGTCTCGAGGTGGCCCTCGACGATCTCGTCGTCCTCCTCGAGGGATTCCGAAGCCGCCGTACCGGCGGGCGCGGCGACCTCACCGGACACGGGAAGCTCATCATCGATGACGTCTTCGTCATCATCGTCGCGATCGACCGGCAGCGAGACCGACACCTGCTGTGTCGACGTGCCGAGCAGCCCGATGGCATGCGTGTCGAGGTTCCCGCCATCGTCGAGGACGGCGTTTTCGGCCGCCTCGTCGTCCGGCGAGTGGTCATGCTGATCGGGGCTCACGGGGTACTCCTGGGGTTCTCACGCGCGATCGCGCGCCGTCCAGGCTATCCCGCGGGCCGGATGACGACCAAAAGGTCGCCCGCGTCGACCTGCGCCGTCGCCGCGACCGCGAGCCGCTCGACCACGCCGTCGACGGGCGCGGTGATCGCCGCTTCCATCTTCATCGCCTCGATCGACGCGACCGGCTGACCTGCTGAGACCGTATCGCCGACGGCTGCCTTGAGCGTGACGACACCCGAGAACGGCGCGGCGACCTGGCCCGGTCGCGACGTGTCGGCCTTCTCGGCCTGATGCGTCTCGACGGTGATGCTGCGGTCCCGTGCGAAGACGGGGCGCAGCTGTCCGTTGAGGGTGGTCATGACCGTGCGCATGCCTTTGTCATCGGCCTCGCCGATGGCTTCCAGGCCCACGAACAGCTTCACGCCGCGGTCGATCTCGACGACGTGCTCGGCGCCCGGTTCGAGGCCGTAGAGGTAGTCGGCCGTGTCGAGCACGCTGAGATCGCCGAACACCTCGCGGGACTGCTCGAACGCCCGGGTCGGCGCCGGGAAGAGCAGCGCATTGAGCGCACGACGTCGTTCGCCGGACGACCCCGCCAGCGCCTTCGTCTCGGTGTCGGTGAGGGGCGTGACCCCCGTCTTCACCTCGCGCCCGTGCAGCACCTTCGAGCGGAACGGCTCCGGCCAGCCGCCCGGAAGGTCTCCGAGCTCGCCCGCCATGAATCCGACGACGGAATCCGGCACGTCGTATTTCTCGGGGTGCGCTTCGAAGTCGGCCGGATCGGCTTTGACAGCGGCCAGGTGCAGTGCCAGATCGCCGACGACCTTCGACGACGGGGTGACCTTGGGGACGCGCCCGAGGATCGCGTTCGCGGCCGCGTACATGTCTTCGATGAGCTCGAAGTCCTCCGCCAGTCCCAGCGCGATCGCCTGCTGGCGCAGGTTCGACAGCTGCCCGCCCGGGATCTCGTGGTGGTACACGCGCCCCGTCGGTCCCGGCAGCCCTGATTCGAACGGCGCGTAGAGGTTGCGGACCGCCCCCCAGTAGGGTTCGAGGTCGTTCACCGCGTCGAGCTCCAAGCCCGTGTCTCGCTCGGTGTGAGCGAGCGCGGCCACCAGGGCCGACAGGGACGGCTGGCTCGTCGTGCCCGACATGGGAGCGGCGGCGGCGTCGACGGCGTCGGCTCCGGCGGCGCTGGCGGCGAGCAGGGTCGCGAGCTGCCCGCCCGCCGTGTCGTGCGTGTGGACGTGCACCGGAAGGTCGAAGCGCTCACGCAGTGCCGACACGAGCTTCGCCGCGGCGGCGGGGCGGAGCAGCCCCGCCATGTCCTTGATCGCCAGAACGTGGGCACCCGCCTCGACGATCTGATCGGCGAGCCCGAGATAGTAGTCGAGGGTGTAGAGATCCTCTGCCGGATTGAGCAGGTCACCGGTGTAGCAGACGGCGACCTCGGCGATTCCCGTTCCGGTCGTGAGCACCGCATCGATCGCGGGGCGCATCTGTGCGACGTCGTTGAGGGCGTCGAAGATGCGGAAGACATCGATGCCCGCGGTCGCCGCCTCCTGGACGAATGCATCCGTCACCTCTGTGGGGTACGGCGTGTAGCCGACCGTGTTGCGACCTCGCAGCAGCATCTGGATGGCGACGTTGGGCAGCGACGTCCTCAGCTTCTCCAGACGCTCCCACGGGTCCTCGCTGAGGAAGCGCAGGGCGACGTCGTAGGTGGCCCCGCCCCACGCCTCCACCGACAGCAGCTGCGGCGTCATGCGGGCGACGTAGGGTGCGACGGCCAGAAGATCCTTGGTGCGCACGCGCGTGGCGAGCAGGGACTGATGCGCGTCGCGGAAGGTCGTGTCCGTCACGCCGAGAGCGGTCTGCGCGCGCAGTGCTCGCGCGAACCCCTCGGGACCCAGCTCCTGCAGTCGCTGTCGCGACCCGGCAGGGGCGGCAGACCCCAGGTCGATCTCGGGCAGTTTCTGACGCGGCTCCACGGTGACCGGATTCGAACCGTGCGGCTTGTTGACCGTGGTGTCGACCAGCCAGTTCAGGATCTTCGTTCCGCGATCCTTCGATTCCCGCCCCTTCAGCAGCTCCGGGCGCTCGTCGATGAACGACGTGCTGATGTCACCGGCGATGAAGGAGGAATCATCGAGCACCGCCTGCAGGAAGGGGATGTTCGTGGAGACGCCGCGGATGCGGAACTCGGCGAGAGCACGACGCGCGCGCAGGACCGCGGCCCCGAAATCGCGTCCCCGACACGTGAGCTTGGACAGCATCGAGTCGAAGTGCGGGCTGATCTGAGCACCGGCCGCGGTCGTGCCGCCATCCAGTCGGATGCCCGCCCCTCCCGGGGAACGGTAAGTCGTGATCTTCCCGGTGTCGGGACGGAATCCCTGCGTCGGATCCTCGGTGGTGATGCGGCACTGGAGCGCAGCACCCCGAAGATGGATCCGATCCTGCGCGAGACCGAGGTCGTCGAGCGACTGGCCCGAGGCGATGCGCATCTGAGACTGCACGAGGTCGACGTCGGTGACCTCTTCCGTGACGGTGTGCTCGACCTGGATGCGAGGGTTCATCTCGATGAACACGACCTCCCCCGCGCGCGGACCGGCCGTCTCCAGGAGGAACTCCACCGTCCCGGCGTTCTCGTAGTCGATGGACTTGGCGAACGCGATCGCATAGGCGTGCAGCGCTGCCGCCACCTCGGGGTCGAGGTTCGGCGCCGGCGCGATCTCGATCACCTTCTGATGACGACGCTGCACCGAGCAGTCGCGCTCGAACAGATGGACCGTGTGGCCGGACTTGTCGGCGAGAACCTGCACCTCGACATGGCGCGGGCGCTGGACGGCCTGCTCGAGGAAGACCCGAGCGTCGCCGAATGCGCTGCCCGCCTCGCGCATCGCCTCGGCGATCGCGGGAGCGAGCTCCTCCCGGGACGCGACGCGACGCATGCCGCGGCCGCCTCCGCCGGCCACCGCCTTCACGAAGATCGGGAATCCGATGTCGTCGGCCTGCGCCAGCAGGACGTCGACATCGTCGGATGCGGGCGTCGAGCGGAGCACCGGCACGTCGGCGGCGATGGCGTGCTCCTTGGCCGTCACCTTGTTACCGGCCATCTCGAGCACCCGGGCCGGCGGTCCGATGAAGACGATGCCGTTCGCCGCGGCCTTCTCCGCCAGCTCCGGATTCTCCGACAGGAACCCGTAGCCCGGGTAGATGGCGTCGGCTCCCGACTCCTTCGCGACCCGGATGATCTCGTCGACGTCGAGGTAGGCACGGACGGGATGGCCGGGCTCTCCGATCTGATAGGCCTCGTCGGCCTTCAGGCGATGCAGGGAGTTGCGATCCTCATACGGGAAGACGGCGACGGTCCTCGCTCCGAGTTCGAACGCCGCACGGAAAGCGCGGATGGCGATCTCACCGCGATTGGCTACCAGGATCTTTCGGAACATGCGCACCTCGCTGAGCATGGCGGATCGGTCGAGTGTGCTCTCAGCCTAGGGGACGGTAACGTAGTGCCTCGTGCACGTACTCTCCGTCAGTTCCCTCAAGGGCGGGGTCGGAAAGACGACGGTGACCCTCGGGCTCGCCTCGGCTGCGTTCGCCCGCGGCGTTCGCACCCTCGTCGTCGACCTCGACCCGCAGTCCGACGTGTCTACGGGCATGGACATCCAGGTGGCGGGCCGCCTCAACGTGGCCGACGTCCTCGCCAATCCGAAGGACAAGGTCGTCAAACAGGCGATCACCGCCAGCGGCTGGGCGAAGGTGCACCCCGGCACGATCGACGTGATGATCGGCAGCCCGTCGGCGATCAACTTCGACGGCCCGCACCCGAGCGTCCGAGACGTGTGGAAGCTCGAGGAGGCACTCGCGACGATCGAGGCCGAGTACGACCTCGTGCTGATCGACTGTGCACCGTCGCTCAACGCCCTGACGCGTACCGCGTGGGCGGCCAGCGACCGCGTCGTGGTCGTCACCGAGCCCGGCCTGTTCTCGGTCGCAGCCGCGGACCGGGCACTTCGTGCGATCGAGGAGATCCGCCGCGGCCTCTCCCCGCGGCTGCAGCCGCTCGGCATCGTCGTCAACCGCGTGCGCCCCCAGTCGATCGAGCACCAGTTCCGCATCAAGGAATTGCGCGACATGTTCGGACCGCTGGTCCTCTCTCCCCAGCTGCCCGAACGCACATCGCTCCAGCAGGCGCAGGGCGCCGCGAAGCCGCTGCACATCTGGCCGGGCGACTCCGCGCAGGAACTCGCCGCCGACTTCGACGCGCTGCTGGATCGCGTCATGCGGATCGGCCGCATCCCGGCCCCCGCGCAGGGCGCCTCCTGAGCCGCCGGATCTGATTCGCGGCCGATGAGAGCGCTCCGCTCTACCGTCTCACCTACGCCGCCACAGCCGCCGGCGAACGGATGTTCTCGGCTGAGCTGGATGCGGCCGCCGCAGACCAGCCCTTCTGGGGTGCCCGCCTCGCGGTCGAGCACCTCGGGCCCACGCCGATCCGCGCGTCACGACTGACCACCCGACGCGCGCGTCACGCGCTGGCGAGCTTGGATACCTATCGCGCCGCTGTCGGTGCCGCTGCCGAGCGCATGCTCGCCGAAGACGGCACAGGTAAAGCCGTCGATGTTCTCGAGGGGATCGTCGGGACGGGACGGTGATCGATCACGCCGTGCGGGCCGCGCGACGCGCCGCGAGCTCATCCATCTGATCGGGCACCTGCGGGTCGAACTCGACGAGAGTCGACTCGACCTCCCGCAGAACCTTGCCGACCGCGATCCCGAACACGCCCTGACCGCGACTGACGAGGTCGATCACCTCGTCGCTCGAGGTGCAGAGGTAGACCGAGGCCCCATCGCTCATGAGGGTGGTGCCGGTCAGGTCCCGGATGCCGGCGGCACGCAGCTGCTCGACAGCCGTGCGGATCTGCTGGAGCGAGATGCCGGTGTCGAGCAGTCGTTTGACGAGCTTGAGGACGAGGATGTCGCGGAAGCCGTAGAGCCGCTGCGAACCCGATCCGGATGCGCCGCGCACGGTGGGCTCGACCAGTTCGGTGCGTGCCCAGTAGTCGAGCTGTCGATAGGTGATCCCGGCCGCGCGGGCGGCGACGGCTCCGCGGTACCCGACCTCGTCGTCCATCTGAGGCAGACCGTCGGTGAAGAGCAGATCGGTCACGAAAGCGGGTTCGCCACTCGCCTCGAATGCGCCCATCCGCATCTCCTCCCGATCGGTTATCCCCAACGCTAGATCAGCCGAGCGCGACGGGCAACGACATCCGCTCCTCGCGCTCGGCGTGTCGCTCAGGTCAGCAGTCGATCGAGGGCGGCGCGCAGGTAGACGCCGCGCATCTCGTCGAGTCGACGCGCGAGCTCGGGGGCGATCTCACCCGCACGCCCGCGGGATGCCGCATCGGTGCGGCGCAGCAGCGGAGCCAGCGCCGACTCGATCAGCGCAGCATCACGCTCGGCACCCTGCCGCAGCGCGCGCACGTGCCTCGGCTCGATGCCGTGCCGGTGCAGAGCCACCAGCGACTTCAGCAGCGTCACCGTCTGCTCGGAGTAGGTCTCGGCCCCGTGGACGACGCCGGTGCCGATCGCGTCGTTGAGCAGCTGAGCGGGGCACCCCGTCACGGACAACAGCTCCTCGCGGCGGTACCGGCGCGGTCCGGCGACGATCGGTGCCGCATTGACCGAGGTCGGCGGGGCCGGCTCGCGCCCGGCGTCGAGCTCCACGAGATAGTCGCGGATCACGCTCAGCGGCAGGTAATGGTCGCGCTGGAGCGTGAGGGCGAGGCGAAGACGCTCGACGTCGTCGTGGGAGAACTTGCGGTAGCCGGACTCCGTGCGCACCGGTGTGACGATGCCCTGGACCTCCAGGAATCGCAGCTTGCTGGAGGTGAGGTTCGGAAAGTCCGGGGCGAGTCGCGCGAGCACCTGGCCGATGCTCAGAAGGCCCGCGGACGGCGTGCGTTCGCGGGCTGATGCGGGAGCCATCAGCCTTCCGTGGCCGGCAGGTCTGCCGGAGACACGAAGAAGTTCAAACGGAACTTGCCGACCCGCACCTCGGCGCCGTTGTCGAGCCGCGCTCGGTCCGCTCGTTCGCCGTTGACGTAGGTGCCGTTCAAGGAGCGCTGATCGACGAGTTCGAAGACACTGCCCGAGCGGGTGATCTCCGCGTGACGACGTGAGACGGTCACATCGTCGAAGAAGATGTCTGCTTCGGGATGGCGACCGACGGTGGTGACATCGGAATCGAGCAGATAACGCGCCCCCGCGGTGGGTCCGGATCGCACCAGCAGCAGTGCGGAACCCGTCGGGAGCGCTTCGATCGCCTCGAGCTCGGTCTCGCTCAATTCGCTGCCGAAGGGAACATAGGACAGATCGGAATCGTGCCCGAACGTCTGGGTGGTGTCGTTCGATGCGGGCCGGTCGGCGGCGTCACCCGGTCGTCCGGCCCGGTGAATGTCGTCCGGTTCCGGGCGGCGGTATTCCTCCACGGTGGTCCTCCCTCTCCGATGACCCAGCGTAGCCGATCGGCACCCCCGAAAACCGCGCTCGGTGCGCGAAGGGGGGTACTCGAAACTACTCAGAAACGCCCCGCCGTGTCGAGTCCGGAACCCGCGGGTAGTCTCGGGCGGGTGACGTATTCGATCGCCCGCCGACTCCGCATCCTCCTCACCGCCCTGACCGCCGTGCTCCTCGCCGCCGCGGCGGTGTTCGTGGCGACCCCCGCGCACGCTCACGACGAGCTCATCTCCACAGATCCCGACGCCGACAGCACGGTCGAGGTGCTCCCCGACCAGCTCACCCTGACCTTCAGCGGCGTGCTGTCGACCGAGCCCGGCGCGACCGAGGTGGCGGTCATGGACGCCGACGGCGCATCCCTGACCGATGGCGAGCCCGAGGTGGTCGAGACCACCGTGACGCAGCCGCTCATGGATGCAGCCACCGGCACGATCACGGTGCAGTGGAAGGTCGTCTCGTCGGACGGTCACCCGATCTCGGGCGAGTACTCCTTCCAGGTGGCCGAACCTCAGCCGACACCCACGCCGACTCCGACCGCGACGACCACGGAGTCCACCCCGGCCCCGACGCAGACGGTCGAACCTTCGCCGACGGAGACCCCGGCGCCTGCATCGGACGTCTCGCCGAGTGTCCCGTGGGTCATCGGCGGGATCATCGCGATCGCCATCATCGCCGCGGTCGTGTACCTCGTCGCAACGCGCCGCCGCACACCGCCGAGCGAGCCGGGTTCGCCCGAGTCCGGGCCGCGATCCGCCGGACCCGCCGAGCGATAGGCTTGGGGTCATGCCTCACTACGACGTCGTCATCCTCGGCGCGGGTCCCGGCGGGTACGTCGCGGCCGTGCGCGCATCCCAGCTCGGCAAGTCCGTCGCGATCATCGAAGAGAAGTACTGGGGCGGTGTCTGCCTGAACGTCGGCTGCATCCCCTCGAAGGCGCTGCTTCGCAACGCCGACCTCGCCCACACCTTCACCCACAAGGCCGATCTGTTCGGCATCTCGGGCGACGTGTCGTTCGACTTCGGCACGGCGTGGGATCGCAGCCGCAAGGTGGCCGAGACGCACGTCAAGGGCATCCACTACCTGATGAAGAAGAACTCGGTGACCGAGTACGACGGTCGCGGCACGTTCGTCGACGCGAACACCATCGAGGTCGCGACCAGCGACGGGTCGTCGGAGCGCGTCACCTTCGACAACGCGATCATCGCCACCGGGTCGACGGTGCGCCTGCTGCCGGGTGTCGAGCTCAGCGAGAACGTCGTCACCTACGAAGAGCAGATCCTCGCCCGCGATCTGCCCGAGTCGATCGCGATCGTCGGCGCCGGCGCCATCGGCATGGAGTTCGCCTACGTGCTGACGAACTACGGCGTCAAGGTCACCATCATCGAGTTCCTCGACCGCGCCCTGCCGAACGAGGACGCCGAGGTCTCCAAGGAGATCGCTCGCCAGTACAAGAAGCTCGGGGTCGAGATCCTCACCTCCACCAAGGTCGAGTCGATCACCGACCACGGCGACAAGGTCACCGTGGCCTACACGGGCAAAGACGGCGCCGCAGGCTCCATCGACGCCGGCAAGGTGCTCATGTCGATCGGGTTCGCCCCCAACGTCGAGGGATACGGTCTGGACAAGACCGGGGTGAAGCTGACAGAGCGCGGCGCCATCGAGATCGACGACTACATGCACACCAGCGTGCCCCACATCTACGCGATCGGTGACGTCACCGCGAAGCTGCAGCTCGCCCACGTCGCCGAAGCCCAGGGCGTCGTGGCGGCCGAGACCATCGCCGGAGCCGAGACGATGGCTCTCGGGGACTACCGCATGATGCCGCGCGCCACGTTCTGCTCGCCGCAGGTGGCCAGCTTCGGGCTCACCGAGCAGCAGGCACGCGACGAGGGATACGACGTCAAGGTCGCGAAGTTCCCGTTCAGCGCCAACGGCAAGGCGAACGGGCTCGGCGAAGCCGTCGGGTTCGTCAAGGTCGTCGCCGACGGCGAACACCTCGAGCTCCTCGGCGCCCACATGATCGGCCCCGACGTCTCCGAGCTCCTGCCGGAGCTGACGCTCGCGCAGAAGTGGGATCTCACCGCTCTCGAAGCAGCCCGCAACGTGCACACGCACCCGACGCTCTCCGAGGCGCTCCAGGAGGCCTTCCACGGCATCGCGGGTCACATGATCAACATCTGACCTCACGGAAGAAGGTGCGGAGGCCTCGGGCCCCGCACCTTCTCCGTGTGGTGCGCGGGACGGATCAGAGCCCGAGCGCGCGAGCGAGCTTGGAGTCGGACGAGGCGTCGCTCGCTCCGGCGGCGCGTGCGATCTCGCCGATGGCCGCGAACAGCGGCTCGTGGTCCTCCGGCGCGGCTGGGCCGAGTTCGATCTCCCACTCCCGCCACGTCCGATCGACGCCGGCCCGTTCGTCACGAGCGGTCACGTGATCGTCGACGAATTCCGCGACCACTCCCCCTTCGGTGTCGAGCAGGTCGTACGCGACGCGGTCGTTGCGGATGCGGGCGAGCGGCGACAGCGGCTCGTCCGTTATGTGGGCGATCGCCGCCCGCACGGGCGCCGGCACCTCGGCGATGCCGCCACCGCCGAGGGGCCAGCCCAGCTCTTCTCGCCCGGCTCCGACGCGCGGGCCTTTCACATGCCATCCCGCGTCGGGCCCCCCGGTACGCCGGCGCAGTGCATAGCCGGAACGGCCGAGCTCCGCGTCAGCGGTGTCGAGGTAGACCGCGTCGAGGGCGCGACGCTCGGCCGCACCGACCGTCGCGACGCCGGGCACGCGCGTCCAGTCCGGAACGGCGATGTCGACCTCGACGTCGAATTTCACCTCGACCTCGTTGGTGCGCCGTGGCTCCGTCACCCGTCAGCGCCGATCGCGAGGTGAGTCGCTGTAGGGGTCGATGTCATCCTCCGACTCGACGAACCAGAACTCGCCCTCGGTGGGCCCGTCATCGTCTCCGGTATTGACGAGCTCCCCTCGGCGCGCGTAGACCACCTGAGTCTCGCTGTAGGGGACGATGAGCTGCTCCTGGTCCACGTCGTCGACAGGGATCACCTGCCCGTCGAGCGGGCCGCCATGAAGTCGTGCGATAGCCATGGACCGAGCCTAGCCCTCGCCCCATCCCGCGAGAGAAGGTTGCGCTTCGCGACGCGATGTGATGACGCCACCGCCGCGTACGGGGAGTGAGATCTTTCTCATGAATCGAATCAATTCCCGCCTTCGCATTGATTCGCCGGTCGCGGCAGGGTTACCGTTCACGCGGGAAAACGCTTCCCTCCTCGCAGACGATGACGTCCGCTTCCCGGACGAGAGAAGGAATCGATGATGACTCCGCATCCCTCACGATCACGCTCGCTCGCCGCCGTCGGCATCGCGGGCGCACTCGTGCTCACGACCGCACTCCCCGCGACGGCGTCACCGGCGCCGCCGCAGCGGAGTGCCGCATCGCTCGACCGCGGTCTGGTCGCGGTCGCAACCGACGAAGGGGTCTTCCTCAGCTGGCGCCTCCTCGCCGCCGAGGCCGGCCCGGCGACGGCCACGGGCGTAAGTGGTCCCTCCTTCGCGGTGGAGCGTGACGGCGAGCGCATCGCCGTCGTCGATGACAGCACGAACTACGTCGATCCCGACGGCTCCGCCCAAGCGCGGTACACCGTCGCGCCCATCTGGCATGACGTGACGGGTGAGACCAGTGACGAGGTAGCCGCCTGGGCGGAGGGCTTCTACGACCTTCCGCTGCAGAAGCCCGAGGCCGGTGTCACGCCGACCGGCGAAGCCTTCGAATACACCGCGAACGATGCATCCGCTGCCGATGTCGACGGCGACGGCGCGCTGGAATTCGTCGTCAAGTGGGACCCGACCAACTCGAAGGACGTTTCGCAGAAGGGATTCACGGGCACCGTCTACCTCGATACCTACGAGATGGACGGGACGCTCCTCAACCGGCTCGACCTCGGGGTGAACATCCGCGCCGGGGCGCACTACACGCAGTTCATGGTCTACGACTACGACGGCGACGGGCGCGCCGAGACCATCCTCAAGACGGCACCGGGCACCTCGTGGCAGACGTACGGCAGCGATGGCGCGGTGACCGACGAGGGTCTTGTGACGATGCCGCAAGAGGATCTCGACGCGGGCTACTCCCCCGACGATGACTATCGGATGACGGCAGCGGAGTACCGCGAGCACCTGGTGGGCGTCTTCGAGGGCTGGTCGGAGCATCCCGAGGTCGTCTCCGGCACATGGCCTGCGACCCTCGAAGAGGCCTGGGGCATTCCCGTCGAACACGAGTATCCCCTCACGCGGGAGTCCGCCGAGGAGCTCGTCGACTACTTCATCGACGTCTACGCTCCTTCGCGGAGTGCTCGCAACGATCTCACGACCTTCGACGGGTTCATCGTCGACGGACCGGAGTACCTCACGGTGTTCGACGCGACGACCGGGCGCGAACTCGACACCGTGCGCTACGAACCGGGACGCGATGACGACGGTCTGCTGTGGGGCGATTACGCCATGAGCCGCATCGAGCCGGGCAACCGCGTCGACCGCTTCCTCGCCGGTGTCGCGCACCTCGATGACGATACGACCACGGCGAGCGCGATCTTCGCCCGCGGGTATTACACGCGTTCCGCGATCGCCGCCTACGACTGGGACGGGCAGAGCCTGACGCAGCGTTGGCTGGCGGACAGCGGACATGTCCCGATGTCGAACCCGTTCAACGACGGCCCTCACGGCCGCGACGGGTCGAACGAGGAGTACGCCACGTTGACGACGCAGGGCTTCCATTCCCTGAGCGCCTCCGATGTCGACGACGACGGACGGCAGGAGATCGTCTACGGCGCTGCGACACTCGACGATGACGGCAGTCTGCTGTACAGCTCCTTCGACGTGCTGCCCGAGGGCAGCGCGGATCCCGGTGCGAACGTGCGTCTCGGGCACGGCGACGCCATGCATGTCACGGACGTCGACCCGGAACGGCCCGGTCTGGAGATCTGGACCTCCCACGAGGGCGCGACCTACGCACCGTACGGTTCGGTTCTGAGGGACGCCGCGACCGGAGAGGTGCTCTTCGGCTCGTACTCCGGCCGCGACACGGGCCGGGCGATGATCGGCGATGTGCGAGCGGACGTGCCGGGCATCGAGGTGTGGGCGAGCATGCCGGGAGGGTCCGAAGGGTCGGGTCTGCTGAGCGCGACGGGCGAGACGATCGACACCGCCACCCCCGGCACGAACCAGTCGATCCGGTGGGCAGGCGACCTCACGACGCAGATCGTCAACGGGTCGATCGATCAGACGCCGACCATCGACGACGTCACCCGAGGGACCCTTCTGACGGCGGAGGGCACCCGGACGAACAACTACACCAAGGGGAACCCGTCCCTCGTGGCCGACGTGCTCGGCGACTGGCGGGAGGAGCTGATCGTTCGCACCACGGATTCGTCGGCGCTGCGGTTCTACGTGAGCACCGAAGTCACCGCGCACAAGCTGCCGACTCTGCTCGATGACACGCAGTACCGCGTGGAAGTGGCCCGTCAGAACACCTCCTACAACCAGCCCTCTTACCCGGGCTTCTACATGGCGAGCGACATGGACTTCACGCAGGTTCCGGTCGCCACCGAACCCGCCACGCCGAAGAAGCCCCGCTTCATCGACCTTCCGGGCTCGGTTCTCGACCTGGTGATCGTCCCCCGCGATCGCGACTTCGAGTACTACATCGACGGTGAGCCGACGCGCACCGGCGTGACCCGCGTCGACCGCGGTGCGGAGGTGACGGTCACCGCCGTGCCTGTCGCGGGGGTCTCGCTCGAGCTAGAAGCCACATCCACCTGGTCGAAGACGTTCACGACCCGCTGGCGGTAGCACCCCGATGGGACCGGAACGTCGATGGCGGGCCGGTCCCACCGGGTTATCGTGAGGTGTGAAGCCGTTCGTCCTCCTCGCGACCCGCGCCGAAGACGTGCCCGCCGACGAGGAGTATCGGCTCTTTCTCACCGCGACAGGCCTCGCCGAAAGCGACCTCATCCGGATTCGCCTCGAAGCCGCGCCGATGCCCCGGCTGGATCTCGATGATCTCTCCGGGGTCTTCGTCGGCGGCGGACCGTTCAACGCCTCCGACCCCGCTCATCTCACTTCCGCCGTGCAGAAGCGTGTCGAAGCGGAATTCGGCACGCTTCTCGACGAGGTCGTGGCGCGTGATTTCCCCTTCCTCGGCGCCTGCTACGGCGTCGGCACTCTGGGCGCGCACCAGGGTGCCGTCATCGATCGCACCTACGGCGAGGCGATCGGCGTCGCGGATGTCGCGCTGACGGATGCCGGAGCGGCCGACCCCCTGCTGGCGGGCGTGCCCCGGAGGTTCGGCGCGTTCGTCGGGCACAAGGAGGCGATTCGCGCACTCCCCGCGGGAGCGGTGCGACTCGCGTCGTCTCCGGCCTGCCCGGTGCAGATGTTCCGTGTCGGCGATCATGTCTATGCCACGCAGTTCCACCCCGAACTGGATCTCGAGGGCATCATCGTGCGGATCCACGCCTACGCCGGGTACGGATACTTCGCCGCCGACGAGCTGGGGGCCACCCTTGCTTCGGTCGAGCGCGCGCCGGTCGAGCACCCGCAGCGCATCCTCCGGAACTTCGTCGAGCGCTACGCGCGCTGAGAGGATCCACCCCCGACGACGCGGGCCACGTCCAGGCGCACGTCGGATTCCGGGAGCTCGAGTCCCAGATCGACGACGACGATCTCGCCGGTGAGCCGGGGACCCTCTGCCCTCCCGAGACCGATTTTCGGCGCCCCGAACGTGACCGTGAGCGCTGCCGGGAGCACAGCTTCGTCCGCTGTGCCGTCGTCCGGGTTCACGCCGCTCGGCACATCCACCGCGATGACGGGAGGGATCTCGGCGGCGAGCATCGCACCGACGATCGCACGTGCCGCCCCGCGGAGCGCTCCGCGGGCGCCGATCCCGAGGATTCCGTCGACGATCAGGTCGTATTCGGTGGCATCGAGCCCGTCCGATTCGATCCGTCGCACCCCTGCCGACATCGCGGCCGCAAGTGCGGACACGTGCGCATCGCCCGAGGTGAGGAGCGCATCGACGTCCATGCCCGACTCGGCGAGGCGCTCCGCGGCGTACAAGGCATCGCCGCCGTTGTCCCCGCGGCCGGCGAGCACCAGGACGCGCGGATGCGGTCGGTCACCGAGCACGTCGGCGATCTCTGTCGCCAGCGCCGCCGATGCGCGGAGCATCAGCGGCTCGCCGGCGTCGAGAAGCGGCCTCTCGGCGGCACGGACCTGCTCGGCGGTGTACGCGGAGACGGTGACGGTCATGCGTTCTCCTCCCGTTCGGCGCGTTCGGCTTCGCGGGCGGCTTCGAGCTCACCCACGGCCGTCTGCACGGACCTCTCGGCACGCTGCACCCGGCGCTGGGCGAAGGTCGAGGCCCCGTACTTCGCGCGCACGCGGTCGCGATCCTCCTCGACTCCCGTGACGATGTAGGCGCTCGCGATGAGGATCACCTGCGCAGAGAGGTTGATCCACAGCAGCAGCGCGATGAGCGAGGCGAAAGACGCGAGCAGCGGGTTCGACGAGGCACCGCCCACGAAGAGTCCCGACAGCTGTTGGAGCACCGTCAGCCCGACCGCCCCCAGGAGTGCACCGCTCCACAATGCCCGGCCGGAAGGCTTCACACCCGACAGCAGGAAGAACGCGGCCGCCACCACGAGGGCGTCTAGTGCGAACACGGCGACGATCGTCACGAGTCGCGTCAGCAGAACCTCCAGCGGCCCCTCATCCGGCCGGCCGAGCCAATCGGTGACGATGCCGACGCCTGCCGTACCCAGGATCGTGGCGGCGGCCGAGGCGACGAGTCCCGCCCCGATGCCGATGGCAAGCCCCAGGTTGCGCAACAGCACCCAGACGAACATGAGGTCGTCGGTGGTGCGATCGGCGATGCTGCGGATCGCCAAGCGCAGCGAGCCGATCGCCCCGATCGCCGCGCCGACGAGACCGACGGTCGCGATCGCTCCGGTGATGCTGAGGCCCGCCGGCGCCTGGATGGCGTCGGCGTCGATGAGGCCCTCGCCATCGGTTCCGATGAGGCCGGGAATGGCTTGATTCACCGCACCCACGAGCGCCTGGTAGGCGTCGGGGTTGCCGGACAGCCAGAGGGCGGCGAAGGAGAAGCCGAGCAGGACGCCGGCGAAGACGCTGAAGAGCGTGCGATACGTGATGCTGTCGGCCAGCTGCGGGCCCCGCCGCTCCGAGTAGAGCAGGAGCGCTCGCACGAGTTTGAGGGTGAGCATCCACCGGATGGCACGCGCGACGAAGGCCTTCATGTCGCCAGGCTACCGACCGCCGACGGCCGCCTCCGCGGCCTTGACGTGTCGGCGGATCACCCGATAGTCATCGCTGCGGCCGTCAGGGCGATCGCCGCCCACGCGCCGCCCAGCAGCCATGGGCCGAAGGCGATCCTGACGCCGAATCCGCGGCGGCGCATCAGGACCAGCACGAGGGCGAACAGCCCCGCTCCGGCGAACGCGAACATCGATCCCAGCACCACGGTGTCCCAGCCGAGCCATCCGAGATGCAGCCCGATGAGACCCGCGAGCTTGACGTCTCCGCCGCCGATGGCGCGCGGGTCGACGATCCGCACCACGAACAGCGCGCCGAAGAGCACGGCGCCGGCGCCGAGGGATCGCATGGCTACGCCGCCGTCATGAGCCGCGATCGCCGCGACACCCAGGCTCGACACGGCGATGACGTAGCCCGCACCGACGATGCGGTTGGGCAGCCGATGCGTGCGCAGGTCGATGACGGCCAGCACGACGCTCACGACGGCGAAGGCGACGAACGCGATGGCGACGGCGCCGAACGCAAACGCTGTGGCGAGCTCGACGTCCATGACGACACAGCCTAGAGTCGGCGCTCTCCCACCATCCACGAGCCGTCGTCACCTGTGGACAACCGGGCGATGCTCACCACTGCGGATGGATGCTCGCCCGCAGGTGCCGGTCGTAGACGCCTCGCACGGCGGTGTCGAACTGATCGACATCGAACCCGCCGTCGATGAGCTCAGCCGCATCGGCGTTCCGCGAAGCCTGCGTCACACTGCGCGCACCGGGAATCACCGTCGTCACACCGGGGCGGGTCGCCGCCCACGCCAGGCAGGCGGCTGCCAGCGGCACCGACTTGGGCAGGGTGGCCGACAGTTCGCGCGCGGCCTCGACTCCGACGGTGAAGTCCACGCCCGAGAAGGTCTCCCCCCTGTCGAACGCTTCGCCGTTGCGGTTGTAGGTGCGATGGTCGTTGGGGGCGAAGGTCGTACCCGCGGTGTACTTCCCCGACAGCAGGCCGGATGCGAGCGGAACGCGCGCGAAGACAGCGACCCCCGCACGTTCGGCCGCGGGCAGCACTTCGTCGAGAGGCTTCAGGCGGAACGGATTCAGGATGATCTGGATGTTGGTGACCCGCGGATGCGAGATGGCGGCGAGCGCCTGTGCGCACGTCTCGACGGAGACGCCGTACGAGGCCATCCGCCCCTCGGCGACGAGCGCATCGAGCGCCTGATAGGTCGCGTCGTCTTCGATCACCTCCGTGGGCGGGCAGTGCAGCTGCACGAGGTCGAGCGTGTCGGTGCGAAGGTTCTCGCGCGAACGGTCCACCCAGGAGCGGAACGCTTCCGGCGTGTAGTTCTCCGGCTCCTGTCCGACGCGGCGTCCCATTTTCGTCGCGACCGTGACCTTGCGCTCGTGCCTCTCAGCCAGGAACTCGCCGATCAGGCTCTCGCTGCGCCCGTCTCCATACACGTCGGCGGTGTCGAAGAGGTTGACTCCCCGGTCGACCGAAGCGGCCAGCACCGCGCGGGCATCGTCTTCCGAGACGTCGCCCCAATCGGCGCCGAGCTGCCAGGTGCCGAGTCCGATGGCTGATACGTGACGGCCGGTCCGGCCGAGGCTGCGCTGCTCCATGCATCGATCCTACGGATGAGCACCTCCCGACCACGAGCCTTGACAGGTGCCGCACCCCGCCCGGAGGTTCAGCCCGTGATGACCACCGGCGTTCCGAGCGGCAGCGAGGCGAGCGCCTCGGTGGCGTCGGCGTCCATGCGGAGGCACCCGTTGGAGACCGCCCCCGACCGTGCGTCGTGGTAGTGGAAAGCCGTGATCGCGACATCGGCACCCCCGAAACCGTCGAGGGTGGGGCTCTGCACCGACAGGTACACCAGGGGGTTGCCCCGCGTGTAGGCGAAGCTCGGCTCGGTGCGCACGGTCATGACGAACGCGCGCCCGAGCGGCGTGGGTGTGGCCTCGACGCCGGACCCGAAGTCGGTGGCGATCCGCTCTCGGTCCTCTCCGCGCACGATATCGACGGTGCGGTCGGCCAGGGAAACCTCGACGACCGCGTCCTGGGCGCTCAGCTCCACATCCTGGGTGCGCAGCCACCCGGTGAGCTGGGCCGGATCGCCGTTCGACGGGAACGCCTGGCGACCGACGAGCATGACCTTGACCCACGCGTCGTACTGTTCGATGACGGGAACGATGGTGCCGTCGTAGACGTAGTCCCGCGGAAGAGTCGCAACGGGTGAGGAGCCCGGCTCGGCGAACACGGGCGCCGCGGCATCGGTCGCGCGCGCGGCCACGCCCGTGACGTCACCGTAGGGATCGTCGTCGACCGGAAGCTCGGGGATGACGGCGAACACCGTCACCTCGGGAAGGCCGGTGAGGTCGTAGTCCGTCGTGTCCGCGGCGGGCCCCGTGGGTGTCGGGGTCGCGGTGGGCGAAGGTGCGGGAGTGCTCGTGGGAGTCAGGGTCGGCGTCGGGGTCGCTGCAGCCGGCTCCGACTCACCGGGTTGCAGCACCCACGCGACGATGAGCGCGGTGACCGCGATGACGGCGGCGACGGCGAGCGCCATCCACCCCGCGTTCTTCCGGGTGAGCACGCGCGCCGAGGTCATGACTCCATCGTCGGTGCCCGCCGGCGCCATCGCAAGCGACGCACGGAACCGTCGCCCCTCGGCGAGGACGCATGCTCGTCCTGCCCGACCTCAGCGCGCGAGGCGCACGTCGTAGCGCTGCAGGACGACGCCCTGCCCGTACGTGCGCGCCTCGATCAGATCGAGGTCGACGCGTGGATCGCCGTCGAAGAGGCCTCTTCCCCGGCCGAGCACCGTGGGATGGGTGAACAGCATCACCTCATCGAGAAGGCCGGCATGCAGCAGCGCCGTCGCGATCGTCGCGCCCCCGACGCCGATGTCTCCGTCGGACTCGGCACGGAGCGCGGTGAGCTCCGCGATCGCGTCGCCACCGGTGCCCACGATGCGCGTTCGGTGAGGGGCGCTTGCGCGGGTGCGAGAGACCAGGACCTTCGGCATCGTTGTCCAGATGCGGCCGTACTCGCGGATCACGGGCGATTGAGACGCGTCCTCGGCCGCGGCCGGCCAGAACGACTCCATGAGCTCGTAGACGCGGCGACCCTGCACCATGGCGGTGAAAGCGCGGGCACGGGTGTTGAACTCCTCGTGCAGGATGTCGTCGATGCGCATCCAGTCCCCGCCGCCGTCCTCACCCTCGGCCTCCTCGATGCGCAGATCGAGGGAGACGTTCATCCAGTAGACGAATCGCGCCGTCATGTCTGCTCCCGCCCGGCGTCAGCGCGACGCCTGCTGCAGCTCACGGTAAGCCTTCTCGACGGCATCGGCCAGGCCCGCGATGTCGGAAACCGCGGTGGGATCGGTGCAGAATCCGATGCCGAGGGAATCGCCGTGGGAGATCGCGGCGATCCGCAGGGCATGGTGCATTCCCGGTTCCGAGGCCGAGACGAGCTGCGCGACGCGCCGGCCCGTCACGGACAATTCGCTTCGCGGCCCGGGCACGTTGGAGATGGCGACGCTGAATTCCCGCGCGCTGGATTCGACGCGCTCGAGCATCGCCGATACGGAGGGCAGCCCGCCGAGCGGGTGGAGCTGACCGATCGCGTGCATGAGGTCGTACATCAGCTCGGCATCGTCGGCCTGCTTCGCCGCGCGCGTCTGAGCGCTGATGCGGTCGAGCCGGATGAGCGGGTCGGATGCGCGGAGTACGAGATCGACGTTCATGAACGAGTCGCGGTTCCCCACGGTCGGGCCGTCGTCTCGGTGGTGGAGACTCACCGGGATCTGCGCGCGCAGGTGCGGGGCCGACGCACCGAGCCATGAGCGCAGGCCACCGGAGACGATGGCCATCAGGACGTCGTTGACGGTGGTGCGACGCGGGCGGGATGCGCCGATCGCCTTGAGTGCGCCGAGCGGCACGGTCGTGAATGCCAACTCTCGATGTGCGGTGAGGGGGCGGTCGAACGGCGAGCGCGACCCCGGCCGGCCCAGCTCGCGTCCGATCGCCGCCGGAAGCCGCTGCCACAGCCCGCGGCGCGTTCGGGAAGCGGGCGCAGGGCGCATCCCGACGGAGGAGGCCGCATGTTCGCCCGGGTCGGCGACGGCATCCTGCAGGAACCGCATGCCCGCGATCCCGTCGACCATGGCGTGGTGCAGGCGAGCGGCGAGCGCTTCGCGACCGTCGTCGAGCGGCCCGATCACGTCGATCGACCACAGCGGGTGGCGGTGGTCGAGGGGCTCGGCCATCAGATCCCCGACCGTGCACCGCAGGTCTTCGACCGATGCGACGGGCTCAGGGTACCGACGGATGTGACGAGCGATGTCGAAGTCTTCCGCCGGCACCCAGCGCGGCCGGTCTCCTCCGGTGTCCACCCGCTCGCGCGCCCGCGGATGGGCATCCAGGCGCTCCGTGACGCGATGTCGGAGTCCGTCGAGGTCGAGGGTCGCGCCCGGCTCGAGAATCAGAAGCTTCAGCGTGTGGCCGGCCACGGCCGCCGACTCGAGAGCGAGGATGCGCGCATCATCCTCGGACAGGAATTCCGGCTCCGCCGTCACCTTCGCTCCCGTCGCTCGCGGGCCTTCGTCAACCGCATCTCATCGGGCTGCCGGATGACGCGCTCGCGACGATCTCATCCTCCGAGACGTGTGCTGCCTCGGCGATAGACGTGAGGTGCTCGCAGACGTCGCCGCTCGCGGAGTCGATCAGGGCACGAATCGTGCGCGCGTCGGCGTCGTGGCCGTGAGCGTCGTCCAACGTCTCGGAATAGTCGATGAGTCCGTCGAGCCGGGAGAGCACCGCGGCTCTGGCGGCGAGGTCGCCCGGCGGGGTTCCCCACAGATTCTCGATGAGGATGCCCGGCCGAGGCTCGCCCTCGGCGCCGTCGCCCGGCGACGTCACGCGGACACCGAGCGTGTACAGCGTGACGCCGGCAGGGACGTCGAATTCGGTGGCACGCTGCACGGCCTGTTCGAGCACCTGCTCGTCGCGCGTCGCATCGAGCTCGACCTCGAGATCGCCCGAACCGAGGAACGGCAGGTTGTTGCTCACGAATCCGCCGGTGTCGGTGACGCCGTCTGTGTCGGCCATGAACTGGGCGAAGTCATCCTCTGTCGCGGATCCGGCGTTCGCCCTCGAGCAGCCGCTCAGCGCCGCCACGCACGCCGTCACGAGCACGACCCCGACAAGACCCCTCATCAGCCGCATGAGGCCATCTTCGCAGAGCGCGCCGAATCACCTCGGAATCCGCTCGCGGGAATGCAGAAGGCCCGAAACACCGGCCAAATCGGAGAGTGGCTACACCCTACTCAGCGCCCTGACGCCACGCTCGGACGATCTCCGCTCCGACCTCGACGTCGTGCTCGTGCGAGTTGGCGGCGTAGAGCACGGGCTCTTTGCCGCCCACGAGCGAGAGTTGAAGAGTGTGCTCGACCTCGCTCTTCATGAGCGTGCTCAGAACGAGGTTCGGCCACCACTTCAGCGTCACCGCGTTGACCGACACGATTGCGTCACGCGGGTATCGGCGAGTGACGAAGTAGCCCCTCGCGACCAGGTGCGTAGGGGTGATCTCCACCCCGTGCATCACCCCCCTCAGAATCATCCAGACGAGCGCTACTGAGCTCACCGTGAGGACGATCGCGAAAGGTAGCCCAATCAACAGGCTCGCCGGAATCTCGGGGTCCCAACCCAAAGCGACCGGGATCGGAAACGGAGTCATCGCTGCGAGTAGCCCGCAGACGGGAGCTGCGATGACCATCCAGACCCGAAAGCGGCGCCCGAGCGGCCAAACCAGTGCGGCGGATTCGTTCACACCGTCGCGCCGAGCAAGCACAGATCGCGACGGCGTGAGCAGTGCAGCAATCACGCACCCCCAGACCGCGAGCACGACGGCTGCGATCGGAATGTCGATGCCGAACGGGTAATCGGTGTCCTCGACGCCCCAGACGAGAATCGATCGAATGATGAGAAGCCCGCCCGCTGCCATGCCGACGAGCATGATGATCGGCGAGAGGTGGAATAACCTCCAGTACAGCGTCGGCGGCATCGGGCTGTCGCTTCGACGCGATCGCACCCGTTTCGTCACCCGTCGAGCATATTTGCTTCCGCGCAGCGCGTCGGACAACTCGATGCCGTGATCGCGGCGAATCCCGCCCTCGGTGTGCGGCTGCCCGTCATCGACGCGCACGAGTTCGAGCCGTGGACGCCCGAGCAGGTGGGGGCGTTCCTCGACCGGGCCGCGCAGCACCGTCTCGGCGCCCTGTTCGAGATCGCCGTGCTCACCGGGCCGCGGCGGGCCGAACTGCTCGCGCTGTAATGGGGCGACGTCGACCTCACGCGACGCGAGCTGACCGTGCGCACGACGCGCGTGCAGATGCGCAGCGAAGTCCGTCGAGAACTCACCGAAGACGACCGCAGGGCGCCGGGTCGTGCACCTCGACGACGCCGCGGTCGGTGCGTTCGTCGCCTGGCAGGTCGCACAGGAAGCCGACCGGGTGAACTGCGGCACGCAGAGGAAGGGCGGCGGGCACCTGTTCACGTACGAGAACGGGAAGCCGCTGCGCCCCCAGTTCGTGACGCGCCTGTTCGAGACGATGCGCAGCGACGTCGGGCTGCCCGAGATGACGCTGCACGGGCTCCGGCACATGCACGCGTCGCTGCTGCTCGCGAGCGGCACCGACATCGCGCTCGTGTCGAAGCGTCTCGGTCACTCGTCGATCTCGATCACGATCACGATCGACATCTACACGCACCTGATCGGCGACGCCGGTCGACGTGCAGAGGAGAGCGCTGCGGCGCTCATTCCGCGAGCAAGTGCACAACAGGTGCACAACGAGCCTTCCGGAGCGGGCATGACAAAAGCCCCGGAACCTCGCATTTCTGCGTGATTCCGGGGCTCTTTCCGGTCGGGATGACAGGATTTGAACCTGCGACCCCTTGACCCCCAGGCGCCAGGATGATGGCACTTAGCCAGCTTGACCAGGGTTTTCTGTTTCAGGAGGGCGCTCTGCGCGTCACGTTTTGCAGGGTTTGCAGGCTGTTGGTCACCTGATTGGTCCACTTCCACTGACCACAGTAATCACACCCAGTTTCGCCGCTTTGGCATCGCAAAAGTTGCCATGGCGACTGTCTGGATAGCTGGGGATTTCCGTAGAGCTGCCCTCACAGATCGCTAGACCTCGACGGGCCTTGCTTCGTCAACGTCGAATGCCTCGTCGATCGCTGGGATGGGCGCCGCGCTCGGCGCAAGCCAATCGCTGTCTGGGCGGGCCACCAGCCGCGCATTTGTATATGCCATGTCAAGCGTCAGCACGGTATGACCTCGGTATGCACGATCGCCGACGGCGGAAACGACAAGTGCGAGGTCGGCCGTGCCGTCACCGGTGAGATCGAGTGGCATGAGGAACTGGGCGCCCGCCTCCCCAAGCTTCGGGTACCACTGTGGAATGACGAGCTTGTGGTTGCGCCGCACGCGCCTAAGCGTCAAGTTGATGGCCGAATCGAGCGCCTGCCGAGCGCGAAGCGGCTGCTTGACCATCTCCGGGGGAAACCGGTCGATGTTGTCGCCGAGAATGTGGTCATAGGCGAGTTTGAGTTCTCGCCTCCAGTCGTAAACCAACTCGGATGCGGAAGTAACGTACTCGGCCATCTGAGGTGGCTCATCGAAGTTGCGCAAGAGGTCACGGTTGGACTCTGCCACCCAGCCGACAAAGAACCAATGCTGCGCGTTCTCATGCTGATTCCGCTGATACAGGCCAAAGATCTCCTCGGCGTGCGGCGTCAAGAGTCCTGTGTTTGAGGCCGCGTACTCACCGTCTGCGGTGACGGCGATCTTGTCCTCCATCACAAGTCGACGGTGGGTGTAACGGAGGAAGCTGTCGAGGATCGGTAGCGGCCTCACCGTGGGGTTTGAGCCAGTCCACTCTTCAGGTTCGGCAAGAGAGGCGAGCGCTGAAAGAGTCTCCTCCCATGCGCGACGGCCCAACTCTGCTGGCTCAACCGAACCTGGAGCGTTCTTCGGCCCCCGGTACGGGAAGAAGGCGAACGTACGCAGGGCCTCAGCATGACCCTCTGTGACGGGTCCGATCTCGGGCGATTGGCGCCGGGCAACATCGGCAGGCGTCGGCACGTGGATCATGCTATGAACCATAGCGAGAGGCCACCGGACGTAAAACCGAGCGTCAGTTTCGGTTCAGTCCGTGGCGGATCGAGTCAAGGCCTTCCTTGAAGTGACTCTCCGCCGCGTTGATGTCCCGAGTGGGCGTGGCCGGGTCGAAGACTCGCAGTAGCGAGAAACGGAAGTGCGAGGGATCGAGGTCCTTGAGCTCGACGTTGCCGCCGTGTCCATTGGTGGCGTAAGCGTGCCAACGCTGCCGGATGCTCTCCTCCCCATCGGCCTTACCGACGTAGTGCCGGCCATCTCTTGTGTCGGTAATGAGGTAGATCCCGAACACCGACGAGAGCGCAGTGCGCCACGAGGCGTAGCGGTGCTCGCGCATGACGGCCTGCAGTTGGACGTGGCTGAGGACGAGCCGGTCGAAGCCGGGGAACGGGACCGGCTCGGCGTCCGCGATTCCGACCACCGGGTAGCTCGCTGCCGTCGTGGCGTTCATCCGCCACGTGCGGGGAGACCGCCATCCCACAACCAGTCGGCGACGCAGATCCGCCATGTGCTCGGACTCAACGAGGTCGAAGGTACGCAGAATCCCGTTGTTCGCCACTTCACCGCGGTTCTCCACCACTGACCACAGACGGGCTTGGTCACCACCTTCGCGGATGAAGACCACCCAGAGCGGCGGCGGCGTGGCCGGAAACTTCCGGACATCGGTGGACTGGTTTCGCGTGTACTCAAGGATCTCCGCGTGCGTGGAGTCCACATGCAGCCCAACCAGTCCACTATCCTCGTGCTCCCGCACGTAGGCATGTCGGATGACGAGAGCGCGGGCCGGGTCGATGTCCGCGTCAATGAGCAGCGGGCCGAGAGTCAGCGGCATGGCGGGTCTCCTTCTTAGTGCGTCTCTCAGGCTATCGACGAGTCGCCGACTACCGCCGACCGCGTCCTGGCCCGAGAGCGCCGCGTGTAGTCTGATGAAGATGTTCAGTCAGCGGCGATTTCGCGGCTCATTTGGGGCAAACCGAGTTCCTGCATGAGGCGAACGCAGGCGGCGGGGTTCTCCAGACTGCGTATCAGGGCGCGTCGCCGTCAGTGTTTGCAGACTGTTGGTCACCTCATAGGTCTGCTTCATGTTCCTACGCCGAGCCACTGGGATCTGACCACTTACCAGCGAGCGATTCGAAGAACGCGTCAGCAGTTTCGGTCACGAGATGATCCTGGATGCTCGGGTTATCACCGTCTCTCCAGTAGGCAACTCGCTTCTCAGTGAAGTCCGAGACGGTCTCGACCAGATACGGCGAAACCCAACACTCCTCAACACCGGCTGCGAAGTCGCTTGACTGTAGGAACGGCAGAAGATCCAAGTCCCGCATGCTCGCGCCGACATATACCCACGTGAACTTATTCTCGCGCGTGCCAATTAGATGGCTCAAGGCCGCCCGCTTGTTGTCGGACAGACCAACCAGAGTGACGTTGTCCGTGACAACGCAGGTTTCAAAGTCATCGAGGCTGCCGTGGACTTTGAGAATCGGTACCGCGCTTTCCTCGCCAGCGAGGTACTTCGTCAAGTAGACCTCTGCCTCGCCGAAGTCTTCGTCGGATGCGAAGACCTTGCGGTCGTTGCTAGAGCCGCTCTCTGCCAGCCTGTCCAAGTTGACCGTAACAACGACCAACTTCCTAACCGCTGCGAGCATCTGATGCAACGAACGCACCGATGGCCCAGGGCTGGCCAGTACCTCAGATTCACGTTCGAGCAATTCCTTCAGAGTTGGCATATCAGCGAACAAACGTTTTTCGACTCGAAGAACTCTCTCAAACGTCAGGAGGCGCGCAAAGTCACCATCGTTCTGAGTCGCTTCCGGTCCTTGTAGTCGCTCGCGCTCGGCCTCTCTGAACTCTCGCGCCAACGCCTCGCTTGTGAGATGACGGTCGGCGTCTCGGTCACCGAGTATGCGGCGGATCGACTGATCGCGGAGCGCGTTTCCCATCGGGAGGCCCGAAGATTGAGAGAAGCCGGCGCCGAGAAAGAGCACCAGCGGGCCTCTCCCTACCGCCGCAAGTTGGGAAGTGCGCTGTTCCAATGCTTGCCTCGGATTTCGCACAATCAGTCGCCCGTCAGCTAATGCATAGTCGAATCCGCGACCGAACTGACAGTGTGTCCCTACATCGATCCCCGGTGCTCCCTCCACCAAGACGACGAGGGTTCTGAGGGTAGCTGGCCGGAGTTCACGCAACTGGTCGACTACCAGGGACCACGCGCCGCGCTTCCTACGAACATCCATACCTTGTTCGCGGTAGTAGATCACGGCAAGCTCGTGCTGAAACGCGTCGGGCCTCAATAGCAGTCGTGCAAGCTTGAGAACCCTCGTTTCGGCATCGCTTGCCGAATCGATAGAGGGAATCTCAGTGAAAGTGACATCCACGCTACCCGCACCCTGGACTATTTTGAGAGTTCGTCTCGTTGGACCCGAATCGACAGTCAAGGCCGTCTCGAGAGCGGCCACCAGGGCAGGATCTAGGGAAACATCTGAGATTGGCTTAGAGAGATCTTCATCCTCGGCGTTGCCAAGCCACCCGCCGGCGGCTTCACACAGTGCTTCGAGGCCGGCGAGAACCGGTGCAGCATCGTCCACTACGACGGGAATGACCAACAGGTCATGACCAGAGTTTCGGTCATGCCGTTCGGCAACGCGCCGAAGAAGGGCGAACAGAGGTTCAACCGGAGGATTCATCTCACCCCTAGGCAGGCTGTCCGGTGAGCTGGTCACCGTAGGCGACAAGGATCCTTCCACGAATGGCAGCCGTATTTGTCGAGTTTTCGTGAAGCTCTCCGTAGCCTGCGAGCACCGAACGGTTCTGACGGAAGACATCCACTAGCTCATCTATGGCGAGGGCAAGTTCGCTTACTGTGGGCCTCCTGCGATGACCACGGGCGAGATCCTTGGCAATGAGTTCAATTGCCCGCTCTACTCCTTCCGGCTCGATATATATGAGACCAGGCCCCGAATCCTTGGGCGAATTGGCGACGAACCCAGAACCAAACCGACGCGCGATCTCACCCATTGGCCAGCCACTTATGAGTTTGGCGCCGCCGCTCTTGATCTTGCTGTTTGGCGCAATAGCACGCGTAAACGCCGCGACTGGCTTGAAGAACGCCTGATCAACCGCATCCCGCCGAGCGAGGTCACGAGAGTCCTGTCGACTAATCGCGTTGGTCCGGCCGACATTGTTGTTGATCAGGAGAGCGATCAGCGCGCCTGCGGCTTGAACTTGCAACGGTTTGTCGACGCCCTCCAACAGTCGAACCACTCCGTTAACGCGGTGGCGTGACCACGACACATACCGGTCGAGCAAGACAGCGGTGGACTCCAGCACGCTCTCTTCCAGAAGGACTGCGTCGCCAGTGTTGCGTGCGAGAGAATTCTGCAGCGCATGCATGCCTGCTACGCCCTCCGGCGTCAGTAGGAGCTTCTTATCAGGAAGACGTAGCAACCATCGACCTGGTACAGCGCCAGCGTTGATCTCAACGCGTTCCAGGGAAGTCAACTCTCTCCGCAGTCTCTGTCCCTGGGCAACTGGATCGAAGTAGACGGAACAACGGTCCAGGTCCTCCTCTATTCCTTCACTCGGACCGTAGAGATGCTCAAATAGCTGCTTCGCGGCTCGCAGAGCCTGATTGGCAGATCGCCGCGTAGTTACGGGCGGAAGTCCGAGATAGATGGATGACCGCTGCGAGTCCGCATCATCAAGATCCTCGGTCACAGCAGATCCTCGATGACCAGTCCGGCTGACTCCAGCGCGGCGGCTCGTCTAAGGAGATCCTTTCGCTCGTCGCCAAGCGCATTCGCAGCAGCTTCTGCGTAGTCGGTCCTGACCGGAAGAACAAGGAGAGTCCGATCGCCCGGACTTGCACTCGCGCGGGCCTTAAGCAGGGTGATTAACTCGTCTCGTCGATCCGCACTCATGAATGCACCGAACTCATCAAGACAGATCAGCCTGTTCTCGGCTTCCGAGTCTTCCTGGTCAAGTTGGACGAGTCGGGCTCGCGCGTACGCGAAGGCCTGCTGGCCGCTACTAAAGGCGTCCAGCGGCTTCTCCCTTGGTTCGCCGCCTTCTGTCCAGCTCACCGATGCCTTCAAAATGCTCACCTCTACGTCTTCAGCCTCGGGCGAGAGGAGTTGCGTGCGAATCGCTTCTTGAGAGAAGTAGTGGCGAAAGTGCGCTTCAAACCAGGCTCTGATTTCCCCGACATACATCGAGGAAACGGAATCTCTGCCCCTCATTTGTTCAGCAATCGACGTCAGCGCTCGCTCGACAGCAAGCAGCTGGTTGGGGAAGTCCTCCAACCTTGTCCGGGCAGCATCAGCACGACTAGAAACTTCAGTCAACCTTGCAAGGGCGGTTTCCGAGTCATCATTCGTAGTGGGCGCGATGTTCGGCAATCCTTCGCGAACCCAAGAGAACTCATCGGAGCCACCGATGTGGTCGCGCGCGACCAGAAGTGCCTGCTGATGCTGATCATGCTTGTGTGTCGCCTCTAGCAAGGACCTCTCGCTCTCAGCCAACCGCCCGCCGACATGCTTTGAATCGGTGCGGACCTTGTCCCACGCGGAGTCGAGATCCTCAACATCGTCTATTCCGCAGGCCTCCAACTGGTTAGCGAGATTCGCCCGAAGAACCACAGCATCCGATCCACCACCCAACAGTCCCCGCTGCTTAACGATCCGTGCTCGCTCTCCCACTAGATCCAACACACGTTCATCGAGTGCGTCTCGGTGACCATGAAGTGACTCAAGCTGCTCGGCCGCGCCAAGGTTCTGCGACTTCGCCAGCTCGGTGACAGTTTCAGTGTGCGTGTTCACAAGACGCCGAAACTTCTCAACCGCCTCGATGAGATTGGGGAGCTTCTGAAGATCAGACAGCCGTCTTGCCGCAAAGTTCACACGCTGCCGCAACGGCTCAAGCTCATCCTTCTCAGGGACCTCATGCAGTTGTAGCTGACGCTCTGCAAGCGCTTGCTTCAGCCCCGAGACCGAAGGGTCCATGGCATAGCCGTCAACCAACACCTGCTCTTGCCCAAGTTCGTCCGCCTCAGCTGCGGCCAGCGGGCCAGTAAGCGAAGAAACGAGATTCAAAAGGCTCGGGATAGTGTCGGCTTTCGCTTGCTCGGCGACCACAGCGTCAAGGGTTGCCTGTGCCTCCCTAATCGCTTCCTCGATCGCGTCTGACGCAGGGTCGACTTTGAGAGCGGCCGCGGCGTCCGAGAGCTGCACGAGTGCCGCGCTCAACTTGCTGCGGTTCCGTTCCAACAGCTTTTCTGCGTTGGCGAGGTCCTTGTATTGTTCTTCACCAAGCGCGGCGGCTACAGCCAGCTTCTCAAGCTCGGAGTTGACGCCCTCTCGCTCGGTCTGCGCGGCCTCTAGGTCGGCTCTGACCGCTTCCAAGCGTTGATCGATCTCGGGCCCCACCGAAAGAAGTTGATCAAGGTCCGCCTTGAGTTCCATTGCTCGTTCGATGTCACGGTAGCGCTGCTCTACGTCGCGCATTGCTTGATCAGCCCGGTTCTTCGCGGCCTGAGCAAGATCGACGGCTCGTTGATCCTCGGCAAGAGTTGCTGTATCAACCTCGGAGGAAACGCTGGTGAGTTCCCGCAGAACGCTCACCGACTCATCTAGTAAACGAAACTCTGGCGCCTCAATCCGATTTCGGAGCCTCTCAACCCAACTCTTATTCGTGTCGATCTCTTCAACGAGAGTATCAACGACCCCGATGTCGCCAGAGAGTCTATGGACTCGGAGAACTTGGCGAACATCGGAAAGCGTCGCGTCGCGCCCATCTATCCGTATCGAGTTAAACCATTCAGTTGTGATTGGGAAACTGAGGAGCTCCCAGGATCGCGTGTCAAATTCCCAGGTAATGTTCGATGCTGTTCCGATTAGTTCATCGACTTGTATCTGCACTTGGCCAAGATTGCTACGCAAGCTGTTCCAGGACCGGTCCTGCTCGCTGTACGGGAGAGTCCCTGTGCAGATCAGCAGCAACCGGATCGCCGAGCTCTTCCCGATGCCGTTGTAACCTTCGAGTAAACTCACCTGGGAAACGTTCATTGACCGAACGACCCTGATAGGCCCAGCGTCGTCTACGTTGATTCGTATCCTCATTTCTCAACCCTCGTATCCTGACCGGGGGCAGTGGAACGCGGGTCGTTCATAAGCTCGAGAACAACCTGCGTCGGGGTTAGGTCTTCTCCGAGCAATAGTTTGGCGACGGTCACATCTGGCCCCTGCGCCGCCGAAAGTAGCTGGAGTACTCGTTCGGTCTCGTGTGACATCGTTCCTCAATCCTTAGCTGTGCACTTCAGCGTCGGCCAGAATGCCGATCTCTTCGATACGCGACCGCGCGATGCCTGCAAATTTCTCTGATAACTCGAAACCGATCGCACGTCGATGTTCGCTAAGTGCAGCGACGAGCGTCGTTCCAGTTCCGCAGAACGGATCGAGCACCACTCCCCCGGGAGGACTACTGGATCGAACCCGGGGCAGCACGAGTTCCATGGGGAACGTTGCAGAGTGTGCCGAATCCCCTCTATCTGGGCTGGCGGTCACGACATCGAGAGCGCCAGGCTCAACGCCATCCAGGTCGTAGTAGTAAGCCGGACGACCAACTTTGCTCCTCGACACGAAATGGAAAAAGTGTTCGTGGCTTAGACGGAGCCGATCGCGTTCGGGACGTGGCGCGACATGGGGCTTGCTCCAAACGAGATCGTTTCGAAGAATCCAGCCGTCCTCTTGCATGGCCAGCGCGAATCGCGCCGGCACCATCAATAGCTGTTTATCGTGAAGCACTCCGCCACTTGGGGTGCGCCGACGGCTACGCTCGCCCTTTCCAAGGCCTTGTCGCCCTTCGTCTCGGATCGAAGACCAACGTCCAAAATATGTGTCGCCCAAGTTGACCCAAAGGTTTGCATCGGGCTTCATTGCGTTCTTGATTCGCCGAAATATTTCAACGAGATGTGCCACGAACCAATCGGGGTACGGTTCTAGACCAAGTACGCCTCCATTGTCTCGGTACCACTCGTAAGGCGGGGCGCTCTTCGGATTATTTCCTGTAGCAGTCCATGCATCTAGAACGCCTTCGTTGTGATCAAGTCCGTAGGTGCGGAGTCCCCAGTACGGGGGCGAGGTCAAGACAAGATCAATGCTGGCTGACTCGATGTGGGCGCTGAGGTCCCAAGCATCACCCACGCGTAAGTCCCAGCCGACCGAAGGAGCGGCGGTTGGCGACGATGGGGTCCATGCGTCGTTGGTCAAAGTCATGAGTCACATCCTAGTTGAAGTGCGGCCGCAGTTCGATAGGTCCTCGACTCGACCCGCAGGCATCGCACGGATGCCACGCTGATCCGCTGCCTTCCGAATCCGGGTGCGGATGAGCAGGACCAGCGTGATCGGACCATTGAGGGTCAGCTTGATCGAGTTCCACGCGCACAGCAGCACCACGAGGTTGAGCCAGCCGGGGCCGCCGGCTTCGATGGTCGTGACGCACCAGTAGGCGGCGAGCAGATACGGGATCGCGAGGAGCATCGCGGGGACACCCCAGCGCAGGCCGCGGCGGGTGCGAGTGGCGGCGAGGAGGAGGTTGGTGGGCGCGTAGCTGAGGATGTCGCGGGTGCGGACGCTGGCCGCCCAGATGAGCCGGAACATGGGCATAGTCCTTCCAGGGGTTCGGCGACAAGAACCTGAAAGGACCGCCCGTAGCGTGCGGGGTGGTCATACCGTCGCGGGGAGCGACAGCGCCAATATAGAGGCCGCTTCGTCCTCCACTGTAGAACGGTGGCCTGACATCAGGAAGGGCACCGGGCTCACAGCGCGCGGCGGACCGGCTCTCGTTCCGGCCTACGTTGCGACTCCTCCCCCGCTCCCTGCGCGAGGCTGCGTGCCCGATCGAGCGCGGCCTTGGCGCGGGCGGCGTCGATCTTCTGCTCGTCGTCCTCGGCCGGGGCACCGAGCGGGGTGTGATCGGTGATGTCGTAGCGATCGCGGTAGGCGGCGACGGTGCGGGCCAGGCGCCGCCAGGTCGCCGCCGTCTTGGCATCCTTCGGCGGCGCGCCGAGCGCCCGCGTCCAGGACTGCTTCTCGGTGAGCGAGGCGTTGAGGAGTGCGGTGGCGCGGGTTTCGATGAGGTCGCGGCGTTCGGTGAGCGCTTGCCGGAACTCGCTGCTCATGGTGCCGGTGGCCTCGGGGATGAGGCCGGCGATCAGGCGCGGTGCCTTCCGTGCCCGCCCGGAGCCGGCGGGTCGCGTGGTGGCTCGGGCGACGCGGTAGTGGAGGACGGCGGCGATGTCGTCGGCGTCGGTGAAGCCGCGTGCTCGCACCAGGCGCGGCAGCAACGTCTCGATGTCGTGGTGGTTGGCCTCGGCGCGGCGGAGCTCGGCGGTCAGCGCCCCGAACGCCGGGGAGGTGATCGCGTCCTCGGCCTCATCCTTGGTGAGACCGGCTGCGCGGACGAGGAGCGCCCACCTGTCGCGCTGCGCTGCGGCCGCGATCGTTTCGTACTCGGCGGCGAGCTGGCCGATGTTCGCCCAGGCGTCCTGTTCGGCGGTGATGGTCTCGTGGGCGGAGAGCTCGGCGCCGACGTGTGCGAGCACCCCGTACAGCACCGACCTCGCGGTGGCTTCGGTGTTGTCGCCGGGGTGCGGGCCGTCGTGGGAGTCGTCGGGCTTGTCGATTGCCACGTAGGCGCGGTTCGTCTCCCGGCCTCGGGTGAGCGCGACGTACAGGTTCTCCCTGGTCATGGTCGCGTCGACCAGGACGTGCGAGGTCTGGACGGTGATGCCTTGTGCCCGGTAGGAGGTGACGGCGTAGCCCAGGTCAAGATGCTCGGCCCCGTAGTCGGCCGGAAGCACGACCGAGGCGCCCCACTTGCGGCCCGCGCGGCGGAGGGTGAGGGAGCCGTCGCCCTGGACCTCGGTGACCGTCCACCTGTCGCCGTTGCGCACCCAGCCCCGACCGGCACGCAGCCGGCGGTCGTTGTGCCGGGTGATGACGGTATCCCCGACCGCGACATGGGTGCCGTCGTGCAGCTCGACTTCGCGGCGGGCGTCCACGGCGCCGTCGAGGATCAGGTCCGTGCGGGCGCGCCGGTTGAGCGCCTGGACGGACTCGTTCGAGTCGGAGACCAGCACCGTCGCCCGCCCGGACTGCCGGTCGGCCCGCCACGTGGCGTAGGCGGCATTGACCATCGTCTCCGTCTCGCCGCCCTGGATGCGGTCATGGTCCAGGTAGGTGTCGATGACCTCGACGCGGCCGTGGCGCAGGCCGAGCGAGGCGGTCTTCTCCCACTCGTTCTCGAAGCGGTGTACGTCGACCAGCTCGGGGGCGTCGTCGCGGTCGTGGACGAGGAGGGAGAACGCGCCGCCGGCATCGACAGACTGGAGCTGAGCGTAGTCACCGACCAGCAGCACCTTCGCACCGGCCTCGGCGGCGAGGTGGGTGATGCGGTCCAGGGACAGGGTGCCGGCGAGGGAGGCTTCGTCCACGATGACGAGCTGGCCCTTGCGGAACGTGTCGCCGTGGACGAGGTGGTTCTGCCACCACTTCGCCGTGTTCTCGGTCTGGATGCCCAGGTCATCGGCAAGGACCTGCGCCGCGACCGCGGACGGCGCCAGCCCGACCACGCTGTCGGCGCCGTGCTCGTGCTCCCACGCCCGCCGCAACGCCGACATGGCCGTAGTCTTCCCCGCCCCAGCCGGCCCCACCAAAACATCGACGATGCGCCCGGAGACCGCGATCTTCGCCAGCGCGGCGGTCTGGTCATTCCCGAGGGTGTGCCCCTTCCGATCCGGGCGCACCGCGATCCGCTCGACCACCGCGAGGGGCACGGTCGGCCCGGTGGTGGTGCGGGCGCGGTCAAGGAGGCGGTCTTCGGCCGCCAGCAGGACTTCGGATGAGAACACGGTGGAGTGCTTCGGCCGGAACACCGATGTGCCGTCCGGTCGCCGGAACACCACCGGGCTCGACGCGAGTTCCGGTGGGGTCAGCCGGAGAGACGCGGCCTCGGCGGCATCCACGACCAGACCGACGACCGCCTCCCGATCCGTAGTTGAAACGAAGCGGTAGCCCATCGTCTGCCGGGCCGCCTCAGCCGTGAGGTTCCACCGGCGCCAGGTGGATCGCTTCTCGCCCACGACATCCACGACCGACTGCCCGAGGGACGCGATCACGTCCAACGGAATGTCGTCGGCGCGCAGCAGCAACGGCGTCTCGTTCGCCGCCACGCCCCGCGCCCACGAGGTCGCATCGGTGCCGAGTAGGCGGCCGGCGCGAACCCGCCACTCGGCCGTGAGGTCGGCGAGGGATCGCACCTGCTTGTCCGGTCTCGTGGTGAGGGTGGCTTGGGCGCGGAGCTTGATGATCGTCGCCGTCGACGGCTGACGACCATGCCGAGCCACGTACTCCGCGATGAGGCGGTTCTTCTCCGCGTCGATGTGTCGGGAGCGGGACGAGAACTCGGCCACCAGCTCCTCCGGCACCGCCGTCACCGCCCAGGCAGGGTTGCGATCACGCCCCATGTCGCGGGCCTCCCACTCCACACCGAAAGCGCGCGTGAGATGGTCGGCGAACACCGCCTCGTGCAGCTCCGAAAGTGCGACGGTCGCGGCGTGCATCGGGCGTCCATCGAGGGAGCGCCATTTGCCGTCGAGGATGGTCTGCACCTTGTTCGAGATGACGACGTGGGTGTGCAAATGTGGGTCGCCTGCGCGGGAGTCGTAGTGGTCGAACGCCGCAGCGATGAGACCGTGGACATCGACTTGTGCGACGGCTTCGTTGCGGGCGGTTGCGCCGGTGCGGGTAGCTGCAACCTCCCGTTCCATGAACGCAACCACCTCCGCAACCGCCGCATGATGCGCATCCGCGATCAACGCCTGGGTCCCCGCGTCCGCAACCGCCCACAACACGCTCGCGGACTTCGGGATGCTGAACGTGAAGTCATATCCGGCGACGGCGCGCCGCGTCCCGCGCACCGCTTCCTCGGCCTCGATCTGCGCGACCGCCTCCGCGCGGCTGGCCGGCCCAAGCGTCGGATCGAGGGCGGCGGTGCGCTCTGCGACGCGCTCGGCCACGGTCTTGTACGCGGGATAGGCAAGGCCGAGGGGGTCGCCGGTGACCGGGTTCCGGCCCATCCCGACCAGGAGCTGGAGCTGGGACTCAGAGACCTGATCGCCGTCCACGATGAGCCCGCTCAATGCGGCGACGCCCGCGCCGAGCCAACGCCCCGGCGGGTTGCCCTCCTCCGCGTAGTAGCGGGTCAAAGGCGTCGATAGCGACCTGTCGCCGTCCCCGGCGGCGACAGTGCGCAGGAGGTACTTGTACCCATCACCGGCGGACATCACCCGCATCGACACTGTCACGCCAGGTAGGTGTTGTACGCGGCCCGGCGAACAAGAGATGAGAAACTTGCCGAATGAAACTAGACGAACTGCTGCAGGTGATGGATCGCGCTGCAGCGAATCTCGTCAAGCTTCAGGCGATCTGGGATCGCGCGCAGCCGATGATCCCGTCGAGCCCACAACGCGGCACCAGTCGGGAGTACGAGGACCTTCGCCGGGCATGGACGCCTTTGCTCGCCGGTCTTCCTCCTATCGACGGGTTCGCCGTCACCGAAGAACTTCCTGACATTGACGAGGTCGGGCAATCGTTTATTGACTACTTCGAGATCGGCGAGCCTGCCTTCGCGCTTATGACTGAGCTGGAGCAGCCTGGCCACCAACTCGATGAGTACCGGTTCAGGCTCGCCCAAGCACGCCGGCGAGCAATCCACGATCGCCTGGACGATCTCACCTCCACTATCAATGTGACACTTGGCCAGATCACCGATTCCGTTACGCGCGACTCATCAGACCGCGTGAGTGACTCAAGAACAGCGGTGGTCGAGGAGTCGATCAGCGAGATCGAGCGTCTACTCGGCGACACCATCGATCGAAAAGGACGATGGGGTGATCTTCACCGACATCTCCGATTCGGTCAGGGACACGACTGGCACGACATCGCCGAGATGGATTGGCCGTCCGTTCGAACGGACATCGAGGCTGCAAGCCTCTCCGAATCTGACCCATTGCCGGTACCAGCGATTGACCTCGGCGTCGCGGCTTCCGCAAGACCCTCGGGTGGCGCAAGCATCGGCATCACGTGGACAGTCCTGGATGACGACAAGTTCGAACGCCTGCTGTTCGATCTGTTGCGCGGCTTCCCCAGCTATCAGAATGTGGAGTGGCTGATGAAGACGCGAGCGCCTGATCGAGGGCGCGATCTTTCCGCCGAGCGCGTCATAAGGGACGACGGCGGAACGACGCGGACAGAGCGGGTCATTCTTCAAGCGAAGCACTGGACATCGAAGTCGGTTGCTCCTGCTGACATCACGAACACACTGGCCGCGCTGCCACTGTGGGAGCCGCCGGTCATCCGAACGCTAGTTATCGCCACGAGCGGGCGATTCACCACCGATGCTGTGGCGATCGTGGAGAAGCACAACGCCGAAGGGAAACTCCCGCTCATCGAGCTCTGGCCAGACAGCCGACTAGAGACGCAATTGTCGCAACGACCAGACCTGATCGCGAGCTATGGCCTTCGCTCGTAAGCAGTCGTCGAGATCTCCTCACTCTGTCAGGGCCAACTTGCTCGGCGGGGATCCGCTGGGCTCTCGACTCCCTCACCGCGGTGCAAAGTGACGAGGAAAGTGATGACGGCGCCCGCGGTGCGAACGACCATCACAGTTTCGGCGTGCGCAATCTCAGGTTCCGCGTATCGACCGTGCCTGCCACCCGGGAGCTGATTCGAGTAGGCATACAGCTTGTCGATCGCTTGCCGTAGCGGCGCATGGTAGCCGGGGCTATCTGGAAACAGGTTGCGTGCAACGTCAGAGAGAGTTGCCTTCGGACTTGACGCAACGATCTTCGCAACCGCTTCGAGTGCATTGATTGCGTCCGCGACGGCGCCCTCCAGGTTCGCCGGCTTGCCGCGCAGGTTGCGCAGCGCGTTGAGGTACTGCTTGCGGACAGGCTCGAACTCGTCCGTCAACGATGCAAGGGCATCGTCCTCGTCGTGTCGAGTTTCGAACTCGTCAGCCGCTGGCTCGTAGAACTCGAATCGCCCGCTTCTCATCTCATAAGCGATCCCACTTCGAGAGAGAGCGCGGTTCGCGGCCCGCTCGATGTCTGAACGAGCTTGCCCCCTCGCGTTCGAGAACTCCGCTTCCAGAGCCTCGTACACATCGATCCAGCTCATCTGATCGAGGATCGCCCTTGCGGACTCGTCCGCGTACGAATCACTCCAGATGTTCGCGTCAGGAAGCTGTTGGGTGTGATCGCAGAGGGCCCGGTAGGCAGCGAGTGAACTCTTCCCGCCGCCACTGACGACATTCCAGAGCACAAGACGAACAGCATCGCTGTCGCACTCCACCAACGTTCGCGAGGGCTCAGCGCGTGCGTACCCAAATCGATCTGCGAACGACATCGCTCTCCTCCCCGTACTGACAACATCTGCTCGCCCATTCTTTCGGAGTCTTCTTCGGATCACACCCGACCTTGACCTGCAAGACGCGTGGTGCCGCTGACGCGAGGTCGGCGACAAC
>CEQU01070475.1_pt1 | contig 147248 bp, 140 predicted proteins | sample 531031 | NCBI WGS metagenome assembly CEQU01 (sample SAMEA2621216, study PRJEB7988) | marine metagenome | isolation source: saline water (ENVO:00002010), including
ACCCAGATACAGCTGGATGTACTGCGTCAACGACGAATGCCCCGCAGAGAGGATGAAACGATCACGACCCGGCCAGTGCACATCCGCGGGGTCGTGGTTCATCACCCGCTGATACAGCAGATACGCCGCCGGAGCGAGACTCATCGCCGTTCCGGGGTGACCATTGCCGACCTTCTCGACAGCATCCGCCGCCAGCACGCGCACGGTGTCCACCGCGCGCCGATCGATCTCTTCCCAACGCAGTTCCGACACAGAGGGCCTTTCTCGAGGGTGCGCTGACGCGCACGGATCCCCGAATCAGCCGGTGGCGAGGGATGGGATCGGCGCGTGCGGCGCGCGTGTCCTCTCAGCATAGCGATTCGCCCTCAGGCCGTCACACGGCCGTGATCCGTGCCGGCGCCCGCGTCGGAGGTCGCACGTCGTCGGGCGGGAGTGTGGTCGCGCGAGCATGCCATAGACTGAAGCGATTGTTCAGGCGGCGATGGCGGGGGAGATGCACACCACGACGGCTCAGACCGGCACCCGGCGAACCGAGGGAACCCGATCGATCCGCCGGACGATCCTGGCTTACGTCGCGCTGACGAAGCCCCGCGTCCTCGAGTTGCTGCTGGTCACGACGGTGCCGGTGATGATCCTCGCCGAGGGCGGTCTGCCCGACCTGTGGCTCGTGCTCGCGACGGTCATCGGCGGCTCGATGAGCGCCGGCTCGGCGGCGGCGTTCAACATGTACCTCGATCGCGACATCGATGCGCACATGCAGCGCACCGTCAACCGACCGCTGGTGACCGGCGAGGTCTCTCCGCGCGGGGCCCTCGTGTTCGCATGGGCGCTGGCCGTGGGCTCGACCGCGTGGCTGTTCGTCACGACGAACGCTCTGGCGGCGGCGCTGTCCGCGGGCGCGATCTTCTTCTACGTCGTGATCTACACGATGCTCCTGAAGCGCCGCACCGAGCAGAACATCGTGTGGGGCGGGATCGCGGGCTGCTTCCCGGTGCTCATCGGCTGGACCGCTGTGACCGGTTCGCTCGCGTGGCCTCCGGTCATCCTCTTCGTGCTCGTCTTCCTGTGGACGCCGCCGCACTACTGGCCGCTGTCGATGAAGTACAAGGACCAGTACGACGACGTCGACGTGCCGATGCTCGGAGCGACCCGGAACGGATCGCAGGTGGGGCTGCAGGTGATCCTCTACGCGTGGGCCACGGTGGTGTGCTCCCTGCTGCTCATCCCGGTCGCGTCGATGGGCATCGTCTACACCGCATCAGCCCTCGTGTTCGGCGGCTGGTTCGTCTACGAGTCGCACGTTCTCTACAACCGAGCCGTCCGCGGCACGGAGCCGAAGCCGATGCGGGTGTTCCACGCGTCGATCACGTACCTGACCCTGCTGTTCGTCGCGATCGCCGTCGACCCGCTGCTGCCCTTCTGAGTCGCAGCGGGCCGCGCGTGCGGTCAGCCGACGCGGTCGGTCTCCGCGTCCGCTTCCGGGCGCGTGATCTCGGGTTCGCTCTGCGGCGCATCCGGCGTCAGGTCGTTCTCCTCCGAGTCGGCCGCCGGGTCGACAGCCTCGACGATCTCCGGTGCAGGATACGGGCGCAGGGTCGCAACGGCCGCGACGGCGAGGGTCAGCAGCACGCCGATGACACCTGCGCCGATGAGCACGGCACCGATGACCGCCGTCGATTGGCCGACGTAGACGTCGACGCCGGTCGCCGTTCCGTCCAGGAGGGTCGTGGTCATCGAGTCCAGCGTTCCGGTCACCATGCTCGCGCCGTATCCGGCCGTGCCGAGGGAGCCTGCGAGAAGGATCCAGAACGGGATGCTGCGCACGAGGCTGGGACGGGTGGTCATTGTCATCTGCTCCTCACGTGCGGCCGGTCGGCCGCGACCGAGGACACGATTCCGGGAGCGTCCGTGCGCGCGGTATGCGGTTCCTCGGTTGCGGGTGGGTGAATCCGATGAGTCCGCTATGAGCGCGGGGCCGGGTCTGATCGCGGATGGGTCGCCGGCAGCGACTGGTGCAGGACGACCGCGGTCATGGCTGCGACGAGGACCACCGCGAGCACCATGTGGATGTTCACCAGCACGATCGGGAGGCCGGCGCGTGCCTGCCACAGGCCCACGGCGATCTGCGCGGCCTCGGTGAGGAGGAGCAGCCCTGTCCACAGCGGCAGCCGAAGGGGGGCCGGCATCCGGAAGGCGAGGGCGAAGATCGCCAGCGAGAGCGCCAGCGTCACATAAGCCGGCCAGGAGTGGACATGCTGCATGAGTTCCGGGTCGAGACCGTTCCGTGCCGCACCGCCGTCGCCGGCATGCGGCCCCGAACCCGTGACGAGGATGCCGACGGCGACCGTCACCAGCACGCCGACGGCCGTGACGGCGACGAGCGCGCGGTAGGTCCGGGGTACGGCGACGCGTCGCGGACCCGGCACGGCGTACACCCGCACCACGAGGCCGGCCGACAGGGCCACGAGCACCACGGACGCGAAGTAGTGCAGGCCGACGACGTAGGGGTTGAGGTTCGTCAGGACGGTGATGCCGCCGATGATCGCCTGCAGCGGCACGTAGAGGCCGATCGCGAGGGCGAGCCAGAAGAGGTCGCGACGGCGTCGACGCATCCGCACGACGAAGAGGAACGTCACGATCGCCACCGCCACCAGCACGAACGTCAGCAGGCGGTTCCCGAATTCGATGACGCCGTGGATGCCCATCTCCTGCGTCGCCACGAACGATTCGTCGGTGCAGCGCGGCCATGTGGGGCATCCGAGACCGGAGCCCGTCAGTCTCACGAGACCGCCGGTGGCCACGATGCCGATCTGCACGACGAGAGTCGCCCAGGCCGCGGCCACGACACGCCGGTCGACACGGTCGGGGAGGAACGCGACGATCCGCCCACGGATGCCACCGGAGGACTCGACGGAAGAGGCGTTCTCGACGGGGGAGACGGAGGAGGGCATGCGCGGCCTTCCGGGTGCACGGCATCGGGCCGCTCTCGGTGCGGCCGCCGGTGAACCCTGTAGAATCGAGTGGTTCGGGATGCGACGCTGTCGCGTTTCGCATCACTGACAGTCTAGGCGCGGTAACGAGGCGCCTGTGATCGGGCCCACCTGAGCGGCATCCACCTTCCAAACTCCCGAAGGGCGGGGAATGCCGGGGCGGATGACAACGTTGCGGCCCAAGAGAGAGGAGTTGAGCCATGTCGGATGTGCTGATCGATCGTCCCGAGCTCGATGGCCTGGGGGTGTACGAGTTCGGATGGCATGACCCGGACGTCGCCGGCGCGAGCGCGAAGCGCGGCCTCTCGGAGGCCGTCGTGCGCGATATCTCCCGCCTGAAGAACGAACCGGAGTGGATGCTGAAGGCCCGCCTCAAGGGTCACCAGCTGTTCGAACGCAAGCCGATGCCGACGTGGGGCGCGGACCTCTCCGACATCGACTTCGAGAACATCAAGTACTTCGTGCGCTCCACGGAGAAGCAGGCGCAGTCGTGGGAAGACCTTCCCGAGGACATCAAGAACACGTACGAGAAGCTCGGTATCCCGGAGGCGGAGCGTGCGCGCCTCGTCGCGGGCGTCGCGGCCCAGTACGAGTCCGAGGTCGTCTACCACCAGATCCAGGAGGACCTCGAGCGTCAGGGTGTCATATTCATGGACACCGACACCGCGCTGCGCGAGCACCCGGAGTTCTTCGAGGAGTATTTCGGCACGGTGATTCCGGCGGGTGACAACAAGTTCGCCGCGCTGAACACGTCGGTGTGGTCCGGCGGGTCGTTCGTCTACGTTCCGAAGGGCGTGCACGTCGACATCCCGCTGCAGGCCTACTTCCGTATCAACACGGAGAACATGGGGCAGTTCGAGCGCACGCTGATCATCGCCGACGAGGACTCCTACGTTCACTACATCGAGGGCTGCACCGCCCCGATCTACAAGAGCGACTCGCTGCACTCGGCCGTCGTCGAGATCGTCGTCAAGAAGAACGCCCGCGTGCGGTACACGACGATCCAGAACTGGTCCAACAACGTCTACAACCTGGTGACCAAGCGCGCCGTCGCCCACGAGGGCGCGACGATGGAGTGGGTCGACGGCAACATCGGCTCCAAGGTCACGATGAAGTATCCGTCGATCTTCCTCATGGGCGAGCACGCCAAGGGCGAGACGCTCTCGGTCGCCTTCGCCGGTCCGGGTCAGCACCAGGACGCCGGGGCGAAGATGATCCACATGGCGCCGTACACGCAGTCCTCGATCGTGTCGAAGTCGATCGCGCGCGGTGGCGGGCGAGCCGGCTATCGGGGCGAGGTCCGTGTGGCGGAGAACGCGCATCATTCCGCCAACACGGTGCGATGCGACGCCCTGCTGGTCGATACCATCTCGCGCTCGGACACCTATCCGGCGATCGACATCCGGGTCGACGATGTTCAGCTCGGCCACGAGGCCACGGTCTCGAAGGTCAGCGAGGAGCAGCTGTTCTATCTGCAGTCGCGAGGCCTCGAGGAGGACGAAGCCATGGCGATGATCGTGCGCGGCTTCATCGAGCCCATCGCCCGCGAACTGCCCATGGAGTACGCCATGGAACTCAACAAGCTCATCGAGATGGGCATGGAAGGATCCGTCGGCTAGATGACGACCACCACTCAGGCACCCGCGACGGTGCCCGGATCAGTGCCGCATTCGGACGGGGCAGGATCGTTCGTCCCGGTTCAGACTCGCTCAGAGCGACCGACATCGTTCGACCCCGCGGACTTCGAGCGTCCCACCGGCCGCGAGGTCAACTGGCGCCACGCGCCGCTCGACCGCCTCGGGACCCTCTTCGTCGACGAGGAGACCGACGGGCAGGGAGCGCCGGCCGTCTCCGATGACCGAGAGACGATCGCCGACCTCATCGTGGCCCCGGCCGATGACGACGCCGGACCGAGGGGCGAGGTCTTCCGGCCCGAGGATCTCATCAGCGCGATCGCGTGGAAGCGGGGCGCGAACGCGCTGCACCTGCGCGTGCCCGACGGCGGCGAGTTCGACGAACCGTTCGTCCTCTCGCTCCGTGGCGCGGGCGCCGAGCGTCACGGCAACGCGCATCTGGTCATCGAGGCGGCTCCGAACTCCCGCGCGACGGTCGTCCTGGACCACAGCGGATCGGCGGCGTACGCGCAGAACGTCGAGGTGATCGTCCGCGACGGCGCCACGCTGAAGCTCGTGACCGTCCAGCGGTGGGACGACGACGCCGTGCACGCCGCGTCGCACCAGGCGAGAGTCGACAAGGACGCGACGCTCACGCACGTCGTCGTCACCTTCGGCGGCTCCGTCGTGCGGGTGAACCCGTCGGTCGAACTCGCCGGTCCGGGCTCCGAGGCGCGCCTGTACGGACTGTCCTTCGCGGACTCGGGTCAGCATCTCGAGAGCCAGGTGTACCTGCACCACAAGGGCCCCCACACCGTCGGCGACGTTCTCTACAAGGGCGCCCTGCAGGGGGCTTCCGCCCGGAGCGTCTGGATCGGCGATGTGCTGATCGGTCCCGATGCGGTGGGAACGGATTCGTACGAGGCGAACCGGAACCTCGTGCTCACCGACGGTGCACGAGCCGACTCGATCCCGAACCTCGAGATCGAGACGGGCGATATCCAGGGCGCCGGGCACGCCAGTGCGACGGGCCGCTTCGACGACGAGCAGCTGTTCTACCTCCAGGCTCGCGGCATCGCCGAGGATGAGGCGCGTCGGCTCGTCGTCATCGGCTTCCTGTCCGAGATCGTGCAGCGGATCGGCATCCCGGCGCTGCAGGACGAACTGACGGCCGCGATCGAGCGTGAGCTCGAGGACGGCGCCGCGTGAGCGCACAGCGAGCCTGTTCGCTGAGCGAGCTCGAGCAGGACACCGCGCACCGCGTGGAGCTCGACGGCGTGCCGATCTCGGTCGTCCTGGACGCAGAGGGCGTCGTGCACGCGATCGGCGACACCTGCACCCACGGCGACATCTCGCTGTCCGAAGGATTCGTCGAGGGGGACACCCTCGAATGCTGGGCGCACGGCTCGGCGTTCTCGCTCATCACCGGCAGACCTCAGAACCTTCCGGCCTTCGAACCGGTCCCCGTCTACGTCGTCGAGATCGACGGCGACGACGTGATGATCGATCCGGCCGTGACCAAAGACCTGACTTGACGAAGGAACACATCATGACTGTCCTCGAGATCCGCGACCTGCACGTGACGGTCGAGACCGAGAAGGGGGCCACCCCCATCCTGAACGGCGTCACACTGACCATCCGAACGGGCGAGACGCACGCCATCATGGGCCCGAACGGGTCGGGAAAGTCGACGCTCGCGTACACGATCGCCGGACACCCCAAGTACACCGTGACGGGCGGATCCATCACGCTCGACGGCGAGGACGTGCTCGAGATGTCCGTCGACGAGCGCGCCCGCGCCGGGCTCTTCCTGGCGATGCAGTACCCTGTGGAGATCCCCGGGGTGACCGTGACGAACTTCCTCCGCACCGCCAAGACCGCCATCGACGGCGAAGCACCCGCGATCCGCTCGTGGACCAAGGACGTCCGCGAGTCGATGACGAATCTCCGGATGGACCCGACGTTCGCGCAGCGCAACGTCAACGAGGGATTCTCCGGCGGCGAGAAGAAGCGCCACGAGATCCTGCAGCTCGAGCTGCTCCGCCCGAAGCTCGCCGTGCTGGACGAGACCGACTCCGGGCTGGACGTCGACGCCCTCAAGATCGTGTCCGAGGGTGTCAACCGGGCGAAGGAGCAGACCGACCTCGGTGTGCTCCTGATCACCCACTACACCCGCATCCTGCGTTACATCCGGCCTGATCACGTGCACGTGATGGTCAAGGGCCGCATCGTCGAGGAGGGCGGCCCGGAACTTGCCGACCGGCTGGAGGACGAGGGCTACGATCGCTTCGTTCCGCAGGTCGCTGAGCCGACCGTCGACGCCGGCGCGTAGAATCGTTACATGACCGTCACGCTCACGACCGAGAAGTACGACGAGGTCTCCGAAGCGCTCAAAGACGTCATGGATCCGGAGCTCGGGATCAATGTCGTCGATCTGGGGCTCATCTACGACCTCGCGTGGGACGACGACAACGACGCCCTCGTGATCCACATGACACTCACGTCCGCCGGCTGCCCGCTGACGGACGTGCTCGAGGAGCAGACCGCGCAGGCGCTCGACGCCGTGGTGGATCGATTCCGGATCAACTGGGTCTGGATGCCGCCGTGGGGTCCGGAGCGGATCACCGACGATGGGCGCGACATGATGCGTGCCCTCGGTTTCGCGATCTGACGCGCACTCCTCGTGACCGAGGTGAAGGGCGCGACCGCTTGCGCGGTCGCGCCCTTTCTCACATCTCGGCGCGGCCGAGGCGCCAGTAGCCCATGAAGGCGACCGCTCGGCGATCCACGCCCCGCTCACTGACGAGATGACGACGGAGCGCCTTGATGCCGCCGGCTTCCCCGGCCAGCCACGCGTAGAGCGGTGCGCTCATCAAGGCGGCGCCGCCCTTGGCCGTGCGCGGCACCTCCCAGAGGAGCTGGGTGTCGATGTCGATCTCTTCGACGTCGGCTCCCGTCCCGCCGGGCGCGAGACGTTCGGCGACGTGCGGCACGGTCGTGGTGAGGAAGTCGTGCCGCGTGTCGGCGGTGCGGTGCCCGATGGACATCCCGAACCCGGGATGGGTCGGCATGTAGGCCGCATCGGCCGGCTCGGGCAGCTCGAGAACGACGTGTCCGCGAGCCTCCGGCGGGAGCTGCTCGAGGATGACCGCGATCGCGGGGGCCGCGGTCTCATCTCCCACGAGCAGGACGGCGTCGGTGCGCTCAGGCGGGACGAAGTCGATGCCGAAGCTCACGCCGGTCGCGGCCGTGGACGGAGCGAGGATCAGCAGCTCGTCGCCGATCCTCGCGTCGTCGATCCACCGGGAGGCGGGGCCGGCGACGTCGTGCACGACCATGTCGACATCCACCTCTCGCAGCTCGTGACGCACGCGTCGCGTGGTGTAGGTGCGGATGTGGGGGCGGGTGTCCGAGGGGAGCTCCCGCCACTGCGCGTACCAGTCGTCTCCGGTCGGCATCGCCTCCAGTGGTGCTGTCGCGGTGGGGAAGATGAGCTTGATCCGCTGATCGAAGCCCGGGTCGCCGTAATCGTCGAGGTCGTCGCCGGTGAAGGTGAAGCGTCGGAAGCTGGGGGTCAGGTCGCTGATGGCCGTCACACGCACCCGGAAGAACCGGTAGGGCTTGTCTGTCATGGTGTCACTCCGTCCAGGGGGTCGAGGATGTGGTGGCGTCCACGGGGGAGGACCATCGGAGACCCCGAGACCGGGTCGTCGATGACGAGGGAGTCCAGGTCGAAGACGTCGCGAATGAGTTCGCGGGTGATGACATCCGACGGCGGACCGCTCGCGACGAGTCGACCGCGTCTGAGGGCGAACAGATGGTCGGCGTACCGCGCCGCGAGATTGATGTCGTGCAGGACCATGACGATCGTCGTGCCCCGCCGGCGGTTCAGATCGGTGAGCAGGTCGAGAACCTCGACCTGGTGACTGACGTCGAGGAAGGTCGTCGGCTCGTCCAGCAGCAGCACGCCCGTCTCCTGAGCCAGTGCCATGGCGATCCACACGCGCTGCCGCTGTCCGCCGGACAGTTCGTCGATCGGGCGGTCGGCGAGGTCGTTCACACCGGTCGCGTCGAGGGCGTGCGCGACGGCGACGTCGTCCTCGGTCGTCCAGGACCGGAAGAGCTTCTGGTGCGGGTGCCTCCCGCGTCCGACGAGTTCCGACACCACGATGCCCTCGGGGGCGATCGGCTGCTGCGGGAGCAGTCCGAGCGATCGGGCGAGTTCCTTGGTGGGGATCTGGTCGATGCGACGGCCGTCGAGGACGACCGTTCCGCTCTCCGGCGCGAGCAGCCTCGACATCGTCTTGAGCAGCGTCGACTTGCCGCACGCGTTCGCGCCGACGATCACACTGATCCTGCCGGCGGGCACGTCGAGGTCGACGTCGTCGACGATGACGGCGCCCGCGTAGCCGGCGACGAGGCCCTCCGTGCGGAGCTGGTGTGCGTGGGTCATGAAGAGCCTCCGCGGCGGCTGGTACGGATGAGCAGGTACAGGAGGTAGGGAGCTCCGAGGATGCCGGTGATGACGCCCACGGGGAACTTCGTGTCGAAGGCGAACTGCCCCAGGAGGTCGGCCGCGAGCACGAGGCACGACCCCGTGAGCGCCGCCGGGACGACCACGGATGCGCCCGCGCCGACGATCCGGGTGGCGATCGGTCCGGCGAGGAAGGCCACGAAGGCGATCGGTCCGGTCGTGGCGGTGGCGAAGCAGGCCAGGGCGACCGCCGAGACGACGAGAAGGAGCCGCGTGCGGTCGACACGCACCCCGAGGGCGGTGGCCGACGCGTCGCCGAGTTCCAGGGCGCGCAGATCCCTGCTGAGCAGCAGCACGATCGGCACCAGGACGAACACCGCGACGGCAAGCGGCGGCACGTCCTCCATCCGCGCACCGTTGAGGCTGCCCGCGAGCCATCGTGCGGCGACGGCGACGTCGTAGACCTGGGCGCGGACGAGGAGGTAGGCCACGACGGCGTCGAGCATGGCGCCGATGCCGATGCCGATGAGGATCAGACGGCCGCCGGTCGACGTGCCACCACGAGCAGCGATGTAGATGACGACGGCCGTTCCCACGCCGGCGAGCAGGGCCAGCGTCATGGTGGCCCCGCTGCCCCAGCCCAGCACGATCAGCGAGAGGATCGCCGCCGCACTGGCACCGGAGGTGATCCCGATGACGTCCGGACTGGCGAGAGGATTGCGCAGCATGGTCTGGAAGGTCACGCCGGCGACGCCGAACGCGACACCCGCGAGGACACCGGTGAGGGTACGGGGTATTCGGAGTGTGCCCACGGTGAAGGATGCCCCGGGAACGTCGTTGCCGAGCATGACCGCGATCAGATCGCCGAGCGGGTAGACGGTGTTGCCCAGCGTGAGCATCGCGATGCTGAGGCCGATCAGAAGGATCACCAGCGCGGCGACCGCGATCGTGCGGCGACGCGTCCGTGCGCGGCGGCCTGCGCGGACCGCGGCGGCGGTTCCGTCGATGATCTCTGCTGTCGCGGTCACAGCGCCCTCATCCGGGTGCGGCGAGCGATGACGATGAGAACGGGGGCCCCGACGAATGCGGTGATGATGCCCGCCTCGACCTCGCCGGGGGAGCCGATGACACGTCCGATCGTGTCTGCCGCGACGAGGAGGATGGCGCCGCCGATCGCGGAGAGAGGGAGGAGCCACCGCTGGTCCGGCCCGGAGACGAGGCGCACCACGTGCGGGACCATGAGCCCGACGAAGCCGATCGGGCCGGCGACCGCGGTGACGGCGGCGCACAGGGCGACCCCCGCGATGGCGGCGACGATGCGGATGCGTCCGACGTGCACGCCGAGGCCCGTCGCCACGTCATCGCCCATCGCGAGCGCGTTCAGAGCCGAGGCGGAGAAGATGGCGACGATGGCGCCGAAGACGAGAACGGGCGCGACCACCGCCATGGTCTCCCATTCCGCTCGTCCGACATTGCCCACCTGCCAGTAGCGGAACTCGTCGAGCACGTTCTGACGCGGCAGCAGGATCGCTGACACGAGCGACGTGAGGGCGGCGGTCGTCGCAGCTCCCGCCAGCGCGAGCTTGATGGGCGTCGTGCCGCCGGCGCCGACCGATCCGACGAAGTATACGAAGACGGCGGTGAGGCCGGCGCCGATGAGGGCCAAGCTGAGGTAACCCCACGTGTCTGCCAGGCCGAAGAAGGCGATGCCGATGACGACGGCCAGCGCGGCGCCGGTGTTGACGCCGAGGATGCCGGGGTCCGCGAGCGGATTGCGGGTGATGGCCTGCATGAGGGCGCCGGAGATGGCCAGCGCCGCACCAGCGAGCATGGCGAGCGCGGTGCGGGGGATGCGGCTCTGCACCGCGAGTGCACCGATCTCGGTGGGTGTCTGCCCGCGCAGCCACGTGGTGACGCCGTCGACGACCTCGGTGACGCTGACCGGCCTGGAACCGAATGCCAGCGAGAGGATCACGGTGACGACGAGGAGAGCGAGTCCGATGACGAGGGCCACGACACGCGGCCGCGCGCTCGCACGAGAGGCGGGCGCGCGGCGCGTGTTCGCGGCGAGGAGCGTCACTGAGCCTGCGAGGCGGCGTCCTCGAGCATCGCGACGTACTCGTCGAGGACCCACGGGATCGACAGTGCGGTCGGGCTGACGGCGGCGCTCAGGGCGTCTCCGTTTCCGACCTCCACGACGGCGCCGTTCTGCACGGCGGGCAGGGTGCTCCACAGCGGGTCGGCCTGCATCGCCTCGAGCAGGCTGCCGTCGCCGTAGCTGACGATGATGTCGACGTCGGCGAGCTGGTCGGCGTTCTCCGCGCTGAAGTCCTGGTAGAAGGAACCCTCCGCCGCGGCGTCGATCGCGACCTGCGGCAGATCGAAGCCGAGGTCGTCGAGGAAGGCGGTCCGCGAGTCACCGCCGGTGTAGAGCGAGACGGTGGAGAGGTCGGCCGGGCTCGCGTAGAAGAACGCCGCCGTCTTCCCGGCGAAGTCGGCCTCCGCCGTCGCGTCGGCGATCTGCTGCTCGAGATCGGCGACGAGCTGTTCGCCTTCCTCGGCCATGCCCAGCGCTTCGGCGTTCAGGATGATGGTGTCTCGCCACGGCGTGAACCAGGCGATCTCGGGATACGCGACCACAGGGGCGATCTCGCTGAGCGTGGAATAGTCCTCCTCGCTCAGGCCCGACTGGGCGGCCAGGATCACATCGGGGGCGGTGTCGGCGATGGCTTCGAAGTCCACACCGTCGGATGAGGAGAAGATGACGGGCTCCTCACCGCCGAGCTCGTCGATCGCATCCTGCGTCCACTCGTAGACGCCGAGCTCGGCTTCGCCGGTCCACGCCCACACCTGGGAGTCCATCCCCACGGGAACGACTCCGAGGGCCAGGGGGACGTCCTGGTTGCTCCACGCGATCGCGGCGACCCGTTCCGGCTGCGACTCGATGACCGTCTCGCCGAGAGCGTGCTCGATCGTCACGGGGAAGGTGTCGCCGGTCGTCGACGACGATGCGTCCTCGGACTCTTGGACACCTGTTGCGCAGCCTGCGAGGGCGACACCGAGTGCGGTGGCGGTCACGGCGGCGAGCGCTATGCGTGTGCGGGGGGAGCGGAACAAGATTCCTCCTAGGTGTTAGGGCAGGCTTACTTTACCCGACATTCGGAGTGCTCTCGAACCCCTCGGCTCGCAGCGGGGAGGCGAATCAGTCGCGGGATGTGTCGACGCGGCGCACGAGGGCCCAGGCTCCCGGGATGACCGCCGCGGCGATCGCCGCTTTCACCACGCCGCCGATGACGAAGGGGAACAGTCCCGCCTGGAGGAGCTGCCACACCGACAGTTCCAGTCCCATCACGCCGTTCAGGATGAGTGCCATGTAGGGGATGCCCACGACGAAGGGGACGGCGCTGGCGGCGACGAAGCCGACGAAAGCGAGCCAGGGCTTGCGGTCCCACGCGCGCTCGGCGAACCAGCCCGCGACGAATGCCGCCCCGATGAAGCCCAGGATGAATCCGAAGCTGGGCTTGGCGACCGCCGCGACCGTTCCGGTGAAGTCCGCGAAGACGGGGAGCCCGGCGAGCCCGATCACCAGGTAGGCGAGAAGGGCGAGCGCGCCCCGCCGTGCGCCGAGGGCGGCGCCGACGACCACGACAGCGAGGGTCTGACCCGTGATCGGGACCGGCCACAGCGGCACGGACACCTGCGCGAGCACGGCCACGACGGCGACGCCGGCGAGGATGAGCGCGGCGTCGGTCGCGAGCGCGCGGGCGCGTCCTTCGGGCCGTGCGATGACATCGGCCAGCACGCGTCGACGGGCGGGGGAGGGGGCAGCGAGGGTCATGGCGCTCCTTCGGAGGTCGTGCCCGGCGGTCTCCGGGCCGTTCCCGACTTATACTAGGAGGCTGGCCGTCGGCCTCCCTTGTCCCCTGTCACCAACGAAACGGACGATCGCTGTGCTTGCCGTGCACGACCTCGAGATCCGCGTGGGCGCCCGCGTGCTCATGTCGGAGGTCTCCTTCCGCGTCTCCGACGGCGACAAGATCGGGCTCGTCGGGCGCAACGGCGCCGGAAAGACCACGCTCACCAAGGTGCTGGCCGGCGACGTGCTGCCTTCTGCCGGGCGCGTCGACCGCTCCGGCGAGCTGGGCTACCTGCCGCAGGACCCGCGGTCCGGCGATCCGGAGATGCTGGCTCGCACCCGGATCCTCGACGCCCGCGGCCTGGGCACGATCGCGATCGGCATGCGGGAGACCTCCGAAGCCATGGGTTCGGACGACTCCGCCGTCGCGGAGCGGGCGATGCGGAAGTACGCCAACCTGACCGAGCGGTTCGAGGCCCTGGGGGGCTATGCCGCGGAGGCCGAGGCGGCCTCGATCGCCCACAATCTCTCCCTGCCGGACCGCATCCTGGACCAGCCGCTGAAGACGCTGTCGGGCGGGCAGCGCCGGCGCATCGAGCTGGCGCGCATCCTCTTCTCGGACGCCCAGACGATGATCCTCGACGAACCCACCAACCACCTCGACGCGGACAGCGTGGTGTGGCTGCGCGAGTTCCTGAAGTCCTACAAGGGCGGGTTGATCGTGATCAGCCACGACGTGGAGCTCGTGGGCGAGACGGTCAATCGCGTGTTCTACCTCGATGCCAATCGTCAGGTCATCGATGTGTACAACATGAACTGGAAGAACTACCTGCGACAGCGGGTCGCCGACGAGGAACGGCGCAAGAAGGAGCGGGCCAACATCGAGAAGAAGGCGACCGCGCTGCAGCTGCAGGCGGCACGCTTCGGTGCGAAGGCGAGCAAGGCGGCCGCCGCGCACCAGATGGTCGCACGCGCCGAGAAGATGCTCTCCGGTCTCGACGAGGTGCGCCAGGAAGACCGCGTCGCGAAGCTGCGCTTCCCCAAGCCCGCCCCGTGCGGCAAGACACCGCTGATGGCCAAGGCGCTGTCGAAGTCGTACGGGTCGCTGGAGATCTTCGCCGACGTCGACCTCGCGATCGACCGCGGCTCGAAGGTCGTCGTGCTCGGCCTGAACGGTGCCGGCAAGACGACCCTCCTTCGTATCCTCGCCGGCGTCGACCGGGCCGACACGGGTGTCATCGAGCCGGGCCATGGTCTCAAGGTCGGCTACTACGCGCAGGAGCACGAGAACCTCGACGTGAACCGTTCGGTGCTCGAGAACATGATGTCCGCAGCGCCCGACATCACCGCGACCGAGGCGCGCAAGGTGCTGGGGTCGTTCCTGTTCACCGGTGACGACGTGCTCAAGCCTGCGGGAGTGCTCTCGGGCGGTGAGAAGACCCGGTTGTCGCTGGCGACCCTCGTGGTGTCGTCGGCGAACATGCTGCTCCTCGACGAGCCCACCAACAACCTCGACCCCGCTTCGCGCGAGGAGATCCTGGGAGCCCTCGCCCACTACGAGGGCGCGGTCGTGCTCGTTTCCCACGACGAGGGCGCCGTGGAGGCGCTGAACCCGGAGCGGGTCCTCATCCTCCCCGACGGTGTCGAGGACATCTGGGGGCGCGACTACATCGAGCTGATCACGCTGGCGTGATCACCGGCCGAGGGCGTCCACGAGCGCGTCCTCGGCATCCGCATCGTGGTCGCGGCGTCGCCGGGCGATGGGTCCGGTCGTGTCCGCCGGCTTCTCGTCGTCTTCGTCATCGTCGCGTCGCGCGCGGATCTCGGTGCGGATCATGTATCCGATGAACACGAAGCCCATGATCGCGAAGAGGATCCACTGAATGGCGTACGACAGGTGCGGCCCGGGGTCGGCCGACGGGTCGTCGAGTGCGCCGAGCGTCGTCGCCGGCGCGGGCTGCTCCGACACCAGGGCGCCGTAGGCGCTCTGCTCGACTCGCTCGCCGTCGGCGACGACCGCCGCGATGAGCGGGAGGTTGATGGTGGGGATCTGCCCGCCGTCCACGGACTCTCCGGACGACGTGAGAGCCTCTCCCGGTCGCAGACGCACCGTCACCTCGACGGTGCCTTCCGGAGGGGCTGCGACGGCGTCGGGCTCGCGGCTGCTCTCGCCGGGAGGCACCCACCCACGATCGACGATCAGGATGCGCCCGTCCTCGAGGCGGAAGGGAACGAGCACCTCGAACGCCGCGGTGCCGCCGTGGGGACGGTTTCGCACCAGCAGCTGATCCGCCGGGAGGTACTCGCCGGTCATCACGACCGGGTGCCACTCGTCTTCGGGGTCGAGCGTCGATCCCTCCGGGACGAGGTCCGCCAGACCGACGGGCACGGCGTCGTAGTTGCGGTCGACGAGCTCCAGTTCGGCGGCACGCGACTCGTTCCGCTCGAACTGCCAATGGGACAGGAACGCGCAGGCGATCGCGAACAGCACCGCGACGGCGACGTATCCCGACCACCGCACGGCCGTCGGCGCCGTGCGCCGGCTCATGACGTCGCCTCGAGTTCGGAGACATCGAGCGGGAAATCACGCGCGGCGAGGAAATCCCGCAGGAAGGCGCGGTGCGCATCGCAGGCGACCCACGTCTTGCGACGGTCGGCCCCGTGGATGCGCGGGTTCCGCCAGTCGATGCGCCAGCGCGCGGTCTCGCGGCATCCCGCTCGAGAGCAACGCGCGTCACCCACCCCTGTTCTCGCCTTCGCGACGTGTCTCCTCGATGCGGATGACACGGGGCCGCGCCTGCTGCACGGCTTCGTCGTCACGCTCTGGCGCGGAGCGGACCGCCGCCGCCGGCAGCGCCCGTTCGGGGCTCTCGACGCCGGTCTCGCGAACATCGGACCCGACGTTCGCGAACACCACGGCAACGTAGGGGAGGAAGATCGCAGCAGCCGCGAAGGCCCACGTCCACCATCCGTACGGGGTGACGAAGACCATCAGCGCGAAGCACAGCACGCGGATCCCCATGGTGACGAGGTACGTGCGCGCGCGGGAGTCCGCGCCCTCGCGCGGTGCGCGGGGGAGGGACGTCGCCGACGGCGTGTGGTGCGAGTGCTTCACGGTCCCTCCAGGGTACGCCCGCTGCGCACCCGGGAGCCCGCGGGTCAGCTGTAGGTCGACTGCGACACAGCGGTGAGGAAGACGCCGAAGAAGAGCATGACCGCGATGACTCCGATGACCGCCAGGGCCAGGCCGACGTAGCCGACGATCAGGCCGGCGAGGGCCAGGCCGCGACCTTGTTCGCCGGTGCGGGAGATCTGAGACAGCGACATGTGCCCGGTGATGACCCCCGCGAGCGAGCCGAGGAACGGCAGGATCACGAAAGCACTGATCGAGGCGATCAGCGAGACGATCGCGAGGGTGTTCGTCCGCGCGCCCGCAGGACCTCCCGCGCCGTAGGGCGGTGGTGTCGCACCGTGAGCCGGCGGCGGATACGCGCCGGGCGACAAGGGTCCGCCATGGGGGTCGGGCTGTGTCATGGGAGGCCTTTCTCGAGGGCGCTTCCAGCGTGGCAGTGCCGACGGACGGGTGTCAATCGCGTGCCCGCTAGGCTGAGGCGGGTCCCCGCCCGCAGCATGAAGGAGCATCAGCTATGTCCTCTGAGCACGTCGTCCTCGTCACCGGGGGAAACCGTGGCATCGGCCGCGCCATCGCCGAGCGGTTCGTCGCAGAGGGCTACCGCGTCGCGGTGACCGCGCGCAGCGGGGAGGGCCCGGAGGGCACGCTCACGGTGCGGGCCGACGTGACGGACGCGGCTGCCGTCGACGCCGCCTTCACCGAGGTCGAGGGCGCGCTCGGACCCGTCGACGTGCTGGTGGCCAACGCGGGCATCACACGCGACACCCTCCTCCTCCGGATGAGCGAGGACGACTTCGACGACGTGGTGTCCACGAACCTCGGCGGATCGTTCCGCGTCGTCAAGCGCGCCTCGAAGGGCATGCTCAAGAAGCGCTGGGGTCGGGTGATCCTGATCTCCAGCGTGGTCGGGCTGCTGGGCTCTGCCGGTCAGATCAACTACAGCGCGTCCAAGAGCGGGCTGGTCGGCTTCGCCCGGTCGCTCACCCGCGAGCTCGGCGCGCGCGGGATCACCGCGAATGTCGTGGCCCCGGGCTTCATCGAGACCGACATGACCGCTGGACTGCCGGAGCAGACCCAGGCCGACTACAAGAAGAGCATTCCCGCCGGTCGCTTCGGATCATCCGATGAGGTCGCCGGTGTGGTTGCGTGGCTCGCCTCCGACGCGGCCGCCTACGTCTCCGGCGCCGTGATCCCGGTCGACGGCGGCCTCGGCATGGGTCACTGACCCGCCGGGTGCCCGGACTCCTCGCCGGGGGCGCCGGGGGTCTCCCGCACCGCTTCGAGGAGCGCTCGAGCCGTTCGCTCCGGAGCCGAGAACTGCGGCCAGTGCCCTCCTGCCGCACCGTCGTCGTGGAGCTGGATGATGCGGAGATCCTCGACGGCTGCCAGCTCCGCCGCCCACGGGGCGGGGTCCGCCGCGATCTCTCGGATCACGTTCGCCGGCACGGTCCCGGTCACGATGGTGACGGGCACACCGCGACGCCGCTCGTCCGTCAGTCGGAGGGCGTCCGTGGGCACGTGCCGCGGAACCGAGTTCGTGCGGGCCCCCGCGCGGGCACGCACTTCCGGCGAGAGATCGGCGACGTCGTCCTCGTCGAAGAACTCCCACCCGGGGAACGGCACGACACCGTCGACGACGGGGAAGTCCGAGATGCCAGCTCCCGGAACGGGCGGAAAGGTGTCGAGCAGGATCACGTGCGCCACGGCGTGCGGGCGCCGGTCGGCAGCCGCGTAGACGACGTTTCCGCCCCCGCTGTGTCCGATCAGCACCACGGGATGCGTCGCAGCGTCGATCTCGCGGACGACCGCTCCGACCCAGTCGTCGATTCCGATCTCGTCGCTCTCGGATGCCGGGGCGCCGGTGCCCGGCATCGTCAGCGGATGCACACGGTGACCGTTCGCGACGAGTGGCGCGGTGACATCGGACCACGAGGAGGCATCGAGCCAGAGGCCGGGAACGAGAAGGATGTCCATGAGCCTCACGGTAGCGTCAGGGGCCGACACAGGCGGGAGCTGTGTCAGGGCAGGAGCGAGATCGCTTCCCGCAGATCGATCGGGCCCACGACCAGATCCGCGTGAGCGCGCACGGTCGGCTTGGCGTTGAAGGCGACGCCGAGTCCCGCCACGCGCATCATCTCGAGGTCGTTCGCCCCGTCACCGATCGCGATCGTCTGCCGAAGCGGGATGTGCTCCTGATCGGCCCACTCGCGCACGGCGTCGGCCTTCGCCCGAGCATCGACGATCGGCCCGGAGACGCGGCCGGTGAGTGCTCCGTCGCGCTGGTCCAAGCGGTTCGCTCGCCACCGATCGACGCCCAGCGATGGGGCCACCGTGTCGAGGATCTCGTGGAACCCGCCGGACACCACCGCGGCGACGCCCCCGCGGCGATGGATCTCCGTGAGGAACTCCCGCACCCCCGGGGTCGGCTCGATGCGGGCGATGACCCGCTCGAAGGCCGACACCGAAACCCCCGCGAGGGCCTCGACGCGGGAGCGGAGGGAAGCGGCGAAATCAACCTCGCCGCGCATCGCTGCCTCGGTCGCCGCGGCGACTTCGGCGCCGCGGCCGGCTTCGTCGGCGAGCAACTCGATCACCTCGTTCCGGATGAGGGTCGAATCGGCGTCGAGCACGACGAGGAACGCGGGGGAGTCAGGCACCCTCACACGCTACTTGCGCTCAGGCCTCGACGTGCACGCCCTTGCCGACGATCGTGATGCCGGAATCGGTCACCGTGAAGCCGCGGGCCAGGTCGCGATCGCGATCGACGCCGATGGTCGCCCCGTCGGCGAGCACGACGTTCTTGTCGAGGATCGCCCGGTGGATCCGCGCCCCCTGTCCCACGCGCACGTGATCGAACAGCACCGCGTCCGTGATGGTGGACCCTCCGCCCGCGAGCGTCCATGGCCCCACGACGCTCCGCTCGATGTGCGTTCCCGACAGAACGGAGCCGAGCGAGACGATCGAGTCGATCGCGTTGCCGATGCGTCCGACGGAGTCGCGCACGAACTTCGCCGGCGGCGAGTTGACCGTCTGCGAGTGGATCGGCCACTCGGTGTTGTAGAGGTTGAAGATGGGCAGCGTCGAGATCAGGTCGCGGTGCGCATCGAAGAAGGAGTCGATGGTTCCGACGTCGCGCCAGTAGTAGCGGTCGCGATCCGTCGATCCGGGCACGTCGTTGCGCTTCATGTCGTAGACGCCCGCTTCGCCGCGACCGACGAAGTAGGGGACGATGTCGCCGCCCATGTCGTGATTCGAGGTGGGGATCTCACCGTCGGCCTCGACCGCCTCGATGAGGGCGTCGGTGTCGAAGATGTAGTTCCCCATGGACGCCAGCACCTCGTGGGGCGAATCGGCGAGGCCGATCGGATCGTGGGGCTTCTCCAGGAACTCCCGGATCCGTGACGGATCGTCGGGTTCGACGTCGATGACGCCGAACTGGTTCGCGAGCTCGATCGGCTGACGGATGCCCGCCACGGTGGCGCGCGCCCCCGACTCGATGTGCGCAGCCAGCATCTGCTGGAAGTCCATGCGGTAGACGTGGTCGGCGCCGATGACGACGACGATGTCGGGCTTCTCGTCGTTGATGAGATTCAGGCTCTGCAGGATGGCATCCGCCGACCCCGAGAACCACCGCTTGCCGAGTCGCTGCTGCGCCGGAACGCTCGTGACGTAGGAGCCGAGGAGCGCCGACATGCGCCACGTCTGCGAGATGTGACGGTCCAGGCTGTGCGACTTGTACTGCGTGAGCACGACGATCTGGCGCAGGCCGGAGTTGAGCAGGTTGGAGATCGCGAAGTCGATGAGTCGGTACTGACCGCCGAACGGCACCGCGGGCTTGGCCCGGTCCGCCGTCAGCGGCATGAGTCGCTTGCCCTCGCCGCCGGCGAGGATGATTCCGAAGACCTTCGGCGTCCGTGGCATGGCTCCACCCTAGGGTGCGCGCGAGCGTGCGGACCAGGGGTGGCGTGTGATTCGGACAGGGGTGTAACGGCTCACCCGCATGCACTAGCGTTCGACCCATGCGCGTGGACATCGTCAGCAAGGAGTACCCGCCCGAGATCTACGGCGGGGCGGGGGTGCACGTCACCGAGCTCGTCGCGGCGCTGCGCGGATCGATCGAGGTGCAGGTGCGTGCCTTCGGCGCGGACCGTGACGAGAAGGACACGACCTCGTATCGCGTGCCTGCCGAACTCGCCGGTGCGAACGGCGCCCTGCAGACGCTCGGCATCGACCTCGAGATCGTCGGCGACATCGGGGGAGCGGATGTGGTCCACAGCCACACCTGGTACGCGAATTTCGCCGGTCATCTCGCGTCGCTGCTGCACGGCATCCCGCACATCGTCACCGCGCACAGTCTCGAGCCGCTGCGCCCTTGGAAGGCGGAGCAGCTGGGCGGCGGCTACGCGGTGTCGAGCTTCATCGAGAGGACCGCCTACGAGGCGGCGGCGGCGATCGTCGCCGTGAGCGACGGCATGCGTCGGGACATCCTTCGCAGCTACCCGGCGCTCGATCCCGACAAGGTGCGGGTCATCTACAACGGAATCGACGTCGCCCAGTGGCGACCCGTGCGCGACGACGCGTTCCTGAGCACGGCAGGCATCGATCCGGACCGTCCGTCAGTGGTGTTCGTCGGTCGCATCACACGCCAGAAGGGGCTGCCCTATCTCCTTCGCGCCGTCGAGTCGCTGCCCGCCGACGTGCAGGTGGTCCTCTGCGCCGGCGCTCCCGACACGCCCCAGATCCTCGAGGAGGTCGAGGGACTCGTGCGCGGCCTGCAGGAGACCAGGGAGGGGGTCGTCTGGATCGATCGGCTCCTGCCACGCGACGAGCTCTGCACGATTCTCGCCGCTGCCACGACCTTCGTGTGCCCGTCGGTCTACGAGCCGCTCGGCATCGTCAACCTCGAGGCCATGGCATGCGGAGCGGCCGTCGTCGGTACGGCGACCGGCGGCATCCCCGAGGTCGTCGTCGACGGCGTCACGGGCCGTCTGGTGCCGATCGAGCAGGTGCAGGACGGCACGGGAACGCCGGTCGACCCCGACGCGTTCGTCGCGGATCTCGCTCGCGTGCTCACCGAGGTGGTGTCCGATCCCGCACGTGCCCGCGCGTACGGCGATGCGGGACGCCGCCGAGCCGCCGAGCATTTCAGCTGGGGCGCCATCGCCGAACAGACCGCCGCCCTGTACCGCGAAGTGGCCGCCGCCGGCCGATAGGCTGGGATGCATGCCGCAGGTGCTCGAATACTCCGACGTCGTCGTCCGCCGCAACGCCAGGGACATCATCGATCACCTCGATTGGTCGGTGAACGACGACGAGCGCTGGGTGATCCTCGGCCCCAACGGCGCCGGCAAGACCACGCTGCTGCAGATGGCGGACACCATGATGCACCCGACGTCGGGCACCGTCACGATCCTCGGTGAGCGGCTGGGGCGCAGCGACGTGTTCGAACTGCGGCCGCGCATCGGATTCGCCTCCTCCGCGGTGGCTCGTCGCGTGCCGCCGGAGGAGACGGTGCTGAACGTGGTGCTCACCGCGGCCTTCAGCGTGCTCGGGCGCTGGCGCGAGGACTACGAGGACATCGACGAGCGCCGTGCGCTGCGGGTGCTCGCCGAGTGGAAGCTCGACGAACTCGCCGACCGCACCTTCGGCACGCTCTCCGACGGCGAGCGCAAGCGCGTGTCGATCGCCCGGGCCGTGATGACCGACCCGGAGCTGCTGCTCCTGGACGAGCCGACCGCGAGCCTGGACCTCGGCGCACGGGAAGAGCTGCTCTCCCTTCTCGGCGGCTACGCACAGGCGCCGACGACGCCGGCCATGATCATGGTGACGCATCACGTGGAGGAGATCCCCGTGGGCTTCACACACGTGCTGCTGTTGCGCGACGGCCGTGTCGTCGGTGCCGGGCCCCTCGCCGACACCCTCACCTCCGCGGCTCTCACCGAGGCGTTCGGGGTCCCGATCGACCTCACCGAACACGACGGCCGCTACGCCGCCCGCGCGGCGCACTGACCTCGATTCCCGGCGCCGAGGCGATCCCTGGTAGACTCGTGCGCTGGTGCCGTTGCGCCTCGACTTTCACCGGTCCCTCAGAACCGAAGGGGCCCGACCCCTCAAGGAACGCCATGAAGACTGACATCCACCCCGACTACCAGGCGGTCGTTTTCCGCGACCTCGGCTCGGGCGAGACCTTCCTCACCCGTTCGACGGTGACCAGCGACAAGACCATGGAGCTCGACGGCGTCGAGTACCCGGTGATCGACGTCGAGATCTCGTCGTCCTCGCACCCGTTCTACACGGGCAAGCAGCGCATCATGGACTCGGCCGGTCGCGTCGAGAAGTTCAACCAGCGCTTCAAGAACTTCGGCTCCAAGTAAGCAGCCCGTTCACGACAGCCCCGCTTCGGCGGGGCTGTCGTCGTTGTGCGCACGGCGTCCCGCGTAGACTCGGCGGGTGTCCGCTCCGCACCCCTACGCCGCGCGTCTCGCGGCGATCCCGGTGCAGCGACACGAGACCGAGGTGCTGGGGTCGCCCACCGTCTGGTGGGAGTACGGCGACAGCGATGCCACGACGACCATCCTCGCCGTCCACGGATTCCGGGGCGAGCATCACGGTCTCGAACCGGTCGTGGCGTTCCTGCCGGGAGTGCGCTTCGTCATGCCGGATCTGCCGGGCTTCGGAGAGACACCTTCGATCCCGGGCCTCACGCACGACATCGACACCTACACGCGGTGGTTGATCGCCTTCGCAGCGGCGGTCGCACCCGGCGCGGTCGTCCTGGGGCACTCCTTCGGCTCGATCATCGCCGCCTCCGCGGTGGCAGACGGGCTGGCGACCCCGCGGCTCGTCCTGGTGAACCCGATCGGCGCGCCCGCGCTCGAGGGGCCCCGCGGCATCCTCACCCGCCTTGCCGTGCTGTACTACCGGGCCGGCGCGGCCCTTCCTCGACCGCTGGGGGAGGCGCTGCTCCGCAACGGCGTCATCGTGCGGGTGATGAGCGTGTCGATGGCCAAGACGAAGGATGCGGAGGTGCGTCGGTTCGTGCACGACCAGCACGACACCTACTTCTCCCGATTCGCCGACCGCGACGTGCTCCATGACGCATTCGTCGCCTCCGTCTCGCACGACGTGCGGGAATTCGCCCCGCGCATCACGGTGCCGACGCTCCTGATCGCCGCTGACAGGGATGACATCACCCCGATCGAGGCCGAGCGCCTGCTCGCGGCCACGTTCGCGGAGTCGACGCTCGTGGAGATTCCCGACGTCGGGCATCTCATCCACTACGAGACGCCCCAGGCGGCGGCGGCGGCCATCGAGGCTTTCCTCGCCGCGTGAGCGTCTTCCGCGCGGCTCAGGCTTCGCGGGTGGCGAGATCGATCAAGGGCGCCACGCGGTACCCGATGACCTCTCCCATGATGAGAGAGGTCTCGGTGCGCTCCACACCGTCGATGGCCAGGATGCGGCCATCCGTGTCGAAGAGGTGCTGGGTGTCGCGACATGCGACGCGTACGAGCAGATCGACCTGACCGCTCAATCCGTCCGCCTGAACGACCTCGGGAACGCGGGCCAGTTCCGCGCGGATGCGGGGCAGGTCCGCCTGCCGCACCATGACACTGATGAACGCCTCGATCGGGAAGCCGAGGGCCGATGCCGAGATCGCGCGCTCGTAGGACAGGAACACACCGGAACGGTCGAGTCTGGCCATGCGTGCCTGGACCGTGTTGCGCGAGAGGCCGAGTCGTTCGGCGAGGGCGACGACCGTCGCGCGGGGGTCGGCGGACAGGGCCGAGAGCAGTTCCAGATCGGTGCGGTCCAGAGTGGTCATAGTGCGAGACATTAGCACGCATGACGGGGGTGGATGTACGCAACATGCTCATGGTGCGGGCGCATGCTTGAGCTAGGTGTTATACCGCCGTATCGTCGGCAGCACCGGCGAGGATGCCGGCCGACGCGGCGGGTTCGGCCTCACGAGGGCAGGACCGCCGGAAGGGATGACGACGATGCACACCCTGAATCCGACCGCTGATCCCGCGACCGACATCGACGAGGTCGCCCGTCTGATCCGCGCTGACGGCACTCGCGTCTGCGACGGTGAACTCGATCCCTGGGTCGACGACGTCGATCATGCGTTCCTGCGGGACCTGTACCGGGACATGTCGCTCGTCCGGCGCGTCGACACCGAGGGGGTCGCGCTGCAACGTCAGGGTCAGCTGGGCCTCTGGGCACCCTGCCGAGGGCAGGAGGCGGCGCAGGTCGGCACCGCTCGCGCCCTGCGGCCTGACGACTTCGTGTTCCCCAGCTACCGCGAGCTCGGGGTCGGGCTCGTGCGCGGCGCGGAGCCCGCGGATGTCGTGCTCTCCTGGCGTGGTGAGGTCCACGCGACCTACGATCCGCAGCGCATGCGCACCGCGCCCCCGCAGATCATCATCGGGGCGCAGTCGCTGCACGCGGTGGGGTACGCGATGGGCATCCAGCGCGACCGCGGCGGGGAGATCGCCGTGGCCTACTTCGGCGACGGCGCCACGAGCCAGGGCGACGTCAACGAGGCGATGGTCTTCGCGTCGTCCTTCGCTGCTCCGGTCGTCTTCGTGTGCTCCAACAATCAGTGGGCGATCTCGGAGCCGGTCACGGTGCAGGCGAGGTTCCCGATCGCCGGGCGCGCGCCCGGCTTCGGCATCCCGAGCATGCGGATCGACGGAAACGACGTCCTCGCGTGTCTGGCCGCCATGCGGTGGGCAGCCGATCATGCGCGCTCCGGAGCGGGCCCCGCCTTCCTCGAGGCCGTGACGTATCGCATGGGGCCTCATACGACCTCCGACGATCCGACGCGCTATCGCGCTCCGGAAGACCTCGAGGCGTGGGCGCAGCGCGACCCGATCATGCGGCTGGAGGCGCTCCTGAAGGCCGAGGACGCGTGGGACGACGCCTTCGAAGCCGGCGTGGCGGACCGGGCGGATGAGCTCGCGGCAGCGGTTCGGGACGCGGCACTCCACGCGCGCTCGCGGGAGCCGCTCGCGGTGTTCGACGACGTCTACGCCGAGCCGCACACCGCGCTCGCGGCACAACGTCGCCGGTTCGGGGCGTACCTCGACGGATTCGCCGACGACGAGGAGGACGCGCGATGAGCCGGTTGACGATGGCTGCAGCGCTCGGCCACGGTCTGCGCAGAGCGATGCGCGACGACGAGCGCGTCGTGCTGATGGGGGAGGACATCGGGCGTCTGGGCGGCGTCTTCCGCGTCACGGACGGGCTCCTCGACGAGTTCGGGCCGGCGCGCGTCGTCGACACCCCTCTCGCGGAGGCGGGCATCGTGGGCACCGCGGTGGGGCTGGCCTACCGCGGATTCCGACCCGTGGTCGAGATCCAGTTCGACGGGTTCGTCTACCCGGCCTTCGACCAGATCGTGTGTCAGGTGGCGAAGCTCCACTATCGCACGCAAGGACGCGTGCGCATGCCGCTCACCATCCGCATCCCCTGGGCGGGAGGGGTGGGGGCTGCGGAGCACCACTCCGAGTCGCCGGAGGCCTACTTCGTGCACACGTCCGGCCTTCGGGTGATCGCGGTGTCGCAGCCGCAGGATGCGTACGTCATGCTCCGGCAGGCGATCGCGTGCGACGATCCGGTCGTCTTCTTCGAGCCGAAACGGCTCTACCACCGCAAGGGCGACGTCGACCTCGACGTCGATCTCGCCGACGCCTCGCCGATGGGCCTTGCGCGTGTCGCCCGCCCCGGACATGATGTGACGCTGGTCACGTACGGGGCCCAGGTGACGACCGCGCTCGATGCCGCGGCCGCCGCCGAGGAGGACGGCGTGTCGATCGAGGTCATCGATCTGCGCTCCCTGTCACCCGTGGACTACCGCACGCTCGCGGCATCGGTGCGACGTACCGGCCGGGTCGTCGTCACCCACGAGGCCGGCGGTGAGGCCGGGATGGCGGCCGAGGTCATCACCAGCCTCGTCGAGCGATGCTTCCACTACCTCGAGGCGCCGCCGGAACGGGTGACCGGGCACGACATCCCCTACCCGCCGGCGAAGCTCGAAGCACTGCACCTGCCCGATCTGGATCGGATCCTCGATGCGGTGGACCGGGTGCTGGGACGACCCGCGAGCCCGACGGGGTTCGAGGACGAGGTGGCCATCCCGGAGGCGGAGGAGGCGGTTCGATGAGCGAGGACTTCCGACTCCCGGACCTGGGCGAGGGGCTGCCGGAGGCCGAGATCGTGCAGTGGCACGTCGCCGAGGGCGACACGGTGTCGCTGAATCAGACGCTCGCCGAGGTCGAGACGGCCAAGGCCGTCGTGGAGATCCCCTCGCCCTTCGCCGGGGTGGTCAGGACACTGCACGCGGCGCCGGGCGACGTCGTCGACGTGGGTGCCGTCCTGGTGAGCGTCGACACCGCTGCTGCGTCGGGCGACGCCGGAGGAGACGGGACCGGCGGAGCGGGCGGGGGCCAAGGGGATGCCGTCGAGGTCGCTGCGACCCGGGAGGCGGAGGATGAGCCCGTGCCGGCAAACCTCGTCGGCTACGGAGCGGCCGTCGGCACACCCGCACGGCGACGTCGTCGCCGCGCCGCGGCCCGGGAATCGAGCGCCTGCGCCGACACGGCGATGCTCGAGGCCGCACCTCATGACGCGATCCGTCTGACCGACACGGCCGCCGACATCCTCGCCGAGCGACCGCGGTCCACTCCACCGGTGCGGAAGCTGGCCAAGGAGCTCGGCGTGGATATCGCCCTGATCACGCCCGCGGGTCCCGACGGGCTCATCACGCGTCGAGACGTCGAAGACGTCGCCGGACGGGGACGCACGCCGGCAGCCTCGCGCGAGCGCGCCCCCTCGCAGGAACCGGCTGGCGAGCGGGAAACGCGCGTACCGGTCCGCGGCGTGCGTCGGCGCACCGCGGAGGCGATGGTCGCCAGCGCCTTCACGGCGCCGCACGCCACCACGTTCCTGACGGTGGACGCGACCGAGACGATGGAATTCATCGCGCGCGTCCGGGGGGATGCGGCGCCTGCCCGGATCGGTGTGCTGGCCGTGGCCGCCAAGGCCGTCTGTCTGTCGCTCCGGCGCCACTCGTCGCTCAACGCGCGGTGGCACGAGCGCGCCGGCGAGATCGTGGAGTTCGGCTATGTGAACCTCGGGATCGCCGCCGCGACCCCGCGCGGTCTTCTCGTGCCGCGCATCGCGGATGCCGACGCGATGACGCTCGCAGAACTCGCGACCGAGCTCTCCGCCCTCACCGAGCGTGCCCGGTCGGGGCGGTCGACGCCCGCCGAACTCACCGGCAGCACGTTCTCGATCACCAACGTCGGCGTGTTCGGCGTCGATGCCGGAACGCCCATCCTCAATCCGGGGGAGGCCGGCATCCTCGCCCTGGGTGCGGTCCGGCGCATGCCGTGGGAGCACGAAGGCGCGATCGCACTGCGGAGTGTCGTCACCTTGAGTCTGTCCTTCGACCATCGCGTCGTCGACGGCGAACAGGCTGCGTCGTTCCTGCGGGACGTGGGCGCGCTGCTGGCTGACCCTGCACGCGCGATGCTCCTGGCGTGAGCGCCCGATCAGGCGTCGGCATCCGCGGTGAGGGCCGCCAGCGCCATCGCCTCCAGGACCGGCGCGGCTGGGCCGTCCGGGACACTCCAGCGAACGCCGCGCACGCTGTGCGGTGTGGAGTTGATGAGACCGAAGCAGGCGTAGACGCGCACGCGCAGCTCGGCCGGCTCCGCGTGCGGCAGCAGCGCGCCGAGGGTGTCCGTCCAGATGGCGACGTAGTCCCGCTGGAGACGCCGTACCGTCCGGGCGTCGCCATCGGAGAGATTGGCGAGATCGCGGTCCTGCACGCGGATGACGTCGGCTTCGGACAGGGCGAAGGCGACATGAAAGCGCGCGAGAGCGACCAGGCGGTCGGCGGCCGTGTCGTGCGCGGCGGCGACCTCCGTCCCACCCGCGTGCAGTCGCTCGCTGACGCCGACGAGGATGGCCGCCAGGAGAGCCTGCTTGCCCGAGAAGTGCCGGTAGACGGCCGGTCCCGACACGCCGACGGCGGCGCCGAGGTCCTCCAGACTCACGCCGCTGAACCCGCGATCGGCGAACAGTCGTGCGGCCTCGCGGAGCAGCGCGTCATGGCGATCCGCCTTGGCGCGCTCACGATCCGTGGCGCTCCTTGTCATCTCAGTTAATCCTCGCTAACGTGGTGCTCAGTTAGTCAGCGCTAACTGTGATGTGAACACTAGCCAACGCTCGTCATCGGCGACAACGTGCGTGACGAGATCGTGACGTCGAAGGAGACGGGCATGGAGGCATCCTCGGTCCAGGCGCCCCGCGCCCAGGCGTCGTCGGGTCAGGCGGAGCTCGCGGACCGGCTGCGCCGGCGGCTGTCCGAGGTGGCGCGCGGCGGCCCGGACGCGGCGCGCGAGCGACACGTCTCACGCGGGAAGCTGCTGCCGCGCGAGCGCATCCGGCGCCTGCTGGACCTCGGCAGCCCGTTCCTGGAAGTGGCGCCGCTGGCGGCGGACGGACTGTACGACGGCGTCGCGCCGGCCGCGGGCGTGGTCGCCGGGATCGGGCTCGTCCACGGTCGCCACGTCATGGTCGTCTGCAACGACCCGACCGTGAAGGGCGGCGCCTACTTCCCGATGACGGTGAAGAAGCATCTGCGCGCACAGGAGATAGCGGGGGAGAACAGACTGCCGTGCATCTACCTCGTCGACTCCGGCGGCGCATACCTGCCGATGCAGGATGAGGTCTTTCCCGATCGCGACCACTTCGGGCGCATCTTCTACACCCAGGCTCGACTGTCGGCCGCCGGCATCCCGCAGATCTCCGCCGTTCTCGGCTCGTGTACCGCCGGCGGTGCCTATGTGCCCGCGATGAGCGACGAGACGGTGATCGTGCGAGACCAGGGCACGATCTTCCTCGGCGGTCCACCTCTGGTCAAGGCGGCGATCGGCGAGGTGGTGACCGCCGAGGACCTCGGCGGGGGCCGACTCCACGCCGAGCGCTCCGGGGTGGTGGACCACCTCGCCGACGACGATGATCACGCCCTTCAGATCGTGCGCGACATCGTCTCGACCCTTCCCGCCCCGCCGCGCACGGAGGCGGTCGTCGTGCGTGACCCCGGTCGGCCGGCGACCGACCTCTACGACCTGGTCCCTCTCGACGTCAATCGGCCCTACGACGTCCGCGATGTCATCGCGTGTCTGATCGACGGCGAGGACTTCCACGAGTTCAAGAGTCGCTACGGCACCACACTCGTCACGGGCTTCGCGCGCATCCACGGTCATCTCGTGGGAATCGTCGCCAACAACGGCGTCCTCTTCAGCGAGTCCTCCCTGAAGGGCGCGCACTTCATCGAGCTGTGCGACCAGCGTGGTGTTCCGCTGGTGTTCCTGCAGAACATCTCCGGGTTCATGGTCGGCAGCGACGCCGAGGCCGGGGGGATCGCGAAGGACGGCGCGAAGATGGTCACCGCCGTCGCCACGACCCGCGTTCCGAAGCTGACCGTCGTGATCGGCGGATCATTCGGTGCGGGCAACTACTCCATGTGCGGACGCGCCTCCTCACCGCGCTTCCTCTGGTCCTGGCCCGGCAGTCGCATCTCGGTGATGGGCGGGCGTCAGGCCGCGGCGGTGCTCGCCACCGTGCGCGAGGATGCGATGGTGGTGCGCGGCGAGGAGTGGACGACAGACGAACGGGAGGCCTTCGAGGCCCCGATCCGATCCCGCTACGAGGAGCAGGGCGATCCGTACTATGCCACGGCCCGACTCTGGGACGACGGCATCATCGACCCCGTCGACACACGCGATGTGCTGGGGCTGGCGCTCGACGTCGTCACCCGCGTTCCCCTGGCCGAGCCACGACTCGGACTGTTCCGGATGTGACATGAACGAGAGTCCCTTCGCCACCGTGCTCGTCGCCAACCGCGGCGAGATCGCCCGACGTGTCATCCGCACGCTGCACAGACGCGGAATCCGCAGCGTCGCGGTCTACAGCGACGCCGACGCCGACGCCCCCCACGTGAGGGAAGCCGACGAGGCGGTCGGGATCGGCCCGGCGCCGGCGATCGCCAGCTACCTCGACGGTGACGCGATCATCCGCGCCGCGCGTCGGACCGGCGCGGAGGCCATCCACCCCGGCTACGGATTCCTGTCGGAGAATGCGGGGTTCGCGCGGGCGTGTCACGCGGCAGGGATCGTCTTCATCGGTCCGGGCGATCGCGCTCTGGAGGTGATGGGCGACAAGATCCGCGCGAAAGCTCACGTCGCCGCGCATGGGGTGCCGGTGCTGCCCGGCTTCAAGGTCGGAGCCAGCACGGAGGGGGAGATCTTCCGTCAGGCCCAGGAGATCGGATACCCGCTGCTCGTGAAGCCCTCCGCCGGCGGTGGAGGCAAGGGCATGCAGGTGGTCCACGAGCAGGACGGGCTGCTCGACGCCATCGCCTCCGCGCGGCGTATCGCCCGCGCGTCGTTCGCGGACGACGCCCTCCTGATCGAACGACTCGTCGAGGCGCCGCGGCACATCGAAGTGCAGATCATGGCCGACGCGCACGGCGGGGTGATCCACCTCGGCGAACGCGAGTGCACGCTGCAGCGGCGGCATCAGAAGGTCATCGAGGAGGCGCCCTCGCCCGCGATCGACGATGAGACGCGCGCCCGGATCGGCGAGAGCGCGTGCGCGGCCGCGAGATCGGTGGACTACCGGGGTGCGGGCACGGTCGAATTCCTCGTGGCGGCGGATCGCCCGGACGAGTACTTCTTCATCGAGATGAACACGCGGCTTCAGGTCGAGCACCCCGTCACCGAGATGATCACCGGGCGCGACCTCGTCGCCATGCAGCTGGATGTCGCCGCGGGGGGACGGCTGCCGATCGCCCAGGCCGACGTGCGCCTGGACGGTCACGCCGTCGAAGCACGGGTCTACGCGGAGAGCCCGACGCGGGGGTTCCTCCCCGAGACCGGTGAGATCGCGATGTGGCGGGCGGCGCCGGGGGTGCGCACAGATGCTGCTGTGGAGACGGGTGCCACCGTGACGGAGCACTACGACCCGCTGATCGCGAAGGTGATCAGTCACGCGTCCACACGGGAGGATGCGTGGGACGCTCTGGACCGGGCCCTCGCGGAAACGATCGTGCTCGGCGTCGACACGAACATCTCCTTCCTTCGCGCTCTCGCGCGTGACGCGGATGTGCGCGCCGGTCGCCTCGACACCGGACTCATCGGACGACGTCAGATCCCCCGAGCGACCCGACCCGACGCGGACGACCTCGCCCGGTGGGCGGCCGCGGAGCTGGGCCGGCATCCTGCGCCCGCGACCGGCTCGCCGTGGGGCCGCCGGGACGGATGGCGCCTGTCCGGCGCCGACGGCGCCCGCATCCCCTTCCTCGTCGAGGACGACATCGAGGAGGCCGCAGCGGATGACGCCGCGGCTGCCGACGCGATCGTGGCACGCGCCAGCGACGGCACCTGGTGGGCGCATCGACGCGGCGAGACGGTGTCGGCGAGGCCGCTCACCCGCAACGAGGTCGCACGGCGCCGGCGCGCGGCGTCCGGCGGGAGCACCGGCGTCGACGCCCTCGATGCCGTCGCGCCGATGCCGGGCTCGGTCGTGGCGGTCCACGTCACTGACGATGAACAGGTCGCCGCCGGTGCGGTGCTGGTGACGATCGAAGCCATGAAGATGGAGCACCCGGTGCTCGCGCCGCGTGCCGGGCGAGCGCGGCTGCGCGTCGCCATGGGCGATCACGTGCGCCGCGGCGACGTGGTCGTCGACGTGGCCGGACCGACCGACGCATGACGCGGTCGCGTGCTCAGCGGAGGGAGAGGGAGACATGGAACATCACGGGTTGAGCGACGAGGAGCGCGAGCTCGCACGGTTGGTGCGGGAGTTCGCCGAGGACGTCGTCGCGCCCCAGTCCTACGAAGCGGACCGCACCCGGACGCTGTCCATGGACGTGGTCGCACAGATGGGCGAACTCGGCCTGTTCGGACTGCCGTTCCCGGAGGACGTCGGCGGGCAGGGCGGCGACCTCGTCGCGCTGTGCCTGGCCGTGGAGGCCCTCGCGCGCGTCGACCAGTCCATTGCCATCACCCTCGAGGCGGCGGTGAGCCTGGGCGCGATGCCCGTGCACCGCTTCGGCTCGGAGGAGCAGCGACAGGAGCTGCTGCCCGACCTCGTCGCGGGGCGAGCCCTGGCCGGGTTCGGCCTGACCGAACCCGAGGCGGGATCCGACGCGGGCGCCACGCGCACCACGGCTCGCCTCGAGGGTGACGAGTGGGTCATCGACGGCGCGAAGCAGTTCATCACGAACTCCGGCACGCCGATCACGCGTTTCGTCACGGTGACCGCCGTCACGGGTGAGCGCGACGGCCGAAAGGAGATCTCGACGCTCATCGTGCCCAGCGGAACACCGGGCTTCACCGTCGGACCGGCTTACGACAAAGTGGGTTGGCATGCTTCCGACACGCACCCGCTCGTCTTCGACGGGGTGCGTGTGCCGGAGCAGAACCTGCTGGGCGAGCGCGGACGCGGGTTCGCCGCCTTCCTGAACATCCTCGACGAAGGGCGGATCGCGATCGCGGCGCTGGCCACCGGGGCCGCCGAAGGGTGCCTGGAGGAGGCGATCGCCTACGCGCGGCAGCGCGTCGTGTTCGGAGAGCGTCTGGCCTCGCGTCAGAGCATCCAGTTCACGATCGCGCGCATGCAGGCGCGCGTGCACACCGCGCGCCTGGCATGGCACCACGCGGCCCGGCTGTGCGGCGCGGGTCAGCCGTTCACGGCCGAGGCGGCGATCGCGAAGCTCACCGCCGGGGAGGCGGCGATGGACAACGCCCGCGACGCCACGCAGATCTTCGGGGGCAACGGCTTCATGAACGAGTTCCCCGTCGCGCGGCACTACCGCGACGCGAAGATCCTCGAGATCGGCGAGGGCACCACCGAGGTGCAGTTGCTGGTGATCTCGCGGGCGCTCGGACTCGCGGGGTAGCGTGGCCGCGATGGATGCCGCCGACGCTCGTTCCTCCCACCCGCCGTCCGACCACGTGGTCGAGCAGCGCGGTCTCTACGCCGACGAGCTCGTGGTCGGCGCGCGATACCGGCACCGACCGGGCCGGACGGCGACCGAGACCGACAACACCCTCTTCTCCGCTCTGACGATGAACACTCAGGCGCTGCACCTGGATGCCGCCTACGCTGCGACGCAGCCGTTCGGCGAGCGGCTGGTCAATTCGATGTGGACCCTCGCCACGATGGTGGGGGCCTCGGTGACCCAGATCACGCAGGGCACGCTCGTCGCGCAGCTCGGACTCACCGACGTCACGTTTCCGGCCCCGCTGCACCACGGTGACACGCTCTACACCGAGACGGAGATCCTCGCGGTCAGACCATCCGCGTCGCGGCCGGGACAGGGCGTGGTGACGATGCGTCACACCGGACGCAACCAGCGCGACGACGTGGTCGCCACGGCGACGCGCACGGCACTGATGTGGTTCGCACCCGATCCGGAAGGGGAGTCATGACCGACGCACCGTGGGGACCGGCTCTGCTCTTCTGCCCCGCCGACAGGCCCGAACGCTTCGCCACCGCGGCGGCTCGCGCGGATGCGGTGATCATCGACCTGGAGGACGCGGTCGCCTCAGGGGCGAAGACGGGTGCACGCGGCGCCCTCATCGAGGCCGAGCTCGACCCCGATCGCGTCATCGTGAGGGTCAATGCCACGGGCACGGCGGACTTCGTGGCGGACATGGCGACTCTCTCGCAGACCGATTTCCGGACGATCATGGTCGCCAAGGCGGAAGATCCGCGCCAGCTCGCGAGAATCGACGCGCGATTCCGGGTGATCGCACTGTGCGAGACGGCCACCGGAATCGTCGCCGCCGAGGCGTTGGCGTCGCTGCCGAACGTCTCCGGCCTGATGTGGGGCGCCGAAGACCTCGTCGCCAGCCTCGGGGGCACCTCCAGCCGGAAGAAGAACGGACGCTACCGTGACATCGCACGCACAGCGCGCGCCCGGGTCCTCCTGGCGGCGGGGGCCCACGGCGGGATCGCGGTGGACGCGGTGCACCTCGACATCGCCGACACGAAGGGTCTCGCACGCGAAGCGGTCGACGCGGCCGCCTCCGGCTTCTCGGCGACCGCCTGCATCCATCCGTCGCAGGTCGAAGTCATCCGCCGTTCCTATGCGCCCGGTGCCGATGAGACGACGTGGGCGCGGGCGGTCCTCGCGGCGGCCGAAGGGGAGCGGGGTGTCTTCACCTTCCGCGGACGGATGGTCGACGAGCCCGTGCTTCGGCATGCGCGATCGATCGTTCGACGCGCGGAGGTCGCCCCCGGCGCGTGAGTCAGGCCGTGCGGCCGGCCGGCGCGACGGCCTCGGTGGTCGCGGTCATGCGCAGCGCATCCTCGGCGGCTTCGTACGAGAGCAGACTCAGATGGTCGTGCTCGAAGCGGAGGCGGTGGATCGAGCCGTTCGGCAGGCGCTCACCGTCGAGGGGGAATTCGCCCGCGCTCGCGTGGCGGATCACCTCGCGGATGAGCGCGCCGTGGCTCACCACGATGACAGTGCTCGTCCCCGGCGCCGTACGGCTGCGGGCGTCGCCGACCGCCGAGCGCAGGCCGCGCAGGGCGCGGCGTCGGACATCCGGCCACGCCTCGGCTCCGGGCACCTCCGCGCGGTCCCAGGAGCCCCACCGTTCGGAGAACTCCTCGGGTCGAAGGCCCTCCGCCTCACCGTAGGCGCGCTCGCGCAGATCGGGGTAAACACCCACGCCGCCCACGCCGAGAGCGTCGGCGATGATCTGCGCGGTCTCGCGAGCGCGACCCAGATCGCTCGCGGCCATGGCGACGGGCGCATTGGTGTCGAGGATGTCGCGCAGGTGGCGCGCGGCATCAGCGGCCTGCGCCCGACCGGCTTCGTTGAGGGGGATGTCGGTGGAACCCTGGATGCGCCGCTGGCGGTTCCAATCGGTCTCACCGTGGCGGACGAGGAGGAGGGAGGTCACCCCTCGAGACTAGACGCGCCGCCGACCCGGGCGGGCAACGCGGCGGCGAACGCCTGGAGCACTTCCGTCGTGCCGGCGTCGACCTTCACCGTCGCCCGGCGGTCGCCCCGGGTCTGCCCGCGGTTGACGATGACGATCGGGAGTCGGCGACGACGGGCCCGCTCGAGGAGCCGGATGCCGGAGTTGACGACGAGGGAGGATCCGGCCACGACGAGGGCATCGCTGGCTCGGACGAGCTGCTCCGCCTCGCGGAACTTCTCGGCGGGGATGAACTCGCCGAAGAAGACGACGTCGGGCTTCAGCATCCCGCCGCAGACGGTGCACACCGGCACGACGAAACCGTCCGTGGTTCCGGGAAGCACGTCTCCGTCGGGCCCGAGTTCCACGCTGTCGGGAACGGTGATCCAGGGGTTCTCCGCTTCGACTCTCTCGGCCAGGTCGCGACGATCGAAGACCTGTCCGCAGTGGGTGCAGAAGACACGTCGCATCGTGCCGTGCAGCTCCACGACGCGGCGGCTCCCCGCGCGCACGTGCAGTCCGTCGACGTTCTGCGTGATGACTCCCGTCGTGACGCCGTGCTCCTCGAGTGTCGCGAGTGCGGCGTGCCCGGGATTCGGAGCGGCACCGGCGAAAGCCTGCCATCCCAGGTGGCTGCCGATCCAGTATCGGCGCCGGGCCTCGTCGCTGGAGAGGAACTGCTCGACGGTCATGGGGGTGCGCACGGGCGCCCCCTCGCCGCGGTAATCGGGGATCCCGGAGTCGGTCGACACGCCCGCGCCCGTCAGCACGGCGACCCGCCGCCCCGCGAGGGCGTCGATGGCGTCCGCCACCGTGGGGGAGAGCGCCGCACCGCCCGCCGTCGTGAGTGTCACCCGGTCACCTCCGATGCGAGTGTATTCGCCTGCAGTTGCGAGGATGTTACGTCAGGGCCGAGGAAGGGAGCCGAACGTGCGGGTCGAACGCGTGGACGATGCGGGGGATCCCCGGCTGCGGGACTACCGCGACCTGACCGACATCGCGCTCCGACGCGTGAGCGAGCCGCAAGGCGGTCTGTACATCGCGGAGTCGGCGAAGGTCATCGCTCGCGCTCTCGGGGCCGGTCACGCCCCGCGCTCGCTTCTGGTGCAGCAGAAGTGGCTCGACGACGCGGACTCGCTTCTCGCGGCGCATCCGGATACCCCCGTGTACGTCGTCCCGGCCGAGATCGCCGAGCAGGTCACGGGCTATGCGGTTCACCGGGGCGCTCTCGCCTCGATGGCGCGTCCGGCCCTTCCGAGCGTGCATGAGACCGTCGCCGGAGCGCGTCTGGTCGTGGTGCTGGAGGACATCGTCGACCACACCAACGTCGGAGCGGTGTTCCGCAGTGCCGCGGCTCTGGGAGCAGACGCCGTGCTCATCACGGAGCGGTGTGCCGACCCGCTGTACCGGCGCAGTGTGCGCGTCAGCATGGGGACGGTCTTCCAGGTGCCGTGGACCCGCCTTCCGGCCTGGCCGCAAGCGCGCACGATGCTCCACGCATCCGGATTCCATCTCGCCGCTCTCGCGCTGTCCGACGATGCCATCGGCCTCGACGCGTTCGCGGCCGCCGATCACGATCGGGTGGCGCTCCTGCTGGGTGCCGAGGGTGACGGGCTCAGTCGCCGCGCCGTCGAGGCCGCCGACAGCGTCGTGACGATTCCGATGGCCGGCGGCGTCGATTCCCTCAACGTCGCCGCAGCCGGTGCGGTGGCCGTCTGGGCGCTCAATCCCCGTCGTCGATGACGCGGCCGGCCGCACCACCGAGCGGCAGGGCATCGGGACGCTTCGCGGTGACGTGGTCGCCGGAGGACTGATGCCGCACGCGGCGCAGCACCCACGGCACGAGATACTCCCGCGCCCACACCAGGTCGCCGGACCGGGCCTTGCGCCACGTCTGCCGGGGGAGCGGGTCGGGCTGCATGGCGAGCAGATCGTTGGGCACGTTCAGTGCCCGAAGCACCATGCGAGCGACCTCGTGGTGACCGAGCGCATTCATGTGCAGGCGGTCGTCGTCGAAGAACCGCATGTCCTGCACCTCCTTCAGCGCCCACTGGTCTGCGACGATCGCGTCGTAGCGGTCGGCGATCGCGCGGATGTTCTCGTTGTAGATCGCCACCTTGCCGCGGATGCCGCGGAACACCGGCGTGAAGTCGGTGTCGATCCCGGTGAAGACCACGAGGGTCGCGCCGTCGCGCGACAGACGTGCGACGGCGTCCTCGAACAGTTCGGCGACGGCATCGGGGTCGCTCCCCGGGCGGATGACGTCGTTGCCCCCCGCCGAGAACGTCACGAGGTCCGGCTTGAGCGCGAGCGCGGGTTCGACCTGTTCGGCCACGATCTGCCCGATGAGGCGCCCCCGCACGGCGAGATTGGCGTACGCGAAGTCCTCCACCTGGTCGGCGAGCACCTCGGCGACCCGATCCGCCCATCCCCGATGCCCACCCGGCGAAGCCGGCTCCGGATCGCCGATGCCCTCGGTGAACGAATCGCCGATCGCGACGTAACGACGCCACGGATGCGGTCCGGTGTTCTCGACGAACGGGGTGCGGTTCGCGCTCGCGCCTGCCATGGATCTCCTTCGGTTCGTGACCGATACGAGGCTATCCCCGCGCGGCCGCCGCCGGGAGCCGACGTCGCGGGGCTCGTCTAAGGTAGTCAGTCGCATCAGCGGATCACACGACAGGGAGGGATGCCGGGTGCTCGACGAGTCTCCTCCCGCAAACGGCGCGCATCCTTCCGACGCTCACCTCGGGAGCTTCGCGGCCGAACACCTCTCGCCCACGTACCCGCAACGCGCTCCGTGGGGCACCGCGCAGCGTCTGCGTGCCTGGCAGGCCGAAGCGCTCGACCTGTACTTCTCGATGGACGGCCCCGATGGTCCGGGTTCCGGTCCGCGCGACTTCCTCGCTGCCGCGACCCCCGGCGCCGGCAAGACCACGTTCGCGCTTCGCCTCGCGACGGAACTGCTGCGGCGGGACGTCGTCGACCGCATCGTCGTGGTCGCCCCGACCGAGCACCTGAAGACGCAGTGGGCGGATGCCGCTGCCCGGGTGTCGATCCGCCTGGATCCCGCCTTCAGCAATCGTCACGTCGCTCCCGCTCGGCACTACCACGGTGTGGCCGTCACCTATGCCCAGGTGGCCGTCAAGGCCTCGGTGCACGAGCAGCTCGTGCTCGACCGTCGCACGCTGGTGATCCTCGACGAGGTGCATCACGGCGGCGACGCTCTCAGCTGGGGGGATGCGCTGCGGGAGGCGTACCGACGCGCCACGCGTCGTCTGCTCCTGTCGGGCACACCTTTCCGCAGCGACACCGCGCCGATCCCGTTCGTCGAGTACCACCCCGACGCGAAGGGTATCCGACTCTCGCGGACCGACTACAGCTATGGCTATCGCCGCGCGCTCGAGGACGGCGTCGTGCGGCCGGTGATCTTCCTGGTCTACGCGGGGCAGATGCGCTGGCGCACCAGGACCGGTGAGGAGATGGAGGCCCACCTCGGCCAGGACAACACGAAAGACATCACGTCCCAGGCATGGCGTACGGCCCTGAACCCGGAGGGGCAGTGGATCCCGGCGGTGCTGCGCTCGGCGGATCGACGGCTGAGCGAGGTGCGCGAGCATGTGCCCGACGCCGGAGGACTCGTGATCGCGACGGATCAGACCGCGGCGCGCGCCTACGCCGCGATCCTCGAGCAGATCAGCGGCGAGGCGCCCACGGTGGTGCTCTCCGACGAGGCCGAGGCGTCAGCGCGCATCGAGGAGTTCGCGCGCGGTGAGAAGCGCTGGATGGTCGCGGTGCGCATGGTGTCGGAGGGTGTGGATGTGCCGCGCCTGGCCGTCGGCGTGTACGCCACCTCCGCATCCACACCCCTGTTCTTCGCGCAGGCCATCGGGCGGTTCGTGCGCGCGCGCCGTCGCGGCGAGACCGCGAGCGTCTTCCTGCCGAACGTCCCCCAGCTGCTCGCTCTCGCCAACGAGCTGGAGCGCCAGCGCGATCATGCCCTCGATCGCGATTCCGACGGCGACGAAGACTGGAACGCCGAGGAAGACCTCATGGACGCGGCCGAGCGCGACGAGAAGGCTTCCGACGCGCTCACCGAGGAGTTCTCCTATGAGGCGCTCGGATCGTTCGCTCATTTCGACCGCGTGCTCTACGACGGGCGCGAATTCGGTCAGCTGGCCGTGCCGGGAACCCCGGAGGAGGAGGAGTTCCTCGGTCTGCCCGGACTCCTCGAACCCGAGCACGTGCACGAGCTTCTGATGCAGCGTCAGGCCCGACAGGGCCGGCATCGCAAGGAACGCGAGTCGAGGGAGTCGGCCACCGATCAGCCGCCTTCGCCGGAACAGACGCTCCCGCCGGCGCTGCACCGGACGCTCCGCGAACAGCGGCAGCTGCTCAACAGCCTCGTGGGACTCTATGCCCGGCAATCGGGTGAGCCGCACGGCGCCGTCCACGCCGAGCTGCGGCGGGTGTGCGGCGGACCGGCGGTCGCACAGGCGACGGTGGCGCAGCTGCAGTCCCGCATCGATGTGCTGCGCTCCCGCGTGCGCTCCTGACGTCGACGGCACCGCTTCCGGCGGCTTCGGAGCTCCGAAATGCTGGCAATACCGGCCGACACGAGTGGCGTAGGTGCCCGCGATGGCTAGCGTGAAGTGTGCCCGAGACCACACCGATCGCCACCCCGAGGGAACGACGCCGCTGGGCGCGATACCTCGTCGACGAACGCGCCGAGGCCGACGTCTATCGTCGTCTCGCGTCTCGCCGTACGGGCGAAGAGCGCGCCATCCTCATCGCCCTCGCCGAGGCCGAGGGCCGTCATGAGGCGCATTGGCTCGCACTTCTCGGCGGAGAGCCCGAACGGCTGCCGCATCGCAGCGCATCCAGCGTCATCCTCGGGTTCATGGCGACGCGCTTCGGATCGGTCTTCGCCCTCGCTCTCGCGCAGAACGCCGAGGCCCGCTCACCGTACGACGACGATCCGGCGGCGACGCCGGCGATGGCTGCCGACGAGCGCGTGCATCACGAGGTGGTCCGAGGCCTCGCGGCGCGCGGACGACGTCGCCTGTCGGGGGTGTTCCGCGCGGCCGTGTTCGGTGCCAACGACGGACTGGTGTCGAACCTCGCGCTCGTGCTCGGCATCGGCGCGACGGGAGTAGCGCCGCAGTTCGTGCTCTTCAGCGGCATAGCCGGGCTGCTCGCGGGCGCGCTGTCGATGGGGGCGGGCGAGTACGTGTCGGTGCGTTCTCAGCGGGAACTGCTCGAGGCAGCGCGCCCGAGCGACTACGCCGACGACGCGCTCGCTCACCTCGATCTGGATGCGAACGAGCTCGCCCTGGTGTACCGCACGCGGGGGATGCCGGCCGACGAGGCCGATGCGCGCGCCCGCCAGGTGGTCGGCTCGGCGCGCGAAGGCGGCTCGACGTCCCTCGTCGTGGCCGCCGACCTCGACGGCGACGACGTGATCGGCGGCGCTTGGCGAGCCGCGGGTTCGAGTTTTCTGTTCTTCGCCTCGGGCGCGATCATCCCCGTACTGCCGTGGCTTTTCGGGCTCACCGGACTCGCAGCGGTCCTCCTCGCCCTCGCACTCGTCGGCCTCGCACTGCTGGCCACGGGCGCACTCGTCGGGATCCTGTCGGGGGCACCGCCGATGGGTCGCGCGCTGCGCCAGCTCGCGATCGGGTGGGGTGCGGCTGCCGTCACCTACGTCCTGGGGCTGCTGTTCGGCGTCGGCGTGGCCTGACGTTCGCCGCCTCCCGTCGAAAAACGCCGTTTTCCCCGAGAAACCACGCAAGGCGTGGTTTCTCGCGGCGTTTGTGGTTTCTCGCGCCGAGCGGCGCCGAGCGGCGAGGGAGCGGCGACGGAGCGTAACGACGAAAGGGCCCCGATATCGGGACCCTTTCGGACTGTGCGCGAGGGGGGACTTGAACTGACCTCGACCCCCTCGCCCCGCGAATCTCGGTTCGGCGTTCTGCCGCATAAGATCAACGATCTACGGCATGTGACCCGTGGATAACTTCACCGCGATGCCCCGACCTACAGGTTGCTTAGCACTTTCATTAGCACTTTTCTCGGCTGCTGCTTGAGGTGTCGGATGGAGTCATAAGCTCCGAGAGCGCGCCCAGTCCACGATTGCAGGCGCGAGGCCACCACGATCTCGACCAGGTAAAGTGCAATCCCGGCTTGGCTGCTCCTCGCCCACCTTCGGCGTCGCAGGCAGCCGCTTGATGGGCAGAGTCGTCAAGCTCATCCGCTCAGACATCCTCAGACTCGAATACAGCCGCCCCATAAGCGCCGCCCGTGATGGCTTGCCCTATGAGGGGGTGATCTCTCAGATGTCGTCGCCGAACGATTGGGGCGTCGTCCGCGCCCGCCGCACGGGGCTCCTGCCGCCAGGACGCCGCGGATGCGCGGGATGGCGTCCCCCTTCGCCAGCGGCAGGCGGTCTCCCTATCGAACATCGTGCGGAGTTGCTGATCCTTGCGACACTGATCGCTGTGGGTTTCGCTGGATTGTCCGGCGTATTATCTCGACATATGGAGCGATTGTCTCGACTGACGCCGGCCACGATTGACGTGTTGAAGATGCTCGTCGCGGCTGAGGGTCCTGTGTGGGGGCTTCAGATCGTCAAGACGACGGGTCGGCCGAGTGGCAGCGTTTATCCGATCCTCGATCGCCTCGAATCTTCGGGCTGGGTCTCCAGCGCGTGGGAGGACGACACATCCCGGCGGGGCCCGAGGCGTCGCTACTACCAGCTTCAGCAGGAAGCGCGGGAGCTAGCCGCCGCGGCGGTGACCACCCTGGAAAACAAGCAGAAGACGATGCGTTCATCGCGGGTCCGGCCGGCGGGCCTGGCGGAAGCCTAGACATGGACAGCAGGAGGCGGGCAGCACGGCTCACGGTAAGGGTGGCCGCTGCGCTGCTCCCCCGCCCAGAGCGCCGAATCATGGCCGAGACGTGGGCGGCCGATCTGGACTACGCCGACGAGCTCGGCGTAGATTGCGGCGACATCGCGCGCGGCGCCGTCACCTTCGCGGTTCGCCGGGGTCCATCCGCATGGTGTCGGAGGCGATGGGTGAGAGCCACGCTCATCACCGGCGCGCTCTTGATGTCAGTGGCTTTCATTCCCCCTTGGTTCCTCATTGCCATCGTGGCTCTAGGGTTGCTCGTTTGGCTGATCGCCGCACCCACGGGCGAGCCACCGAAAGCGTCGAGAACGTCGCGCCACTTGCTTTAGCTAGATATGTAGATATAGCCTCGATTCGCGGATCACCGGATCGATTGGCGGACAACATGCGCGAGACGCGGCAGTGGCAACGATGGGTTCCTCTCGTCTTCGCGGCGATCGTCCTGATTGCCCTCGCGGTGTTCCCGGCATGGGTCGCGGTTCCCGCTGCTGCCGGGTTGGCCGTGCTCTATCTGATGTTCTCCCCGGTCAGAGTGGTGCCGCCGAGCCGACCGTGACACTTCCGCTCCCGTTTGCTTGCCATCCCTACATATGTAGGCCTCGCCTGCGATTACGCCTCGCCTTCGAGGCGCAGGGATCACAGACGGGAGAACGAACGTGAAGAACAGACGAGTGGCGGTCCTCGCGGCCGCGATGTTGGGAGTACTGGCAATATCGCCGGCTACGGCCGCAAACGCGGAGGACGGCGAAAGCCTCGACGCTCTGCTAGCGCGGGTGGCCCCGGAGGTACGCGAGAACCTGTACGACGGCGCATCCGCCGCGCGCGGCGTGGAGGCCGTCACGCCGGCGACCGTTCCGACGACAGGAGCGGAGCCGGTCACCACTCACGGCGAAGACCGGAGCGTGTCGATCTGGCTCCCCACGACGACGGCCGTTGCGGAGGAGTCTGTGGCGGGCGAAGACGTGCGGCTGTTCGAGCACGGAAACGGCGCGACCAGTGTTCCGCTGGCGAAGGACGACGGGTCGGTGCAGATCCTCACCCTCATCGGCAATGTCAGCGCGCCGGAGAGCTACAGCTACAGCGTCGACGTGGCGGAGGGCGCGACGCTGGCGGTCGACGAGGATGGCGCGGTGCACATCACCAGCGCGACCGGGGAGTTCATCGGTGGCGTCGCTCCCGCCTGGGCGGTGGACGCCAACGGTGCACCCGTTCCCACCAGCTACCAGGTCGACGGGACCACGCTGACGCAGCTGATCGATCACGACGGCGGGCAGTACGCCTACCCGATCGTCGCGGACCCGTGGCTCGGCCAGGACCTCTACTACCAGCCGACGGTCACGTTCCCCTCCGGTGGTTACAAGATCAACGTCACGCCGCGGGCGTGGGGGCAGACCTGGGCCGGCCCGGCAACCTGGTTCGCGCACGTCGACGAGGTGAAATCGAAGCTCGGCGGCAACGCGTGGCGATGGACGAACACCATCCAGGAGCAGTTCTACTGCCACATCGCGGGCCTTCCGGCATCCCTCCCCCAGTACAACCTCGAATCCTGGCGGCCGCTCGTCGGCTGGGCGCAGTCACTCGCCCAGTACCGCTGCAACCCTTACGACGGCGCCTGGTCGTAACCACCAGTGCGGGGCCGGCCGGTCCCTGACCGGCCCCGCACGGACACCTCAGAAGGAGAACCCCATGACGACTCAACTCGCAACAGCACAGACGGCCCGCATCCGGGCACTCATCGTCGTGGGGGTGGCTCTCGTCACCGCAGGGCTGTACTCGATCGTCACCCTGCTCTATTCCGTGTTCGCCCGCTACATGTACGTCGAAGATCTCGACCTCGGCCTCGACGAGAACACGGTGTTCCTACTGACCCGCATCACGCCTACCGACCGCGGCATCCTCATCCTCGGCGGCATCCTCACCCTCCTCGGGGTCGCAGCACTCATCGCCGCCGCCGTCCGCGGTCGTTACCGCCGCCGCTCGGGCTTCGTCCCGGCATAGGAACAGCGAGGAGGCCGCCAATCCAGACCCATTCACTCCAACAACCCAACAGCACTCATCCATGCGTTCAAGGAGTTATGTGATGTCAACACTTCGTCGGTCTGCCAGGACCGTCGCGGCAGCAGTCGCCGCATTCGCGGTGGTCGTCGGATTCGCCATCGGTGGCCCTGCCCACGCTACTGAGGTAGCACCCCCGCCCGTCGATGATTCGTCCCTTACCGAACCCGCCCCGCCGATCGACACATCGCTACCTGGCGTCGCAGAGCGGATTGCTGAGATCGAAGCGAACGGCGGGGAAATCCTCGGCGGCTCCTCCGTCCAGTACGTCGAGGAAGGCGCAAGCGACGGCGCCGTGGCTCAACGCGCGTTCCCATCTGGTTGTGGTTTGACGGTTCTGATCTACAAGCAGACGTCGCAGATCGTCTCCGACAACCTCACAAGCTGCCTCGCCCCGTTCGTGAGCGCTGCGATGTCCTCCACGATCGGGTTCCTCGCCTGGGGCCACTACAACAACTTCGTGGCCAGTCGATCGGCGCAGCGCACGGGCGGTTCGAGCCTCGCCCTGGAGTACGCATACAACTGCTACGACAATGTCGACCGAACCATCTTCCGCACCGTCACCAACGGCACCCTCGTCAGAGGTGGCACCACGTACACCGCGGCCGCGTACGACATCGTCGACACCCCCAACTGCGGAACCTCGTAACACGACACCGCAGTCCTACAAGGGTGGGTGGGCTTGGTTACGACCGAGCCCACCCTTCGATCATGTCCAGGCCCTTTCGATAGGTGGCGTCGTCGGAGTCCATGAGCAAGTCGAGAAGATGAAGAACCTCATACTGCTGCTGCTCGGTGCCCGCGCTTGGAAACTCGTCACCATACCTGACCCAGGACGCATCGTCGCGAAGACGTACGAGGACGTTTCCCAAGAACACAGCCGAGGCATCTTCTATTCCATCGGCCCGAATCGCGTCGCTCTGAGCCCGCACAAGGTCACCGAAACGTCCGACGCTGGAAGCTAGATGGGTTGAGTCCACACCAAGACCAAGACAGAACTTCGTAAATGGCTCGTACCCCAGCAGATGACGGACTACGACGGAACGACTCTCAGCATCAGCCCGATACGCGGCACGCCCACGCGGGATCACCCGAACGCTCGACACCGGATGACCGGGATCGGAGAACAGTTGTTCGTCGTTCATGGCCTTCCTTCCCTGGACGAGTCGCGTCAGCAATTCCATGGTGTCACATAGCGTGAGCGCCTACCCCCGCTCGCTTGCCGACAGGTAGCCGCCGCCCCGCTACATCGACCGCAACACAACCAAGCCGACAGCTCGCAACTCCAAAACAAGCTCCCCAGCCTTGAGTGTCAGTGAAGTGACCTCCTTTTCCCGTCTTCTCCTTCTGAATGAACGTATGCTACCGTGGTAGATAGTTCAGTTGCCGTAGTAGAAATCATAGGCGGTGAGTCCCATGCATGGCGGTGTGATCCTGTTCCGGGGAACCGGGGCCGATGCGCGCCGTTATGTCGAGGCCGATCGCTCTCGCGCGGATGACTACTATCTCGGCGCAGATGCAGCGGTGGCGGGGTTCACCGCGCTTGATGGCGACGGGAGTGTGGCCGCCGCGCTCGGGCTTGACCCGGAGACGTACTTTGCCTGGGTGGACTGGACGAACCCGCTCACGGGTGAGTCGATGGGCAAGCCGCGCCTACCGGGTGAGGGGCGGCTAGGGTCGCCACGGTTCGCGGAGATGGTCGTGAACGCCCCGAAGTCGCTCTCAATCGCCGCCGCGCTCCACCCGGAAGTCTCAGGCGCTCTCGACCGGGCGCAGCAGGATGCCGTGGGCGAAGTTCAGCACTGGCTCGCCCAGCATTCCGTGACCCGTGTCGGGCCGCGCGGCAAGCAGGAGATCGTGTCTGTCTCGCAGCTGCAGACGGTGGCGGTGTCGCACCGCACGAGCCGGGCGGGTGACCCGCACCGGCATGTCCACTTCCAGATCGGCACCCGCGTATGGGCGGCCGGGAAGTGGCGGGCGTTAGACACCGCGGCGCTGTTCAAGCAGCAGGGTGTGATCCGCGCCCTGGGCACCGCCGTCATCGCCGCACACCCGGAACTTGCGGGAGTGCTGGATCGGCACGGCTTGACCCTTGATCCGGTGTCGGGTGAGGTGGTCGAGCTCGAGCGGTTCAACGACGTGATGAGCAAGCGCGGCGACCAAGTACGCAAGCACCTGGAACGCTTCGAGGCCGAGTGGGAGGCGGCGCATCCTGGCGAGGCGATGGGGCCGGTCGTCTCGGCCAGGCTCGCGGCGAAAGCGTGGGCGCATGAGCGGCCCGCGAAGAAGCCCATCACCCTGCACGAGGAACAGGCATGGGTGAGCGAACTACGCGACGCCGGCTACGACCCGGACACGTTGCGTCGGCCCGTGCGCCGTATGCCGACGTCGCTGGATGACCTCTCCGTGCAGACCGTTGCGAACCGTGCGCTGAATCGGTGCGCCGCGGGCGGTTCGGCGTGGACGCGCCACTCGGTGCAGGAGCACGTCACCCGGATCATGACCGAGTACGGCGTGCAAGCCGCACCGGCCGAGATACGCGAGTTCGTGAACATCGCCACCGCGTTGGCGATGGAGGATTGCTTCTCGATCCTCCCGACCGGCGCACCTGCCCCGGAGCATGTGGCGCACCTGACCAGCTTGCGTGTGGTGCAGGCGGAGACGGAGCTGCGCGACCTCATCGCCGCGCAAATCCCGCAACAAGACCCTGGACACCCGGACGTGCGCAAGGTGGCGCGCAGACACGGCCTGGATGCCGGGCAGGGGCGCGCCGCCGCTGCGGTTGCATCGACCGATCCTCTCGTGGTCGTGGAAGGTGCAGCAGGTAGCGGGAAGACGACGATGCTCGGGGTTGCAATCGAGGTCGCTGCTCGACACGGGCGGGCGTCGCGGGTTGTTGCGCCGACGTTGCGCGCCGCGCAGGTCGCGCACGATGAACTCGGTGTGCCCGCGACCAGTGTTGCGGCGCTCGTGCACGCGCACGGGTGGCGATGGAACAGCGACGGCGTATGGACACGCCTCGCGCCCGGCGACACTGACCCCGAAACCGGGCGCATCTATCGCGGCCCGGCAGAGGGCGCGCGGCTGGCGCGCGGTGAGCGGGTGATCGTGGACGAGGCCGGGATGCTCGACCAAGACACTGCAATCGCATTGCTCACCGTCACCGCCGAAGCGGGCGCGACCGTCGCGCTCGTCGGGGATCGCGCGCAGCTCGCCGCCGTGGGTCGCGGCGGGGTGCTCGAGATGGCCGCACAGCTCCGGGGCCGCACGTTCGACATGGCGCACGTGCACCGTTTCACTGACCGCGCCTACGCCGACCTGACGGTGCGGATGCGCGACGGTGGCAACCCCGGCGAGGTGTTCGACCAACTCACCGCGCTCGGCCTCGTCCGCCTGCACGCCAGCAACGAGGACATGCGCGAGCACATCGCCGGGCACCGCCGGGAGGGAGAGGCGGTCACGGTCACGTCCAACGACGAGGCCCGCAGTGTCAACGCGCGTATCCGAGAGGAACGAGTGTCGCGCGGCGAGGTCGACGACCACCGCACCGCCACCGGCAACGACGGCCTCCCCATCGGTGCCGGGGACGTGATCCAAACACGCAAGAACAACACCAGCATCGGTGTCGCGAACCGGCAGAACTGGATCGTGCAACGCGTCGAGCAGGACGGGGCATTGCGTGTGCGCGAGGCGGGGAGCGGGCGGAAGCGGCAGCGCACCGTCAGGCTCCCGGCCGAGTATGTGGCCGAACACGCGCACCTGTCGTATGCGGCGACCGCCTACGGGGTGCAGGGCGCGACCGTCACCGGGTCGCACACGATCCTCACCGACGCGACCAGCGCCGCAGGCGTCTATGTCGGCATGACCCGCGGCCGCGAGCAGAACCTGTTGCATGTCGTCGCCGAGAGCCAGGAGCGGGCGCGGGAGCAGTTCGTCGCGGCGATGGAGCGCGACCGCGCCGACCGCGGCCTCACCGACGCGACCGAACGCGCAGCAGAGGCCGTGCGGGGACTCGTGGATGAGGGGCCGGTGCGGCTCGTGCAGACGGAGCGGGCACGCCTCACCCAGCTCATCGAACGCGCGAAGCAGCAAGCCGCCCTGTTCGAGAATGCCGCCGTCCGATTCGCTGCACAGAAGCGGGCGCATCAGGTCGAAGCCGAGGAGCACGCCGAGCTTGTGACCCACGCGAAGAAGACCGCCGAGCACACCCGCAACACGGTCACAGCCGACGTGGAGACGCGAACCCGCGCGGACGGGCAAGAACTCGTGAAGGCTCGCGCGCATCTTCACGCCGCCCGTGAGGAGGCGCGGGCGGCGAGGTTCGGGCGCAGGCGCACCGCCGCCCGGAACATCAACCTCGCGGAAGAATCGGTCGAGAAGATCGAGCAGCAGGTCACCCAGGCCTGGGGCACCGCACCGTCTCTCTTGCGCCCCGTCACCGAGTGGGCGCAGACGATCGCAACCGGACATGCCGCCGCCCACCCCGAGGTGCGGGCGGCTGAACAGGCCCTCAGCGACGCCGAGGCCGCGAGGCAGCAGACGGCCCAGCGGCAGGCCGTCGAGCGGGATCGCCTCACCATCGAGATGTACGGGGCGGAACAGGCACGGCAGATGCGAGGCACCTTCCGCACCCCCAACCCCATGGCCGACGCCGAACACGCCAGGAAGCGGGCAGTCGAGGCTCGGCGGGTGATCGCGGAGTTGGACGCGCGCCCCGTCGCTGAGGCCGCCGAATGGCTCACCCAGCGGCGGGAGCAGCAGCGGGTCGAGCGCGAGGCTCTGCAAGCTCGTCAGGAGGCCCTCGCCCGCCGCAACACCGGGCTGACGAGAACCGGCCCTGATCAGGACAGAGGGCGGCCAGGACTCAGCCTGTAACCATGCGCTGGCAGAATCAGCCGCCGCGCTGGCAGACGGTTCGTTGAGCCGCGGCGCGATCAGATAGCTGCGCGCTCCGTCAACGCCGGTGGGGTGATGCGGAGGGAGGCGGAATCTCCATTGCTTGCGCTTTGGGGTGCCCGCTCTCGTATACTTGCAATATGGAAAGTACAGATGATTTGGCAAGCGCAGCGAGCGAACGGCTCCGGGAGTTCGCGCGGTTGGAGAACAGTGCGAGTGAGCGCAGGCCCTCCCGCGGGTACTGGTGGCTGATGCTTTGGTCAGCGGTTCTGATCGCCGCCTATGTTGGGGTGTACCTGTTCACGTTCGGGGGCTCCACAGTGGAACAAGTCTCAGAGCGCACTGGCGGCTATTCGGCGACGTGGGTGATGCTCACACCAGTACTGACGTTCAGCTCGCTCCTCAGCGGGGCGCGCGAACGCTTCAACATCCGAGCCAAACCATCGCCGCTGCATTGGGGCTTCTACGGCCTCGTGATGGCAGGATTCGTTGCGCTGGGAGTGCTGAGCATCACGGGTATCGCCTACCCATGGTGGCTGAACGTGCTCGTTCCCCTTGCCCTCTTCGTCACGATGGCGGCAGCGCCCGTGCGAAACCTTATAGCTGTCTCGCGCAGATCGTCCGAACCGTGGGGCCGTGCTCCTCTGAGCACAGCGTCCCGTCTCATGACGGTGCTTATCGGTGCGGCCATCGGCGTGCTGCTCATCACGTCTGCCTACCCTCTTGCTGCGGCGATCTCCGGCATTGTCGTCATGGTGTTCCTGATCGTCGTGCTCGTGAGTTGGCGCGCCTCGTTCGGGCTTCCGCGAGTGGGGTATCAATGGGGCTCGCTCCATTGGGTGTGTTTCGGGGCATGTGCGTTGGTCGTGTTCGCGTGCGTGCTCCTGACGACATTCACGAGCTGGTTCACCGCCCCTTACACCGTGGCGGCGGGCGTGCTCGTGTTCATCATCATGGGTGTGGCGGCACTCTTCCCTCGCAGTGACCCCCAACGAGAGCTGTGATGGCGCATCCCAGGCATGAGCTTGACCCCGCCTTCCAGACGCCGTTGCGGTTCTCCCTAATGGCGGCACTGGGGCGACGCACCGAGATCGACTTCGGAACGCTCCGTGACGCCTTGGAAGCCGATGATTCTTCACTCAGCAAGTCCATCTCGCACCTGGAGAAGGCGGGCTATGTGAAGACCACTAAGGGGTATGTCGGCAGCCGCCCCAGAACGTGGATCGAAGCCACTAGCAAGGGCGAACGTGCCTTCACGCGTCACCTATCAGCGCTGCGAGCGATCACCGAAGACCGAACAGCCGAATAGGCCGAGTAACCCACTCATGGGTTCACAGGGACAGTCCGCCGTGGGGCGTTGGCGGTTCCGGGCGGCGTGTCTCCGTGTCGAACGACTCCGCGGCCGAATGAGAACGGCGGCGGCGGGCTGCGGCGAGTTCGCGATCCAGCACGTCCGGCGTCCGCGAGATACCGCGCGCTTCGAAGCTACGCACCTGCTCCACCGTCAACGCCTCCCCACGTCGCCCGCTTGCGTCGAGCCGGTGGAGGTTCTGTCGCGCGTCAGACTGTTTGGCAGGGCTGTTAGTTGAGTCCTGAGCGGAGAGTTTGACCATGGGTAGACCACCAGCGATCCCGGTGGAGAAGAAGACGCGGATCGTGCTGAGCGTCCTCGCCGGCGAGATGACGATCGCTGAGGCGGCTCGGCGCGAGAAGGTCAGCGAGCAGTCGATCGGTCGGTGGAAGGCGGACTTTCTCGAGGCGGGGAAGACCGGACTGGCGGCGGGGAAGTCCGGGCCGTCGACGCGGGAGCAGCAGCTCGAGGCGGAGGTCGCGGATCTGACCCAGGCGCTCGGTGAGGCGGCGGTCGAGATCCGGGTGTGGAAGAAGTCGGCGGAGGGCCGGTTGGGCCCTTCGAGGACCTCGAGGTGATCCGCATCGAGGCGGGCATGTCGACCGCGAGGTTCTGCAGGCTGATCGACATGCCCGAACGCACCTGGCGTCGCTGGCAGGCCAAGGCGAAGCAGGAGCAGCCGCCGAAGGGGCCGTGGCCGCAGCCCGCGAGGGACGCGGCGCGGGACCTGGTGACCAAGCACGCGCTGGCGAAGCCGGCGTGGGGGCACCGGAAGATCTGGGCGCTGACCCGTCACGACGGCCACAAGGTGTCGCAGGCGACGGTGCTGCGGCTGCTGCGCGATGACGGGCTGATCCTGCCGTCGGAGTATCAGAAGCAGCGGCGTGAGCTGGCGAAGGATCGCAAGGCCGCGTTCGCGAAGAACCCGACAGGCCCGAACCAGGTCTGGCAGTTGGACTTCAGCGAGTTCGAGACCACGACCGGCGGGACGTGGCGGATCGCGGGGTGCCGAGACTGGTACTCCAAGCTCGAGCACCCGTTCCACGTCTCGCCGACCGCGAACCAGTACGACGCGATCGCCGCGATCGAGCTCGCCCTCGCCGACTACGAGGTCATGTTCGGGCACCCGCTCGTCGACGAATGCGAGGTCGACCCCGACACCGGTGAGGTGCTGCCGGTGCTGACGATCGTCACCGACAACGGCGGCCCGTTCCGGTCGCTGAACTTCGAGCTGTTCATCATGAGACACCCCGAATTGCGGCACGTCCGCACCCGGGTGAAGACCCCCGGGCAGAACGGGTCACGCGAACGCGGGTTCGGGACCCTGAAGTACGAGCGACTGTTCCTCGACGAGATCCCCGACGCGCTGACGCTGATCGAACGCGCCGAGGACTACCGGACCGAGTACAACACCGAACGCCCGCACGAGGCGATCGCCTGGAACCGGCCGATAGAGGTGCACATGGGCCTGGCCGACCCCACCACCCCCACCTTCGAAAGAGAAGAAATCCTGCCAACAACTTGACGCGGGACAGTTCGGCCGGATCAGCGCGTCGATGCCTGTGTGGTCTTCCACGATCGCGAGGGTGCGGGCGTGGGCGAACACGTCGCCGGGAATCTGCGACCAGTCGATGCCCCATCCGGCGTCGCTGGCGAGCTGGTTGAACATGATGTGCTGGCTGCGGGTGTTCACGTCGCGGAACGGATGGATCGCCGTCGTTTCACCCCACACCCAGGCAAGCCCGTCGGAGAACGCATCCGCGTCCAGGTCGCGGAGGTGCTCGCGGGCGGCGAGTTCGCCGAAGACGCGCTCTGCCTCGGGCACGATGAACGGCGGACGGCAGTGTGCGATGCCCGTGCCGCCGGGGTGAGTGTCGGTGTCGCGAATGTCACCACCCCAGACATACAGATCAGCGGTCAGGTGCCTGTGGATGGCCTGCAAGTGGGCGAGTTCGAATCGTCCGGGGATCGGGTGCTCGGTGAGTTCGACCATGCGCTGATGGATCGCGGCCGTCTCCACGGCTTTCCAGCGGTCGTAGTCGGTGATGCCGAGTTTGTTGATCAGAACGAGGCTGTTCGGGTAGCTGTAGCGGTCGGGCACTGGTGCTCCTGCCCGGACGGGCTACTTCTCGGGGAAGCTGTCAAGCGCCGCAGCGATCGCCTCGCGCACCGCCTCATCCGCGGACAGTTCACCGCGCACCTGACGGCGGGCAATCTCTCGATCCGCCTCAGTGACGACCGCACCGGCCGTGACCTGCCCGGCCTCGACCTCCGCGAGCACGCGCCGGACATGGGCCTCGGATACCGGAGTCTTGAGAGCCATGCGGGGTGCCTCCTTATGGTTGGCGTTCTGTACCTAGTTTACGTCGCCCCACCGACATCCACCGGGAAGCCAGGGGCGGGGGTGCCGATTCGGCACAGCCAGCGGAGGTGTCAGGCTTCCCCGTTGTCAGTCACGGCGTCCGCGAAGAGGGCAAGGAACTTCTCGCGGGGGATCACGATGCGCCGCCCGAGCTTCACATGCGGGATCGTACCCTCGTTGATGCTCGTGGTGATCGTGCGGGGATCGACGCCGAGTGCTTCGGCGGCTTCTTTGCGGGTGATGACGAGGCTGCGCCGCTTGCGGAGGTCGTCCATGTCAAGGGTGCTCTGCCGCATGTCGCACCATCCGTTCGTGTCAGCGCCGAGAAATGTGGTTCATCCCACCGTAGAGAATCGCACTTGCACTGTCAAGCATTGCGTTGTAGTTTTCTACTATGGAAACAGAGAGGGTGCGGGGCAACCCCGCAGGCATCACGAACACGCACGTCGCGCAGAACATCCGCGCGGCCCGGCAAGCGATCGGTATGGACTTGCGCACCATGTCCGACGGGCTGAAAGCCGCCGGGCGAAAGCTCTCCACCTCGGGCATCAGCAAGCTGGAGGCCGGGGATCGTCGCGTGGACGTGGACGACCTGACCGTGATCGCCTACCTGCTGCGCACCACCCCCGCCGCGCTCCTGACCCCACCGGACGAGCAGACGACCCTCACCGGGGTGCCGGAGGAGTACGAGCCGGAGGAGATCGACAGGTGGATGCGCGGGGAACTCGTGCTCACCGATGAGGGGCTGTTCAACTACTGGCAGCAGGAATGGGTGATCTGCACCGACCGCATCCACCACCTCGAAACCACCCTCGCGGGCATGACCACCCCCAGCAGAGACGACCCCGAGAAGCCGAGCGCGCACCCCAAGACCATCGCCGCCTACCAGGAACGTTTGGAGACGGCACGGGCACGCGCGCGCGTGATCCAGGAGCGCGGCGTGCAGCTCGACCCGGAAGGGCGCGTGTTCAACGCCGCCGACTACATCGAGAACTACGGCGACACCCATCGGCCTGGGCAGACGACGGCAAGGAGCACCCGGTCATGACGAAAAATCCACAGTCCGCAGGGCAGGGCGGTGCGGATGAGAAGCAGCAGCGGCGCTCCCGCTCGCGGCAGCCCGGCTCGATCCAGTCCTACGACACCGACACGGGGAAGCGGTGGCGGTTCCAGATCTACGTCCTGAAAGACCCCGAATACCCCGAGATGGGATCGCGGCGGTTGACCCGTTCCGGGTTCACCAGCACCGACGAGGCCAACGACGCCTTGCAGGAGGCGTTGAAGCAGCGGAAGCAGAACGAGAAGTTCGGCAACAAGGTTCCGACCGTGGGCACCTATGCGGATGAGTGGGTGGCGGGGCTCAAGCTCGCGGCGTCCACGACCAAGGGCTACAAGAAGATCATCCGCAACCACATCCGCCCCCAGCTCGGCACAATCCGGCTCGACAAACTCACCGCCACCCGCATCGCCCGCCACTACCGCGACCTCGAAGACCACGGCCGCAACGACGAATACGGCAAAGGACAGCCGCTCTCTGCCAACAGCGTCCACAAGGTGCATGTCGTGCTGGGTGCGATCCTCGACGCGGCGATCGACGACGGGCACCTGACGGTGAACCCGGCGAAGAAGAAGCGCACCGTGAAGCCGCCGAAGTCCAGCGAGGTGCGGGCGCAGAAACCCGAGATCGCGACCTGGACGGCCGAGCAGTTGCAGACCTTCCTCACATGGAACCGCGACACCCTCGACGACGAACTGTTCCCGCTGTGGCGACTCATCGCCTACACCGGCATGCGCCGCTCCGAAGCGCTCGCCCTCAAGTGGTCGGACATCAACACGAAGACGATGCGAGTCAGCATCCGCCGCGCCGTCGATACCGACGACTGGACGAAGACGAAGACCACCAAGACCGGGCAAGCCCGCGTCATCGACGTGGACACCGAGACATTGAAGGTGCTCGCCTCCTACAAGGTCGCGCGGGCCGAGGTGTCGTTCGAGCTTGCGAAAGCCGACGCCTACATCTTCGGCGACGACGACGGGAAGCTCCGCTCACCCGACGCGATGACCAGCCGCTGGGATCGCCGCCTCAAATGGGCCACCGCGAAGTTCGACTCCCTACACCGGGTCACAATCAAAGGACTGCGTCACACCCACGCGACCCTGCTGCTCGAACTCGGCGAACACCCCAAGGTCGTGCAAGAGCGGCTCGGGCACTCCACGATCACCACGACGATGAACATCTACTCTCACGTCACCCCGACCATGCAGCGCTCCGCTGTAGACCGCTTCGCCGCCCATCTCAACTCGTAAGACCTATGGTCGTGCGTCGGCATCGCAACGCTAAAGGGACCCTGTCGTCGCCGATACGGGACGCCGTTGATCTCCGGGCGTCCAAATGACGCAGCCGCGCTGGTAACCCGCTTGACTCCGAGCCTCTCATAACACGGAAGACGTCATGCCATGCATGAGCCGCATGATTCCGGTCACCTTCTAGTCTTCGAGAGCGTCTCGGCCTGTAGCCGAATGGCGCGAAAACAGTTAGCCTCTCGCAATGTCCCGGGGTCTGTCCGATAAACGGTGTGTGGGGTCCGGCGGTTTTCATTAGTAGGTGGTTCTCTCGAACCGTCCGGCGAAGGTGATCGCGAACGCGTTGAGCGCTGGCTTCCACCTGATCACCCAGCGTGCCCTGCCGCCGCCGGTGGGGTCAAGCGAGCGGGTCACGAGGTAGAGACACTTCAACGCGGCTTGCTCGTTCGGGAAGTGCCCGCGCGCCCGGACCGCCCTGCGGTATCGGGCGTTGATCGATTCGATCGCGTTCGTCGTGCAGATCACCCTCCGTATCTCGACGTCGTACTCGAGGAACGGCACGAACTCCGCCCAGCCGCTCTTCCAGAGCTGGATGATCGCCGGGTATCGCCCACCCCACTCGGCGGCGAACTCTTCGAACCTGTCTTTCGCGGCCTGCTCGGACGGGGCCGTGTAGACCGGTCTGAGCGCCTTCACGATCGCGTCGCGGCGTTGGCGGCCGGCGTAGCGGAAGCTGTTGCGGATCAGGTGCACGATGCACTGCTGCACAACCGCCTGCTCCCACGTCGTGTTGATCGCTTCGGGGAGTCCCTTCAGCCCGTCGCAGACGGCGATCAGGACATCCTCGACGCCACGGTTCTTCAGCTCCGTGAACACCTGCAGCCAGAACCTTGCGCCTTCGCCGCCATCACCGGCCCAGATCCCCAGGATCTCCCGTTCCCCGGCCGTGGTGACGCCCATCACGACGTAGAACGGGGTGTTGCGGACCTGCCCGTCGCGGACTTTGACGACGATCGCGTCGACGAAGATCACCGGGTAGAGCGCGTCCAACGGTCGCGCGGACCACTCCGCGAGCTCCCCGGCGACTTTCTCCGTGATCCGGCTGATGGTGTCCTTGGAGACCTTCGCCCCGTAGACCTCGTCGAAGTGCGCCGCGATCTCACCTGTCGTGAGCCCGCGGGACGAGAGGGAAAGCACGATCTGATCGATCCCCTCGAGGCGGCGTTTCCGTTTGGGGACGATGACCGGCTCGAACGACCCATCCCGATCCCTGGGGACCTCGATCTCCACCGGGCCGATCTCGGTCAACACCGTCTTGACCCGCGTCCCGTTGCGCATATTCGCGGCCGTCGGCGTCCCGCCGTGATCATGGCCGAGATGCTCGGTCAGCTCAGCGTTCAACGCCGTCTCGAGCACACTCTTGGTGAGCTGGTTCAGCAGCCCTCCCGGGCCCACCAGGCTCACGCCCTGTTCCTTCGCCTGCGCGAGCAACCGCTCCGCGAGGTCCTTCTGATCGATGATCTCCCCGGTCACGGGATCAATCATCGTCTCGTCCAACATCTTGGTCGTGTCAGCCACGGCCATCTCCTTTCGGATCAGGCCGGACCCTCACACACCGTTATTCAGACAGTCCCATGTCCCGAGATGGCGTCGGCGTCAGCATGAAGAGTCGCCCGGCCAGCCCCGGCTACGAGAGACTGCCGCGGGAATATCATTTCGGAGTCACGGATGATCGGAGCGCTCGAGAGTGTTCGCGAGCGTCTGGATGAACTTGCCGACCGCATCAGGGGCTGGCAGGTCGATTCGGAGTCGGATGCTTCCCGCTTTCGGTCCTGTGCCGTTGACGATTGCCGCCCCGCCGAGTTGGTCGAGAAGCGGGCCTATGGCGTCTGCTGCATCGGCGGGCAGATGGCCGACGCCGCGTCCGTTGGAGGTGACGGCGACCCCGGCTGGGGATCTTCGCGTGCGGGGCTGGGTGCGGAGGACGTAGGTGCGAGGCGCTTGGCTGTCGCGTTCGCGATCGTTCACGAGGTAGTGGGTCCGTTCCAGGGCGACCGGCCGTGTCGGCAGGTGCCGGAGATCGGGAAGTTCGTGGTGGCGACTGATGCGACCGGTTGTGATGTGTAGAAGTTGTTCCCACCATGCGGGCATGAGCGCCCCTTCTCCTCGGATCGGTATGCCATCACCGAGGCGGAGCACGCTTCTACTATGTCAGCCCGTGCTGTGAATCCTCCGGCCAGCCGCGGGCCCGGACAGATCGCGCAGAGGCAATGTCGTTGATCACCGGTATTCTCTGGCGATTGAGCGTAGCGTGAGGAGCATGTGGACAGTTCTTCTCATCCTGCTTGTGGCCTGGGCGGTGCTGTCGATCGTGGGATTCGTGTTCGAGGGCCTGCTCTGGTTGGCCATCATCGGAATCGTGCTCTTCATCGGCACCCTGATCTTCGGGATACTCCGGCAGCGCGCCAAGCGGGCCAAGGCGTAGTCACCCCCGCACGGGACGCACGGGGTGCGGTCCACCTCTCTTGCCGTGGCGTCGGGGTTTCTAAAGGCGTGACGGCCGCTGCCGGGCGGCGGTGCCCTTCTCCACCGAGTTCGTTTCGGCCGCCACGCGCACATGCAGGGTGCCTGGGCGGACACTGACACGAACACGGGTGATGTGACCGAAGCTGTCGCCGTCGAGTTCGATGAGGTGAGGGGCGTCGAACCGGGCTTCGAACCGGGTTCCTTGGACGTAGGCGAGCGCGTGGAGGTCGGGTGTCTGCTGGAGGAGCCGGCGGCTGAGCGGGGAGCGGCGGGCGAGGCCTTGCAGGGTGAGGCGGGTTCCGATCCGCGCCCACCCGAAGCGTCCTGTCGGGCGCATCATTACGACGTCCAGCAGGCCGTCGTCGATGATCGCAGCGGGGATCAGGAGCATGTTCCCGGTGAGGGTTCCGCAGTTGCCGACGATCACCGTGTGCGCCCGCGTCGACCTCACCCGCCCTCCGTCGATTCGGTAGTCGAGATGGAAGAGCTTGTTCGCGATGACCGAGCGGGCGATCGGTGTGACGTACGCGAACCAGCCGAGATGCTTTTTCGCGATGGTGCTTGTGCTCTCCGCCATCTCCGCATCCAGTCCGATGCCGGCCATGACCATGAACGCGTGCGAACGCCGGGCGCCGCTCTCGTCCTCGAGCTCAGCCACCCCGACATCCACGGACCGGTCCTCACCTGCGAAGGCAACGGAGACGCAGGCGGCGATGTCGTTGAGCGGCGCACCGATATCACGTGCGAGGAGATTGCCGGTGCCCAGGGGAACCAGCGCGACCGGGATGCCCGTCCCTTGCATCACCTCCGCGACGGCTCGGACCGTGCCATCGCCGCCAGCGACCATCACCACCGCCGGAGCAGCAGCGAGAGCGTGCTCCGCTGCGGCCCGGCCCGCGTCGTCGCTGCGGGTCTCGTACCAGCGCGTCTGCGCCCACCCGTGCTCGGCCTCATACTCCGCGACCACGGGGCGAAGCCGCTCCAGCGGGGTCTTCACAGGGTTGTAGACGACGGCGGCGTGCCGTCGCCCGGCTGCCGTGTGGTCGTGCGTGCTCACTGCGGGGCTGCGGTGAAGTAGCGGCGCTGCTCGACCAGGGGGCAGGTGAACACGTCGCGCTCCCCGAGCCCGACACGGTTGATGTACCGCACGATGATCGCATAGGACGCCAGCAGCCCGGTCTGCACATAGGGCACATCATGGCTCCGGCAGTAGGCGGCGATGATGGGCGCTGCCTTGCGCAGGTGAGGGCGCGGCATGGACGGAAAGAGGTGATGCTCGATCTGATAATTCAACCCGCCCATCGCGGTGTCGAGCAGACGTCCGCCGCGGACGTTTCGGCTCATCATCGCCTGGCGGCGCAGGAAGTCGAAGCTCGCATCGCTCGGCACGATCGGCATCCCCTTGTGGTTCGGGGCGAACGAGACGCCCATGTAGAACCCGAAGAGCCCGAGCTGCACCGCGAGGAACACGAACGCGATGCCCGGCGACAGCACGAGGAAGACGAGCACCGGGAAACCGACCAGCCGGACCAAGAGGAACCCGATCTCGACCCATCGCCTGCTCAACGAACCGCGCGTGACCACCCGACGCACCCCGGACGCATGCAGCGAGACGCCCTCCAGGAGCAGGATCGGGAAGAAGAAGATCCCCTGATGCGAGCGCAACCACGACAGAACCCGCCCTCTCGGCGCGGCACGCTCCGGAGCCACGACGATGACCGGCAGCTCGATGTCCGGATCAGACCCCAGCTTGTTCGGATTCGCGTGGTGACGGGTGTGCTTGTGCTGCCACCATCCATAGCTCATCCCCACCAGCAGGTCGCCGAGCACGAGACTTGTCCAGTCATTCCACTTGCCCGAAACGAAGATCTGCCGGTGGGCCGAATCATGCCCGAGAAAGGCGATCTGCGTGAACACCACCGCCAAGAACACCGCCGTGAACAACTGCCACCACGTGTCACCGATCCACACGAACACCAACAGCCCGCCGGCGAGCACGAGCGGCAGACCGATCAGCTTCGACCAGTAATACCCATACCGGCGACGCAGCAACCCCCGATCCCGGATCGTCTTCGCCAGGGCCGTGAACTCACTCCCAGCCCTGCCGCTCCGCCGATCCACCGAGCGCGGTGTGGTCGAACGAAACCCACCCATGATGCGCCCCACATCCCACGGCCACGGACGCCATCAACGCCCGTGACCACCCTCGTCAGTCCAGTCGTCGATACGGGCACGATCGTCGGTCGCCGCGACACGCCGATCCGGCTCAGGCACTCGTGTCTCGGAGGTGCGGAACGTCACCGACTCCGCGAGAGCCGCGACAGAGGCCGCTCTGTCATGCTCACCCGCAGCCGCCTCGCGGAACCGGACCGCCGCCGCATCCTGCTTCGCACGGACACCCTCGCTGATCTCCGCCAGGCGGTCAGCGAGCACGCCGCCGAGACCGTCGCGCAACTCCTCAAGATTCGTGTTCGCGATCTCCAAGCGACGATCCGAGATCGTCACCTCGACAGTCGAGTACCCTGCCTTCGCGAGACGTTCCCGCGTCTCGCTCCCCAGGATCTCCGTGATCTCGTCCCGTTCAGGGCGGCGCGTGAACACCGCCTCCACCGTGTAACGATCCGGGGCCTCATCAGTCATCAGCGCCGCAGGCAACGAACCCACCAGCACCGATCCCAGGCCCAGCGTTGCGGTATCTGCACCGCTCGTTCGTGTCTGCGTATCCATAACCTGACGTTACGCCCCCAACATGTACGCCTCACAGGTTCAACTAAGCCCGCGCGCGCCGCAGAAAACTCCAGGAAACAACCGACCCCAGCACAGCGGTCGCACTCGCACCGGGGCTCGACACCGTCACATGTCTACGCATGGCACCGTGACCTGCGCCACGCGCAGGGGACGAGCCGATGAACCGCCCCTTCAACGCGCGAAGGACAAATCTCCACCTCAGCCCGAGGAAGCCCTGAATGTCACCGTCGTTGGCGTCTTACGATCCTTCCGGATCCGCGCTTAGCACTTTTTCTAGCACTTCCAACACGAATGGCCCCCGACCCGAGAGATAGAATCCCAGGTCAGGGGCCATTTCATTCGTGTGCGCGAGGGGGGACTTGAACCCCCACGCCCTAATACGGGCACTAGCACCTCAAGCTAGCGCGTCTACCTATTCCGCCACCCGCGCAGGTGGTCGGCAGCTTTCGCAACCGAGGGTCGAGCCTAGCACGTTCCGCACCGAACGCCCTACGCGCGGTGGTCCCGCGCGTGTCCGAGCGACGCGTCCCGGCCCGGTAGCCTGGTGCGCATGCCGGCGACCCCCTCCGACCTCCCCGAGGTCGCACGCGTGGCGCGTGACCTCATCCGCTTCGACACGACCAACCACGGCGGCGGTAATGCGGCGGGGGAGCGGGAGGCGGCCGAGTACGTCGGCGCTTACCTGGAAGATCTCGGCCTGGCCGTCGACTACTACGAGCCCGTCCCGCGGCGCACCAACGTGCACGCGCGGATCCGGGGCCGCAATCCAGACCGACCGGCACTCGTGCTCCACGGGCACCTCGATGTCGTTCCCGCCATTGCCGAGGACTGGTCGGTCGACCCGTTCGCCGGCGAGATCCGCGATGGGATGCTGTGGGGGCGCGGCGCGGTGGACATGAAGGACATGGACGCCATGATCCTCACGGCCGTCGCCGACATGGCCCGTGCGGGGGAGCAGCCCGACCGCGACATCGTGCTGGCGTTCTTCGCCGACGAGGAGAACGGCGGCATCGAGGGCTCCTCCCTCGTCGTGCGGGACCGCCCGGAATGGTTCGCCGGCGCGACCGAGGCGATCAGCGAAGTCGGCGGCTACTCGATCCACGTCGGTGAGCGGCGTGCCTATCTGCTGCAGGTGGGGGAGAAGGCCCTGGTCTGGATCCGGCTGGTCGCGACCGGACGCGCCGCACACGGCTCGAGCGTGCACGACGACAACGCCGTCACGCGGCTGGGCGAGGCGGTCGCCGCCCTCGGACGCACCGAGTGGCCGGTGCACCTCACGGACACGACACGGGAGTTCACCCGCATGCTGGGCGAGCTGACCGGCGCCGCCGGGGACGACGCCGACAGTCTCGCGCGGCGCACCGGGCCGGCGGCGGGATTCCTGCGCTCGACGCTGCGCACGACGACCAACCCGACGGGGCTCACCGCCGGCTACAAGCACAACGTCATCCCCGACCGTGCCGAAGCGCTCATCGACGTGCGGGTGCTGCCCGGCACGGAGGATGCGGCACTGGCCGACATCCAGCGGATCGTCGGCGACGACGTGGCCGTCGACGTGGTCCACTCCGACATCGGGCTCGAGGTGCCCTTCGCCGGCGACCTGATCGATGCGATGGTCGCCGCGCTGGCTCGCCACGACCCTGGCGTGCCGGTGATCCCGTACCTCATGGGCGGCGGCACCGACAACAAAGCACTGGCGTCCCTCGGGATCGCCGGATACGGGTTCGCGCCGCTGCGACTTCCCGCTGATCTCGACTTCACCGGAATGTTCCACGGTGTCGACGAGCGGGTGCCGGTCGAATCGCTCGTGTTCGGCCAGCGCGTGCTCGGCGACTTGCTGCGCACCTGCTGACCTCACCGAAAGGCCACCCCATGCAACTGCTCGAGGCGATCGTGCTCGGCCTCGTGCAGGGACTCACCGAGTTCCTGCCCGTGTCCTCGAGCGCCCATCTGCGCATCCTCGGCGAGTTCCTGCCCACCGCCGAGGACCCCGGTGCCGCCTTCACCGCGATCACGCAGATCGGCACCGAAGCGGCCGTCGTGGTCTTCTTCTGGCGTGACATCGTGCGCATCATCCGAAACTGGTTCCTCGCCCTGTTCGGCCGGATTCCCCGGAACGATCCCGACGCGCGGATGGGGTGGCTGATCATCGTCGGCAGCATCCCGATCGTCGTGCTGGGCCTGCTCTTCCAGGATCAGATCGAGACCACGTTCCGCTCGCTGTGGATCATCGCCGCGATGCTGATCTTCTTCGGCGTTCTGCTCGGCATCGCCGATCACGTCGGGGCGAAGCGTCGTTCTCTGAACGATCTCACCGTCGGCCACGGCGTCGTCTACGGATTCGCGCAGAGCCTGGCGCTCATCCCGGGCGTCTCCCGATCCGGCGGCACCATCACGGCGGGACTGTTCATGGGCTACGAACGCGCCGCCGCGGCGCGATACGCGTTCCTGCTCGCGATCCCGGCCGTGTTCGGCAGCGGCTTCTACCAGCTGTTCAAGAGCTGGGACGAGCCCGGGGTGTTCTCCCTCGGCGAGACGGCCCTGGCGACGGTGGTCGCCTTCGTCGTGGCTCTCGCCGTGATCGCCTTCTTCATGCGGTGGATCTCACGGCACAGCTTCCTGCCGTTCGTGCTCTACCGCGTCGCGCTCGGCACCGTCCTCATCGTGCTGCTGAGCCTCGGCGTCATCGACGCGTACTGACCCGGGGCCGCCGCGAGAGGGGATCAGCGCCGGTCGTCGCGGCCGGGCTTGGACGGACCGTCGCCGCGCCGCCGCAGATACTGCTCGAACTCCTGGGCGATCGCGTCACCCGAGGCCTCGGGGGAATCGACGGTGTCGCGGTTCTCCTCGAGCTGTCGGATGTACTCCGTCATCTCCTCGTCGTCGGCGGCGGCCGCGTCGATGGTCGCCTCCCACGCGATCGCCTCGGTCGCGAGGCTGCCGCGACCGACGGGGATGCCGGTGAGCGACTCGAGTCGGTCCAGCAGAGCCAGTGATGCCTTCGGGGACGGCGTGTGGCCCGCAACGTAGTGCGGCACGCTCGCCCACAGGCTCGCGGTGGGGATGCCCGCCGCGTCGGCGGCATGTCCCAGCACGGACAGGATGCCCACCGGTCCTTCATAGCTGCCGCGTTCGAGTCCGAGCGTCTCGCGCACCTGATCGTTCTCGCTGCCGGCGAAGACCGAGATCGGGCGCGTGTGCGGGACATCCGACATCATCGACCCCAGTGACACGAAGCCGGTGATGTCTTCGCGCAGGGCCACGTCGATGAACTCCGCACTGAACGCCTGCCACGCGCGAGCGGGCTCGACCCCGGTCAGCAGCCACAGCTCGGTGTCGCCCTGCGGCTCGGTCGGGCGGAGAACCGTCGCCTCCGGCCAGGTGAGGCGGCGGTGGCCCTCGGCGTCGGCAACCAGATGCGGCCTGGTGTACTGGTAGTCGAAGTACAGTTCCGGGTCGACGGAGAACACCGGTTCGTAGTCGCCGGAGCCCTTCACGTGCGCAAGCGCAGCGGATGCGGCCTCGCCGGCGTCGTTCCACCCGTCGAACGCGGCGACCAGCACGCGGCGTCCCAGTGCGTCCACACAACCTCCCCGATCGGTCCCTCCAGGATAGGCACGCTCCGCGCGCACGGGCGCAGCGGCAGGCGCGGGCGACCCCGATCCGGGCGGTGGGCGGGACGCCGGGTGCGTAGCATGGGCGGGTGAATTCTCCGCGCATCGCCGCCGTCCTGTGGGACATGGACGGAACCCTCGTCGACACCGAGCCGTACTGGATGGCCGCCGAGACACCGCTCATCGAGAGCTTCGGGGGCACCTGGTCCCACGAGCAGGCGCTGCAGCTGGTGGGACTCGCGCTGGAGGACTCTGCGGGCATCCTGCAGTCGGCCGGCGTGCGCATGAGCAAGGGCGACATCGTCGACCACCTGACCTCCGAGGTCATGTCGCAGCTTTCGCAGAAGGGCGTGCCGTTCCGGCCCGGCGCGAAGGAGCTGCTGCGGAGTCTGCGTGCGGCCGGCATCAAGACGGCGCTCGTGACGATGTCCATGCGTCGCATGGCCGACCACGTGGTGTCGCTCATCGATTTCGACGCGTTCGACGTCATCGTCGGCGGCGACGACGTCGCGCGGCCCAAGCCGTATCCCGATCCCTATCTCCAGGCCTGCGAGGCCCTCGGTGTGTCACCGCTGGACGCCGTGGCGGTCGAGGACTCGCCGACCGGCGTGCGCGCCGCCGCTGCCTCCGGGGCGGTGACGCTCGGCGTACCCCTCATGGTGTCGCTCGAGGGCGTCGGCGCCCACGAGCTCTGGCCGACGCTCGCCGATCGCACCGCCGACGACCTCGCCGCCCTGCACGCGGCGCACCGCACCGCGGAGGAGAACCGATGACCGCCGCACGCCCGAGCGGCCCCTTCCGGGTCGGCGACCGTGTTCAGCTGACCGGTCCGAAGGGCCGCCTCCACACCATCACCCTGCGTCAGGACGGCGAGCTGCACACCCACCATGGCGTCCTGCGGCACACGTCGCTGATCGGTCAGCCCGACGGGTCCGTCGTCACCGGCAGCGGCGGTCACGAGTATCTTGCGCTTCGTCCGCTGCTGCGCGATTTCGTGATGTCGATGCCGCGCGGCGCGGCGATCGTCTACCCGAAGGACGCCGCGCAGATCCTCGCGGAGGCGGATGTGTTCCCGGGGGCGCGCGTCGTCGAGGCCGGCGTCGGCTCGGGTGCGCTCTCGCTGTGGCTGCTGCGCGCGATCGGGGAGACCGGGTCGCTGGTGTCGTTCGAGCGGCGCGAGGAGTTCGCCGCCGTCGCCCGGGCGAACGTGGAGACCTTCCTCGGGGAGGTGCCCGCCACGTGGCGCATCGAGCTGGGCGACCTCGCTGAGGCCCTCCCCGCCGTGGTCGAGCCGGGCACGATCGACCGGGTGGTCCTCGACATGCTCGCCCCCTGGGAGTGCCTCGACGCCGTCGCCGACGCGCTGACGCCGGGCGGCGTCGTGGTCTGCTACGTCGCCACGGCGACGCAGCTGAGCCGCGTGGCCGAGTTCATCCGCGGAACGGGGCTGTTCACCGAGCCGGACGCGAACGAGACGATGGTGCGCGGGTGGCACGTCGAAGGGCTCGCGGTGCGGCCCGATCACCGCATGGTCGCCCACACCGGCTTCCTGGTGTGGGCACGACGACTCGCGCCCGGCGCGGTGGCCCCGGAGCAGAAGCGCCGCGCGTCGAAGTCGAGCTACGGCGATGAGGATGTGGAGCTGTGGACACCCGGCGCGGTGGGGGATCGGGAGATCACCGACAAGAATCTCCGCAAGCGTGTGCGCGAGGCCGAGCGTGCCGCCGCAGGCGCTCGTCTCGCGTCCGCCGCGGAGGACGAAGGCACCGCGACCGCCTAGGATGAACCGGTGCGCAAGATCCCCGCTGCTCTCGCCCTCATCGGAATGACCTCTGTCGGCCTCGTCGGCTGCACCGTCGAAGCCGCCGCGCCCACCTGCGTGGAGAGCGACACCGACCTGGCCTCGCTCGCGACCGTCTCCGGTGACATCGACGCCGAGCCGCGGGTGGAGGTCTACTCCCCGTTCCACGTCGACGAGGTGGCGGTGGAGCGCCTGTCGGAGGGCGAAGGACCCGAGCTGTCCACGGACTCGCAGCTGCTGGTCATGGACTACTCGTTCTACGCCGGCGACAGCGGGGAGCCGTTCGCCGCGACCGCCTACGACGGTGATCTGACGAACGTCTTCTCGATGGAGAACATCGCCGCCGCGCTTCCCGGCCTCTCCGAGGCGCTGCAGTGCGCTCAGGCGGGGTCTCGCATCGTCATCGGCCTCCCGGCCGACGAGATCAACCCCGACTACGCCGCCCAGGCCGGCCTCGCCGAAGACGAGTCGCTTCTCGCCGTCGTCGACGTCCGCAAGGTCTATCTGCCGCAGGCCGAGGGCGACCTTCGCTACAACTCGAGCCTCGGGATGCCCACGGTCGTGCGCGCCCCCGACGGCCGGCCGGGCGTCATCATCCCCGATGCCGCGGCTCCCGACGAGCTCGTCGTGCAGACCCTCATCGAGGGCGACGGCGAGGTCGTCGAGGCCGGCGACACCGTGCGGGTGCACTACACCGGACTGACGTGGGCAGACCGCGAGGTGTTCGACTCCACGTGGGAGACGACACCCGCGGCGCTCTCGCTCGACGAGGTCGTGCCCGGGTTCTCCGCGGCGCTCGAGGGCCAGACCGTCGGGTCCCAGGTGCTCGCGGTGATTCCACCGGATCAGGGTTACGGCGACCAGGCGAGCGGAGCGATCCCCGCCGGCTCCACGCTCGTCTTCGTCATCGACATCCTCGGCGTCGACGAGGCGTCCTGAGCCTCGTCTTCCCTCGGGCCTGCCTAGACTTGGCGTCGTGGCCACCGCATCCGTGAAGACCCCGCCCGAAGAGCGGCTGGTCAACCTCGTGGTGGCTCTCACCGCGACGGATCAGGGGCTGACGAAGGACACGATCCTGGCCAACGTCACCGGGTACCGCGAGCAGCGCGAAGCGGGAGCTTCCAAGGATGCTCTCGAGAAGATGTTCGAGCGCGACAAAGAGAACCTCCGAGCCCTCGGCGTCCCGATCGAGACGATCGGCGACTGGGCCGACCCCGATGATCTGCGCGAAGCGCGCTACCGCGTGCCCGCGGCGGAGTACACCCTCCCGGACGACCTGGAGTTCTCGCCGGCCGAGCTCGCGCTCCTCACCCTCGCCGGGAGCGTCTGGAGCGAGAGCTCGATGTCCGTGGAGGCTCGGGCCGGCCTCCGCAAGATCCGCGCGCTCGGCATCCCCATGGATGCGCCGATCCAGGGGTTCGCGCCTCGGCTGAGCACCAACGACGCGGCGTTCGTGCCGTTGCAGCAGGCGATCGAGCACGCCCGCGTCGTGACGTTCCCGTATCTGAAGCCCGGCGACGCCGCCCCGCGCACGCGGCGTGTGCGCCCCCTCGCCCTGGTCGAGTATGAGGGACGCTGGCACGTGCTCGCGCACGACCTCGGCGTCGACGAGGAGCGGACCTTCCTGCTGTCGCGCATCGTCGGCGCCGTCACCGCCACGCGCCAGCACTTCGACGCAGCGCTCCGTCGGGGAGCGGGGGAGCGGGCGCTGTCCGGCCTGCAGGAGGTCGCAGCACGCAACGTGGCGCTGCTCGAGGTGGAACCGGGGACGGAAGCCGCGCTGCGACTCGCGCGCCGCGCCCAGCCGGCCGAGCAGGGGGTGCGCGTGCCCTTCGTCGACGTGCACATCTTCGCCGACGAGCTCGCCTCCTACGGCCCGGAGGTGCGGGTGGTCGAACCCGCCGCGCTGCGGGACGCCGTCCTCACGCGCCTGCGCTCGACGCTCGCCCGTCACGGCGGTGCCGCGTGAACCCCGTGCGCAAGCCGCTCGTCGCCACCGACCGCGCGGCGCTCATGCTGCAGCTGGTGCCGTATCTGATCGGGAAGGGGGAGGTGTCGGTCGCGGAGGCGGCCGAGGAGTTCGACGTCACCCCCGACCAGATGCGAGAGATGGTGGAGAAGCTCACCGTCATCGGCCTGCCGGGTGACGGCGGCTTCTGGCAGATGGCCAACGATCTGTTCGACATCGACTGGGATCTGCTCGATCGGGACGACCGCATCGTCATCACGCACTCGGTCGCGCTCGAGCGCACGCCGCGCCTCACCGCGCGCGAGGCGGCTGCGCTCCTCGCCGGCCTTCAGCTCACCCGCGGGATTCCCGGGGTCGGTGACAGCGAGCTGTTCTCGGAACTCCTCGCCAAGCTCGCCCGCGGCGCCTCCGGCACCCCGGCCGACCTCATCGTCGCGCCCGCCCCCGTTGACGCGGTACGCGATCGCGTCGCCGAGGCGTTGCGCGTCGGACGCGCCGTCGCCTTCGCCTACAAGGCCCCCGATGCTCCGGCGACCACCCGCACGGTCGACCCCGTGAAGGTGAGCATCGCCGACGGTCAGTGGTACCTGCAGGGATGGTGCCACCTGCGCGAGGCGATGCGCACCTTCCACCTCGACCGCGTCAGTGATATCCGGCTGACGGATCTGACGGTCTCACACGCCGCCGATCCCGTGCCCGACTGGTTCGCGGACGGTTCGGATGAGCTCGTGGTGCGCATCCGGTTCCCCGCAGCGTCGGCGGCGCTCCTGGGCGACTACCTTCGGCGGGCGGACACCGAGACGGAGAGGGGCGTGACGGTGGCCACGATGCGCGTCGCCGACGAGAACAGTCTGCGCCGTCTGGCCGCCAAGCTCGGTGGCGATGTCGAGATCCTGGAGCCCGAGGGCGCACGCCGTGCGGCAGCGGATTGGGCCGAGAGCGCTCTGCGACTGTACGGCCCGAGCTGAGACCCGCCGCGCCCAGCACCGTTCCCGCTCGCGATAGCGCGGTTAGACTGAGAACAGGTCAACGATCTGGAGTCCTCCTCATGGCTAACGCATTCAGCCCATGGCACCTGCTGCTGATCCTCGCGGTCATCCTGCTGCTGTTCGGTGCCGCCAAGCTGCCCGCCCTCGCCAAGAGCGTCGGCCAGTCCGCCCGGGTGTTCCGGGGCGAGATGAAGGCGATGAAAGACGAGGACGCGCCTCGAGGCGGTGACCGCGCCGACACCCCGTCGGCGACCGCGGACTCGCCGTCCACGCCGACATCGGGCGGGGCATCCGACCCGAAACCCTGATCGGTGGCGACCGACACACCCGCATCGAAGGCGGCGAAGCCCCGACGCGGTGAGAGGCGGATGTCGCTCGGCCAGCATCTCGTCGAGCTGCGCAAGCGCCTGATGATCGCGGCGATCGCGCTGGTCGTCGGCATGGTGGTGGCCTTCTTCATCACGGATTTCGTCATCTGGCTCATCACGGAGCCCATCAGGTACATCGCCGTCGAGCGGGGGGATGAGATCGACGTCGCCGTCATGTTCAGCACGGTGACCTCGGCGTTCGATCTGCGCATCCGGATGGCCTTCGCCATCGGCCTGGTGCTGTCGGCACCGGTCTGGCTGTGGCAGATCTGGGCGTTCGTGATGCCGGGTCTGACTCGCACGGAGATCCGATACACGATCTGGTTCGTCGCGGCGGCGATCCCGCTGTTCTTCGCGGGATGCTGGACCGGTCTGCTGGTGATGCCCCACATCGTGGAGATCATGGCCACCTTCGTGCCGGAGGGCGGCTCGTCGTTCTACGACGCGAAGTACTACTACGACTTCGTCATGAAGCTGATCATCGTCGTCGGGGTCTCCTTCGTCCTCCCGGTGTTCCTGGTCGCCCTCAACATCGCCGGTGTGATCAGCGGGCGTGACATCCTCAAGGGCTGGCGGGTGGCCGTTCTCGTCGCGACGATCTTCGCGGCGGTCGCGACGCCAGGCGCTGACGTGGTGTCGATGATCCTGCTCGCCGGCATCCTGGTCGTGCTGTTCTTCGCCGCCGCCGCAGTGTCGCTGGTGTTCGATCGGCGTCGACGCAAGCGCGAAGAGGCGTTCCTCGCGGACGGGTCGTCGTCGTGACCTCTCTCTCGCCCGCCGAGCGGTTCGCCCGAGCGAACGAGCACCGCGAGCATCCCCGTACGAGCGAGTTCGCCGAACGGCAGCGCTTCGACCTCGACCCCTTCCAGCTCGCGGGATGCCACGCGCTCGAGTCGGGCCGCAGCGTGCTCGTGGCCGCGCCCACGGGGGCCGGAAAGACCATCGTGGGGGAGTTCGGCATCCACCTGGCGATGTCCGCCCCGGGGGACAAGGCGTTCTACACGACGCCGATGAAGGCGCTGTCGAATCAGAAGTTCCGCGAACTCGTCGACGTGTACGGGCCGGACGAGGTAGGACTGCTCACCGGCGACACGAACATCAATGCGAGCGCCCGCATCGTGGTGATGACCACCGAGGTCCTGCGCAACATGCTCTACGCCGACTCGCCCGCGCTCCAGGGGCTGCGCTTCGTCGTGATGGACGAGGTCCATTACCTCGCCGATCGTTTCCGTGGCGCGGTGTGGGAAGAGGTCATCATCCATCTCCCGCCGGCCGTGCGACTGATCGCCCTGTCGGCGACGGTGTCGAACGCGGAGGAGTTCGGCGACTGGCTGGATGCGGTGCGCGGGGACACGGAGATCATCGTGTCCGAGACCCGACCGGTCCCTCTCGAGCAGCACGTCCTCGTACGCGGAGACCTTCTGCCGCTGTTCGACGACCGCGCCGGCGTCGCAACGGCCCAGGTGAACCAGGAGCTGCTGCGCATCCGTTCGGCTCGCGGCAGCGGCTACGAGAGCGGGCGGCACGGGGGTGGCGGCCGCCGACCGCACCGGGGCGGCAGGCGGCCCCAGCGAGCCGGGCATCCGCAGCGGATCGAGCGACTGGATCGGCCGGATGTCGTTGAGCTTCTCCGACGCTCGAATCTGCTCCCCGCGATCTTCTTCATCTTCAGCCGGGCCGGGTGCGATCAGGCCGTCATCCAGGTGCGGCGCTCCGGCGTGCGTCTGACCTCGCCCGAGGAGCGCAGCCTCATCCGGGAGATCGTCGAGGACCGCACCCGCAACCTCGTCGAAGAAGACCTCGGCGTGCTCGGCTACTGGGAGTGGAAGGACAACCTCGAGCGCGGCGTCGCGGCGCACCACGCGGGCCTCCTCCCGGCCTTCAAGGAGATCGTCGAGGAGCTGTTCCAGCGCAAGCTCGTCAAGGCGGTCTTCGCCACCGAGACGCTCGCGCTCGGCATCAACATGCCCGCCCGGACGGTCGTGCTCGAGAAACTCGAGAAGTTCAACGGCGAGGCGCGGGTGGCCATCACCTCCGGCGAGTACACGCAGCTGACCGGGCGTGCGGGACGCCGGGGCATCGACGTCGAAGGACACGCGGTGGTGCAGTGGACCGAGGGCGTGGACCCGCAGGCGGTGGCCGCGCTCGCGTCGCGCCGCACCTACCCGCTGAACTCCAGCTTCCGGCCCACGTACAACATGGCGGTGAACCTGATCGACCGCTTCGGTCGCGGGCAGGCGCGCGAGATCCTCGAGTCCTCGTTCGCGCAATTCCAGGCCGACCGGGCCGTGGTCGGCATCGCGCGCCAGGTCAAGGATGCCGAGGAGTCGCTCGCGGGATACGCCGATGCCATGGCATGCGACCGCGGCGACTTCGTCGAGTACGCCGCGATCCGCCGCGAGCTGAGCGACATCGAGAAGATCAATCGCAAGGACGTCACCGCGGGAAAGTCGACCCGCGATGCCCGGCAGCGCGAGATCCAGTCGCTGCGCAATCGCATGAGGCGTCATCCGAGTCATGAGTGCCCCGATCGCGAGCATCACGCGCGCTGGGCCGAGCGGTACCACAAGCTCGATCGCACCGTGCGGAAGCTTCGCGGGCAGATCGACTCCCGCACCGGCACGGTGGCGCGGATCTTCGATCGCGTCGTCGAGGTGCTCGATGAGGTCGGCTACGTCGAGATCGCCGCCGACGGGGCGACGACGCTCACCGACGACGGCCGCACGATGAAGCGCATCTACGGCGAACGCGACCTTCTCGTCGCGGAGAGCCTTCGGCTGCGGCTCTGGAGCGCGCTCGACGCTCCCTCGCTCGCGGCGATCGCGTGTGCGCTGGTCTACGAGCCGCGCCGCGACGACGGCGGCTACGGGGATCGGCGCCTGCCGCGCGGGGCATTCCGCATCGCCCTCGAGAAGACGACCGATCTGTGGCAGCGGCTCGACGACCTCGAGACCGAGCATCGCCTGCCCGGTTCTGAACCGCCCTCGCCGAACCTGTCCGCCGCGATGCACGGGTGGGCGCGCGGACTGCCTCTGGACACCGTGCTCGCCGAGGCCGACATGGCAGCCGGCGACTTCGTCCGCTGGACGAAGCAGACGATCGACCTGCTCGACCAGCTCTCGCTCGTCGCGCCACCGGAACTCGCCGGCACCGCACGGCGTGCTCTCGAGTCGGTGCGGCGGGGGATCGTCGCGTACAGCTCGGTGTGATCTCCCGGAGTGCCGATCCTTCTCGAAGCAGTCGCGCAGGGGCGCCGGATTAGGGTGGACGCGTGAGTCTCGCCCCGGCCATCCGGCCCGTCTTGCCGCTGTGGGCGGCCGTCGTGACCTCGCTGGTCGGGGGAGCGGTCCTCGATGCCGCCTACCCGGACATCGGTTGGTGGCCCCTGGCATTCGTGGGAGTCGCATTCGCGCTCGTCTCCCTCATCGGCCGCAGCGTGGGCGGAGCGCTCCTGGTCGGCCTCGCCTTCGGTGCGTCGTTCTACCTCATCCACATCGTCTGGATCACCCGCTATCTCGGGGTGATTCCCTGGTTCGCGCTGGCGGGTGTCGAGACGCTGTTCATCGCGCTCGGGTCGGTTCTGCTGACGCTCTCGTACCGCTGGTTCCCGCGAATCTGGCCCTCACGGTGGGCCAACCTCGTCGGGCTGCCGGTGCTGGTGGGAGGAATCTGGACCCTGCGCGAGCAGATCATGGGTTCCTGGCCTTACACCGGCTTCCCCTGGGGGCGGCTCGGGATGAGCCAGTCGGAGAGTCCGCTCGCCCACATCGTCTCCTGGGTGGGCGTCAGCGGGCTGACCTTCCTCATGGTCGTGTTCACCGCCGCCGTCATCGAGTGGCTCCGAGCGGGTCGGCTCCGGGATGTGCGCTCGGCCGTGCCGGCGGCCGTCGCCGCGGTGCTTCTGGTCGCGGTGCCGGCGTTCCCGACGACGGATGTCGGCACGTGGCGGGTCGGTGCCGTGCAGGGCAACGGACCGTCTGCGTACTTCGATGAGCGGGAGCCGTATGAGGTGCTGAACGCCCAGATCGAGGCGTCCCAGCCGATCCTCGAGGACGACCTCGACGTGCTGGTGTGGCCAGAGGGCGGTATCGGATACGACCCGCTGCAGGATGCCGCGACGGCGGCCGCGCTCGACGGCTTGAGCGAGCGCGCCGACGCGCCGCTCATCGTGAACGCTGCGACGGAGCGGGGCGACGACGTGTTCAACACGTCGATCCTCTGGACGGCCGAGAACGGTGCGGAGCAGGTGCACGACAAGGCCAACCCGGTCCCGATGGGGGAGTATGTGCCCGATCGCTGGTTCTACGAGGCGATCGTGCCCGACCTCATCGGTCTGATCCAGCGGGAGTACACGCCCGGATCCAATCCGCCGTACTTCGATGTCGACGGGATCGGTGTCGGCCTCGCGATCTGCTTCGACGTGATCTACGACGACGTCATCTGGGAGGGCGCCCGCGACGGCGCGGAGATCTACGTGCTGCAGACGAACAACGCCGACTTCCGTGACACCGATGAGAACCTGCAGCAGCTCGCCTTCGCACGCATGCGCGCGATCGAGACCGGACGTGCGGTGGTCAATCTGTCGACGGTGGGCACCAGCCAGATCATCGATCCCTCGGGCGTCACCCTGGAGTCGTTGCCGACGGACACCGCCGGCGCGATGGTGCTCGACGTGCCGCTGCGCACCGGTCTCACCGGCGCGGTCGTGGTCGGCCCGGCCGTTCAGGCCATCCTGGGGTGGGGGAGCCTCGCGGCGATCACCGCTCTCGGGGTGGTCGTGACGGTGCTCTCCCGTCGTTCGCCCCTGCGAACGACGACGGCGCCGACTCCCGAGGGAGCCGGCGCCGGTCGATGAGTGGGATTCAGGCGCTGAGCTTGTCGGTGGAGGCAGCCGCACCGCGTCGTTCGCGGATGTAGGTCAAGCGCTCCTCCAGGAGCTCTTCCAGCTCCGGGATCGTGCGACGCTCGAGCAGCATGTCCCAGTGGGTGCGGGCGGCCTTGTCGCCGCTGTGGTCCACCGTGGCCGTGCCCTCACCGATTCGCAGAAGAGCCTCGGCGCCGCAGGTGCGGCACTCCCAAGCCTCCGGGACCTCCGCGTCGGCGGCGAAGGTCATCACCGTGTCTCGCCCACAGGACGAACACGAGTAGGTGTGCTGCGCGCGGTCGTGGAAAACGACGCCCTCTTCGCTTTGTAGGCTCTGGGCGCCGAGTCGGATGCCGCGCAGACTGCGGTCTGCCATAGGGGGTGGTCCTCTCGTCGGTCACCAGGTATAACGCGACGACCTGTGGGAATCATCCGAACGGACGCCGCGAAGACGCCATTCACAGTCGATGCACAGCGCCGTCAGCCGCCCGCGCGTGGCGGCGTCGACGACCGCGTCGCAACCACGTCGAGGGCGACGTCGGCGACGTCGGTGACGATGCCGTCGACACCCCAGTCCAAGAGCGTCGACATGCGCGCGGCATCGTTGACCGTCCACACATGGACCTCGACGCCGAGTGCGTGCGCGAGCACGATGCTGCGCGGTGAGACGATGCGCATCGGACCCTGCCTCTCCGGCACCTGAAGCGCATCGACGCCCACCAGTGCTCTGCGCGCCATGGCGATCGAACGTAGGGAAGCGGCGGCGAGGAAGCGCGCCACCGTCCTCGACCCCGCCGATGTCGCGGGGCGGGCCGACCCGACGGTCGCGGCGCGCAGCGCCGTATGACGCCTGTCGTCGTCGAAGCTCGTCAGCAGCACGCGCTCCGCGTGCGCGGCGATGATGCGTCCTGCCGGAACGGCGGCAGCCGCCGCCTTCACATCGATGTTGAAGCGGAGACCCGGAAACGTCTCCAGTGCTTGGCGCAGGGTGACCAGGCCGCCCCGGGAGGACATCAGGTCGTCGAGCTCCTGCAGGGTGACATGTGCGATCGGGCGGGGGTCGCCGGTGACGCGGCGCAGATCGACGTCGTGGAAGAGCACGACCTCGCCGTCGGAGGTGAGATGGCAGTCCGACTCGACGTAGGCAGCTCCGGCGGCGTGCGCGGACGTGACGGCGGCGAACGAGTTCTCAACGATCCCGTCCGCGGCGTCTGTCGCGGTGACCAGGCCACGATGGGCCAGAACGCGAGGGGGTGCGGAAGCGGTGAACCAGGGGTGCACGAGGTCTAGCGTGCCTCATCCGCTCCGCCGCCGGCGGCACCGGGTGTGGTCTTGCGCGCTTCCGTGGCGATGTCATCGGCGGCGGACGCCGCCTCGCGGGCGGCGGCGAGCGCCGCGTCGGCGGCGGCGCGGGTCGGCCCGGTCGGCTTCGGCTTCGAGCCCGGCTCACGGCGAGGGGTGTCGTCGGAGCGACCGCCGAAGGCGGCGCCGATGCCCTTCAGTGCCTCGGTCATCTCGCTCGGGATGACCCACAGCTTGCTCGATGCACTGTCGGCGATCTTGGGGAGGGTCTGCAGGTACTGGTAGGCGAGGAGCTTGTCGTCGGGTTCACCGGCGTGGATGGCGTCGAAGACCATCTCGATGGCCTCGGCCTCGCCCTGGGCTCGCAGCACGGCCGCCTGCTTGTCGCCCTCGGCGCGGAGGATCTCGGACTGCCGACGGCCCTCCGCCTCGAGGATCTGAGACTGCTTCGATCCCTCGGCGGTCAGGATCGCCGCGCGACGGTCCCGCTCCGCGCGCATCTGCTTCTCCATCGAGTCCTGGATCGACACCGGCGGGTCGATGGCCTTCAGCTCGACTCGGGAGACGCGCAGCCCCCACTTGCCGGTCGCCTCGTCGAGGACGACCCGCAGCTGGCCGTTGATGTTGTCGCGGCTCGTCAGGGCCTCCTCGAGGTTCAGCCCGCCGACCACGTTGCGGAGCGTCGTCGTGGTGAGTTGCTCGACAGCGCTGAGGTAGTTCGCGATCTCGTACGTCGCGGCGCGCGCATCCGTGACCTGGAAGTAGACGACCGTGTCGATCGAGACGACGAGGTTGTCCTCGGTGATGACCGGTTGCGGCGGGAAGGAGACGACCTGCTCGCGCATGTCGACCAAGGGTCGGAGGCGGTCGATGAACGGCACCAGCAGGTTGAGACCGGGGCTCAGCGTGCGCTGGTAGCGGCCGAGCCGCTCGACGATGCCGGCGTACGCCTGCGGGATGATGCGGATGGAGCGGAAGATCACCACGACCACGAAGATCGCGACGACCAGCAGCAGGACGATGACGAAGATCTGTCCGATGAACGAGCCGATGTCAACCATGGTCAGCTTCTTTCTCGCGATGAACGTGGGTGGGCCGGACCTCGACCGTCGCGCCCCGCACCGCGTAGACGGTCACCCGAGTGCCGAGCTCGAGGTCGGCGTCGAGGATGCCGGAGGCTGCTCGTGCGGTCCAGGTCTCCCCGTTGTCGAGTTTCACGCTTCCGTCACCCTCGACGAAGGCCGCGACCACACGGCCGTCGATGCCGTAGAGCGCATCGACGTTCGTCTTGACGTCGCCCGAGGAGCGGCGCAGCGCGCGCAGCAGCAAGGGTCTGATCGTGAACAGCAGGAGCGCGGAGATCGCCGCGGCCGCGCCCACCTGCAGCCACCAGGGTCCGCCGAGGAGATTGACGCCCAGCCCACCGATCAGAGCGCCGGCAGCGAGCATCAGGAAGGTGAACTCGAGCGTCAGCAGCTCGACGATCACGAACAGCAGTGCGAGCACGAGCCAGACGATCCAGAGATACTGCGTCAGATCGGGCATCATCGACCCGCCTCCTTCCCCTTGCTCGAACTCTAGCAACGCACACCGGGCGCCGGGCCGTCGTCGCGCGCCCCGAAATCGGATGAGACCCGTTGATAGGGTCATGAGCGGCTCGTGCGCACGCGCGCGCCCGTCACGACCTCAGGAGCGAAGCCCATGTCCCAGCCCCTCCCCGCCGGTTCCCTGGCCGGAAAGACCGCCCTCGTCACCGGTTCCTCGCGGGGCATCGGCGCCGACACGGCGCGATACCTCGCGCAGGCCGGAGCGGATGTCGTGATCAACTTCCGCAACAAGGCCCCGCGGGCCGAGAAGCTCGCCACGGAACTGCGAGAGCTGGGCGTGCGGGTCCTCGTCGTCGGGGCAGACCTGACCGACCCGGACTCGGTCGCGGCGATGTTCGACGAGGTCGCACGCGCTTTCGGGTCCCTGGACATCCTCGTTCTGAACGCATCCGGGGGCATGGAGTCCGGCGTCGCCGAAGACTATGCCCTGACGCTCAACCGCGACGCCCAGGTGCGCACTCTGGAGACCGCGCTGCCGCTCCTGCCTCAGGGCGCTCGCGTGGTGTTCGTGACGAGCCACCAGGCGCACTTCATCCGCACGACGGCGACGATGCCGGAGTACGAGCCGGTCGCTCTGTCCAAGCGTGCCGGTGAGGATGCGCTGCGTGAGCGCATCCCGGCTCTCGCCGAGCGCGGCGTGGAGTTCGTCGTGGTCTCGGGCGACATGATCGAGGGGACCATCACCGCCACGCTCCTGGAACGCGCGAACCCCGGCGCGATCGCCACACGTCGCGAGTCGGCAGGGCGCCTGTACAACGTGTCGGAGTTCGCCGCCGAGGTCGCTCTCGCGGCGATCGAGCCGGTTCCCGCCGACAACACCCGGCTGGTCGGGGACACCGGTTCGTTCGCGGGGGAATGACGTGCGAGCCGCCGACATCGAATCCCTCATCGCGGTCGGCCGGCCCGACATCTCACGCGACGGCTCCTTCGCGGTCTACGCGACGTCGCGACCCGACATCAGGGCGAACCGCTACGTCGGACAGGTGTGGCGCGCCGACCTCCCCCACGGGCGTCCCCGCCGACTGACACGCGGCGTCGCCGACGCGGCACCGCTCATCAGTCCCGATGGCTCACGGGTCCTGTTCCGGCGCCCCGACGCGGGCGGCAGGGCGCAGCTGTTCGTGGTGCGCGCCACCGGGGGAGAGGCGGTGCAGATCACGGATGAGCCTCTGGGGATCGCAGAGCACGCGTGGACGCCCGATGGTGACCGCGCGGTCTTTCTCGCCCGCGTGCCCGAGCCGGGCCGGTACGGTACCGTGGCCGGGCTCGAGCCTGCCGCGGAGGCGCCGCGTCGTGTCACCGGCATCCGCTGGCACGCCAACGGGGTCGGATACATCGCCGACCGACCGTCGCACGTCTTCGTGGTGCCGGTGGCCGACCCGGACGACGAGCCCGCCTATCCCGCGGCGGCCCGCGTGGGGGAGTCGGAGGAGACCCCCACCGTTCCGGTCCCCTCGCGACGGGTGACGCTCGGTGACGAATCGCACAGCGCACTGGCGGTGCACGAAGGCCGCGTGTTCACCGTCGTCGATGCGATCGAGTCGGCGCGCCGGGATCTCAGTTCCCGCGTCGTCGCCGTCGGCCTCGACGACGGGAACGAGTCGGAGGTCGTGGGGGCCGATGCGCGGTTGACGATCTCCGACCTCGCCGTGTGCGGCGACGGCACGCTCGCTCTCTTGGCGGCAGATGTCGGGGAGCGGGGGGTCGACTTCGTCGCTCCGGCGACGGGGCTCTTCCTCGTCGGAGCAGACGGCGTCCGGCGCGTGCACGACGCCGACCGGTTCGATCTGGGTGAAGCGGGCAGCCACCTGACCGTCGTCGGCGACGACCTTCTCGTGCAGAACCGCACCCGCGGGCGCGTGCACCTGCTCCGCGTCGCACGGGACGGCACCGCTTCCGCCGTGCTCGACGGCGATGTCGAGGTGAGCGGTCACGCCGCGTCGGGCACGAGGGTCGTCGCGGCAGCGGCGACCCCGGGGAGCCTCGGCGAACTCTTCCTGATGGACGGCGGCGAGGCCCGCTGCTTGACCCACCACGGTGAAGCGGGCGCCATCGCCCCGGTGCCGATCGCCGAGCACGAGATCACCGGCCGCGACGGGTATCCGATCCATGGCTGGAGCGCGATCCCGGACGGTGAGGGTCCGCACCCGGTCATCCTTCAGATCCACGGCGGACCGTATGCCGCTTATGGAATACACCTCTTCGACGAGACACAGGTGCTCGTCGATGCCGGATACGCGGTGGTCTATTGCAATCCCCGGGGCTCAGCGGGCTACGGGAGTGCGCACGGGCGAAGCATCCGGCAGGCGATGGGCACGGTCGACATGGCCGACGTTCTCGATTTTCTCGACGGGCTCCTGGCGGCGGACCCGCGACTGGACGGCGACCGCGTGGGCATCATGGGCGGGTCGTATGGCGGCTACCTGACGGCGTGGACCATCGCGCACGAGGAGCGTTTCGCCGCGGCGATCGTCGAACGCGGCTTCCTGGACCCCGTTTCGTTCCAAGGCACGAGCGACATCGGAACGTTCTTCGGGGATGAGTACGTCGGCACCGATCCCGAGGCGATCGCGGCGCAGAGTCCGATGGCGGTGGTCGATCGCGTCACGACGCCGACACTCGTCATCCACTCCGAGGCGGACTACCGGTGCCCCCTCGAACAGGCTACGCGCTACTATTCCGCGCTGAAGCGTCAGGGCGTCGAGACGGAGATGCTGATCTTCCCGGGGGAGGACCACGAACTCACGCGGGCGGGCCAGCCGCGCCATCGGGTCGAGCGCTTCGACGCGGTACTCGGCTGGTGGGCGCGCCATCTGCCGATCGGCTGACCCGCCCCGTTTCTCGTGGCCGCCCGCGCGTTCTCCGAGAAACCACTTCCAGCGCGAAACACCACACATTGCGACGTTTCTCGCGCCGGAAGGTGTTTATCGCGTGGCGGCGACGGTCGCGCGGCTCAGGCGTCGAGGGGGCTGAACGTGAACGCGCGGATGATCTGGACGATGCCGAGGATGACGAGCGAGATGCCGAGCACCCACCACAGCACGAGCGCGCCCCACAGCGGGCTGAAGAGCAGGACGATTCCGGCGACAATGCTGAGGATGGCGAAGAAGATCGTCCAGCCCTTCGAGCGGGAGTCGCTCAGCGTGGACAGGGAGACGACCCCTTCGATGATCCACATGACACCGACGAGGATGCCGAGGAAGATCGCGAGGAACTCCGTCGTCTGAGCGAGGTTGAAGAAGGCGACCACGCCGGCGATGACGAAGAGCATTCCGAGCACGATGTGGCCGACGCGCGACCAGCCGCCCTTCGCCTTCGAGAAGATGCCGAGCCCGGCGTAGACGAGGCCTGCGGCGATCGCGTAGATGGCGATGATCGCGGTGACCACGGCCGCCGTGCGCCCCGGCCAGACGAGGATCAGGATGCCGACGATCACGGCGAGAACGCCGCCGATGCCGAGCGCTGTGCGGATGCCGTTGACGGCGGACTTCTCCGCTGATTCGAGAGACATGAGAGGCCTTTCTGAAAGTTTCCTGGGAATGGCTCGTCTCCACTGTACGCGGATCGTGCGCGCCGGGGGAGAGGTCAGCCCAACAGAAGCGACGCCGCGAACAGGACGGGAACGCAGCCGATCGTGGTGAGAAAGACCGTGTCTCGGGAGATCGTCTCGCCGATGCCGAACCGCTGGGAGTAGTTGAAGACGTTCTGGGCGGTGGGGAGCGCTGCCAGAACGACGACGATCAACACGTCGTGGGGCGACATGCCGAACAGCAGCTGTCCGCACAGCCAGGCCGTCAGTGGCATCACGACGAGCTTCAGCGATGTGGCCAGCACGACATCGCGCCGCCGGCCCGAGGCGCCGAGCACCCGCTGGCCGAACAGGGACAAGCCGTAGCTGATGAGGAGAACCGGCACGCAGGCGTCGGCGATGAGTCGCGCCGGCTCCATCGCCGTCGGCGGCAGCTCGAGGCCGCTGACGGCGACCAGGGTGCCGAGGACGGATCCGATGACGAGGGGGTTCGTGACGGTGCGCACGAGGATGCGACCGACCGAGCGTTGCTGCGCCGTGACGGATTCCATGATCGCCATCGCTATCGGTGTGAGCACGAGCAGCTGCATCAGGATCACCGGCGCGGGGTATGCGGCGCTGCCGAGCAGATACAGCGAGAGCGGGATGCCGATGTTGTTGGAGTTGACCTGCCCGGCGCTCAGCGCGCCGATCGTCGTCTCTCCGACGTTCCGTCGCCACAGCAGGCGTGCCACGATCGCATGGATGGCGATCGCGACCGCGGCGGCTATCGCGGAGACGGGCAGGAGGGCGGAGAAGAGCGTGCGCACGTCGGCCTCGGCCAGCACGACGAACAGCAGGAACGGCGAAAGCACGAAGAAGGTGAGTCGTGCGAGCACCGGACGGGCATGTTCGCCCAGCAGGTCCACCCGAGCGATGACGTACCCGACGGCGATGGCCAGACCCACGACGAGGAAGCCGGTGAGTGAGTCGAGCACCGGTCCAGACTATTGCGTGCTCCTGCCCCCATATCCAGAAGTATTCGCCGATAATGTACATTATGTCAACTCACGGATGACCAGCCGCCCCTCCTCCTGGCGGGCAGGCGCCGTCGGCGCCGGCGAGGCGATGTCCGGACCTCACCGTAGGGTGCCGGCATGACACGCTTCGTCTACACCACCGCCACCACCCTCGACGGGTACCTGGCCGACGATCAGCACTCCCTGGACTGGCTCTTCGCCGTGCCTTCGGAGGGGGCGATGCAAGGGTTCACCCGTTTCCTTCGCACGATCGGCGCCCAGGTGATGGGCTCCTCGACGTACGAGTGGGTGTGCGAGAACGAGAAGCTGCGCGAGCACCCCGAGCGATGGCGCGACGCCTACGGTGACCGCGCGACGTGGGTGTTCACGGCTCGCGACCGCGTCGGTGTCGACGGTGCAGATCTCCACTTCGTCGGCGGCTCCGTGGCCGACCACGTCCCCGCCATCAGAGCATCTGCCGATGGCGGGGACGTCTGGATCATCGGTGGCGGCGACGTCGCGGGACAGTTCGCCGACGCAGGACTGCTGGACGAGATCCGACTCTCCGTCGCACCGATCACCCTGGGTCGAGGCGCTCCCCTGCTCCCCCGGCGCCTCGAGTCCGACCGACTGACGCTCGTGGATGTCGACCGGGCCGGGCAGTTCGTCGAACTCGTCTACTCTGTCACCGGCGCACCTGCCACCTGACGACGCTAGCGAGAGACCGCGAGCGGATCGCCGGAGCGCAGCGCTTCTGCCTCGAGCTCCCGAACGATCGGGATGACCTTCTCGCCGAATTCCTCCAGCTCTTCCTGGAAGTGCAGGAATCCGAGGAGGAAGAGGTTCACGCCGCGCTTCTTGTACGCGATGATGCGCTCGGCGACCTGCTCGGGCGGCCCGAACAGCTGTGTTCGGAAGCCGTCGTTGTACTGCACCAGATCCTCGAGGCTCGAGTCCGCCCACATCCCTTTCCGGTCCGCCGTCGCCGCGCCCGCCTGCTGCACGGAGCGACGGAATCCCTCGACGGAGGCACCGTCCGCCTGAGCGATGATCTCCCGCAGCTGTTCGCGCGCCTCGGCTTCGGTGTCGCGGATGATCGTGAACGCGTTCAGACCGAACCTCACGGTGCGGCCGTGTTCGGCGGCGATCCTCGTGACGTCGTCGTACTGCTCGGTGAAGCCGTCGAAGTCCTTGCCGTTGGAGAAGTACCAGTCGGCGTGAGCCCCGCCGTTGAACCGTGCCGCCGTCGAGTTCCCGCCCTGGAAGATCTCCGGATGCCTGCGTCCCTCGACCGGATACGGGCCGGGACGCAGCGTGAAGTCGTTCACGCGGTAGAAGTCACCGTGGAAGTCGACGTTCTCCTCCGTCCAGAGTGCGCGCAGCACCTCGATGAACTCGGCGGAGCGGCGATAGCGCTCGTCGTGTTCCAGCCACGGGAGTCCGAGCTTCGTGTACTCGTCCTTGAACCAGCCGCTGACGACATTCACAGCTGCGCGGCCGTGGGAGAACTGGTCAGCGGTCAGGATGTACTTCGCGAGCACCGCCGGCTCCCACAGGCCCGGGTGCACGGCCGCGATGACCTTGAGACGCTCGGTCGCGAGCAGCAGCGCAAGACTGATCGAGGTCGACTCGTGCTGCTGAGCCGCGCCGTAGCTCGACAGGTAACGCACCTGGCTGAGGGCGTACTCGAACCCGACGCGCTCCGCCGTCTGGGCGAGTCGCACGTTGTACTCGTAGTCCCACGACGTGCGCTGCTCGATGTTCGAGACGACCAGTCCCCCGCTGACGTTGGGGACCCAGTACGCGAACCGAAGCGGCTCATGGAGGAGAGAAGGAGAATCGGTCATGACGACACGATCCGCCGACCCGGGGTGCGGGTCAATCGATGTGTCGGTGTGTGTCTTCGCGTGACGTCATGCGAGGACACACACCGAAACGTCAGATTCCGTCGACGTCATCCCGGGTGGTCGAGCGACGCGTGACGCGCTCTCCGCTCGCGGGGTCCGTCTCGGTGCGCGTGACCGTGTCACTGCGACGACGGCGCGCGACGAGCACGAGACCGATGAGGAACACGAGGAAGCCCGCCCCCATCAGGATGTAGCCGATGAGGTCGAGGTTCACCCACTCCACGTCCACGTTCACCGCGAACGCGAGGATGGCGCCGATCACGAAGAGGGCGATTCCGCCTCCGATACTCATAGCGAGGTCCTTTCCGCCGATGTGCGAGGGTCATCGACTTCTCAGCCACTGATCCTTCCGAACCGGCTGCATCTCGCGCGCGGGCTTGACAACGGGCGTCGGTCTACGGTTCTGCGGTCGCGGCCGGCACGATCGTGATGAATGACGGATGTTTCGCCGCCCGGCCGTCACCGGACGAGGTCCCCGTCAGACGCCGGCGAACCCACGGCCCCAGGTGGTCGCGGGTGTATCTGCCGGCTCCCAGCCTTGGCAGCTCGAGGGCCGGCAGCGACCACCACTCCCCCGGCGCCTCGACTCCCAGCGCATGCAGCACTCGCGCTGCGACCCGGTGATGCCCGCGGGCATTCATGTGAAGTCGATCCTGAGCCCAATAGCCCGGTGTCGAGAGCTCGCGATCCGGCCAGTTGAGCGCGCGCACCACGTCGTTCCGGCCTTCGACCCGCGCCACCACCTGGCGCGAGAGGGCATCGCCACGCGACTGAATGAGGCGCGACAGCGGAAGCTGCGCGGAAGGATTCGCGCCGGATAGGAGGATGAGCGTCACGCCCTCTTCGTCACACCGCTGAAGGACGCGGCTGAAAGCATCGACGACACGCGACAGCGGGATGCGCGGGCGCAGCATGTCGTTGCCGCCGCCGTTGAAGGACACGTGGGTCGGTCTCAGTGCGAGCGCGCGCTCCAGCTGCTCATCGACGATCGGCCAGATGAGCTTGCCGCGGATGGCGAGATTGGCGTACTCGATGGTCCGGCCCGTCCCGTCCGCCCATCCTCTCGCGACGAGATCGGCCCATCCGCGGACCGAACCGTCCGGAAGCTCGTCGCCCACACCCTCGGTGAACGAGTCGCCGATCGCGACGTACCTCACCGAGTCGCCCCGGGTGTCATCCCTCATCCAACGACACCCCGCGGCGATCCACGAGACCCCAGGTGCCCACCGCGGCGACGGCGAAGACGGCACCGAAGACCGTGAACAGCACCGGAGCGCCTCCGGTGCCGAGCAGAAGGGGTACCGACAGCGGGGCGACGATCGATGCGATCCGCCCGGCCCCCGCCGCCCAGCCGGCGCCCGTGGCCCGCAGCGACGTCGGATACATCTCGGGTGTCACCGCATAGAGCGCGCCCCACGCGCCGAGGTTGAAGAACGACAGCGCCATCCCGGTGAGGAGGATCATCGCCTCGGTCGACGCGGTGCCGAACAGCAGCGCGGCGACGGCGCTTCCGATGAGGAAGACCGACAGTGTCGCGCGCCGCCCCCAGACCTCGATGAGCCACGCCGCCACGGCGTATCCCGGAAGCTGGGCGAGGGTGATCCACAGCGTGTACTCGAAGGAGCGCACCAGGTCGAAACCCTGGGCGACCAGGAGCGTCGGGATCCAGATGAACGCGCCGTAGTAGGCGAAGTTCACGCAGAACCACACCAGCCACAGCGCGCTGGTGCGCACCCGAAGATCGGGCTGCCACAGGGCGCGCACAGAAGCCTTCGGCGGGGTGGTCGCCTGCGGTGCCGGTGAGACCGATGGCGCCGGCCGCCGGTGCGCCGGTGGGCGCGTCGAGGCCGCTTCGAACGTCGCGACGATCTCGTCGGCCTCCTGGTGACGACCGCGGCGCTCCAGCCAGCGCGCTGATTCCGGCAGTCCCCAACGCACGATGAGGGCGTAGGCGGCGGGGATCGCACCGAGAGCGAAGGCCCAGCGCCACCCGTCGTCGGAGAGCGGGATGACGAGGTACCCGATGAGGGCCGCAGCGGTCCAGCCGAGGGCCCAGAAGGCCTCGAGGATCACGATGACGCGGCCGCGGATGCGCGCGGGAGCGAACTCGCTCACATACGTCGAGGCCACGGGCAGCTCGGCGCCGAGCCCGAGCCCGACGAGGAAACGCAGGACGAGGAGGGCCGCGATTCCGCTGACGAGGGCGCTGGCCCCGGTCGCCAGCCCGTACACCAGCAGGGTCAGCGCGAAAACCTGGCGGCGGCCGATACGATCGGCCAGGAGCCCGCCGATGCTCGCACCGATCGCCATGCCGATGAATCCGATCGACGCGATCCACGCCGTCTCCCCCGGCGCGAGGTCCCACTGCTGGGCGAGCGCCGCGATGATGAACGAGATCAATCCGACGTCCATCGCGTCCAGAGCCCACCCGATGCCGGAGCCGGTGAGCACCTTCAGATGCGGGCGGCCGAACGGCAGACGATCGAGGCGGCGTCCGGCGTCGGAGGTCCGGGCCCGTGCGGCGTCGGTCATGCGCCCCATCGTACGACCGTCACGACGCGAGCAGTTCCCGCACGCGCGGTGCGACGCGGGTGCCATAGAGCTCGATGCTCTTCAAGAGCTTGTCGTGCGAGAGCGTTCCGGTGGAGAACTTCATGTCGAACCGATCCACCCCGAGCGTGCGCACGGTCTCGGCGATCTTGCGGGCGACCGTCTCGGGAGAGCCCGAGTAGGTCGATCCCTCCGGGCCGACGTCGCGCTGGAAGGCGAGTCTGCTGTAGGGCGGCCATCCGCGCTCTCGGCCGATGGTGTCGTGCATCGCCTGGAAGCCGGCGTAGGCCTCTTCCCACGCCTGCTCGTCGGTCTCGGCCACGTGGCCGGGCGAGTGCACGCCGATGGGGAGCTGCGGACGGCCCAGCTGATCGAGTGAGCGGCGGTAGAGATCGGCGAAGGGGCGGAACCTGCCGGCAGGACCGCCGATGATCGCGAGCATCAGTCCGTAACCGTGGCGCGCGGCGCGCACCACGGATTCGGGCGAGCCGCCGACGCCGACCCACGCGGTCAGACGTCCCGATTCGGTCTTCGGATGCACATCCGCCTCGACGAGCGGTGCGCGCGTGCTCCCCTGCCACGTGACGGGACGTTCGTCGCGCAGACGTGAGAAGAGCTCCAGCTTCTCCTCGAACAGCACCTCGTAGTCGCTCAGCTCATAGCCGAACAGCGGGAAGGACTCGATGAACGAGCCGCGCCCGAGGATCACCTCCGCTCGACCGCCCGACACGGCATCCAGGGTGGCGAACCGCTCGTAGACCCGCACCGGATCATCGGACGACAGCACGGTCACCGCGGTGCCGAGATGGATGTCGCGGGTGCGAGCCGCAGCGGCGGCGAGCACGATCTCCGGACTCGAGACGGCGAAATCGGGGCGATGGTGCTCCCCGACACCGAAGAACGACAGGCCCACCTCGTCGGCGAGGACGGCCTGGTCGACCACGTTGCGGATCGTCTGTGCAGCGGTCAAGGGACGATCGTCGGAATCGACGGTGATGTCTCCGAAGGTGTCGAGGCCGAGGTGGACGCCGGACAGATCGCTTGTATTCACATGCATGAGAACGCCGCAGGCGCCGGGCTATTCCCGCTCCGGTCAGACGAGGGCCGAACGGAGCGTGTCCAGGCCCACTCCCCCGACGTCGAGAGCACGCTTGTGGAAGTCCGTGATGGAGAACGCGCCCCCCTGCGCCGTCGCAAAGTCGTCGCGCAGGTTCTCCCAGATGCGCTGCCCGACCTTGTAGGACGGTGCCTGACCCGGCCATCCCAGATAGCGGTTCACCTCGAAACGCACGAACTCGGGCGGCATGTTGACGTTGCGCATCATGAAGTCGAGGGCGTAATCGGCGTCCCAGGTGCCGTTGCCGTCGGGTCGCGGCTTCTCCAGGTGCACGCCGATGTCGAGGACCACGCGGGCGGCCCGCATGCGCTGCCCGTCGAGCATTCCCAACCGGTCGGCAGGGTCATCGAGGTAGCCCAGCTGCTCCATGAGACGCTCCGCGTACAGCGCCCACCCTTCCGCGTGCCCCGAAGTGCCGGCGAGCAGCCGCCGCCACGAGTTGAGCGTCGCGCGGTTGAACACCGCCTGCGCGATCTGCAGATGATGACCCGGAACGCCCTCGTGGTACACCGTCGTGAGCTCGCGCCACGTGTCGAACGACTCGACGCCTTCCGGAACCGACCACCACATGCGGCCGGGCCGCGAGAAGTCGTCGGTCGGCCCGGTGTAGTAGATGCCGCCCTCTCTCGTCGGCGCGATCATGCACTGCAGGCGTCGGATGGGCTCAGGGATGTCGAAGTGCGTGCGGCCGAGCTCCTCGACGGCGCGATCGCTCGTCTCCTGCATCCAGCGCTGCAGGGCGTCGGTGCCGTGCAACTTCCGCGACTCGTCCTGTTCGAGGAAGGCGACGGCATCCTCGACGGAGCCACCGGGCAGGATCTCCTTCGCGATGGCCTCCTGCTCGGCGACCATGCGCGCGAGCTCTTCCAGACCCCACTCGTACGTCTCGTCGAGGTCGATCGTCGCGCCGAGGAAGCGTCGCGAGTGGAGCCCGTAGAGCTCGCGACCCACCGCGTCCTTCTCGCCGGCGACCGGCGCCAGCTCGTTCGAGAGGAAGGCGGCCAAGCGGTCGTAGGCGACGCGGGCCGCGTTGGCGTTGTCGGTCAGATCGCGTGCGAGGGATGCGGGAAGATGGCCGTCTCCGGGCGCGGCCTCCGCGACGAACGAGGCGAAGAACCCGTTGTCGGCGGTATACCGCGCGATCTGGCCGAGGACCTCGGCGACCTGGCGCCGGGCCGGTACCACGCCTTGCGACAGGCCCTCGCGGAGGGTCTGCGTATATCCCGCGACGGCTTCCGGCAGCGCCGACATCCGCGTGGAGACGGTCGACCAGTCCTCGATCGTCTCGGTAGGCATGAGGTCGAACACGGAACGGATGTCCTGTGCGGGCGAGGCGATCACGTTGAGGTCGCGGAGGGGCCACTGCGCATCGTGGAGCTCGAGTTCCAGCTCGAGCGTTCGCGAGAGATCCTCCTTGGTCACGGCGTCGACCGCGTCCGTCACCTCGGCAACGGACAGATCGGCGAGGGCGCGACGAGCGGCATCGGCGCCGGCCGCGACGCCCGCGGGCGAATAGTCCGCGAAGCGATGGTTGTGCTCGAAGCGGCCGATGTACGTCGCGACGATCGGATCGAGGTCCGCGACCGTGTCGACCCACGCCTCCGCGATCGTGTCGATCGGCGTGGGGGTGCGTTCAGGCGTTGTCATGCTCCGAGCCTAGAAGATCCCGGGCCCGCTCAGGCGGGCGTCAGTGTCCGGCCACACTCCAGTCCGCGCCGCGGCCGATCTGCACGTCCAGCGGAACGGTGAGGCTCGCGGCATCACCCATGCGAGCCGTGACGATCCGCTCGACGGCATCCCACTCGCCGGCGGCGACCTCGACCACGAGTTCGTCGTGGATCTGCAGCAGCACGCGCGACGACAGATCGGCATCACCGAGTTCCGCGTGGATGTTCAGCAGCGCGATCTTCATGATGTCTGCCGCACTTCCCTGGATGGGGGCGTTGAGCGCTGCGCGCTCGGCGTTCTCGCGCAGCACGCGATTCGGGCTGGCGAGATCGGGGAAAGGACGACGACGGCCGAAGATCGTCTCGGTGTATCCGTCGATGCGAGCCTGCTCGACCGATGACCGCAGGTAGTCACGCACGGCACCGAAACGGGCGAAGTACTCTCGCATGAGTTCCTTCGCCTCGGACTGCTCGATCCGCAGCTGCTTCGACAGACCGAACGCCGAGAGGCCGTAGACCAGTCCGTACGACATCGCTTTGACCTTCGTGCGCATGGCGGGGCTGACCTCGGCAGGTTCGACGCCGAACACTCGCGCACCGACGAAGCGGTGCAGGTCCTCGCCGGTGTTGAACGCCTCGATCAGACCCTCATCGCCCGAGAGGTGCGCCATGATGCGCATCTCGATCTGCGAGTAGTCGGCGGTCAGGAGGGTCTCGTACCCGTTCCCGACCTCGAAGGCCGCGCGGATGAGCCGGCTCTCTTCGGTGCGGATGGGGATGTTCTGCAGGTTCGGGTCCGTGCTCGAGAGTCGACCGGTCTGGCTGCCGGTCTGCACGTACGTCGTGTGGATGCGGCCGTCGTCTCCGATGGCCGCATCGAGCGACTCGACGATCTGCCGCAGCTTCGTCGCCTCCCGGTGCTGCAGCAGAAGACGCAGGAACGGATGCGGGCTCGACTCCTGCAGATCCGCCAGAACCGCCGCGTCGGTGGAAAAGCCGGTCTTGGTCTTGCGCGTCTTCGGCAGCTCCAGCTCCTCGAAGAGCACCTGCTGAAGCTGCTTCGGCGAGCCCAGGTTGACCTCGCGACCGATCGTCGCGTACGCCTCCTGTGCGATGGCGTCGGCGCGCGAACCGAGATCACCGGAGAACGCCGCCAACTTCTCGTGCGAGACGGCGACACCCGCCAGCTCCATGTCCGCGAGAGTCAGCAGCGTGGGCAGCTCGATGTCGACGAGGACGTCGGCGACGCGCGCGGGAAGCTTGTCACGGAGGGCATCGGCGACTCTCAGGGCGTACCACGAGAGCTGGCCGGGGGTGGCCCCCTCCTCCTCCGGCACGAGCTGCGTCGGGTCGGAGGTGGGGAGCTTCTCATCGAGGTAGCTCTCGACGAGGTCGGCGAGCGACTTGTCGGGAAGGCTGGGGCGCAGCAGCCAGCCGGCTATGAGCACGTCGAAGACGACGGTGTCGACGACCGCCCCGGCTCGGCGAAGGGCCTTCACCTGCGCCTTCGCGTCGCAGAAGACCTTGGGTGCATCCGAAGAGAGCCACGGGAGCAGGATGTCGGCGGTCGCGTCGTCCCAGGTCACTTCGACGGCCGCGTCGGATGTGGCCAGGCCGACGCGGCGGGGCAGCTCGCCGAGGGTCGACACGGTCACCCCCACCTCGCCCGACGTGGCCTGCAACCATTCCGAGAGCGCGGCGGCATCGGGCTCCGACGGCGTCGGGGCCTCCGCGACAGGTGCAGAAGCGGCGGCCATCGCACCGTCGACGCCGGCCGCTTCGAAAACGCGTGGCAGGAGGGTCCGGAACTCCAGACGCGCGAAGATGTCGCGCACCGCCTGGGCATCGATCGGCCGCACGGCCAGGTCGCCGGGCACGACAGGAAGCTCGACGTCACGCAGCAGGCGGTTGAGCGAGCGATTTCGGCGCACATCGTCGATGTGGTCACGGAGGTTGTTGCCGACGACGCCCTTGATGGTGTCGGCCTGCGCGAGAAGGTCATCGAGCGTGCCGAACTGCGTGAGCCATTTGACGGCGGTCTTCTCCCCCACCTTCGGAACCCCGGGCAGGTTGTCGCTCGTCTCACCGACCAGCGCCGCGACATCGGGGTACTGCTCCGGTGGCACCTTGTAGCGCTCCAGCACCGCCTCGCGGTCGTAGCGCTTGAGCTGCGACACACCCTGCACGTTCGGGTAGAGCAGGGTGACGTTGTCGTCGACGAGCTGGATGGTGTCGCGGTCGCCGGAGCACACCAGCACGTCGAAGCCGGCGGCGGAGCCCTGCGTGGCGAGGGTGGCCAGAATGTCGTCCGCCTCGATGTCCTCCTGTTCGAGCACCGTGATGCTCATGGCGGCGAGGCAGTCCTTCAACAGCGGGATCTGGCCCTTGAACTCCGGCGGTGTCTCTGACCGGTTGGCCTTGTACTCGGTGTACTCGCGAGTGCGGAAGGACTGCCGCGAGGTGTCGAAGGCGACGGCCATATGGGTCGGCTTCTCGGCCTTGATCAGATTGATCAGCATCGCGAGGAAGCCATACACGCCGTTGGTGTGCTGCCCGTCGCGCGTGGAGAAGTTGTCGACCGGGAGGGCGTAGAACGCGCGGTACGCGAGCGAATGTCCGTCGACGACCAGAAGGGTAGGCTTTGCGGAGTCCGTCACCCTGCAAGCCTAGACGCGGGTGCCGACACCCCCGAACCGCTCCGAGGGAGGCTCCCGCCATGACCGATGCGACGACCGTCGACGCACTCGACTGGGCCACCGAGCGCGGGATGGGCGCCCTGGCCGAGAAGATGGGCATCCGCTTCACGGAGTTCACCGTGGAGCGCGCCGTCGCCACGATGCCGGTCGACGGGAACACCCAGCCGGTGGGGCTCCTTCACGGCGGAGCCTACGTGGTCCTGGGTGAATCCCTCGGCTCGATGGCGGCCAATCTGCACGCCGGACCGGGCCGGCTCGCGGTCGGCGTCGACATCAACGCCACGCACACGCGATCGGCGCGATCCGGCCTCGTGACCGGCGTGTGCACCCCCGTCCACCTCGGGCGCAGCATGACGGTGCACGAGATCGTGGTCACCGACGAGGACGGCCGACGCTGCTCGACGGTGCGCATCACCAACCACATAACGGATCTCCCCGCCTCCTGACGGCGGTGCCGGCGAAGACGGGGAGATCCGAGGGTTCGAGGGCGTCAGTCCTTCTTGGGCGCCAGCTGCTCGATGATGGCCTTGGCGACATCCTGCATCGTGAGGCGGCGGTCCATCGACGCCTTCTGGATCCAGCGGAACGCCTCAGGCTCGGACAGACCCATCTTCTCGTTGAGCAGGCCCTTGGCGCGATCCACGAGCTTGCGGGTCTCGAAGCGCTCCACCATGTCGGCGACCTCGGCTTCGAGGGTGATGATCTGCTCGTGGCGCGCGAGGGCGATCTCGATGGCGGGCAGCAGGTCATTGGGCGTGAACGGCTTGACGACGTACGCGAGCGCACCGGCCTCGCTCGCTCGCTCGACAAGTTCCTTCTGGCTGAAGGCGGTCAGCAGCACCACGGGCGCGATGTTGTTCTTGCTCAGCTTCTCGGCGGCGGAGATGCCGTCCAGCTGCGGCATCTTCACGTCCATCACGACGAGGTCGGGCCGAAGCTCGGTCGCCAGCTGCACGGCGGTCTCGCCGTCACCTGCTTCTCCGACGACGTCGAATCCGTTGTCGCGCAGGATCTCCACGATGTCGAGGCGGATGAGGGACTCATCTTCGGCGACGACGACTCGACGGGGGGCGCTGGCCGCAGACGCGGACTGATCTTGCTCTGTCACCATTGAATCCTACGGTATCGTCATCTCCGCACCGGCCGGTGTGGCGGAATGGCAGACGCGACCGACTCAAACTCGGTTGCCCGAGAGGGCGTGTGGGTTCGACTCCCACCACCGGCACACCCTCGTCACGTCGCTCTGACGAACCAGGTGTCCAGCGGCGCCGCCGCGGCGTCCACGAGAACCTCGGTGTGGGCACCCAGGTCGAGCCGCTCCCCCGGCTGCAGCACATCGAACCCGTTGCGCTGGAAGAAGACGGCGTGCTCACTCGCCGCGGCACCGAAGATCACCTCGGGCGACAGGTCAGCGCCGAGCACCTGAGGGATCACGGCCAGAGCGAGGGAGGCGATTCCTCGTCCACGATGCTCCGGTGCCGTGACGAGGGCGCGCACGTGCACGACCACGTTCTGCTGCGGCGACAGGGAAGCGCGCACGACGGCGATCCCGGCGATCTCCCCACCCTCGGCGGTCACGATCACCGCACCGTCGGAACGCGCGTACTCGAACGAAGGCGCGCCGGCCAGGTGCGCACGCACGAGGGCGGTCACTCCGGCGGCGTCCTCCGGTTTCGAACCCCGCACGACATAGCCGTCGGCGTCGAGGTCACGAGCGATCTCGACCGTTCGAGCACGGACTCTCCCGGCAAACCATCCCTTGCGAAGAAGCTGCATGCCACCACCCTGTCACGCCCTGGCGGGGGTGACAGCGTCGCTCAGCCGAAGTACTGGTTGCCGAGTGCCTTGCTCTTCAGAGCGTCGAACTCGCCCCGCGTGATCACGCCGGCGTCGAGGAGCTCCTTGGCCTTGGCGATGTCGCCGGAAGGGTCGGACGATGCAGCAGGGCGGTAGTCATCGGCCTCCGGAGCACCCGGGCGCTCCCGCCGCGCGGACCGCTCGGCCATACCGCGTCCTCGAGCTATCACGTAGACCAGGGCGGTCAGCATCGGAACGAAGACAAGGAAGACGATCCAGAGCGCCTTCCACCCGCCGGCGAGCTGGTGGTCGCGGAAAAGATCCACGATCACCAGGGCCACCACGAAGATGTACGCGATGACGTAGAACGCCATCAGCATGAACCAGAAGATGTCCCAGATCATGATGATCTCCTCACGGACGACGGAACGGTCGCGCTCAGGATAGCGCGACCGTTCCGGTCCGAGCGATGACTATTCGCGTGACTGATAGATCGGCGCGGCGCCGTGCACCGCGTCGCCCACCTTGTGGATGCGGATGTCGTTGGTCGATCCGGTGATCCCGGGAGGCGAACCGGAGATCACGACGACCTTGTCGCCGACCTTGGCCAGGTCGTTGGACAGCAGGTAGTCGTCGACCTGGATGAACATCCGGTCGGTGTGCGGCACATGCTCGACGAGGCTGGACTGGATACCCCACGTGACGGCCATCCGTCGACGGATAGCGGGATCCGGCGTGAAGGCGAGCATCGGTATGCCCGGACGCAGACGCGAGAGACGTCGCGCGGTGTCGCCGGACTCGGTGAATGTGCAGAGGTACTTCGCTTCGACGAAAGCGGCGACCTCGAGTGCGGCAAGAGTGATGGCGCCGCCCTGCGTGCGCGGCTTGGACCGCAGCGGCGCGATGCGCTCGAGTCCGTGCACCTCCGTCGAGTCGACGATGCGGGCCATCGTCTCCACCACGACGACCGGGTAGTCACCCACGCTGGTCTCGCCCGAGAGCATGACCGCGTCGGCGCCGTCGAGCACCGCGTTGGCGACGTCGCTCGTCTCGGCGCGGGTCGGAACCGGGCTGTTGATCATCGATTCGAGCATCTGCGTCGCCACGATGACGGGCTTCGCCATGCGGCGGCACAGCTCCACGGCGCGCTTCTGCACGATCGGAACCGCCTCCAGCGGCAGTTCGACGCCCAGGTCGCCACGGGCGACCATGATGCCGTCGAACGCGTCGATGATCTCCTCGAGGTTGTCCACCGCCTGGGGCTTCTCGATCTTCGCGATGATCGGGATGTGGCGCCCCTCCTCCGACATGATCACGTGCACGCGGCGCACGTCTTTCGCGGAGCGGACGAAGGAGAGGGCGATCAGGTCCGCTCCGGTGCGCAGCGCCCAACGGAGGTCGTCCTCGTCCTTCTCGGACAGGGCGGGAACGTTCACGGCGACGCCGGGAAGGTTGATGCCCTTGTTGTTGGAGACCGGGCCGCCGACGATGACCTCGGTGGTCACGGTCGTGCCGTCGGTCTCGAGGACCTTGACGCGAACCTTGCCGTCGTCGATCAGAAGGAAGTCGCCGGCCTTGACGTCCTGCGGCAGACCCTTGAAGGTCGTCGAGACGATCTCCTTGGTGCCGGGGATGTCGTCGACGGTGATCTTGAAGATGTCGCCCTCGGCGAGCTCGTGGGGTCCGTCGGCGAAGCGGCCGAGGCGGATCTTGGGTCCCTGGAGGTCGACGAGCACGGCGACCGCGCGCCCTGCGTCGTCGGCCGCTTTGCGGACGTTGGCGAAGTTGTTGTCGTGGACCGAGTAGTCGCCGTGGCTCAGGTTCAGGCGGGCCACGTCCACACCGGCGTCGATGATCGCGCGGACCATCTCATACGACGATGTGGCGGGACCCAGCGTGGCGACGATCTTGGCACGTCTCATCCGATGTCTTCTCCGGGTGCTGGGGGTGAGGTCGGCCTGATGGCCGTGACCAGACTACGCAGGCTGCAGTCCGATCGCGACATCGGTCGGGGTGACCGGTGCCGGGAGCGAGGTGACGCCCATGAGGTGCTCGTCGATCGCCGATGCGGCGGCGCGACCCTCGGCGATCGCCCACACGATGAGGGACTGACCGCGACCGGCGTCTCCGGCGACGAAGACCCCCGCAACCTCGGTCTGGTAATCGCTCGCGCGCTCCACGTTGCCTCGCGACGTGAAGGCCGTGCCGATCTGGCTGTCCAAGGCCTCCTGCTCGGGACCGGTGAAGCCCATGGCGATGAGCACCAGATCCGCGGGGATCTCCCGCTCGGTGCCCTTCTTCGGCACGCGACGGCCGTCGACGAACTCGGTCTCGGCGACCACGAGGGCGCGCACCTCGCCGACATCGTTCGAGAGGAACTCCACCGTCGAGGCGAGGTAGGAGCGCTCTCCTCCCTCCTCGTGAGCGCTGGCCACCTCGAAGAGCGTCGGCGTCATCGGCCACGGCTGATGCTCTGGCCGCTCCTCGGGAGGCTGCTTGCCGATCGCGAGGTTCGTGACGCTGAGTGCGCCCTGCCGGTGTGCGGTGCCGATGCAGTCGGCTCCGGTGTCGCCGCCGCCGATGACCACGACGTGCTTGCCTTCGGCGCTGATCTGGTTGGCGACCGCGTCGCCGGCGACGGCCTTGTTCGATTCGACGAGATACTCCATGGCGTAATGAACGCCGGCGAGGTCCCGACCCGGGATCGGCAGATCGCGGGGAACGGTCGCGCCCGTGGCGATCAGCACGGCGTCGTATCGCGCGCGCAGGTCCGCCCACGTGATGTCGACTCCGATCTCGACACCGGCACGGAACCGCGTGCCCTCATCCTGCATCTGACGCAGACGCATCTCGATGTGACGCTTCTCCATCTTGAAGTCGGGGATGCCGTAGCGCAGCAGCCCGCCGATGCGGTCGTCGCGCTCGTAGACCGCGACCGTGTGACCTGCACGGGTCAGCTGCTGAGCGGCGGCCAGTCCGGCGGGACCGGATCCGACGACCGCGACGGTCTTGCCCGTGAGACGCTCGGGCGGCTCCGGCTCGACCCAGCCGTTCGCGACGGCGTCGTCGATGGTGGCGACCTCGATCTGCTTGATCGTGACGGCGGGCTGGTTGATCCCGAGCACGCAGGAGCTCTCGCACGGAGCGGGGCACAGCCGCCCGGTGAACTCCGGGAAGTTGTTCGTCGCGTGGAGCCGCTCGATCGCGGCGCGGCCCTCGCCGCGCCACATCAGATCGTTCCACTCCGGGATGAGGTTGCCGAGCGGGCAGCCCTTGTGACAGAACGGCACCCCGCAGTCCATGCAGCGTCCGGCCTGACGCCGGAGCACTGCCGAGTCACCGGGTTCGTACACTTCCTTCCAGTCGAGGATGCGCACGGGGACCGGCCGGCGGGCGGGAAGCTCGCGCTCGGTCGTCTTGAGGAATCCCTTGGGGTCAGCCACCTGTCACCTCCAGAATGCGGCTCCACACGATGTCGCCGTCGGGGTCGAGCCCCTGGTCGACGGCGTCCTGTCGGGTCTGCAGCACCGCGGCGTAGTCGCGCGGCAGCACCCGGACGAAGTGGGAGATTTCGTTGTCGAAGTCGTCGAGCATCGCCTTCGCGAGCGCGGATCCGGTCTCGGCGACGTGCTGCTCGAGCAGGTCGCGCAGGATCTCGGCGTCACCGGAGCCGAGTTCGCCCAGTTGCAGCTCACCGGTCGCCAGCGCGTCGCGGTTCACCTGCGACTCATCGAGCCGGTAGACGTAGGCGGTGCCGCCGGACATCCCAGCGCCGAGGTTGCGTCCCGTGGTGCCGAGGATCACCGCCAGCCCGCCGGTCATGTACTCCAGCGCGTGGTCGCCCACGCCTTCCACGACCGCGGACGCACCGGAGTTGCGCACGAGGAATCTCTCTCCGACGACACCGCCGAGGAAGAGCGATCCGCGGGTGGCGCCGTAGCCGATGACGTTGCCGGCGATGACGTTCTGCGACGGGTCGAAGGTCGCGGCGCGAGGCGGACGCACGACCACCTTGCCACCCGACAGGCCCTTGCCGACGTAGTCGTTCGAGTCGCCCTCCAGGCGCAGCGTGATCCCGGCGGGCAGGAACGCACCGAAGGACTGACCGGCGGAGCCGGTGAGATTGACCTGGATCGACCCGCTCGTCAGGCCGTTTTCGCCGTGGGCGACGGTCACGTGATGACCGAGCAGCGTCCCCACCGCGCGCGCCGTGTTGCGCACCGGGAGGTCGATCGAGATTTCTCCCCCGCCCTCGATGACCTCGCGAGCGCGCTCGATGAGCTGCACGTCGAAGTGGTCGTCGAGCTCATGATCCTGGCTGCGCGTCTGACGCCGTGCGAGGTCGTCGGCGAACGCCGGGCCCTCGAGGACGGGAGCGAGATCCATGCCGCTCGCCTTCCAGTGCTGGATCGCGCGGTCGATGTCGAGCAGCTCGTTGTGGCCAATCGCCTCATCCAGCGTGCGGAAGCCGAGGGCCGCGAGGTATTCACGCACCTCCTGCGCGATGAACTCCATGAAGTTGACGACGAACTCGGGCTTGCCGGTGAACCGCGAGCGGAGCACCGGGTTCTGCGTCGCCACTCCCACCGGGCACGTGTCCAGGTGGCACACGCGCATCATGATGCAGCCCGAGACCACCAGCGGTGCTGTGGCGAAGCCGAACTCCTCGGCGCCCAGCAGCGCGCCGATGATGACGTCGCGACCGGTCTTGATCTGCCCGTCGACCTGCACCACGACGCGGTCGCGCATGTTGTTGAGCATGAGCGTCTGCTGCGTCTCGGCGAGCCCCAGCTCCCACGGCGTGCCGGCGTGCTTGAGCGAGTTCATCGGGCTCGCTCCGGTCCCGCCGTCATGACCCGATACGAGGATCACGTCCGCGAGTGCCTTCGCCGTACCCGCCGCCACCGCGCCGATTCCCGACTGGCTCACGAGCTTGACGTGGATGCGCGCCTTCGGGTTGGCGCGCTTGAGGTCGAAGATGAGCTGCTTGAGGTCCTCGATGGAGTAGATGTCGTGGTGCGGCGGAGGCGAGATCAGCCCCACCCCGGCGGTCGCGTGACGCGTGCGAGCCACCCACGGATACACCTTCGTGGGCGGCAGCTGGCCGCCCTCACCGGGCTTCGCACCCTGCGCGAGCTTGATCTGGATGTCGTCGGACTCCGTGAGGTAGAGGCTCGTGACCCCGAAGCGACCCGATGCCACCTGCTTGATCGAACTGCGCCGTTCCGGGTCCATGAGACGGTCGACGTCTTCGCCGCCCTCGCCGGTGTTGGACTTGCCGCCGATGCGGTTCATCGCGATCGCCAGCGTCTCGTGCGCTTCCTTCGAAATCGAGCCGTAGCTCATCGCGCCGGTCTGGAAGCGCTTGACGATCGACGAGACCGGCTCGACCTCATCGATCGGAACGGGCGTGCGCTCGTCCGTGCGCAGCCGGAAGAGGCCTCGCAGCGTCTTCAGCTCGGCGGCCTGGTCGTCGACGAGCTTCGTGTACTCGCGGAAGATGTCGTATCGACCGGTCCGGGTCGCGTGCTGCAGCCGGAACACGGTGTCGGGGTTGAACAGGTGAGGGGAGCCGTCTCGGCGCCACTGGTACTCACCGCCCGTCCACAGCCGCTCGTGGGCGCGCACCGCTCCGTCCTCGGGATAGGCGTACTCGTGTCGCGACGAGTTCTCGGTCGCGATGACCTCGAGTCCGACGCCCCCGAGCTTGGTCTCGGTGCCGGTGAAATACTTGTCGACGAACTCCTGCGAGAGGCCGACGGCCTCGAACACCTGTGCGCCGGCGTAGGAGGACACCGTCGAGATGCCCATCTTGGACATGATCTTCAGCACGCCCTTGCCGAGGGCCTTGATGAGGTTCGCGACCGCCTTGGCGGGGGTGATGCCGGTGATGTAGCCGGCGCGCACGAGGTACTCGACGGTCTCCATCGCCAGATAGGGATTGACCGCCGAGGCGCCGTATCCGATGAGGGTCGCGACGTGATGCACCTCGCGCACGTCTCCCGCCTCGACGACGAGGCCCGCCTTCATGCGCGTCTCCTTGCGGATGAGGTGGTGGTGCACGGCGGCCAGCATCAGCAGGGACGGGATGGGCGCGAGGTCCTTGTTGGAGTCACGGTCGCTCAGCACGATGTACTCCGCGCCGTCCTCGATCGCGCGATCGGCTTCGGCGCACATCTGCTCGAGGCGCTTGCGCATGCCCTTCTCCCCCGCCTCGACCCGGTAGAGGCCGCGGATGGTGACGGAGCTGCGTCCGGGCATGGCCGTGTCGATGTGCTGGATCTTGGCCAGCTCGTCGTTGTCGATCACCGGGAAGTCGAGGGTGACGGTGTGGGTGTGGTCGGGTCCCCACGACAGCAGGTTCCGCTCCGGTCCCAGCCCGAGCGACAACGACGTGACGACCTCTTCGCGGATCGAGTCGAGCGGCGGGTTCGTCACCTGGGCGAACTGCTGGGTGAAGTAGTCGAACAGCAGACGCGGGCGGTCGCTGAGCACGGCGACCGGCGTGTCCGAGCCCATGGCGCCGAGCGGCTCGGCACCGTTCTGCCCCATCGGGGTCAGCAGGATGCGCACTTCCTCCTCGGTGTAGCCGAACGTGCGCTGACGACGTGTGATCGAGGCGATCGGGTGCACGATGTGCTCGCGCTCGGGAAGCTCGGACAGCCGCACGCGTCCGGCGTCGAGCCACTCCTGCCAGGGGTGGAGACCGGCGAGCTCCGCCTTGATCTCCTCGTCCTCGATGATGCGGCCCTGCGCCGTGTCCACGAGGAACATATGACCGGGCTGGAGGCGGCCGCGACGCTTGATGCGCTCGGGCTCGAAGTCGAGCACGCCCGTCTCGCTGCCGATCACGACGAGTCCGTCGGTCGTCTCCGTCCAACGGCCGGGGCGCAGACCGTTGCGGTCGAGCGTGGAGCCGACGACCGTGCCGTCGGTGAAGATCAGGGCCGCAGGCCCGTCCCACGGCTCCATCTGGATGGAGTGGTAGTCGTAGAACGCGCGGAGTTGCGGGTCCATGTCGGACTGCTTCTCATACGCCTCTGGCACCATCATGAGGATCGCGTGCGGGAGCGAGCGACCGGTGAGCGTGAGAAGCTCCAGGACCTCGTCGAACGAGGCCGAATCGCTCGCGCCGTCGGTGCAGATGGGCAGCAGCGGACGCACGTCGCCGATGAGGTCGGACTCGAGCTGCGACTGCCGGGCGCGCATCCAGTTGCGGTTGCCGTTGACCGTGTTGATCTCACCGTTGTGCGCGAGCATCCGGAGCGGCTGCGCGAGAGGCCATGAGGGGAACGTGTTGGTCGAGTACCGCGAGTGCACGACCGCCAGCTCGGTGGCGAAGCGCTCGTCCTGCAGATCGGGGTAGAACGGTTCGAGCTGGAGGGTCGTGACCATGCCCTTGTAGCCGATGGTGCGCGAGGACAGCGACACGAAGTACGCACCGGCCTCGCTGCGGGAGCGCTTGCGCAGGCGGTAGGTCAGGCGGTCCAGCGCGATGCCCGCCACGGGCGCGCCGTCGGTGGCGCGTGCGGCGACGAAGAGCTGCTCGAACACCGGGCGCGCCTCGAAGGCGAGTCGGCCGAGATTGTCCGCCGCCGTGGGGACCTCGCGCCAGCCGAGCACGACCAGACCCTCCTCGTCGGCGATCTTCTCGATCGTCGCCTTCTGACCCGAGCGCGTCTCGGCGTCCGGGGGAAGGAAGGCCAGGCCGGCGGCGTACTCGCCCATCGGCGGGAGCGCGAAGGGGACGACGTCGCGGAAGAAGACGTCGGGCATCTGCGTGAGGATCCCGGCACCGTCGCCGGTGCCGGCGTCCGACCCGATCGCACCGCGGTGCTCGAGGTTCCGGAGCGCGGTCAGCGCGAGGTCCACGATGTCGTGTCCGGGCTCGCCCCGCAGGGTCGCGACCATGGCCAGGCCGCAGGCGTCCTTCTCGAACGCGGGGTTGTACATGCCCTGACGTGCGGGGAAGCCGCCGGGCAGGGCTGAAGACACGCCTGCCGTAGCGGCGCTGTGACGGGGGCTCGATGCCATATCTACCGTCCTCACGTTGATACTCAAGGTTGGGACGACGTCGGCCCGGGATGCACGCGTTGCGGCGTGCTTATTTCGTGGGGAGTGCGCTTGTGGCGTCTTTGTGGTCATCGACTCCGGCTGACGGGGGTGCGCTGGTGTCGACGAAGTCTTCGGCCGATTGTACAGCGCCGGGGGGCGACCACTCGCGTCCCGGCACGTAGGGAGAACGTTCCCGGCCGGGGTGGCGGCGCTTCTGCACGAAGAAGATGACGAGGCCGAGGAGCACACCGGCGATGGCGGCCCACACGTTGGTGCGCAGGCCGAGATAGATCTCGCTCGGATCGATGCGGATCGACTCCCACACGATGCGGCCGGCGCTGTACCAGATCAGGTAGAGCGCGAACAGGCGACCCCACTGCAGCCCGAAACGGCGTCCGACCCACAGCAGGAACAGCACGCCGAGCCCGTTCCAGAGCACTTCGTAGAGGAACGTGGGGTGGAAGAGGGTGTCGGCTGCCAGACCCGGGGGGAAGGCCGAATTCTCCGGGTCGATCTCCAGCCCCCACGGCAGATCGGTGGGCAGACCGAACAGCTCCTGGTTGAACCAGTTGCCGAAGCGTCCGATGGCTTGCGCGAGCAGCAGACCCGGAGCGAGTGCGTCGGCGAAGCTCCAGAATCGGATGCCGGTCCAGCGGCATCCCAGCCACGCCCCGACCGCACCGCCGATGAGCGCGCCGTAGATCGCGATACCGCCCTCCCAGATGCGGAAGACGGCCCAGAAGTCCGCCCCCTCCCCGAAGTAGAATCCGGGGTGCGTGGCGACGTGGTAGATGCGCGCGGCGATGATGGCGAGCGGCACCGCGATGAGGGCGATGTCGATGACGACCCAGGGCTCGGCACCGCGCCTGGTCAGCCGATGATTGGTCATCAGCACGGCGATGACGATGCCGGCGATGATGCACAGCGCGTAGAAGTGGATGCGCAGCGGTCCGAGGTCGATGTAGCTGACGGTCGGGCTGGGGATGCTGGCGACCACGCTGAGGGCGGCGTTCATCATAGGGGCGGATCGTCCTTCTCGAGAGGTGTGGCGTCGTGAGACGGCCCGAGGTGTCTGAGTCTAGTTCGACCCGGTGCTCGGGCGCGTGCCGGCGACGAGGGCACGCGTGGTGCGCGCGAGGCCCTCGAGGCCGCCGTCGCGCAGCGCACGCACGAGTGCGGTGCCGACGATGGCCCCGTCCGCGTACCCGAGAACGCCGGCGACCTGGTCGGCGCTGGAGATGCCGATGCCGACGCACGCGTGCCGGGCACCCTGAGCCCGGAGCCTGCCGACGAGGATGCGCGCTGCGGCGTCGAGCTCGGCACGCTCGCCCGTGATCCCCATGGTCGAGACCGTGTAGACGAAGCCGGTGGAGTTCTCCACGATGAGCCGGAGCCGCTCGTCCGAGGACGTCGGCGCCGCCAGGAAGATGCGGTCGAGGCCGGTGCGCCGGCTCGCGTCGATCCACTCCTGGCCGGCTTCGGGGGTGATGTCGGGCGTGATCAGGCCCGCTCCGCCGGCGGCGAGCAGGTCGTCCGCGTAGCGGTCCACACCGTACTGGACGACCGGGTTCCAGTAGGTCATCACGAGTACCGGCACATCCACTCGTCGGGTGATCTCGCGAATGGCCGTGAAGGTGTCGCGAAGCCGGAACCCCCCGGCCAGCGCCGCTTGCGTGGCCTCCTGGATGACGGTTCCGTCCATGACGGGGTCGGAGTAGGGCGGCCCGAGCTCCAGGATGTCCGCGCCGTTCTCGGCCAGGGCCACGGCGGCGTCGATGCTCGTCTGGAGATCGGGGAAACCGAGGGGAAGGTAGCCGACGAAGGCCCCGCGTCCCTGCTCCGCCGCGGCGTTCACCGCGGCTGCGACGCGCGAGGTCACAGCTTCTCCCCCTCGCCCTTGGCGGCATCCGCCGTCGGCGCGGACGCAGCGGCAGCGGCGTCGACCCCGGCGTCGTACAGGTCGAAGTAGCGGGCGGCGGTGTCCATGTCCTTGTCGCCGCGACCGGAGAGATTGACCGCGAGGATGGCGTCGGGACCCAGCTCGCGACCGATGCGCAGCGCGCCGGCCAGAGCGTGTGCGGACTCGATCGCGGGGATGATCCCTTCGGTGCGCGAGAGCAGCCGGAGGGCCTGCATGGCCTCGTCGTCCGTCGCAGGGATGTACGCGGCGCGACCGATGTCGGACAGCCACGCGTGCTCCGGTCCCACCCCGGGATAGTCGAGGCCGGCCGAGATGGAGTGGGACTCGATCGTCTGGCCGTCCTCGTCCTGCAGCACGAAGGTCTTCGCGCCGTGGAGGACGCCAGGTCGGCCGCGCCCGATCGATGCCGCGTGTCGCGGTGTGTCGACCCCGTCGCCGGCCGCCTCGACGCCATAGAGCATCACGTCCGGGTCGTCGAGGAAGGCGTCGAACATGCCGATCGCATTCGAGCCGCCGCCGACGCAGGCCAGAACCGCGTCCGGGAGCCGGCCGGTCTCCTCGAGCAGCTGGGCTCGGGCCTCGTCGCCGATGACCTTCTGGAAGTCGCGGACCATTGCGGGGAAGGGGTGCGGGCCCGCCGCGGTCCCGAAGATGTAGTTGGTCGTCTCGACCGACGCCACCCAGTCGCGGTAGGCGTCGTTGATCGCGTCCTTGAGGGTGCGCGATCCGGTCGTGACCGGAATCACCTCCGCGCCGAGGAGTCGCATACGCGCCACGTTGAGCGCCTGGCGCTCCGTGTCGACCTCACCCATGTAGATCGTGCAGTCGAAGCCGAACAGCGCCGCGGCCGTCGCCGTCGCCACCCCGTGCTGGCCGGCACCGGTCTCCGCGATCACGCGCGTCTTGCCCAGGCGCTGCGTGAGCAGGGCCTGCCCGAGGACGTTGTTGATCTTGTGCGAACCGGTGTGGTTCAGGTCCTCGCGCTTGAGGAAGATTCGCGCTCCGCCGGCGTGGGCGGCGAATCGGGGCACCTCGGTGAGGACCGACGGCCGACCGGCGTAGGTGTGCAGCAGGCGGTGGAACTCGCCGACGAAGCCCTCGTCGGCCATGGCCGCCTCGTAGGCGGCCGTGAGCTCATCGATCGCAGCGATCAGCGACTCGGGCATGTAACGACCCCCGAAGTCACCGAAGAAGGGTCCGTGGGCGTCGCGCAGACTCACGCTCGGCTCCTCTCGATCGTCCGACGGTCGGGTGCGGCGTCGAGGAAGGACGCGAGAGTCGCCACCGGATCGCCGGTCACCAGCGCCTCCCCCACGAGAACCACATCGGCACCGGCACTGCGGTAGTGCGCGACGTCGGCCGGACTGAGCACGGCCGACTCGGCGATCTTGACGGCGTCCTCGGGCAGACGCGGTGCGAGGCGGCCGAACAGATCCTTGTCGAGCTCGAAGGTCGACAGGTTGCGCGCATTGACGCCGACCAGCCGCGCGCCGAGATCGGCGGCACGATCGACCTCGTCGGCGCTGTGCGTCTCGATCAGCGGCGTCATCCCGAGTTCGACGGTCAGATCGTGCAGGCGTCGCAGGTCGTTCTGCTCCAGCGCGGCGACGATCAGCAGCACGAGATCGGCTCCGGCGGCGCGCGCCTCCCACACCTGGTAGTCGGTCGCGATGAAGTCTTTGCGCAGAACGGGCACATCGACGCGCGCCCGGACGGCCTCGAGGTCGGCGAGGCTCCCCTTGAAGCGACGCCCTTCGGTGAGGACGGAGATCGCCGACGCTCCCCCGGCCTCGTACAGGGAGGCCTGGTGTGCGGGATCGGGGATGTCCGCGAGGTCACCCCGCGACGGACTCGCGCGCTTGACCTCGGCGATGATCTTCACGCGGTCCGCCGGCGCGAGCGCGGACAGAGCATCCCTCGCGGGCCGCTGCGCCAGCGCTGCCTTCTCCACGTCCGCGAAGGGACGCTCGAGCATGCGCGCCTCCGCATCCGCCACCGCGCCGGCCGTCAGGTCGGCGAGCACGTCAGTGCTCTTTCGCGATGTGCTTCGGGCCGTTGACGCCGTAGCCGGCTCTGGCCATGGCCCATCCGACGATGAGACCGACGACCACGAGAGCGGCCGAGCTCCACACGAGCCAGGGGATGTCCAGGAAGAACGCCGTCGTGCCCACGGCGAAGCCGACGAGCATGATGACGACAGCGGTCCATGCTGCGGGTGAGTGGCCGTGGCCGGGATCGCCGTTGGTGTGGCTCATGGATCTCCTCCGATTGCGCGGGTCGCTCAAGTCTATCGGTTCAGGCCGTCGGGTCTTCGCCCCGCGACAGCTCATCCCAGGAGTCGATCGCGTCGTGGGGGCGCGATCCTCCGGCGGGTTCAGCGTCGGTGCGGAACCGACGCCCTGATGTGCCGGACCACCGATGGGCTCCCCCGAGGGTGAGCAGCCCTGCGGCGACCATGACGACTGCGGCGGCCACGGTGACCACGACCCACGGGGTGACTGCGGAGCTCGCGACGAGATCGTGCACCGCATCGGCGCCGGTGATGCCGGTGGCCTCGGTCACGGTCGAGGCGTAGGACTCCACGGGGGCGTCCAGACCCACTCGCGCCGACAGCATCGCGAGGGCGGCCCCGATGAGCGTCGTGAGCGCGCCGAATGCATACGTGAGCACGCGGCCGACGATCGTGAGGGCTGCCCCGAGCGCGAGTGCCGCGAGGCTCAAGGGTGCGAGGACCGGCACGGCGTCGGCGCCGGCGACGGTGAGCTGGTCTCCCTCGACGGAGGCCAGGGTCACCGTCAGCCAGGTCTGCGTCGACGAGATCAGGCCGACGGCGCCGCCGATCAGCACCAGGACGACGGCGAAGGTGCGGGGCCGCCGCGTCATCCCGCGACCACGGGTGCCAGGTCATCGGCGTCGAAGCAGCTGCGCGTGCCGGTGTGGCACGCGGGACCGTGCTGTTCCACGCTCACGAGGATGGCGTCGCCGTCGCAGTCGAGGCGAACCCCTCGCACCTCCTGGAAGTTGCCCGACGTGTCGCCCTTGCGCCAATACTCCCGGCGGGAACGCGACCAGTAGGTGACGCGCCCCTCGGTGAGCGTGCGGCGAAGGGCCTCCGCGTCCATCCAGCCGAGCATCAGGACCTCGCGGGTGTCCCACTGCTGCACGATCGCGGCGACGAGTCCGTCGCCGTTGAAGGCGACACGGGCGATGCGCTGGTCGGTGTCGTTCACGAGTCGTCGCCTCGCAGGAAGTCGCCCTCGCGGACCGCGATGCCGTCGGCGAGCATCGCGCGCTTGACGTCACCGACGGTCAGCTGGGCCGAGTGGAACACCGACGCGGCCAGCACCGCATCGGCACCGGCGCCCACCGCCGGTGCGAAGTGCTCCACGGCGCCGGCGCCGCCGGAGGCGATGACGGGCACGGACGAGACCTCGCGCATGAGGGAGACCAGTTCGAGGTCGAATCCCTGCTTCGTCCCGTCCGCGTCGATGGAGTTGACCAGCAGCTCCCCCGCTCCCCGCTCGATCGCCTCGCGCGCCCACGCCAGCGCGTCGCGGTCGGTCTCGGTGCGACCGCCGTGCGTGGTCACGACGAAGCCCGACGGGGTGCGCGGAGATCGCTTCACGTCCAGCGAGAGGACCAGAACCTGTGCCCCGAAACGATCGGCGATCTCATCGACCAGCGCCGGCCGTCGGATGGCAGCGGAGTTGACGCCGACCTTGTCGGCGCCGACGCCGAGCAGGCGAGCCACGTCGTCGTCGGTGCGCACTCCCCCGCCGACGGTCAGCGGGATGAAGACCTGTTCCGCGGTGCGCTGCACCATCTCGTAGGTCGTCGCCCGCTCGTCGACCGTCGCCGTCACATCGAGGAAGGTGAGCTCGTCGGCCCCCTGCGCGAAGTACAGGCGCGCGAGCTCGACGGGGTCGCCCATGTCGCGGAGGTTCTCGAAGTTGACGCCCTTGACGACGCGACCCGCTGCCACATCGAGGCACGGGATGACGCGGCATACGACCGACATGTCAGAGCCTCGCGTTGTGGATGGCGGTGACGAGGATCGCCCGCGCGCCCAGCTCGTACAGGTCGTCCATGACGCGGTTCACGCTCGACCGCGCCACCATCACCCGAACGGCCACCCACTCGGGGTCGCGCAGTGGCGAGATCGTCGGCGACTCGATGCCCCCGGCGATCTCGACGGCCCGGTCTACCAGCGACACGGGCAGGTCGTAGTCCACCATCACGTATCGGCGAGCGACCATCACGCCACGCAGCCGGCGAAGCAGGGTCTCCGTGCCCGGTGCATCGTCGGGGCCGGAGATGAGGACGGCCTCGGAGTGGAGCAGGGGCGGACCGAACACTTCGAGGCCCGCCTGCCGGAGGGTGGTGCCGGTCTCGACGACGTCAGCCACCGCGTCCGCGACGCCCAGCCGGACGGCGGATTCGACGGCGCCGTCGAGCGGGACCAGATCGACCGCGACTCCGTGCTCGTCCAAGAAGGAATCGACCAGTCCCGGATAGGAGGTGGCGATGCGGCAGCCGTCGAGATCGGTGAGTTCGGCGAAGCGTCCGGGCGGGGCGGCGAACCGGAATGTCGAGCCGGCGAAGCCGAGCGCTTCGATCTCTCGAGCACCGGGCATGCGCGCGTCTCTCAGCAGATCGCGGCCGGTGATGCCCACGTCGAGCGCGCCGGATCCGACGTAGGTCGCGATGTCCTTCGGGCGGAGGTAGAAGAACTCCACGCCGTTGGCGGGGTCCGCCTTGTGGAGGTCCTTCGAGTCGCGGCGGCCGCTGTATCCGGCCTCGGCGAGCATGGCCGCCGAGGTCTCGGCGAGCGAGCCCTTGTTGGGCACGGCGATGCGCAGCATATGGGGATGTCCTTCTTCTTCTGGCGACGGTCCGGGCGGCGCTCAGAGATGTCGGTAGACGTCCTGCAGTGTCAGACCCTTCGCGAGCATGAGCACCTGCAGGTGGTAGAGGAGCTGGGAGATCTCCTCGGCGGCGGCCTCGTCGGACTCGTACTCGGCCGCCATCCAGACCTCTGCGGCCTCTTCCACGATCTTCTTGCCGATCGCGTGCACTCCGGCGTCGAGCTGCGCCACCGTTCCCGACCCCTCGGGTCGTCGCTCGGCCGTGGCCGTCAGCTCGCCGAACAGGCCGTCGAAGGTCTTCACTTCTCCAGCGTACCGAACTCCGCGCGCGGCACCGGCCGCGCCCGGTGGGGCTTCAGTGGCGGTGTGCGTGCGCCGCCCGGCTGCGGAGCGCGGCGATCGCGGCGTCCGGGCTGTCGGCGCCGAAGACGGCCGAACCCGCCACGAACGTGTCCGCACCGGCCTCCGCCGCCTGGGCGATGGTCGACTCCCCGATTCCGCCGTCGACCTGCAGCCACACCGTCGATCCGACGGCGCGAGCGTGGTCGGAGAGCGCTCGCAGCTTCGGCATGGTCTCGGGCATGAAGGACTGCCCGCCGAAGCCCGGCTCCACGGTCATCACGAGCACCTGGTCGAACTCGTCGAGCACGTCGAGGAGCCCCTCGACGGGTGTGCCCGGCTTGACGGCCACGCCCGCTCGCGCTCCGATCTGCCGCAGCCGACGAGCCAGCGCGATCGGCTCTGCGGCGGCCTCGAGGTGAAAGGTGACCGACGCCGCGCCGATCTCGGCGTAGCCCGGTGCCCATCGCTCCGGATCGTCGATCATCAGGTGCACGTCCAACGGCACCGGCGACGTCGCCTGGATGCGCTCCACCATCTGCGGACCGAACGTGAGGTTCGGGACGAAGTGGTTGTCCATGACGTCCACGTGCACGTAATCCGCCGACGCGATGCGGCCGAGCTCGGTCTGCATGTTCACGAAGTCTGCGGCGAGGATGCTGGGGTTGATGCGGATGTCGCTCACCCGTTCATTATTCCGGCTCCCGCGCGTCATCACGTGCGCCGCAGCAGCGTGATCGACATCGCATCGGTGTTGTGGCGGTGCGGCCACAGCTGGGCGCGACCGGAGCCGTCGGTCTGCGCGGGAAGGTCGGGCGACGACAGGGCGACCTCGCGCACGACGGCACGGGCGTCGAGCTCCTCGACGGCGTCGCCGAAGCGACGACGGGCCTCGGCGACCACGCCGGTCGTCTCCGCGAGATGGGGCGAGCACGTGACGTAGGCGACGATTCCGCCGGGCGCGAGCGCTTCGATCGCACCACCCAGCAGCTCGCCCTGCAGCGCCGTCAGTTCCGCAACGTCGCCCGGTGCTTTGCGCCAGCGCGCCTCGGGGCGCCGTCTCAGGGCGCCGAGGCCCGTGCACGGGGCATCGACCAGGATGCGGTCGTAGATGCCGGGACGCTCGGCGGTCAGGTCCCGCCCGTCGCGCTCGGTCACCTCCACCTCCAGCGGCACCCCCGCGATCGACCGTCGCACCAGCCCGGCCCGTGCGGGTGAGATCTCGTTCGCGTCGAGCCGCGCGCCGTGAGCGAGGGCTTCGGCGGCGAGGACCGCCGTCTTGCCTCCGGGGCCGGCGCACAGGTCGAGCCACCTCTCACCGGTCTGGACGGCACGGGCCCGGGTGAGGGCGAGCGCTGCGAGCTGCGAGCCCTCGTCCTGCACGCGGATGCGGCCGTCGGATGCGCTCACGACGGCTTCGGGAGCACCGCCGGCGAGACGGAATCCCAGCGGCGAGAAGGGGGTGCGGCGCGCATCGGCACCGGGCTCCGCGAGGCCGGGGAGCGCCGCGAAGGTGACGCGAGGGGCCGTGTTGTCGGCGGTCAGCAGCGCGCCGAGTTCGTCGGCGCGACCCTCTGCCGTGAGGGCACGACGAAAGGCGCGGATCACCCACACGGGGTGGGATGACGACAGGGCGATCGCCTCATCGTCGGATCTCGCAGTCTCGGCGACCCGATCCGCCCATTCACCGGGGGTGTCCCGCGACACGCGCCGCAGCACGGCGTTGGTGAACCCGGCGGCGCCGCGCCCGCCGGCGCGACGTGCGAGCGTCACGGACTCGTTCACGGCGGCGTGCGAGGCGACACGGGTCGCGACGAGCTGGTGCACACCCAGGCGAAGGGCATCCAGAATCTCCGGATCGATGCTCGATGGTGCACGGTCCGCCGCGATCCCGATGATGGCGTCGTAGGTGCCGCGACGCCGGAGGGTTCCGTAGGTGAGCTCGGTCGCGAGCGCCGCGTCGCCGGCGCTCAGGCCGGCACGCTCGATCGCAGCCGGGAGCAGCAGGTTCGCGTAGGCGTCCGACTCGTGGACCGCTCGGAGCGTCTCGTAGGCCACCTCGCGTGCACCGGTCATGAACCCAGCCTCACATCATCCTGCCGGCGCCCTCGCCACCAATCGGGCGCCGGCATCACGCCGCGCCCGGCCGGTTGCACCTCTCGCAGGGCGATGGCACCGTCGCCGCTGCCGACCAAGACGCGCCCGCGATCCCATCCGACCTGTCCCGGTGCCAGCGGTGGCGCGTCGTCGACGAGGTCGACACGATGCAGCTTCAATCGCTCGCCGGCGACCGTCGTGTGCGCGCCGGGTTCGGGGGTCGTGCCACGCACGCGATCGAGGATCCGCTCCGCAGCTTCCTCCCAGCGGATGCGACCGTCATCGATGGTGAGCTTCGGAGCGAACGTGGGCTCACCCGTCTGGGCGCGTGCGACGGCGTCTCCTGCGGCGACGGCGTCGACGACCTCGTGGAGCAGACCCGCTCCCACGTCGGCGAGCCGAGACAGCAGCTCCCCTGCGGTCTCCCTCGGCTCGATCTCGACCCGTCGGTCGGCGAAGACGTCGCCGGCGTCGAGCTCCGCCACGAGGCGGAACACGGCGGCGCCGGTGACATCGTCGCCCGCGATGAGCGCGTGCTGCACCGGTGCCGCGCCGCGCCACTTCGGCAGCAGGCTGAAGTGGAGGTTGATCCATCCGTGTGCGGGAGTGCTCAGCAGAGGTTCCCGCACGAGCCCGCCGTAGGCGACGATGACACCGAGATCGGGCTCGAGCGCCGCGATCCGCTCGGTTGCGTCGGCGTCCAGACGCGCCGTCTTGATGACCGGTGCGCCGACCTGCTCGGCCGCCGCGGCAACCGGCGACGGGGTGAGCACCCGCTTGCGTCCGAGCGGTGCGTCCGGGCGGGTCACCACCGCCGCGATCTGGTGTCGGCTCTCCGCGAGCTCACGAAGGGCGGGTACGGCCGGTGCGGGTGTGCCGGCGAAGACGAGACGCATGGACTCCTCACAGATCGAGATCGGGCACATCGACCCGGATTCTGAGTGTAGGGGCGGGTGGGCGCTGGCGCCCTTTGGCGGGCCTGCGCGACCGAAGAGCGGCGGTGATGATCGACGAACGCAGACTGCGGGTCACCGATGCACCGTGGGCGTACTCGAACCGCACCAGCGCACGCACGCCACCCTCCGTGTCGACGGGCCCCAGGATCGCCCGGGCATCGAGGTCCGGGGCATCCTCGCGCAGTCGCACCAGAGCCTCCGTGACGGTGCGTCGATCCCCCTCGAGGGCGGCGACGCGCACTGTGGGCGGCATGCGCAGCGGCGCACGTTCTGCCAGTTCGATGCGCGCGTACGCGGGGTGGTTCCAGGTCGCGAATGCGCGCGCCACGGGCCCCGCGACGCCCACGAGATGCACCGGGGCCCCGGGCGCCGCGAGCGCGGCGGCGTTCGACCACCAGCGCAGGCAGGCTTCGCCGATGCGCAGGTCCTCGGCGAGGAGCATCCGGTCCGCGTCGAGCAGGATGATCGCGCGATAGCCGCCGGCGGCGATCGGCTCCGCGCCCCGCGTCGCCACCACGAGCGCCGGACGCGCGTCGACATGGGGAACCGGGTGGTCCCCATCGGCGACGATCACCCGGATCTCGGGAAAGGCGCGCCCGAGCTCGTCGGCGGTCCTCTCGCTTCCCGAGGAGGCCATCCGCAGCCGCGTTCCCCCGCACTCGGTGCACCCCCACGCGGGAGCGGACCTGCCGCACCACCCGCACGTGGGAACGGCTCCGTGGTGCGCGGCTCGCAGCGGCCCGCCGCAGTGCGCGCAGCGGGCGGGATGCCGGCACGAGGCGCACACGAGCACGGGAGCGTATCCCGGGCGTGCGACCTGAACCAGCACCGGGCCGGACGCGAGCGCATCACGGGCCGCCGCGAACGCCGCCGACGGGATGCGCTGACCTCGCCCCTCCCCCTCGCGCGTGGCGCTCAGCATGGTCTTGGGCATGACGCGGCGGGCCGGTGCGATGTCGTCGAGCCACCCCAGCGCGACGAGTCTCTCGACGTCCGTCGTGCGGGTGTGACCGGCGAACAGCAGCGCGGACCCTTCCATCTCCTGTCGCAGCAGCGCCGCATCGCGGGCGTGGACACCGGGACTGAGCGGCTCCGCGAGCAGCGGGTCGCCGTCGTCCCACACGATCACGGCGCCGACCGAGGCGGCGGGGGCGTAGACGGCGGAGCGGTTTCCGACGACGACGCAGGGGGCATCCGCCAGCGTCCTCAGATACGCCGCGTATCGCGACGGCCCGCTCTGCCGCGCATCCAGGCGGACGAGGGCGCTTTCGGGGAGCCGCTCGCGGAGCACCTGCTCGAGCTGCGCTTGGTCACGATGATCCGGCACGACGAGGATCGCGCTCCGACCGGCGGCGAGCGTATCGACGGCGACGGCCGCGAGCAGGAGAGCCCACACGCCGACGTCGGTGGCGCCCTCCGCGTCGGAGGCGGGGCCGACACCGGGCGGGGCGAGGAGTGCCCCTCGGCGCGCTTCCTCGATGACGGGACGAAGCCCGGGGAATTCGGCGAGCCTCGCCGCGGCCCACTCCGCGGCTTCCGGGACGACGGTCACCGGTGTCGGCGGGGCGGCGGCGAGGTGCGCCCTCTCGGCGCGCACCATTCGGCGCGGAATCGCCACCTTCAACACGCCGCTCGCGGAACCGGACGCGCGGTCGGCGGCCCGCCGCGCGAGCGCATACAGCCCGGGAGGCAGGACCGGCACGGGCGAGACGACATCCTCCAGGTCGGACAGGGGTCGGTCGCCAGGCTCCTCGTCGGCGATCTCGACGATCCATCCCTCCACCGTGCGGCCCGCGGTCCGCAGCGGCACCTTCACCCTCACCCCGGCGAGCGCGTGGTCGACGAGCGGGACGGGGACCGCATAGTCGAGCAGGCGGTCCAGCTGCGGCAGCGGGGAGTCGACGAGCACCCGCGCGACGCGGCGGGCGGACATGTCAGAGACCGGCGGCGGAGCGGAGCTCGTCGACGCGATCGGTGCGTTCCCAGGTGAAGCTCGGCAGCTCGCGGCCGAAGTGGCCGTAGGCGGCCGTGTCTGCGTAGATGGGCCGCTGGAGATCGAGCCGATCGATGATCGCCTTGGGCCGGAGATCGAAGACATCGCGGATCGCCCGCGTGATCATCTCGTCGGCGACGTGGCCCGTTCCGAAGGTCTCCACGTAGAGTCCGACGGGGCTCGCCTTGCCGATGGCGTAGGCCACCTGCACCTCGAGGCGATCGGCGAGGCCCGCGGCGACGGCGTTCTTCGCGACCCAGCGCATCGCATAGGCGGCGGACCGGTCCACCTTCGACGGGTCCTTTCCGCTGAATGCACCGCCACCGTGGCGCGACGCGCCGCCGTAAGTGTCGATGATGATCTTGCGACCCGTCAGACCAGCGTCGCCCTTCGGGCCGCCGACGACGAAGGGCCCGGCCGGGTTGATGAAGTACTGCACGCCGGGCAGATCGAGGCCGGTGGCGTGCAGTACGGGGTCGATGACCTCCGCGCGCACGCGGTCGCGAAGGTCGGCCTGAGAGATGTCGGGGTGGTGCTGAGTCGAGAGCACCACCGACTCGACGGTCTTGGGCACGCCCCCGTCGAAGCCCAGCGTCACCTGCGTCTTGCCGTCCGGGCGAAGGAAGGGCAGCTGACCGTCCCGGCGGAGGTCGGCGAGGCGCTCGGCCATGCGGTGCGCCGTCCATGCAGCGATCGGCATGAACTGCGGCGTCTCGTCGGTGGCGTAGCCGAACATGATGCCCTGGTCGCCGGCGCCCTGCTCATCGGCCGGGTCGACCGATCCGCGCTCACGCTGCTCGAACGCCTTGTTCACCCCGGCGGCGATGTCCGAGGACTGTGCGCCGATGGAGACGCTCACACCGCAGGAGTCACCGTCGAAACCCGTCTCGCTGCTGGTGTAGCCGATGCGGTTGACCACGTCGCGCACGATCGCGGGGATCTCGACGTATGCACTGGTGGACACCTCCCCCGCGACATGCACGAGACCGGTCGTCACGAGCGTCTCGACGGCCACGCGTCCCTCCGGATCCTCGGCGAGGATCGCGTCGAGGATGCTGTCGGAGATCTGGTCGCAGATCTTGTCGGGATGCCCCTCGGTGACGGACTCGGACGTGAACAGGCGAAGATCGCTCATCGGAGCTCCAGGAAGACAGCGGTCACGGACGGAGGCAGTATGACATCACCGGCCGACATGACGGATCATGCGGCCGGTGATGTGCGGCGAGCTCACTCGGCGGCGCGAAGGCGCAGCTTGTCCTCGTGGATCTCGTGCATCGCGATGGTCAGCGGCTTGTCCTCGACCGTGGAGTCCACGAGCGGCCCGACGTTGTCGAACAGGTTCCCCTCGTGCAGATCCGAGTAGTAGTCGTTGATCTGGCGCGCGCGCTTGGATGCGTAGATGACCAGCTGGTACTTGGAGTCGACCTTCTCGAGGAGTGCGTCGATGGGGGGCTCGATGATGCCCTGGTTCGTTCCGGCCATGGGGAACCTCCTGGTTCGGATGGTGGCGGTGAGTCGATCGCGTCAGCCGCGCGACGAGTAGCGCGCGGGCGCTTCGGACAATTCTACGACCTTGCGGGCCGCCTCGGCGACGTCGTCGTTGACGACGCGGTGGTCGAATTCGCTCTGAGCGGCCAACTCGACCTTCGCCGTGCGCAGGCGGCGCGCGCGCTCTTCGGCATCCTCGGTCCCGCGCCCGACGAGCCGCTGAACCAGTTCGTCCCAGCTCGGCGGCAGCAGGAACACGAGCGTGGCGGCGGGGTCGGCCGCGCGCACCTGGCGTGCGCCCTGCAGATCGATCTCGAGCAGCACGGTCCGTCCTTCGGCCAGCGCCTCTTCGATGGGGCGCCGGGGTGTGCCGTAGCGGTGACGGTTGTGCACGGTGGCGTGCTCGAGCAGGTCGCCGGCATCCACCATGCGGTCGAACGCCTCGTCGTCGACGAAGAAGTAGTGCGCACCGTCGATCTCGCCCGGACGGGGCGGCCGGGTCGTCGCCGAGACCGAGAGGAGGATCTCCGGATGGTGCGCGGCGATGTGCGCGGCGACCGTCCCCTTGCCCACCGCCGTCGGTCCGGCCAGCACGAGGAGACGGCTGCGTCCGGCGCGGGGTCGGATGGGCGGGAAACGCTCGTCGAGCCACGTCGACAGGGCGTTCCGCTGACGGCCACCCAGCCCGCCAAGGCGCTTGACCGGTGAAATCCCGAGCGACTGCAGCACGCGATCGCGCTTGCCCGCACCGATGGCCGGCAGCGCGGTCAGGAACTCCGTCACGCGCAGCGTCGCCGCGGCGGAATCCGTGGCGTCGGTGCTCCGAGCGAGCACGTCCTGGGGCGTCACGACCCGCATCGCGATGTCCCTCTTCAGCGACGCTCGTGCCCGGCGGGCCTCGACGGCACGGCGCGACGCCGCGACGCGGTCGACCTCGGGAGGGCGGTGTGGTTCGGTCATTCCCTGCTCCTGTAGTGCTCTGAGCGGTCTCTGATGGTCTCCGCGAGCCGCCCCGGACCGGCGGAGAGAAGGCTCCGACTCTCGCTGGCGATCACGGTCTGCGCGCTGTCGCCGAACGCCGCGCCGAGGTCGCCCGGCTGCGCGCCCTGGAATCCGAAACCGGGGGCGAGGATCGGCGCCGGCGGAGACACCGGAGCCAGCCCCGCATCCGCCCACCCGACCGTCGCGCCGATCACGACGCCGACACTCCCCCATCGTCCGTCATCCACGTGGGCGGCGTTGATCTGCGTGACCTCGTCGAGGACCCGCCGCGCGACCGTCCGCCGGCTCGCGTCGCGGGAGCGCTGCAGGTCCACCCCCTCGGGATTGCTCGTCGCGACCAGCACGAACAGTCCCTTGTCGCCGGCATAGGCCAGGCTCGCAGCCGATGCGAGGACCCCGACTCCGAGGTACGGGCTCACCGTCAGCGCGTCGGCCTCGAGGGGGGATCCGGCGCGCAGCCACGCTTCGGCGTAGGCATCCATCGTCGACCCGATGTCACCGCGCTTGGCATCGGCGATGACGAGCAGCTCCGACTCCCGGGCCGTCCGCAGCACGTCCTCGAGGGCGCGGTACCCGGCCGATCCGAAGCGCTCGAAGAACGAGACCTGCGGCTTGACGACGCCGACCCCGGCGGTCGCTGCGGCATCCACCACGCGGAGTCCGAACTCCCGTGCGCCGGCGGCCGTCTCCGGCAGACCCCAGTCGACGAGAAGGCTCGGGTGCGGGTCGACCCCGACGCACAGCGGACCCCGCTGCGCCAGGGTCGACCGCACCCGCTCGCCGAATCCGGTCATGAGCGCGAGGCGCGGTCCACCGCGTATTCCTGAAGGCTTCGCACCTCGAACCCCTCGCGGAGCGCGGGGAGAGCGCTGACGGCGGCGCCCAGGAGCGCGATGGTGGTGAACAGCGCCTTGTCGGCAGCCACCGCCGCGGCGCGGATCTCGTAGCCGTCGGCGCGAGCCATCCCTCCCGACGGGGTGTTCACGACCATGTCGATCTCGCCGGCGTTGATCAGATCGACCACGTTCGGCTCGCCCGACTCCTGCGTCTCGGAGTATTTCGCGACGACCTTCACCGCGATGCCGTTGCGGGCGAGGATCTCGGCCGTGCCCTCCGTGGCGACGAGGTCGAAGCCGAGCTCCCGCAGTCGGTGCGCCGGGAGGATGACGGCGCGCTTGTCGTCGTCGGCGACGGAGATGAAGACCGTGCCCGTGGTCGGCATGCCCCCGTAGGCTGCCTGCTGGCTCTTGGCGAACGCCGTCGGGAAGTCGCGGTCGATACCCATCACCTCACCGGTGGAGCGCATCTCGGGGCCGAGGATGGAATCCACCGTCTCGCCGTCCTTCGTGCGGAAGCGCTTGAAGGGGAGCACCGCCTCCTTGACCGACACCGGGGCGTCCAGCGGAACGCGCGAGCCGTCCGCGGCCGGGAGCAGGCCCTCCGAGATGAGCTCCCCGATCGTCGCACCGGCCATGACGCGCGAGGCGGCCTTGGCGAGCGGGATCCCGAGTGCCTTCGAGACGAAGGGGACGGTACGGCTCGCGCGCGGGTTCGCCTCGATGACGTAGAGCACGCCGGCGCTGATGGCGAACTGCACGTTCAGCAGCCCCCGCACGCCGATGCCCTGCGCGATGGCGAGCGTCGCGGTGCGCACCCGGTCCACGTCGCTGCGGCCGAGCGAGATCGGCGGAAGCGTGCAGCTGGAGTCGCCGGAGTGGATGCCCGCCTCCTCCAGGTGCTCCATGACCCCGCCGACGTACAGCTGCTCGCCGTCGAAGAGGGCATCGACGTCGATCTCGATGGCATCGTCGAGGAAGCGGTCGACCAGCAGCGGGAGTCCGGGGCCGATGATCGCCTGGTCGGCGATCCGCACGAAGTAGTCGCGGAGGCTGTCGGTGTCGTACACGATCTCCATGCCGCGTCCGCCGAGCACGAAGCTCGGGCGGACCAGGACCGGGTATCCGATGTCCTCCGCGACCGCGACAGCCTCGTCGACGTCGATCGCCGTGCCGTGCCGGGGCGCGACGAGTCCGGCCGCGTCGAGGATCCCGCTGAAGAGCCCGCGCTCCTCGGCGAGGTCGATCGCCGCCGGGCTCGTCCCGAGGATGGTGTACCCGGCTTCTTCGATCCCCTTGGCGAGGCCCAGCGGAGTCTGCCCGCCGAGCTGGCAGACGACGCCGAGGATCTTGCCGGACTGCGCTTCGGCGTGCAGCACCTCGAGCACGTCCTCGAGCGTCAGCGGCTCGAAGTAGAGCCGGTCCGACGTGTCGTAATCCGTCGACACCGTCTCCGGGTTGCAGTTGACCATGATCGTCTCGTACCCGGCGTCGCTCAGCGCGAACGAGGCGTGGACGCACGAGTAGTCGAACTCGACGCCCTGGCCGATGCGGTTGGGACCGGATCCGATGATCACGACCTTCGTGCGCTCCGACGGGGTGACTTCGGTCTCGCTGTCGTAGCTGGAGTAGTGGTACGGCGTGAGGGCCGGGAACTCGCCGGCGCACGTGTCGACCGTCTTGTACACCGGGCGGATGTCCAGACCGTGTCGGATGCCGCGGACCTCGGCCTCGTCGAGGCCCCGCAGCTGCGCGATCTGCGCATCCGAGAATCCGTGATCCTTCGCGAGCCGGAGGGCGGCCGCGTCGAGCTCCTCGGCGCCGCGGATCTCCTCGGCGACCTCGTTGATGAGAAGCATCTGGTCGAGGAACCAGCGGTCGATGCTCGTCGCCTCGAACGCCTGCTCGACGGTCGCGCCCTTGCGCATCGCCTGCTGGAGCACGACGATGCGGCCGTCGGTGGGCGTGCGGGCGATCTCCAGGAGCTCGTCGACCGTGCGATCCTCGTCGCCCCAGTGGAAGCTCGAACCGCGCTTCTCGAGCGAGCGCAGCGCCTTCTGCAGCGCCGTCGTGTAGTTCCGGCCGATCGCCATGGCCTCTCCCACCGACTTCATGGTCGTGGTCAGCGTGGTGTCGGCGTTGGGGAACTTCTCGAAGTTGAAGCGAGGCACCTTGACCACGACGTAGTCGAGCGTGGGCTCGAAGCTCGCGGGGGTGACCTTGGTGATGTCGTTCGGGATCTCGTCCAGGCGGTAGCCGATGGCCAGCTTCGCGGCGATCTTCGCGATGGGGAAGCCCGTCGCCTTCGACGCGAGCGCCGACGACCGCGACACGCGGGGGTTCATCTCGATGACGATGATGCGGCCGGTGTCGGGATTGACGGCGAACTGGATGTTGCACCCGCCCGTGTCGACGCCCACCGCACGGATGATGTCGATGCCGATGTCGCGCATCTTCTGGTACTCGCGGTCGGTCAGCGTCAGCGACGGCGCGACGGTGATGGAGTCGCCCGTGTGCACGCCGACCGGGTCGACGTTCTCGATCGAGCACACCACGACGGTGTTGTCTGCGGAGTCGCGCATGAGCTCGAGCTCGTATTCTTTCCAACCGAGGATCGACTCCTCCAGGAGAACCTCGTGCGTGGGCGAATCGCGCAGACCGGCGCCGGCGATGCGCCGCAGGTCGGCTTCGTCGAACGCGAATCCGCTGCCGAGGCCGCCCATCGTGAACGACGGACGCACGACGAGCGGATAGCCGAGGTCGGCGGCGCCGGCGAGCACCTCGTCCATCGAGTGGCAGATGCGACTCTCGGCCACATCGGCCCCCGACTCGATGACGAGTTCCTTGAAGACCTGACGGTCCTCGCCCTTGCGGATGGCGTCGACGTTCGCGCCGATGAGCTCGACCCCGTAGGCGTCGAGGATGCCGCGATCGTGCAACGCCATCGCGGCGTTCAGCGCCGTCTGCCCACCGAGGGTCGGCAGGATCGCGTCGGGCTTCTCCTTCGCCAGGATCGTCTCGATCACCTCGGGCGAGATCGGCTCGATGTATGTGGCGTCGGCGAAGTCCGGGTCGGTCATGATCGTCGCCGGATTGGAGTTGACGAGGATCACGCGCACCCCCTCTTCACGGAGCACGCGGCACGCCTGGGTGCCGGAATAGTCGAACTCGCACGCCTGACCGATGACGATCGGGCCGGAGCCGATGACGAGGACGGATCGGATGTCGTCGCGCTTGGGCATCAGAGGCCACCCTCCTGGGAGTCGTTGCTGCGGGCGGACAGGGTGTCGAGCACCATGTCGCGGAAGCGATCGAACAGATAGTTCGCATCGTGCGGACCGGCGGCCGCCTCGGGGTGGTACTGCACGCTGAACGCGGGGATGTCGAGGGCGCGGAGACCCTCGACGACGTTGTCGTTGAGACCGACGTGGCTCACCTCCACGCGACCGTAACCGTGGGGGCTGTCCACCGTCCCCTCGACCGGGGCATCGACGGCGAATCCGTGATTCTGCGACGTGATCTCGACGCGCCCGGTGGCCTTGTCGAGGACGGGCTGGTTGATGCCGCGGTGTCCGAAGGGCAGCTTGTACGTGCCGAATCCGAGCGCGCGGCCGAGGAGCTGGTTTCCGAAGCAGATGCCGAAGAAGGGCACCCGCGCATCGAGGATGCCGCGCAGGAGCTCCACGTGCGCGTCACTGGCCGCGGGATCCCCCGGACCGTTGGAGTAGAAGGCGGCGACCGGCTCGATCTCCATGATCTGCGCCACCGTCGCGCTCTGCGGGAACACGTGCACATCGAACCCGCGCGCCGCGAGGTTGACGATCGTGGACTGCTTGACACCGAGGTCGAGCACCGCGAGGTTGCCGACGCGCTCCCCCTGTGCGCGCGTGACCTCGACGTCCTCGACGGACACCGAAGCGGACAGGTTGCGCCCGGACATCTCCGGGGCCTCGCGCACGATGCGCAGCTGCTCCTCGGCGTCGAGCGCCGCGGTCTCTCCCGAGAACACGCCGCCGCGCATGCTGCCGGCCGAACGGATGCGGCGTGTCACCGCACGGGTGTCGATGCCGCTGATCCCGACGATGCCGTCGGCGGCCAGGGACTGGTCGAGGGATTCCTCCGAGCGCCAGTTCGACACCACGCGCGACGGATCGCGCACGACGTAGCCGGAGACCCAGATGCGCCGGGACTCCCGGTCCTCCGCGTTCATGCCGGTGTTGCCGATGTGCGGCGCCGTCTGAAGCACGATCTGGCCGGCGTACGACGGATCGGTGAGCGTCTCCTGGTACCCGGTCATGCCGGTGGCGAAGACGACTTCTCCCAGAGTGGTCCCCCGCGCGCCGTAGGCGCGCCCGGTGTGGCGGGACCCGTCCTCCAGGACGAGGACCGCGGGGTCGGTGGTCAGCAGCGAGGTCATGCGTCTGCTCCTGTCGAGGTGATGGATGCGCCGAGGGCGTCGGCGAGTGCGCGGGCCGAGGAATCCTGCGGCCGGAGGTAGGTATCGACGACGGTGTCGTCGCTGATCCGCCAGGTGAGGCGGACCAGGCCGTCCTTCTCGACCACGCGGTCGATGGCGACGGTGGACTGGTCGACGGCGAGGAGCCGCCCCCGGGCGAGGAACAGCGGTCTCTCACCGGCGAGCTCGAGCGCGATGCCGCGATCGGTGAGGATGACCTCGGCGGCCGAGCGGAATCCCATCCCCCGGATGGCCAGGCGCTCCAGCGGCTGATCGGGGCGCGTGGTCGCGACGTACAGAACCGCGAAGCGGTCGCGCTCCATCGCCCCGGCGGGGATCTCCCCCACCGGCGGCTCGAGTGCACGGTCGCGGCGCGTCCGGCGCCACCAGCCGACGGCTGCCAGCACGAGCAGGCCGACGGCGACCGCCATGATCACCAGCAGTGCGGCTTCGCGGCTCACGCGACACCCTCCCGATCGACCAGCTCGCCGTCGGCGACCGTGACGAACCCGCCGTTGACGGTCCACCTCACCTCACCGGGCAGATCGCGACCGAGGTAGGGCGAGTTGACGCTGCGACCGTGGAGGTCGTCACGCGTGAAGGTGCGTGCCGGACGCGGGTCGTAGAGCACGAACGCGGCCGGCGCGCCGACCTCGAGCGCCGGCGGCGTCAGGCGCCCGATGCGCGCGGGAACCGCGGACATCACTCGCGCGACATCGGCCCAATCGAGCATCCCGGTGTCGACCATCGTCTGCTGCACGACCCGGAGTGCGCTCTCGAGGCCCACCATTCCGTGTGCGGCTGCCTGCCATTCGCACGACTTCGCCTCCGCCGGGTGCGGTGCGTGATCGGTCGCCACGATGTCGATGGTGCCGTCGGCGAGGCCCTCCCGCACGGCTCGCACGTCATCATCACGGCGAAGGGGCGGATTGACCTTGAAACGCGGGTCGTATCCGCGCACGAGCTCCTCGGTCAGCAGGAGGTGGTGCGGCGTCACTTCCGCCGTCACCGCGACGCCTCGGGCCTTCGCCCAGCGGATGATCTCGACCGACCCGGCGGTGGAGAGGTGGCAGACGTGCAGGCGGGAGCCCACGTGCTCAGCCAGGAGCACGTCGCGGGCGATGATCGATTCCTCGGCGACGGCGGGCCATCCCGCGAGTCCGAGCTCCGCGGATACCGTGCCCTCGTTCATCTGGGCGCCCTCGGTCAGCCGGGGATCCTGCGCATGTTGGGCGATCACGCCGCCGAAGGACTTCACGTACTCGAGGGCACGACGCATGATGAGCGGATCCCAGACGCAGAAGCCGTCGTCGCTGAACACGCGCACGCGTGCGCGAGAGCTCGCCATCGCGCCCAGTTCCGCGAGGCGCTCACCGCGCTGGCCGACCGTGACCGCGCCGATCGGCTGCACGTGCACGTAGCCGGCCGCCTCGCCGAGTGCGAGCTCCTGCTCGACGACGCCGGCGGTGTCGGCGACCGGGGACGTGTTGGGCATCGCGAAGACCGTGGTGTAGCCGCCGGCCGCCGCCGCGCGCGATCCCGTGAGGATCGTCTCGGACGCCTCGAATCCAGGTTCGCGCAGGTGGGTGTGCAGATCGACGAGGCCGGGGAGGGCGATGAGTCCGTCGGCGTCGACGATGCGCGCGCCTCCCGGCGCCTCCCCGTCGAGAGCCGTGATGACTCCCCCGTCGACGACGAGGTCACGGGCGTCGCCGCCGGAGATCCGCACGCCGCGGTAGACGACGGGCTCTGCGCCGATGTGAGGGATGCTCATCGGCCTTCCTCCTTTGCGTTCGCGCTCGAATGGTCCCCCGCCAGCAGGAGGTAGAGCACGGCCATGCGCACGGACACGCCGTTCGCGACCTGCTCCAGCACGGTTGCACGGGGGGAATCGGCGGCGGCCGCCGAGATCTCCAGGCCGCGGTTCATCGGTCCCGGATGCAGCACCATGCTACCGGGCGGGAGAGCCTCCAGCCGCAGTGGGTCCAGGCCCCAGCGACGGGAATACTCCCGCTCAGTGGGGAAATATGCGGCGTTCATGCGCTCCAGCTGGATGCGGAGCATCATGAGCGCGTCCGGCGCGTCGGCGATCGCATCGTCCAGGTCGTATCGCACCGTCACCGGCCAGGCGGTCACGTCCTGCGGCACCAGGGTGGGCGGCGCGACGAGGGTGACGCGGGCGCCGAGCGTCGTCAGCAGCCATACGTTCGATCGCGCGACCCGGGAGTGGAGGATGTCGCCCACGATCGCGACGTGAAGACCGTCCAGACCGCGACCACGGCTGGCCGAGCCATGAGTGCGCTTGCGGATCGTGTACGCGTCGAGGAGCGCCTGCGTGGGGTGCTCGTGCGTGCCGTCGCCGGCGTTGACGACGCCGGCGCTGATCCATCCGCTCGTCGCGAGCGTCTGGGGGGCCCCGGATGCGCCGTGACGGATCACCACGGCGTCGGCGCCCATGGCCTGCAGAGTCTGGGCGGTGTCCTGGAGGGATTCGCCCTTGGACACGCTCGACCCCTTCGCCGAGAAGTTGATGACGTCGGCCGAGAGCCGCTTGGCGGCAGCTTCGAACGAGATGCGAGTGCGGGTGGAGTCCTCGAAGAACAGGTTCACGACGGTCTTGCCGCGAAGCGTCGGCAGCTTCTTGACCTCCCGGCGCTGCGTGTCGGCCATGTCCTCGGCGACGTCGAGGACGCGAATGGCGTCCTCGCGGGTGAGCGTGCGCGTGTCGAGAAGGTGTCTCATGAACCGATCGCCACCTCGTCGACGCCGTCGATCTCGACGAGCCGCACGTTCACGCGCTCGTCGCGTGCGCTGGGGAGGTTCTTGCCGACGAAGTCGGGACGGATCGGCAGCTCGCGGTGGCCTCGGTCGACGAGGATCGCGAGCCTCACCGCCGCCGGTCGGCCGATGTCCTGGAGGGCGTCGAGGGCCGCGCGGATGCTGCGACCGGAGAAGAGCACGTCATCGACCAGGATCACCGTTCGTGCATCGATGCCGCCGGGAGGAATCTCGGTGCGATGCGGCGCCCGCGTCGGGTTGCGGTGCAGATCGTCGCGGTACATGGTCACGTCGAGGGCTCCCGCGGGAACGGGCGCGCCGCCGAAGCGCGAGACCAGCCCGGCGATCCGGGCGGCGAGGGTGACTCCGCGAGTGGGGATTCCGAGGATCACGAGACCGTCGGGGCCCTTGTTCGACTCGAGGATCTCGTGGGCGATGCGGGTCAGTGCCCGGGCGATGTCGGCGTCGTGCAGCACGGTGCGCGTGCTCATCGGCGCTCCCTTCTCCGTCTCACGGGACGGGATTAAAGGATGCGATCACGGTCACTCTATCGGAACCGGTGGCGCCGGTCGTCCACGGCCCGTGCGGATCGTCGACTGTTAGGCTTGGCCAGCCCGCTATGACCCCGAAGACCGACGCGAGCGCCCTCCGCGGGGACGCTCCCCCACAGCCCCGCGCGACCGGCACCGTCGACGCGCTCGTCGGCGACCCCGAGCCGGGGAACGGGATCGGCGAGGCCACCGGCAAGGCCATCCTCATCGGCGAGCACTCGGTGGTCTACGGCCACCCGGCGATCGCTCTGCCGATCACGTCCATCGCCGCCCGCGCGGAGGCCGCCGCCACGTCCCGGGCCTCGCGCATCGACAGCGAGCTGTTCCACGGCCCGCTCGATGCGGCACCTGCTCGCCTGCTTCCCACCGTCACGGCCGTTCGCACCGCCCTCGCGTCGGCGGGCGCGCCGGATGCGAGGCTTCATGTGCGCATCCACAGCGACATCCCGTCCGAGCGCGGTGTGGGCTCCAGCGCGGCGGTCGCCGCCGCTGTCGTCACGGCCGTCTCGGGCGCCCTCGGCCGCGACCTCGACCCCGACGAGCGATTCGCGCTCATCCAGGACGCAGAGCGCGCCGCGCACGGGGCGCCGAGCGGTCTCGATGCCCGCGCCGTCTGCGCACCCGGCCCGATCTGGTTCCGGCGCGGCAGCGTCGAGCCGATCACCGTCGGGACCGCTCTGCACTTCGTCGTCGCGGACTCGGGGGTGCGCGGCCGCACGCGCGAGGCCGTGGGCGCCGTCCGCTCGCTGCGCGAGTCATCGCCCGAGGTGTTCGACCGTGCCGTCGGCGCGCTCGCGGAGCTGACGGCGCAGGCTCGTGCCGACATCTCGCACGGCGACCTGGACGGACTCGGTTCCGCGATGGATGCCGCCCATCGCCATCTGGGCACCCTCGGCGTCGGTGACCCGGCCCTGGACCACCTCGCGGCCGCCGCCCGCGCTGCGGGTGCCGCCGGGGCCAAGCTCACCGGCGGTGGTCGCGGCGGGTGCGTGATCGCGCTCGCCCACGATCCCGAGCATGCCGCCACCGTCGTGAGACGGATGCGCACGGCGGGCGCCCCCGCGGCCTGGACGACTCACATGGAGGTCGCGTGACCACCGCCACGGCGCAGGCGCATCCCAACATCGCCCTGGTGAAGTACTGGGGCAAGGCGGACACCACGCAGAATCTGCCCGCGACGGGGAGTCTGTCGATGACTCTGGACGTCTTCCCGACCACGACGACCGTGCGCACCGACACCGGGGCGGCAGTCGACCGCGTCGTGATGAACGGCTCCGAGCGCGAGGGCGTCGTGCGGGAGCGCGTGGTCAGGTTCCTCGATCACGTGCGGCACCTCGCCGGCAGCGATGCCGCCGCCGAGGTGGTGACGCGGAACACCGTCCCGTCCGCGGCCGGACTCGCCTCGTCCGCGTCGGGTTTCGCCGCGCTGGCACTCGCGGCGTCGACCGCATACGGACTCGACCTCGACACCCGTGCGCTCAGCCGGCTCGCCCGACGCGGCTCCGGATCGGCATCGCGATCGATCATCTCGCGGTTCGCGATCTGGCATGCGGGCGACGATGAGCATTCGTTCGCCGAGCACATCGATGCGCCCGAGATCGAGATGGTCATCGCGACCGTCGACGCGGGCGAGAAGGCCGTCTCCAGTCGCGAGGCGATGCGGCGCACCGCGCTGACCTCGCCGTACTATCCCGCCTGGGTGACCTCGACGGCTCAGTCGCTGGCTGCGGCACAGGAGGCGTGCCGCGCCGGAGACCTGGAGCGGCTGGGCCGCATCACCGAGACGAATGCGCTGCGGATGCACGCGGTCATCCAGGGCAGTGATCCGTCGATCCGTTACCTCACGCCGACGAGCTGGTCCATCTTCGACGCGGTCGAGACACTGCGCCGCGAGGGCGTGCGCGCCTGGGCCACCGCCGATGCCGGCCCGAACGTCTGCATCGTCTGCGCACCGGCGGACACTCCGGCGGTGTCACGTCGCATCAGCACCCTCGCAGACACGGTGGTCGCCCGACCGGGGCCCGGCGCGACCCTGCGGGAGAGATCCGCGTGACCCATCCCTCGCCCGAGCGGATCGTCGTCCGCATCCCCGGGAAACTGTTCATCGCGGGCGAGTACGCCGTCGTCACGCCGGGGCAGCCCGCCGTGCTGGCGGCGGTCGACCTCGCGGTCACCGTGACGTTGGACGCGGCCGCTCCGGCACGCGTGGTGACCTCCACCGGCTACAAGACGCTGACATGGACCCCCGCTTCGCCGGGCATCGACGTGTCGGATGAGGAGCACGGGCTCGACTACGTGGTCGCGGCGCTCACCGTGATGGAGGATCTGCGGCGGGAGCGATCGATCCCCGACGGTGTGTTCGCCCTCGACATCGACAGCGGCCTCGACGACGGCACCGGACGCAAGTTCGGTCTCGGCTCTTCCGCCGCCGTCACCGTCGGCGTCGTCCGGGCGGTCGGAGGTCATCTCGGGCTCGCCCTGACACCCGACGAGGAGTACCGCCTGGCCATGCTGGCGACGCTCAGCGTGTCGCCCGATGCGAGCGGCGGCGATGTCGCGGCGAGCACGCACGGCGGCTGGATCTTCTATCGGAGCCCCGATCGCGAGGCGCTCGCGGCCGCCGGTGCGCTCGAGGTGGAGCGCCGCCTGCGGCTTCCCGCGTGGGAGGTCGGCGAGATCGTCCCGATCGAGCCGCCGACCGATCTCGACCTCGTCGTGGGGTGGACCGGCGCACCGGCATCGACCCGGTCGCTCGTCTCCGCCGTCCAAGCGGCCGTCGAACGCGGCGACGTCGACCACCCGGCGTTCCTCTCCGACTCCTGCAGCGCCGTGCTCTCTCTTCGGGATGCCTTCGCCGCCGACGACGCCACCGCCGCCCAAGCGGCGCTCCGCCAGGCTCGGAGGGTGCTGCGGGATCTGGCAGCGGCCTCGGGCGTGGAGATCGAAACGGCCGACCTGCGTGAGATGTGCGACATCATCGAAGGGATGGGCGCGGCCGCGAAGGCGTCCGGCGCGGGTGGCGGCGACTGCGGCGTCGCGCTCGTGCACCCGACGGTGGAGCGCGATGCGCTCGAGCGTGCGTGGCGCGACCTCGGTGTCGTGCCACTGGCGCTCTCCGTGACAGCGACCGAGGGAGACCACCGTGTCGGGTGACCGCAAGGACGACCACGTCCGCCTCGCGGCGGAGCAGCAGGCGTCGGGCCCGCGACGAAACGGCTACGACGATGTCGCCTTCGTGCATCACGCGCTCGACGGGATCGACGTCGATCGGGTGACGCTGTCCACCGAGGTGGCCGATGCCCCGTGGCCGCTTCCCTTCTACATCAACGCCATGACCGGCGGCAGCGACATGACCGGCGCAGTCAACCGCGATCTCGCGATCGCCGCGCGCGAGACCGGCGCGGCGATCGCCTCGGGATCGGTCAGCATCGCGCTCGGCGACCCGTCGGTCGCCCCCACGTTCCGTGTGCTGCGGGAGGAGAACCCCGACGGGTTCGTCATGGCCAATCTCGGTGTGGAGCGCAGCGCCGACGATGCCCGCCGCGCCGTGGAACTCCTCGAGGCGAACGCGCTGCAGGTGCACGTGAACGCCGTGCAGGAGACGGTCATGCCGGAAGGCAGCCGCTCCTTCTCGACCTGGCCGTCCTCTCTCGAGCGCATCATCGCCGCCGTCGACGTGCCGGTCATCGTCAAGGAGGTCGGTTTCGGTCTGAGTTCGGGCACGCTGCGGCGGCTCGCCGACATGGGTGTGGCGTACGCGGACGTCTCCGGCAACGGCGGGACCGACTTCGTGCGAGTCGAGAACGAGCGTCGCCCGCAGCGTGACTACGGCTACCTCGAAGGGTGGGGGCAGTCGACCGTCGCGTGCCTGCTGGAGGCTCCGGCCGGCGCCCCGACCCTTCTTGCTTCGGGCGGCGTCCGCTCCCCCCTCGACGTCGCGCGCGCTCTCGCCCTCGGTGCGCATGCCGTGGGCGTCTCCGGGTCGTTCCTCTCGGTCGTCCTCGACGGGGGCGCCGAGGCGCTGCGCGACCGCATCCAGGAGTGGACCATGCATCTCGGTTCTCTCCTCGCCCTTCTCGGAGCCGAGGACCTCACCGCCCTGCGCACCACCGACGTCGTCGTCAGCGGCGCCACGGCGCAGTTCTGCGCCGCGCGTGGCGTCGACCTCACGACTCTGGCGCAGCGATCCCTCGGAAGGAGCAGCAATGCCCGATGATCTCGTCACACCGATCCCTACCCGGTGGGTCGGTCCCCTGAAGCTCAGCGGAGACGTCGCCGGTGAGCAGAGCGTGCCGCTGGCCACGTACGAGACGCCGCTGTGGCCGTCCGTGGGCCGCGGCGCACGCGTCTCCCGACTCGTCGACGACGGCATCCGCGTGTCGGTCGTCGATGAGCGGATGACCCGCTCGAGTCTGTTCGTCGCTGCGTCGGCCGCCGAGGCCGTCGCAGCGTCACGCGCCCTCGACGCCCGGTTCGACGACCTGGCGGCCATCGTCGCCGGCCAGAGTCGCCACGCCAAGCTCATCGAGCTCGACACCGAGATCGTCGGTCACCTGCTGTTCGTGCGCTTCGCGCTCACGACGGGCGACGCGTCCGGCCACAACATGGTCACCCTCGCCGCGCAGTCGCTCATGGACGCGATCCTGGCATGGCACCCGGAGCTGTCGTACGGATCGATCTCCGGCAACTTCTGCTCCGACAAGAAGGCCACGGCGGTGAATGGTCTGCTCGGTCGCGGTCGCAGCGTCGTCGCCGAGATCCTCATCCCGGCCGATCTGGTCGACGCTCAGCTGCGGACCACCGCCACCCGCATGGTCGATCTCAACGTGCGCAAGAACCTCGTCGGATCGACGGTCGCCGGCGCCCTGCGCTCGGCGAACGCGCACTACGCGAACATGCTCCTGGCCTTCTATCTCGCGACCGGTCAGGACGCCGCGAACATCGTCGAAGGCTCACAGGGCATCACCTATGCCGAACGGCGCGGAGACGGCGATCTGCTGTTCTCGTGCACCCTCCCCAACCTCATCGTCGGAACGGTCGGCAACGGCAAGGATCTGCCCGGAGTCGATGCGGCCCTCGAGCGGTTGGGCTGCCGAGGGCTGGAGGAGTCGGGTGCCGGCGCGCGACGGCTGGCCGGACTCATCGCCGCCACGGTCCTGTGCGGCGAGCTGTCGCTGCTGGCGGCGCAGACCAACCCCGGTGAACTGATGCAATCGCATGTGCTGATGGAACGCCGCGCAGGAGGCCGAGCATGAACACCCCGCCCGTCATCGGAATCCACGATCTCGCCGTCGCCACCGGGAGTCGCGTGCTCGATCTCGCCGATCTCGCACGCGCGATCGGGGTGGAACCGGCGAAGTTCCACAAAGGGCTCGGCCAGGACCAGATGAGCGTCCCGGGCCCCGACGAGGACATCGTCACGATGGGCGCCGCCGCAGCCGCGCCGATCCTCGACCGCCACGGCGCCGCAGGCATCCGCACGCTGCTTTTCGCGACCGAGACCGGCGTCGACCAGTCCAAAGCTGCGGGCATCTTCACACACCGGCTCCTCGGGCTGCCTCCCGCCTGTCGTGTCGTCGAGCTCAAGCAGGCCTGCTACGGCGGAACGGCCGCGCTCCAGATGGCGATCGGCATCGTCACCCGCGACCCCCGGGAACGCGTCCTGATCATCAGCAGCGACATCGCCCGATACGGGATCGACACAGCAGCCGAACCCACGCAGGGCGCGGGTGCGGTCGCGATGCTCGTCGCCGCCGACCCCGATCTTGTGGAGATCCCGACGCCCACGGGCATCTGGACCGCCGACATCGACGACTTCTGGCGCCCGAACGACAGCGACATCGCGATGGTCGAGGGCAAGCTCTCCATCGACGCGTACCTCGACGCGTTCACAGGGGCATGGGACGACTACCGCGCTCAAGGCGGCGTGGCGGCGAGCGAGATCGACGCCTTCTGCCACCACCAGCCGTTCACGCGCATGGCAGAGAAGGCGCATCGCAAGCTCGCCGAGCACACCGGGGTCGAGCTCGGCCTCGACACCTTCCTGCCCTCCACGCGCTACAACCGACGCATCGGCAACAGCTACACCGCGTCGCTCTACCTCGCCCTCGCGGCGGTCCTCGACTCGGACGACGATCTCACCGGCTGCAGGATCGGCCTGTTCAGCTACGGCTCGGGAGCGGTGGGAGAGTTCTTCACCGGCCTGGTGCGGCCCGGCTACCGCGCGGCCGCGCGCCGGGAGCGCACCGAGGCGCTGCTGGATGCGCGCATGCCGATCGGTGTCGAGGAGTACCGCGAGCTGCATCGCCGGGTCCCCCGCGACACATCGACGGACCTCGCCGTCGACCCGGTGTCCGCGGGCGAATTCCACTTCGCGGGGATCTCCGGCCGCGCCCGCCGGTACACGCGGGACTGAGCGAGAGCGCGACGCCCCGGCCGGTCAGGCGGCCGGGGCGTCCGCCTGTTCGTCGGCACGCCCGGCACGGATGGGGTGCCCCTGCGTCGTCAGGCATCGGCCCGTCGCGAGATCCCACTTCCAGTCGTGGAGCGAGCAGGTCAGCACGCCGTCCTCGATCTTGCCGGTCTTGGTCAGATCCGCGCGGAGGTGGGGACACCGTCGCTGCACGACCCAGTCCTCCAGCTGCACGTCCTCGGTCTGGTCGGACTGCTCGGCATACCAGTTCTCGACGTACTCGATCCGGTCGCGGGAGAGGCACTTGAGGAAGGTCGTGAGGAACTCGTTGAACTTTCCGCTGCGGCCGACCTCGAACTGCATCGACAGGAAGATCGAATTGGACCAGTCGATCTCGTGGTCGGCGATGTTGGTCGAGACGAGGTCGGCGGGGATGGTGTACCAATACACGCACTCCTCACCCGCGTACTCCCGCACCTTGGCCTTGGGGAAATCGACGACCATGTCCAGCTCGCCGATCCGGAACCGGACGTTGCCGCCCACCCCGTTGCGGATCGTGCGCGCACGGCGCAGCAGCGGCTCCCACCAGGCCTTGATCGCGGCGAGCATCTCCTCGGGCGGGAGCACCTCGGCCCGCGAGTCGACCTCCGCTCGGATCTCGTCCTGGCGGGCGTCGCGCTGCTCGGCGAGATAGGCCCACTTGTCGTCGAAGATCCGGTCGATCTCGTCGTCGGTGTAGAGCGACTGCGTCACCGACAGCTCGCCGTCCACCAGTTCGACCACCGTGCCGGGTACGAACTCGTAGCCCTTCTGGTCCGGCCGCTGTTCTCTCATGTGCCGGAGGAACTCCCGCTGGTCGGTGAAGATCGCGTCATCGTGGAGGCCCGTGCCGTTGTAGCGGAAGAGCTCCTCCCGGAGGAACATCGGCGGACCGGCCATCGGGAACACGTGCGGAGCATCGACCTTCTCGATGTAGTACATCGCTCGCTTGTTCTGCGCATCCCGCTTGAGCTTCGCGAAGTTCTGCTTCGCGTCCTGGGGCAGGTCGTAGACCATCGGCCACCAGATGGCGCCCGATACCTGTGTGAAGTAGGCCTCCGGGCGGGAGAACGACATGAGCGCGTCGAGGTCGAGCGGGTGCGAGTCGTTCTGATTGAGGATGCTGGCCGTGCCGTCGTCGACCGACAGCGAGGAGTCCCCGATGGGGCCGTCGGAGGGGGCGCGGAGGGGGGTCACCATGATCTTGAGATCGCCGTAGCGCAGCGTCTCACCGGACCGCGTATAGACGATGTTCTCGTATCCCAGACGCCGCAGGTCCCGCTCGAGATCGTCCGTCGGGTACTCCGGCAGCAGCACGCGGATGTCTTTCGGCACGTACTGCTGCAGCAGCGCCGGGTCGAAGTGGTCGCGGTGACGGTGCGAGACGTAGAGGAAGTCCGCCCGCCCGAATCGCTGCCAGTCCAGAGCGCGGTTGTCGGGGAACGGGAACCACGAACCGTAGAAGCTCGGGCCGATGACGGGGTCGCAGAGGATGCTGCCGCCGGCCGTCTCGATGAACATCCCGGCGTGGCCGAGGCCCGTGATCCGCATGAGTTCCTCCTGTGTCGAACGCCCAACGATTCTACGGCGCGCGATGCCGGCGTCGCTGTGTGCACGCTCCGTCCGGGCCGATCAGGTCTCCAGCAGTCCGCGGATGTCGGACGCGTCCAGGGAGCGGGCGAACAGATCGTCATCGTCGAGCACCGCGTCGAAGAGGCGGGCCTTGCGCTGCTGGAGGGCGCGCACCTTGTCCTCGATGGTGTCCGAGGCGATCAGGCGATAGACCATCACCGGTCGGGTCTGACCGAGGCGATGGGCGCGGTCGACCGCCTGTGCTTCCGCGGCCGGGTTCCACCACGGATCGAGCAGAATGACGACGTCGGCGTCGGTGAGGTTCAGCCCGAAGCCGCCCGCCTTCAGACTGATGAGGAAGACGGGCGTCTCGCCCGCCCGGAAGGCCGAGACCACACCCGACCGGTCGGCGGTGGAGCCGTCCAGACGCGTGAAGCCGATGCCCGCCCTTCCGAGCGCCAGCTCGGAGAGGTCGAGGAAAGACGTGAACTGACTGAACACGAGCGCCCGACGACCCTCGGCGATCACCTCCTCGAGCTGCGCGACGAGCGCGTCGAGCTTGCTCGAATCCCCCGACGCCTCGGGGTCGATCAGCCGCGGGGCGAGGCTGAGCATGCGCAGGAGCGTCAGCGAACGGAACACGATGAACCGGTTGCGGTCGAGGTCATCCAGCAACCCCAGGATCTTCTGCCGCTCCCGCTGGAGGGCGATGTCGTACACCGCGCGATGCGCGTCTGACAGCTCGACGTGGAGCACCTGCTCCTGCCGCGGTGGCAGATCGGCGGCGACCTGAGCCTTCGTGCGACGGAGCATCAACGGTCGCACGCGTCTGCGCAGCTTCTCCAACCGTGCCCGGCGGTACGCACCGCCTTCGACGTTGTCAGGCACCTTGCCCTTCTCGATGGGGCCGACGTACTCGTCGCGGAATCGCCGGGCGGATGGGAAGAGTCCGGGTGAGGTGATCGAAAGCAGCGCATGCAACTCGATGAGCGAGTTCTCGAAGGGCGTGCCGCTGAGCGCGAAGCGCACCTCCGCACGCAGTGCGGCGACCGCACGGTGGATGCGTGTGGCGGGGTTCTTCACGAATTGCGCCTCGTCGAGGATCAGCCAGCCCCACTCGCGCTCGGCGAAGGCGGTCTCATCGAGACGAAGCACGGCGTACGACGTCACGACGACATCCGCCTCGCCCACAGCGGCGAGACCGCCGGTGCTGGAGACCACCGCCACTCGCAGGTCGGGCACGAACGCCGCCGATTCCTCCTGCCAGGTGCCGATCACGCTCGTCGGGGCGATCACGAGCGCGGTGCGGCCGCCGGCGCCCTCACGACGCGCCGCCAGCGCAGCGAGCACCTGCAGCGTCTTGCCGAGACCCATGTCATCGGCGAGGATCCCGCCGAGGCGATGGTCGGCGAGGAAGCACAGCCAGGAGACGCCGTGCTTCTGATACGGCCGGAGCGTCGCGCGGACACGGTCCGGAACGATCGTCTCCGGGACGCGCTCGACGTCCTGCAGGGTGTGCACCGCGGCCCGCCACGACACAGCGGCCTCGGATTCGTCGGCGAGATCCTCGAAGTCGCTCCAGAGGGCGAGCTGATATCGGGAGATCTTCGGCCCCGTCTCCCACTCGGACATCTCCACCGCCTCGTCGATGAGGTCCCGCAGGCGATCCAGCGCGGGATGACGGAGCGAGAAGTACGCGCCGTCGGCGAGCATCATCTTGGAACGTCGCAGCGCGAGGGCCGTGAAGAGGGGTGTGAAGGGGATGCGACGTCCGTCGATCGTGACCTGGACGCCCAGGTCGAACCAGTCCGGATCGGTCGAGTCGACGGTGCTGATCCGAATGCGCGGATCGCCCGAGAGTTCGCGGTGTCGCCCGGCGTCACCCATGACCTCCACGCGCACGCCCTCGATCTCACGCAGGGCCGGCAGCAGCCGCGTGGTGAACTCCGCCGCTTCGACATCGCGGAACTCGGCCTGTGCCGCCGGGACGACATCGGTCACCGCGCCCCACGCCGTCGCGAGCGCGGCGCGCACCTGCGCTTCGAACGAGATGTCGCGCTCCGGGTCGTCGGGAACGCTCGCGAAGCCCCGTGGCGGCCGCCCCGGGTAGATCCACGCGCACGCGACGACGATACGATCGACGGATCGCGCGTCGACACGAACGCGGAGTTGGGGCGGACGTGGAGGAGGCACCTCGACGCCGGCTCCGGCGTGCACCGGAAGGCGGCGCGCGATGAGCGGCGCGTGGTCGCGGAGGAACTCGCCCGCCTCCGCCGGCGGCACGTGCACAGAGCCACCGTCGGTGAGGAGACGACGTGTCACGTCGTCGAGGTGCGCGGGCGCCAGCACGAGGAGAGGGGCGCCGTCGATCACACGGTAGCCGTAGAGACCGGAGGCCGCCACGGCGCGGATGGCTTCGCCCGTGAAGGACTCCCCGTCGATCGAGATGTCGGCGCACAGCCGCAGGCCGCCGTCTTCGACGCGTTCGATGCGCAGGGCGGCAGCCGTCTGCCGCGCGAGCATCACCCGGCGATCTGCGGCCGTCCCGACGAGCGGGATGCCGAGGTCATCCGCCGAGGCCAGGTGCGGCCACAGCAGGCCGGATTCGATCGTGTCCAGCACCAGCCACTCCCCGAGATCGGAGTAGGTGGCGAGGGTACGCACCTCCCGCGCGATGCTGTGAAGCTCGGCGAACCACCTCGCCTGGACCGCCGACCACGGTCCCCCCGGTCGTCGGAGCGATTCCCAGCTCACGTCGCCGCGGATCCACGATCCGGCCGCCGCGCCACGAACGGCCGGCCGAAGGCCGACCGCGACGTCGTTCGCGCGTCGCAGCAGGCCTCCGGCGGTGGCCGGCTCGAGTCTGCTCGGTCCCCACTGCCCCGTCCGAGTGCGCAGCTTCAGGTCGACGAACAGAGCCAGCCGGGTCCCGTCCGAGATCTCGTCCGCGGGCGCGACGACCCTTCGCCAGTTCGACCCGGGCTGTTCCCCGGCAGGCGACGGTTCGACGGCGGAGGACACCGCATCATCCTCTCCCGAGGCACGGACACCGGTCAGGACGAACGGGCCACCCGCGCGAGGATGCCGTGGACGAAGGATCCGGAGTCGTCGGTGGAGTACTCCTTCGCCAGCTCGACGGCTTCGTCGATCGCCACGGCCGTGGGCACCTCGTCGTTGTAGAGGATCTCCCACACGCCGATGCGCAGAAGGGCCCGGTCGACGGCGGGCATGCGCGCCAGCGACCAGTCGCGCGCGTGCGTCGTGATCTGCTCGTCGATCTCGTCGCGGTTGTCGATGATGCCGTCGACGATGTCACGCGCATACAGCCACGACGACTCTCGAGCCGGCTCATTCGCGGCTCGACGCGCTTCCACGGCGAGCATCGCGGGCAGGTCGTCTCCGCGGACATCGCTCTGGAACAGGATGTCCAGCGCGCGCTTGCGGGCTTTGGTGCGTGCGCTCATCCGCGATCAGTTCACGCGGCCCAGGTAGTCACCCGTGCGGGTGTCCACCTTGACCTTCGTGCCGGTTTCGAGGAACAGCGGCACCTGGATCTCGTATCCGGTCTCCACCGTGGCGGCCTTCGTGCCCGCCGAGGAGCGGTCGCCTTGCAGACCGGGCTCGGTGTAGGTGATCTCGAGCACGACCGAGGCGGGCAGGTCGAGATACAGCGGCGTGCCGTCGTGCAGTGCGATGGTGACCTGCTGGTTCTCCAGCATGAAGTTGGCCGCGTCACCGACCGTCGCGGCGGGCACGTTGATCTGGTCGTAGTCGGCCATGTCCATGAACACGAAGCTCTCGCCGTCGTTGTAGAGGTACGTGTAGTCCCGGCGATCGACGTTCTGGATATCGATCTTCGCGCCCGCGTTGTAGGTGCGGTCCACGACCTTTCCCGAGACGACGTTCTTCAGCTTGGTCCGCACGAACGCGCCGCCCTTGCCGGGCTTGACGTGCTGGAACTCGACCACGCTCCAGAGCTGTCCGTCGATGCTGAGCACGACGCCGTTCTTGATGTCTGCGGTGGATGCCATGAGGAGGAGAGTCCGTTCGTTGAGAGGTCGCGGGGCGCGCGGGGCGCTGGTCCGACGTTCGATTCTAGAGGATGGCGGCGCGCGGCGCCGGTCAGCCGTCCGCCTGGCCGGCGATCACGGCGATCAGGCGGCGCACGGCGGTGGCGTATCCATCCACACCTTCGCCGATCACGTGGATCACGGCGACATCGGCGACATAGGAGTGGTGGCGGAAGGGCTCGCGGGTGCGCACGTCGGAGATGTGCACCTCGGCGACCGGCAGGGCGACGCCGGAGAGCGCGTCGCGCAGGACGATGGAGGTGTGGGTGAGTCCGCCGGGGTTGATGACGATTCCGGCGCAGTCCTCCCGCGCGTCGTGGATGGCGTCGATCAGCACGCCCTCGTGATTGCTCTGCACCGCGCGCACCTCGAAACCCGATTCGGCCGCGGCGTCGGCGGCGAGCCGTTCGGCGTCGGCGAGCGTCGCGGAGCCGTAGATCTCAGGTTCGCGGGTGCCGAGCAGGTTGAGGTTCGGTCCGTTCACGATCAGAAGGCGGCGGGCGCGTCCGGCTGCGCTCATTCGCCGACCTCCTGGTAGGCGGCGAACAGCAGCGACTCGTCCGGCGCCTGCAGCACGGTGGGCTTCGCGATGTCATCCAGCACGATGAAGCGCAGCATCCCGGCGCGGCTCTTCTTGTCCCGCTGCATCGTCGCCAGCAGCTGGCTCCAGGCGCCGGCGCGATAGCTCATGGGCAGACCGAGGGAACCGAGGATGTCGCGGTGACGCTGCACCGCGGCATCCGGGAGTCGCCCGGCCAGACGGGACAGCTCGGCGGCGAACACCATGCCGACCGATATCGCGGCGCCGTGGCGCCACCGGTAGCGCTCGGCGTGCTCGATCGCATGACCGACGGTGTGACCGTAGTTGAGGATCTCGCGCAGTCCAGCTTCGCGCAGATCGCTCGATACGACGCGCGCCTTCATCTCGATCGCCAGTTCGATCGTGCGCCGAAAGGCCGCGCTGCCGGGGTCGACGACCGCCCGGGGGTCTGCCTCGATCAGGTCCAGGATCTCCGGTGCCCAGATGAAGCCCGCCTTGACGACCTCGGCGTACCCTGCGACCCGTTCGTGCTCGGACAGCGACTCCAGTAGATCGAGATCGCACAACACCGCGTGCGGTGGCCAGAAGGCGCCGACGAGATTCTTGCCTTCGGCGGTGTTGACGCCCGTCTTGCCGCCCACGGCCGCATCGACCATGCCGAGCACGGTGGTCGGCACCTGCACGACGGGCACGCCTCGCAGCCAGGTGGCCGCGACGAAGCCCGCGAGATCCGTGACCGCTCCCCCGCCGAACCCCACGACGGCGTCGGTGCGGGTGAAGTCCGCCTGCCCGAGCACCTGCCAGCAGAACGCCGCCACCTCGATCCGCTTGCCCTGTTCGGCGTCGGGGATCTCGGCCAGCAGAACCTCACGATCGCCCATGAGCTGCCCGCGGAGCCGCTCCGCCTGCGCGGCGAGCGTCGGCGGGTGCACGATCAGCACCTTGCGGGCAGCGGAGGGCAGGGTCTCGCCGAGCCGGGACAGCACCCCGCGCCCCACGGTCACGTCGTACCCGGCGTCGCCGGACACGGAGATCGTCGTCACATCGCTCATTCGTTTTCCTCCTCGCGCGCCCATGTCACGATCGCGTCCACGACATGCTGCAACGGCCCGTGCGACGTGTCGAAGGTGCGATCGGCGAGCTGCCGATAGACCGGTTCCCGTTCGCGAAAGATCTGCTCCCAGCGCGCCAGCGCGTCGTCGCCGCCGAGCAGCGGCCGGTCGGTGCCCGCCACGCGCGCCGCGACCACGCGGGGCTCCACCGTCAGCAGCGCGACGCGATGACGTGCGAGGTCGCGCTGCGTGTCGGGGTTCAGCACCGCGCCGCCGCCGAGCGAGACGACGCCGCCGCGCGCAAGTCCGGTGGCGACGGCCTCCCGCTCCCATGCGCGGAACGCGGGCTCGCCGTGCTCCGCGAAGATCGTGTCCATGGGCCCGTGCTCACGGACGACGGCGATGTCGCTGTCGTAGAAGCGTCGTCCGAGAGCCTTCGCCACCCGGCGACCGACGCTCGTCTTGCCGGCGCCCATCGGACCGATGAGCACGAGGGCGCAGCGCGTCATACGTCCAGCAGCGCGCCGTCGCTGACCGCGGTCGTGCGAAGCGTCGCGGGGATCGCCGCGACGAAGGCCTGCAGGTTCCGGCGCGTCTCGGCCACGCTGTCGCCGCCGAACTTCTCCAGAACCGATTCGGCCAGCACGATCGCCACCATCGCCTCCGCGACCACGCCCGCTGCCGGAACCGCGCACACGTCGGAGCGCTGATGGTGAGCCGACGCCGTGTCGCCCGTGCTCACATCCACCGTGCGCAGCGCGCGCGGAACCGTGGCGATGGGCTTCATGCCGGCCCGCACCCGCAGGGCGGTCCCTGTGGACATGCCGCCCTCGGTCCCTCCGGCCCGGTCGCTCGACCGCGTGATGCCGTCATCGGCGACGAAGAGCTCGTCGTGCGCCTGCGAGCCGCGCCGGCGCGTGGTCTCGAACCCGTCGCCGACCTCGACGCCCTTGATGGCCTGGATGCTCATCAGGGCCTGGGCCAGCTTCGCATCGAGCTTCCGGTCCCACTGCACGTGGGAGCCGAGCCCCGGGGGAAGCCCGTAGGCGAGCACCTCCACGATGCCGCCCAGGGTGTCGCCGTCCTTCTTGGCGGCGTCGACTTCCTCGACCATCCGTCGGCTCGTCTCGGCGTCGAAGCACCTCAGCGGATCGGCGTCGAGGGCCTCGACGTCATCGGGTCCGGGCACCGGAGCGTCCTCGGGCACGCGAACGGGGCCGATCGAGAGGGTATGGCTGACGAGCCGGATGCCGAGCTCGGACAGGAACGACCGGGCGACGGCTCCGAGCGCGACGCGTGCGGCGGTCTCGCGGGCGCTCGCCCGCTCCAGGATCGGCCGGGCCTCGTCGAAGCCGTACTTCTGCATGCCGACGAGGTCGGCGTGCCCCGGGCGAGGGCGCGTGAGGGCCGCACCGCGGCCGCGGGAGCGCTCGGTGAGCTCGACCGGTTCGGCGCTCATCACCTCGACCCACTTCGGCCACTCGGTGTTGCCGATCCGGAGCGCGATGGGGGATCCGAGACTGAGCCCGTGCCGCACTCCCGCGGAGATGTTCAGCTCGTCCGCCTCGAATTTCATGCGAGAGCCGCGTCCGTAGCCGAGTTTGCGGCGGGCGAGATCGGTCTGGATCGCATCACGGGATATGGGGACGCCGGCGGGGAGTCCTTCCATCATCGCGACGAGTTCGGGGCCGTGCGATTCGCCGGCCGTGAGCACGCGGAGCATGCGACTAGTCTCCCACGACCGCGCGCCGCATCGCGGCGACCACGACCGGTTCGTCGGGGAGCACCGCCTCGGGATCGCCGTCGCGGAAGATGCGGACCTGCCGAACCGCCTGGTGCAGCAGCATCCCGAGTCCGGAGTGGGCGGGGAGGTCGGCGTCCTGCCACGCGCGTGCCAGGGCGGTCGGCCACTGACCGTACACGGCGTCGAAGAGCGTGCCTCCGGTCGCGGCCAGGCGCGCTGCCGGCGCCGCATCGACGACGGCGCCGCCGGGCAGCGTCGCCACCGTCAGCGGCACGTCCCCGTCGGGGTCGTCCAGGGGTCCCGGACGCACCCGCACGCCGACGCGATCACCGAGCTCGACCATCGGCGCAACGGATTGCGGTCGCCGTGCGAGCACCTCGACCCGCTCGACGCCGGCATCGCTCAGGGCCACCAGCGCCGACGTCGCAGTCGCCCCCGCGCCGATGATCCGAGCATGGTCGACGCCGCCGCACCCGATCTCTGCCAGCGCGGCGACGATTCCGCCGATGTCGGTGTTGAAGCCGACCGGGCCCGACGCCTCGAGCAGATATGTGTTCACCGCACCGGTGAGGCGCGCTCCGCGGTCGACCCGGTCCGCAGCGGCGAACGCCACCTGCTTCAGCGGCATCGTCAGCGACAGTCCTCGCCAGGTCGCGTCCAGCGACGCGACCGCGGCAGCGAATCCGGCGTCATCCACTCGGCATCGGTCGTACTCCCACGCCAGCCCGAGCGCGTCGTAGGCCGCACGGTGCATCTGCGGCGATCGACTGTGCGCGATCGGATCGCCCCACACGGCCAGGCGGTGTGCGGTCAGCACCCCGAGTCCGGGTTCTCGCTGCACCAGGCCCGCCACTGATCAACCGCGGCGAGATGATCGGCGTACGTGTTGGTGAAGACCGTCTCACCGGTGTCCAGATTGACCGTCACGAAGTACAGCCACGGGCCTTCCGCGGGATGCATGGCGGCGTCGATCGCGACGTCGCCGGGGTTGGCGATGGGACCGATCGGCAGCCCGGGGTGGACATAGGTGTTCCACGGGTTGTCGTCGGTCAGCGCCTCCTCCGACGAGCTGACGGTCCCGTCGTCCTCACCGATCCCGTATTGCGCCGTCGAATCCATCTCGAGCCGACCGAAGGTCTCCTGGTTGTCCGGAGCGAGACGGTTCTGGATCACTCGCGACACCTTGTAGAAGTCCTCCTCCTCGCGGGCTTCGCGCTGAATGATCGAGGCGATGGTGAGGATCTCCTCGCGATCGGCCTCGGGCACCCCGGCGGTGTCCAGCGAGGCGACGGTCCGGTCCACCATCGTCTGGATGACCTCGGTCGCCGAGGTGTCGGGGTCGAATGTGTACATCGCCGGAAACAGCCAGCCCTCCAGGCTGTCCGCGGAGACACCGTACTGCGAAGGATCGGCGATGGCCGCCTCGAAGTCCTCCAGCGGGATGCCCGTTCCCTCCGCGAGGAGCGGGAGCGACTGATCCACCGTCAGCCCTTCGGGCAGGAGTGCGGAGTTCTCGAGCTTGTTCTCGGGGTTCTCGAGCGCCTCGAGGGCCGCCTCAGAGGTCATCATCTGCTGCAACTGGTAGACACCCGGATAAAACGTCGGGTTCTGGCCGGTGTCCACGAGCATGTCGTAGAACGCATCGGGTGTCTTCGTCACGCCCGCGTCGTAGAGCGTTTGGGAGATCGGCCCGCCGGTGTCGCCGGTCGAGATCGTGACGAGCGCTTCGCCGGTGGCCATGCCCGGCTCGTAGTCCGTCGGCTCCTGCCACCCCATCACGTCGCGGATCTGCTCTTCGTAGGTCGTCCAGACGTAGTAGCCGGTTCCCGCCAGGCCGCCGAGGAGCACCAGGACGACGCCGAAAGCGATCCATCCTCCGATCCGGCGACGGCGCCTGTTCGGCGGCGGTGGTGTGGATCCGAAGTCTTCCGTGCTCCCCTTGCCCGCGAAGAGATCGTCGAGAGTCTCCCGGGGCGCCGGGGCATTCGTGGGAGCCTGTTTCGGAGGCTCTGCCACCGCCGACGGGGCCTGCGATGGCTGCGGAGTGCCCGACTGCCGGGCTGCCGCCTCGCGAGCGGCACGACGAGAGGTGGGCGGAGGAGACGTCGGTTCCGACGGTGAGTCCGCGGTGGCGCGGGATGGGTCAGGCGCCGTCGCGAGGTCATCCGCGCCCGCCGCGGACTCGCGTCGACGCGGGTCGGGAAGCTTGTCGAACAGGTCCGCGAACGGATCATCGAAAGACGACGACTGTGGCATCAGATGGGCTCCTGCACCGGGGGGACGGGTGAGCCTGGGGGGCGACCGGTGCTCTTCTCGACCTCGAGGGCCTGCTGAAGCAGGACCACCGCGGCGACTTGATCCACTATCGTACGAGACCTTTTCTGCGACCGCCCGGAAAGCCGCAGGGCGGCGTGCGCCGAGACAGTGCTCAACCGCTCGTCGACGAGCCTCACCGGTGGTGCGTCGGCGGCGGCGATGGCCGCGGCGAACTCCCGCGCGTCCACCGTCGAAGCGGTGTCCTCACCGCGCAGGTTCAGGGGCAGACCGACCAGGATCTCCAGGGCCTCGAGCTCGGTCGCGATCTCCCGCACACGGGCGACCGCTCGGTCGTCTCGGGCGACCGTCTCGACCGGAGTCGCGAGCATGCCGTCCGGGTCGCAGCGCGCGACGCCGACGCGTGCACGGCCGACATCGATGCCGAGCCGCACGCCACGCCGGAACGAGGTCATGCGCTGCGCAGCGCCTCGACGACGGACGCGAGCGCGGCTGGGACCACCGCGACGTTCGTGCCGCCCCCCTGCGCGACGTCGTCCCGACCGCCGCCTCCGCCACCGAGGATCGCCGCTGCGCCCTTCGCGAGCGAGCCGGCCTTCGCACCATCCGCTCGCGCGGCGTCGTTGGTGGCGACGACGATCGTCACCCGTTCGCCGACGGTCGCGGCGAGGGCCACCACGGCAGGCGTCGAACCGAGACGGTCTCGAACCTGGAGCGCGAGGGTGCGAACGTCGTCGGCCGAGCCGGCCGAACCGATGGCTTCGGCGACGACACGGAACGCGCCCACCTGCTGCGTCTGCTCGACGAGCGACGGCGCACGGTCGGACAGGGCCTTCGCCTCGAACGCCGCGATCTTCTTCTCCGCCGCCTTCAGGCTCGCCGAGAGTTCGGCGATCCGCGCCGGCAGCTGCTCCCGTGGGGTCTTGAGCGACGTCGACAGCTGCGAGACCAGCGCACGCTCCGCGGCGAGTTGCCGGAAGGCATCCTGCCCGACCAGAGCTTCGACGCGCCGGTTCGAGGCACCGACCGAAGCTTCACCGACCAGGCTGATCAACCCCACCTCGGCGCTGGCGGACACGTGGGTGCCACCACAGAGCTCTCGCGACCAGGGGCCGCCGATGTCGACCATGCGAACGGTGTCACCGTACTTCTCGCCGAAGAGCGCCATCGCCCCGAGCTCCTTCGCCTCATCCAGCGGGAGCACGCGTGTGGTCACCTCGAGGTTGTCGCGCACCGCGTTGTTCGCGATCTCCTCGATCTCGGACTTGGTCGCGTCCGACAGCTGCTGCGCCCACGTGAAGTCGAATCGCATATAGCCCGCCCGGTTCAGCGACCCGGCCTGCGTCGCCGACGAGCCCAGGGTGTCCCGCAGCGCCGCGTGGACCAAGTGCGTGGCCGAGTGGGCCTGACGCGCGGCGCGCCGATTGGCGGCATCGACGACCGTCGTCGCCGCCGAACCCACCCCGACCTCGCCGGTGGCGACCTCGACCGTGTGGCTGATCAGGCCGGGGACCGGCCGCTGCACGTCGATGACGTCGAGCTCGAAGCCGGGGCCGACGATCACCCCCTTGTCGGCGACCTGCCCGCCCGACTCGGCGTACAGCGCCGTCTCGGCGAGGATGACCTCCGCGACCTGGCCCGAAGAGGCCCTGTCGACCGACACACCGTCGACCAGCACACCCAGCACCGTGCTCTCGGTCTCGAGATCGGTGTAGCCGGTGAAGACCGTCTCGCCCTTCGCGCGGAAGTCGCGATAGACACTGTGATCGGCGATCGCGCGCTTGCGGCTCCGGGCGTCGTCCTTCGCACGCTGGCGCTGCTCCTGCATGAGCGTGTCGAAGGCCGAGCGATCCACCTCGAGGCCGGCCTCCTGCGCGATCTCGACGGTCAGATCGATCGGGAACCCGTAGGTGTCGTGCAGCAGGAACGCCTCGGAGCCGGACAGCGTCGTGCCGCCCGCGTGCTTCGTGTTCGAGACCGAGAGGTCGAGGATGGTCGATCCCGACGCGAGGGTGCGCAGGAACGTCTCCTCCTCCGCGAAGGCGTACGCGGACAGCCGTCCGTAGTCGCTCTGCAGCTCGGGGTAGGAGGCCTTCATGGCGTCACGAGACGCCGCGAACAGCTCCGGGAACGTGGCTTCCTCGACGCCGAGCAGACGCATGGCACGGATCGCGCGGCGCATCAGACGCCGGAGGATGTAGCCGCGGCCCTCGTTGGAGGGCGTCACGCCATCCGACAGGAGCATGAGCGAGGAGCGCACGTGGTCGGCGATGACGCGGAACCGCACGTCGTCCTCGTGGTCGGCGCCGTATCTCCGGCCCGAGAGCTCCACCGCCCGGTCGAGCACCGGCCGCACCTGGTCGGTCTCATACATGTTCTCGACACCCTGCTTCAAGAACGCGACACGCTCGAGCCCCATGCCCGTGTCGATGTTCTTCTGCGGCAGGTCGCCGACGATGTCGAAGTCGAGCTTCGAGCGCACGTTCGTGATGGCGTACTGCATGAAGACGAGGTTCCAGATCTCCACGTACCGGTCGTCATCGGTCGCCGGTCCGCCGTCGATGCCGTAGGCGGAACCTCGGTCGAAGAAGATCTCCGAGCACGGTCCGGCCGGCCCCGGCTGACCCGTGCTCCAGTAGTTGCTGTCCTTGCCCAGACGCTGGATGCGGTCGGGCGACACGCCTGCGACCGACCTCCAGAGCGACTCCGCCTCGTCGTCGTCCTCGTAGACGGTGACCCAGAGATCCTTCTCGTCGAAACCGAGACCGCCCTCGCTGTCGCTGCGGGTGAGCAGCTCCCACGCGTAGCCGATCGCGCCTTCCTTGAAGTAATCGCCGAACGACCAGTTGCCGAGCATCTGGAAGAAGGTGCCGTGCCGCGGCGTCTTGCCGACCTCTTCGATGTCATTGGTGCGGATGCACTTCTGCACGTCGGCCGCTCGGGGGTACGGGGCAGGGACGACACCGGTGAGATACGGGATGAACGGCACCATGCCGGCGACGGTGAACAGCAGCGACGGGTCGCTGGTCACGAGCGAGGCCGACGGGACGATCGTGTGGCCGTTGTTCTCGAAGTAGTCGAGATAGCGCTGGGCGATGTCAGCGGTCTTCATGCGGTCCTTCGTGGTGAGACGCCGCGCGGCCGACGACCGGCAGCGTCGGTGTTTCAGTCTGCGTTCTTGTCGGTGACGCGATCCGCCGCCTCCGAAGCGGCGGACCTGGTCGACGCCACGGCCTCGGCCGCGACATCGGCCACGCTCTCGACGATGCCGGTGATGCGGGCTTCCTGTTCTCGGTAGGCGTCACCCATCCGATCGGTGAACTCCCCGATGTGGGAGTCGACCTCGGCGAGCAGCTCATGCCCACGCGGGTCTTTGTTCACCACGTGCGCGGCGACGAATCCCCCCGCAACGCCCAGCAGGAACCACACGACGTTCTTCATGTCACGGTCTCCTTCGGTGTCCAGACACGACTCGCTCCATCGTAGGCGGTCGGCGGGGAGTGCAGGGGACGACGAAGGGCGCCGGGTCTCCCCGACGCCCTTCGAACGAAACGCTCAGCGCGCTGCGTACCTGTACCGCTGACGGCTCCGCCGCTGTACTCCGCAGCGCTCAGCGCGCTGCGTACCTGTACTGCTGACGGCTCCGCCGCTGTACTACGCAGCGCTCAGCGCGCTGCGTAGTACTCGACAACGAGCTGGACGTCACAGGTCACGGGCACCTCGGCGCGCTTGGGTCGACGCACGAGCCGGGCCTGGAGCTTGTCGAGCTCGACCTCGAGGTAGCCGGGAACGGGAGGCAGCACCTCGGCGTGACCGCCGAGAGCGGCGACCTGGAACGGCTCCATGCCCTCGCTCTTGGGCTTGACGTGGATGAGCTGGCCCGGCTTCACGCGGAACGACGGGCGGTCGACGGTCTGGCCCTCGACCATGATGTGACGGTGCACGACCATCTGACGGGCCTGCGCGGTGGTGCGGGCGAAGCCGGCGCGCACGACGAGGGCGTCCAGACGCATCTCGAGCAGCTCGACCAGGTTCTCACCGGTCAGGCCGTCCTTGCGGCGGGCCTCGTTGAACGCGATGCGCAGCTGCTTCTCGCGGATGCCGTACTGCTCGCGCAGACGCTGCTTCTCACGCAGACGAACGGCGTAGTCGCTGTCGGCCTTGCGCTTGTTGCGACCGTGCGGACCGGGACCGTAGGGACGCTTCTCGAGGTAGCGGGCGGCCTTGGGGGTGAGCGCGACGCCGAGCGCGCGCGACAGGCGGACCTTGCGGCGGTCCTGGGACTTCGTAGCCACGAAGACTTCCTTCCGATGACGTGGCCGCGTCTCTCGCGGCTCACGGACGTATCTCCCCCTCCTCGCCCGATCCGGACTGCACGCCGGGACACGCCGAATGGTTGTCGAAGAGGAGAGGGGATGCCCGAAAACGCCGTTTCGAGCCGACCAAGTCTATCAGAGCTCAGACGCCGCCTCAGCGGGGGTCGCCGTCATCGAGGATGCGACGGATCTTCTCGACGCGCGCGCCGATCTCCCGCTCGTTCCCGCGCGCCGTGGGCTCGTAGTAGCGCCGCCCCCTCAGATGGTCGGGAAGATACTGCTGGCGCGCGACCCCCACGTCGAGGTCGTGCGGGTAGACGTATCCCTTGCCGTGGCCGAGTCGCTTGGCCCCGGCGTAGTGCGCGTCCCGCAGGTGGATCGGCACGCCGCCGAAACCTCCCGCCCGCACATCGGCGATCGCCCGGTCGATCGCCAGGTATGCCGCATTCGACTTGGCGGCGGTGGCGAGATACGCCGTCGCCTCCGCCAGCGGGATCCGCCCTTCCGGCATGCCGATGAACTGCACCGCATCGGCGGCGGCGACCGCGATCGGGAGGGCTTGCGGGTCAGCGAGACCGATGTCTTCCGCGGCGGAGATGATCAACCGGCGCGCGATGAACCGCGCATCCTCCCCCGCCTCGATCATGCGCGCGAGGTAGTGCATCGCCGCATCGGCATCGGAGCCGCGGATCGACTTGATGAACGCACTGATGACGTCGTAGTGCTCGTCGCCCTGGCGGTCGTATCGCAGCAGCGCGCGATCCACCGCCGCCGCGACGTGATCCGCGGTGACGGTCGGCACCGGCGGCTCGGCGGAGTCCCCCGCGTCGGCACCGCTCCCGGCCTCATCGCGCTCGGCCTCATAGGTCTCGGTTTCGGCGGGCTCGGTTTCGGCG